>Ga0209458_1000046_pt1 | contig 78669 bp, 73 predicted proteins | sample WorMetLIZAISLAND_FD_187411 | JGI IMG/M metagenome (GOLD analysis project Ga0209458, IMG submission 187411) | Marine gutless worms symbiont microbial communities from Max Planck institute for Marine Microbiology, Germany - Inanidrilus manae... ...
CCCGAAACCACGGCAAGAACCGCTTCGACACACACCACGAACGAAATCAGTTCATCCGCAGCTTCGTCGATGCCTACAATCGAACCAGACTCAGGTGCCTTGGATACAACGCGCCAATCGAGCGTCTGAACAATCACCCGGGACACAACACGAACGCCGGGGTCTACGGGTGACCGACATCACATGCCGTGAGGAATTGACCCATGAACGAAACAACGATGCCGACTGGCAGGCCCCTGGCCCAGGCCCTGCGCGACGGCGACTTCGTGCTGGCGCCGGGCGTGTTCGATCTGATCTCGGCCCGCAGCGCCGATGCCCTCGGTTTCAACGCGCTCTACATGACCGGCTATGGCGTTTCCGCCTCGCTCCTGGGCATGCCCGATGCCGGCTACGTCTCCATCACCGACATGTTGGGTCGGGTGCAGCAGATCTGCACCCGCACCTCAACGCCGCTGATCGCCGATGCCGATACCGGCTTCGGAGGCGCGCTGAATGTGCAGCACGCGGTGCGCGGCTACGAGCGGGCCGGGGCGCAGGCGATCCAGCTCGAGGACCAGGAGTTCCCGAAGAAGTGCGGTCACACCCTGGGCCGGCGGGTAATCCCGCTGGAGGACATGGTGACCAAGATCCGCGTCGCCGCGGACAGCCGCGACAGCGGCGATTTCCTCATCGTCGCCCGCACCGATGCCCGCACCGCCCACGGCCTGGACGAGGCCTTGCGCCGCGGCGAGGCCTTTGCCGAGGCCGGCGCCGACGTGCTGTTCATCGAATCCCCGGAGAGCGTCGAGGAGATGGAGGCGATCTGTGCCCGCTTCGATGCGCCGCTGCTGGCCAACATGGTCGAGGGCGGCCGCACCCCGGTGCTGAGTCAGACCGAGCTGGTGGCACTCGGCTATCGCCTCGCCATCTTTCCGGCGATCGGCATGCTGGCGGCGGCGCGGACCCTGCGCGAGGTCTACGGCGCGCTCAGGCAAGACGGCGGCAGCGCTGCGGTGCACGACCGGCTGCTGGCGTTCGACGAGATGAACGAGCTCACCGGCTTTCCCGACGTCTGGGCCTTCGACGCGCGCTACGGCGACGCGGCAGAGTGACCCTTTGACCGCGGCTTGACCGGCCGCTGCCGGCGCTGCTTCGATGGCGCCGCCAACAATAAACGTGGAGGAACGCCGCCATGATGACGGGGGCTGAGTATCGGGCGACGCTGGACGACGGCCGCGCCACCTATTTCGAAGGCGAGCGAGTCGACGACGTCGCCGGCCACCCGATCCTGGGCAAGGCGGTCGACGTTGCCGCCGCCTGCTATGACCGTTTCCACTCGCCCGAGCCGGGCGCGCGCAGCCCGTTGATGTCGGTGCCGAAGTCCGCCGACGAGCTGAAGGCGATGATCCCGCTGCTGCACCAGGCCGACCTGGTCAGCCATACCACCTATCAGTCGATCATGACCCTGATCACCGCGGCCGGGCGGATGCCCGACTGTCCGCAGTATGGCGAGCGCATCCGCGCCTTCGTCGACGACATGCAGGCGCGCGATCTGCGGGTGACCGAGTGCATCACCGACGCCAAGGGCGACCGCAGCCTGCCGCCGGGCAAGCAGGCCGATGCGGACGCCTATTGCCGGGTGGTCGAACGGCGGCCGGACGGCGTTGTCATCCGCGGCGCCAAGCTGCACATCTCGGCCGCTTCGATCAGCCATGAGCTGATGGTGATCCCGACCAAGGCGATGAAAGAGGGCGAGGACGACTACGCCATCGCCTGCGCCGTGCCGGTGAACGCAGCTGGCGTGAAGATCGTCAATACCTCCTATGCACCGCGGCACGTCGATACGCGCAGCTTTCCGATCTCCGGCAACGACAACTGCCCGGAAGGCTTCGTCATCTTCGACGACGTGTTCGTGCCCGAAGACCGCGTGTTCCTCGACGGTGAGGTCCGCCACGCCGCCGTGTTCGCGCATTCCCTGGGCCTGTGGGAGCGGCTGGGCAGCCTGTCGTTTCTGGCCGACGAGGCCGACGAACTGGTCGGTTTCGCCCAGTTGATCGCCGAAGCCAACGGCCTGGCCCGGGTCGGTCACGTGCGCGAGAAAATCTCGGACATGATCATCCACGCCACGCTGATCCGGGCGACCCTGGAGGCGGCGATCGCCAACTGCAGCTTCGGGCCCGACGGCGAGGCCTTTCCGAACGAGCTGTTCACCAATGCCGGCAAGTACCACGGGGCGGCCAACTACAACCAGATCGTCCGCCACCTGCATGACATTTCCGGCGGTTCCGTGGTCACTGCGCCCGCGGTCGCCGACTTGGAGAACAACGAGGTCGGCGCCCTGGTGCGCAAGTACATGGCCGGCGCCGAGGGCGCCGATGGCGAGTACCGCATGCGCCTGTTCCATGCCATCCGCGACCTGACCGCCGACTCATACGGCGGCTGGAAGTTCGTCACCAACCTGCAGGCCGGCGGCGGGCTCTACGCCCAGCGCATCGTCACCCGCAAGCACTACGACCTGGAGGCGGCAAAACAGAAGGCGCTGAAGGCGGCGGGACTGTCACCGGCGGAGTGAGTCTGCAGCGACGGCGGGCGGGTCTGAGACCCGCCCCTACAAACCATGACCGTTGCCGGTAGGTGCGGGTCTCAGACCCGCCCTCCTACAGCCCCAGTGCGCTGAGGTCGAGGCGGCCGTCGGCGACCGGCGGGCACCAGAAGTAGCTGCCCGACAGCGGCCGGCTGAAACGGAACAGGCCGTCGGTGATGCCGTCCTCCTCGCCGACCATGCGGCGCATCTGCACCTCGAAGGCATCCGGCGACTTGCCGAAGGCGACGAACATCAGGCCGAAGCCGCTGGCGTCGGCCCACGGCATCGAGCGGCGCAGGATGAAGGCCTCGGGCTCGAAGCTCTCCTGCGCCGTGCGTTTCACGTGCGCCGAGGCGGGGGCGTCGTCGAGTTCCTCGTTGTCGGATAGCCGGCGGCCAATGATGTGATCCCGCTCGCCCTGTGGTAGCTCCTCGAAATGGTCGAGGTCGTGCTCCCATAGCTGCACGGCGGCGAAGCTGGCGCCGTCCTGGCCCGCGCCCCGGCCCTGGACCAGGGCCGCAGCGACGGCCGCATCGCCTTCGGGGTTCTCGGTTCCGTCTTCGTAGCCCGACAGGTCGCGGCCACCGGCATGGGTGAAGCCGTCGGTCAACTGGTCCAGGCGGAAGCCGGGGGCCAGCGCCGCCTGCAGCCGCCGGCCGGCATGCAGCAGGTCGCCGTGGTCATCGCCCCTGAGCCAGAGCCACAGGTCGGCCTGGGTTGACGGCACGCTGCAGCCGGGCCCGTTCAGGGCCGGGAAGGGACGCAGGCCCTCGATCGTCGTGTCGAGCTGCGCGACTACGGCGGGACCGAGGCCGATGACGGCGGTCGCGGCCATCCCCCGGGCCTGCAGCGCCGACAGTGCCTCGCGCGGGTCGGCGTCCGGCAGCAGCGCGAACTCGAGATAGCGGGCGAGCGGCGGTATGGGCGGCAGGATGCCGGGTTGGGACGGGAGCATCGGCTTCGGGCCTCGGATCTTGAGGAACGGCGGGACGTTATGTGCCTGTCGGCGGGTCGGTCAGGTGATCGGCAGCATGACGTGGTCCTCGAACGCCTGGCGCCCGGCCAGGCGGTCGTACCAGGCTTTCAGCGCCGGCAGCTCGGGACGTTCGACATCGAGGCCATACCAGCGATAGCACTGGGCGCCGACCGGGATGTCGCCGATCGTCAGGTGGTTGGCGGCGACGTAGTCGCGGCCGTCGAGATGGCGATCGAGCACCGTGAACAGGCGCGCCGTCTCTTTCGCCGAGGCGGCGATGGCGTCGGCATCCTGCTGGTCCGGCGGCGTCCGGATCAGGCCCCAGAAGGCGTTGTGCAGCGCCGGCTGCAGGAACGACAGCTTCCAGTCCATCCACTTCTCGGCCTCGGCCCGGACCTCCAGGTCGTCGGGATAGAGCTCGTCGGCACTGTGCTTGGCCGCCAGGTAGCGGACGATGGCGTGGCTCTCCCACAGGATGAAGCCATTGTCGTCCAGCACCGGCACCCGGCCCATTGGGTTCATCTTCAAGTACCAGTCCTCGTCGACCTTGCCGAAGGCGCCACCGGCATCGATACGCTCGTGTGGGAGGCCGATCTCGCCGACGACCCACATCACCTTCTGCACGTTGACCGAGTTGTTGCGGCCATAGATCTTCAGCATCTTTCGCTCCCTGCGGATGGGCGACGCCGTGCGGCGCTCAACTCCCGGTGAACTTCGGTGCCCGGCGCTCCAGGAAGGCATCGACCGCTTCCCGATGGTCGTCGGTCGAGAAGGTGATCCACTCATAGGCCAGGGACGTGTCCATGATGGCATGGGCCAACTGCTTGAGGCCAATGTTGCACGACACCTTGGTCCAGCGGATCGCTGCGCCGGCGCCGTTCGCCAGCTTCTCGGCAAAGCCGTAGACCACGTCGTCAAGGTCGTCGGCCGCGACCACATGGTTGACCAGGCCGATCCGCTCCGCCTCTGCGGCGGTCAACGGGTCGCCGGTCATCAGGTATTCCTTTGCCCGGGCATAGCCGACCAGCTGCGGCCAGATCACCGCGCCGCCGTCGCCGGCGACGATGCCGGCCTTGACATGCGGGTCGCCGATCCGGGCGTCCTCGGACATGAAGATGACGTCGCAGAGCAGGGCGATGGTGGCGCCCAGACCCATGGCGTGGCCGTTGACCCGGGCGATGATCGGCTTCTCCAGGTCGAGCAGAGAGAACACGATCTTCTTGGCGTCGACCAGGCTGACGAAGTCGCCGCCGCGTTCGACGGCCTGGCGCATCTCACGCAGGTCGCCGCCGGCCGAGAAAGCCTTGCCGGCCCCGGTCAGCACCACGACGTCGGCCTCGTCGTCCTTCTGCACATCGAGGAAGAGGGTCGCCAGCTCGTCGTGCAGGTCCTTGTTGATGGCGTTCAGATCGTCCGGTCGGTTCAGCGTCAGGGTGAGGATCCGCCCCCGCCGCTCGGCCTCGATCAGGCGATAGTTGTCATAGGCCACGGCCGTCCTCCCTTGACGTGGTGTGTGTTCTTGCCTACAGCCGGCAACCGACGCGGGCGGCTTGCCGCCCGCGTTCTCTATGAACCGGCTGAGTCCGCCCAGCATTATGACCGATCGCGTCGCCTGGCGACTGTCCTTTTACTTTGCAGCCCTGTTTGCCGTGTTCGGGGTGCAGTTGCCGTTTTGGCCGGTCTATCTGCAGGAAGCCAAGGCGCTGACGGCGGCGGACATCGGCCTGGTGCTGTCGGCCGGTCTATGGATCAAGGTGCTGTTCAACCCGCTGGTCGGGCAGTGGGCCGACCGGCACGGCGAGCGCCGGCGGCCGATGATGCTGCTGTGCCTGCTGGCGCTGGTCGCCTTCGCCGGCTTCATCTTTGCCGAGGGTTTCTGGACTCTGTTCGCCCTGGCCCTGCTCGCCGGCGTCAGCCTGGCGGCGGTGATGCCGCTGGGCGAAAGCGTCGCCCTCGACGTGGTCTACCGCCGCGGTCTCGACTACGGCCGCGTGCGCTTATGGGGATCGATCAGCTTTATCGCCGTGGCCGTGGTGGTCGGGCCGCTGCTGGCCCGCGTTGGCCCCGACGTCATCCTGGTCGCAACCATATTGCTGATGCTGGCGACCCTGCTCGCCTGCTGGATGATGCCGTCAGCGCGGCCGCCGCGGGCAGAGCCCGGCCAGGCGCCGCTCAGAAGGCTGTTGCTGAACCCGCGCTTCGTCCTGTTCCTGGGTGCGGTGGCGCTGTCACAGTCGAGCCATGGCGTGCTCTACGGCTTCGGCACCCTGCATTGGCGCGCGCACGACATCTCGGACAACATCATCGGCGGCCTGTGGGCCGAGGGCGTGATCGCCGAGATCATCGTCTTCACCCTCGGCGGCTTGCTGCTGCGCCGGATCGGCGTCACCGGCTTGATCGCCCTTGGCGCGGCGGCGGGCGTCGTGCGCTGGCTCGCCTATGGCTACACGACCGAGCTGCCGGTGCTGCTGGTGATGCAGCTGCTGCACGGTTTCACCTTCGGCGCCAACCATCTCGGCGCCATGCACTTCATCGCCCGTGCCGTGCCCGGCGGCTGGTCGACGTCGGCCCAGGGCCTGTACACGGCGATCTCCGGTGGCCTGGCCCTGGGGCTGGCGATCCTGGTCGGCGGCGTGCTCTACGAGTGGATCGGCGGTGCCGCCTTCTACGTCGCCGCCGGCCAGGCCGCGCTCGGCCTGGTCCTGGCGCTGGTGCTGTGGCGCCAGTGGGACGGCGGGCTGATCTCGCGCTGAAGTCGGGTAGGTGCGACCTCCTCAAGTCACCAATGGATCACCGTGAGCTCGGGCCACAGTTCCCGCCAACGCGCCACCTTCGCCTCATAGATCTCGCGCGTGATCTGCACCTTGTTGGGGCGGACGACAAGATTGAGAAGATCGTCCAATCCGAAGGGGGCGCAGATATCAAGACTGGTGGCTCCCGGACGGACGCCGATGGCGCCGGCAGTCGTCGGGAAGGTGGCGATAGCGGACTCGATTGAATCGTAGGGTGCGATGGCTGCGCTGAACCTGGCCTCGTACCAGAGATGCACGCGGGCCTCGTTCTTCGCGTCGATCGGCACGCCAGCATTGGCAAATCGTCGATTGATGCGCACCTCATGTGCGCGTTCCGCCTCTGCCGAAAGGTCGCCATCGTCAAAGTAGACGAGATCGATGTCGCTGATACCGTAGCCAGGCGATTGGCCGTGCGCTTGGTTCCAGGCGCTCTGCGCGATCGCACCGGCGGCGAGCCAGGCATCCGGCAACCCGACGTCATGCCAGGACGCCAGGATCGGACGCAGCACCGGGTTTGCCAGAACCGCCTGGCTAAGCCGGTCAAGCTGTGCCGTCGTCGGCATGTCCTGGCCGCTTAGCCTGCATGCCGGCGGGTGTCGCGGGGCGGGCCGGTGCTCAGGTAACGATGTCGGATATCTGCACGGTGGGCTGGACGTCGGTGAAGTTCGGAATGTCGCCGAAGATCTCTGCGCCGTGTTCGGCGACCGCGTTCTGGAACGCTTCGGCCGACTCGAACTCGACCACGGCCATCACCTGGTACGGCGGCGGCGAGCCCGGTTCGCCACCGGACACGCCCTTGACGATGCGGGCGTTGTTCAGGCCCATCCCGCCCCACTTCTCAGCCACCAGGGCCAGATGCGAGTTCATGTAATAGTCCATGTCGAACTTGGACCCGTCCTGGTTCGGGTACATCACGGTGACGAGGATCATTGCAGGCCTCCCTTGTGCCAATGCGTGCAGCGACAGGATTCTCGCCGCTGCCGTCGGCGCGGCAAAAAACACGATTGCGTGCGCCGCCGCGCCGCTGGCTTCGCTCAGGGCGTCAGCACCACCCGGCCGACGATGTTGCCATCGGCGAGATCCTGCAGGGTCTGGTTGGCTTCGGCCAGCGGCCGCGTCGCCACCGGCAGCGGCTTGACCTTGCCCGAGACCACCAGGTCCATCAGCTCCTTCATCTCTGCCGGCGTGCCGACGTAGGAGCCCTGCAGTGTCAGGCCCTTCAGCGGCAGCAACGGCACCGACAGGTTGAGCGCGCCGCCGAACAGGCCGACCACGACCAGGTGGCCGTTCACGCCCAGCGCGGAGATGCCGAAGCCGGCCGACTTGTCGGAACCGACGAAGTCGACCGCCGCCGGCGCACCGCCGGCGGTGAGCTGCATGATCTGCTTGCGCGCGCCGTCGTCGGTCGGGTTGACGGTGTGCGCGGCACCGGCCTCCCTGGCCGCCGCCAGCTTCTTCTCGTCGATGTCGGCGACGATGATCTCGGTGTCCATCATCGCCTGGGCGATGAGCAGCCCCGCCAGACCGACGCCGCCGGCGCCGATCACCAGCAGATGCCGTCCTTCCGCCTTTGGCTGCACCTTCTTCAGGGCGCCATAAGCGGTGATGCCGGAGCAGGCATAGGTCGCCGCCAGCTCCAGCGGTACGTCGCCATAGGCATAGAGATAGCGGCAGTCGGGCACCATGACGTGGCTGGCATAGCCACCGTTCACGTGCACGCCCAGGTTCCGCGGCCGCGGGCAGGACGGCTCCAGCCCGGCCTCGCAGGCGGGGCACTCGCCACAGCCGATCCAGGGGTAGACGACGGCCGCATCACCGACCTGGCAGCCGCTGGCGCCGTCGCCGACGGCCTCGACGACGGCGACGATTTCATGCCCCAGGGTGAAGGGCAGGGTGTGGCCGCGTGCGACCGAGGCCTGCTGGCCGCCGCCCATGTCGAAGTAGCCTTCCCACAGGTGGACGTCGGAGTGGCAGACGCCGCAGCCGGTGATCCGCACCAGCGCCTCGGCGCCCTGCGGCGCCGGCGTCGCGTCATCCATTTCCTGCAGCGGCTGGCCGTAGTCGGCGATGCGGAAGCTCTTCATGGCGGCTCTCTCCTGTTGAACTCGGCCGCACTGTGGCACATGCCGCAGGCCGGCCCAAGGGGTGTCCGGTTGCCCGGCGGGCGGGTCTGAGACCCGTCGCTACGGCGTCTTCGTGTGGTGGTAGGGGCGGCTCTCAGAGCCGCCCGTCGCGCCATCCATTCAATTCGGGCGATCGACCTACGCGGTGCCTTCGGAGCCGGGCGGCAGCAGCTTGAAGCTGCCCTGGCCGGTGGCGATCAGCTCGCCGGCCTCGGTCTCGATGCGGCCTTCGCAGAACACGGTGCGGCTGCCGCCGCCGACCTCGCGGCCACGGCAGATCAGCCGGCCCGGTGCGGCCGCGCCGACGAAGTTGATGGTCATCGACAGGGTGATGGAGAAGCGCCGGGCCGCCGGTTCCGGATGGGCCCCGGCGGCCATCGCCAGCAGCAGGTCCATCAGCCCGGCCAGCACGCCGCCATGGACGACGCCCTGGGCGTTGAGGTCCTGTGCGCGGGTGGTGAAACTGAACACGGCACTGCCCTTGCCCCGCTCGACCATCTTCACCCCCAGGGCTTGGGCGAAGGCGTTGCCACGGCCGAAAGCCTGCTCTGATGGATCTTCGACAGCGGCCACGTTGACCTCCTCCTTGCGCTGGCTGCTAGCATGACGCCGATACCGGCGGGGCTGTTATAGCCGACGCCGATGGTATTGCCATGCCGCCGGGGCGGCGAAGGAGGGAGGTGTTCGCCGATGCGCTACGACACGCTGGCGATCAGCCGGGACGGCGCCGTGACCACGGTGACGATCGACCGGCCCGAGGCGTTGAACGCGCTGAACCAGCAGGTCTTCACCGACCTGGCCGATTGCTTTGACCGGCTGGCGGCGGACCAGGACACCCGGGTGATCGTGTTGCGCGGCGCCGGCGAGCGCGCCTTCGTGGCCGGTGCTGACATCAAGGAGATGGTCGACATGAGCGCTGCCGCCGCCGTTGCGCGGTCCTGGCAGGGGATGTTGCTGTACGACCGGATCCGCCACCAGCCGCAGCCGGTGATCGCCTCGGTGCAGGGCTATGCCCTGGGCGGCGGGATGCTGCTGGCCATGGCCTGCGATATCCGTATCGCCGCCGACAGCGCCGAGTTCGGCTACCCGGAGATCGGTCTCGGGATCTTCCCCGGCACCGGCGGCACGGTGCTGATCGACCGGCTGATCGGTCCGGGAACGGCGCGGGCGATCTGCCTGACCGGCGAGCGCTTTCCGGCTGCGCGGGCCTATCAGCTCGGCATCGTCACCCATCTGGTGGCGGATGAGGCACTGGCGGCGGAAACCGGCCGCCTGGCCGAGCTGGTCGCCGGCTACAGCCCGGTGGCGCTGCGGGAGCTGAAGGCGGTGCTGAACGCCTCTCTGGAACTGGACTTCGAGACCGCGCGGCGCACCGAACTGGCGGCCTACGGCCGCACGTTCGCCAGCGCCGACCGGGTCGAGGGGATGCGCGCCTTCATCGACAAACGGCCGCCGCGGTTCGAGGGACGATAAAGGTGCGGGGCGCACCACGGGCGGGTCTGAGACCCGCCCCTACATCAATCTTGGCGTTCCCGTAGGGGCGGGTCTCAGACCCGCCCGTCGCTGGTCGCAGCCTTGTCGGGACGCTTTTCCTTCTGGGGCGGATTGAGGATCAGCGCCACCCGGCTGGCGAAGCCGGCATCGTCGCCGGCGGCAAGCGCCGGTGCGGCCTCGGCGACGGCGTCGATCAGCGGTTCCAGCCAACTGCGGTCGGTCTTGGCGAAGTCGGACAGCACATGCTTGTGCACCCGGTCCTTGTGGCCGGGATGGCCGATGCCCAGGCGGACGCGGCGGAAATCCTTGCCCACATGGGCGGCCAGGCTGCGCAGGCCGTTGTGGCCGGCCAGGCCGCCGCCGCGCTTGACCCGCAACTTGCCGGCGGCCAGGTCCAGCTCGTCGTGGAAGACCACGATGTCGTCGGGCGTGAGCTTGTAGAAGCGCATCGCCTCGGCGACACTGCGCCCGGACTCGTTCATGAAGGTTTGCGGCTTCAGCGCCAGCACTTTGGTGCCGTCAATCATGCCCTCGGCGACCAGGCCCTGAAAGCGCCGGCGTTCGGGCGAGAAGTTGTGGCGCCGGATGATCTCGTCCAGCGCCACGAAACCGATGTTGTGCCGGTGGCCGGCGCTGCGGTCGCCGGGATTGCCCAGGCCGACGAACAGCAGCAAGGTGGCTTACTCCTCGCCGCCTTCCTTGGCCTCGGCCTCGGCCTCGCCAGCCTCTTCGGGCGCGACGGCACCCTCTTCCGCTTCCTCTTCGCCCGCTTCTTCCTCTTCTTCGACCGGGGCCACGGACGGCGCGGCGATCGTGGCGATGGTGAAGTCGCGGTCGGTGATGGTCGGTGCGACGCCGTCGGGCAGCTTGATGGCGCTGATGTGCACGGAATCTCCGATGTCCAGACCGGCGAGATCGGCCTCGATGTTCTCCGGGATGGCGTCGGCCCGGCAGCGCACCTCGATGTCATGGCGGACGACGTTGAGCACGCCGCCGCGGCGCAGGCCGTCGCAGTCCTCTTCGTTCAGGAACAGCACCGGGACTTCGATGACGATCTCGGCGTCGGCGGCGACGCGCATGAAGTCGACGTGGATCGGCACATCGGTGACGACGTTGTACTGCACGTCGCGCGGCAGCACGCGCTGCGCCTTGCCGTCCGCCTGCAGCTCGTAAAGGGTGTTGAAGAAGACGCCGGTGGCAAGCAGCCAGTCGAGCTGCTTGCGGGTCACCGAAATCGCCTGGGGCTCGCGGCTGCCGCCGTAGACGATGCCCGGCACCAAGCCCTCCCGGCGCGCCGCCCGGGCGGCGCCTTTGCCCAGGCCGTCCCGGATATCCACCGAAATGACGTTCTCTTCGCTCATCTGCTCGGTTCTCCGCATCACCTCGACCGACGCGCCTGCGCGGGCCCGTAGGCACGCGCACGGCCGCAAGGCGGGGATCCATCCCGGCCATGCGAGCCACGTCGGCGGAGGCGCCGATATACGCGGATCGGCGGGAAAACTCAAACCCAATTTCGGGGTGGATACGGGCCGGCCTCGAAGCCGCCGGCCGGGCCGGGCTCCCGCCGCCTGTACCGGCCGTCAGCCGGTCAGTCGAAAAGGCTGGAAACCGAGGTTTCCTCGCTGATCCGGCGGATCGCCTCGCCCATCAGCGGCGCGATCGAGATGATGCGGACGTTCCGGGCGTGGCGCATCGCCTCGGTGGCGGCGATGGAGTCGGTGACCACCAGGTTGTTCAAGGCCGAGGCGGTCACCCGGGCCACCGCGCCGCCGCTGAGGACGCCGTGGGAGACATAGGCATAGACCTCCGAAGCGCCATTCTCGACCAGCGCGTCGGCGGCGTTGCACAGGGTGCCGGCGCTGTCGACGATGTCGTCGACCAGGACGCAAATGCGTCCGGTGACGTCGCCGATGATGTTCATCACTTCCGACTGGCCGGCTTTTTCGCGCCGTTTGTCGACAATGGCCAGGTCGGCGTTCAGCCGCTTGGCCAGGGCGCGGGCGCGGACGACGCCGCCGACGTCCGGCGAGACCAGCATCAGGTCGGCGCCGTCGAAGCGTTGGGCAATGTCACGGGTGAACACGGGCCCGGCAAACAGGTTGTCGGTCGGGATATCGAAGAAGCCCTGGATCTGGCCGGCATGCAGATCCAACGTCAGCACCCGGTGGACGCCGGCGGTGGCGATCAGATTGGCGACGAGCTTGGCCGAGATCGGCGTGCGGGAGCCTGACTTGCGGTCCTGCCGGGCATAGCCGAAATACGGGATCACTGCGGTGATCCGCCGTGCCGACGACCGACGCAGGGCATCGATGCAGACCAGCAGCTCCATCAGGTTGTCGTTCGACGGCGACGACGTCGACTGGATCACGAAAACGTCCTCGCCACGGACGTTCTCGTGGATCTCGACGAACACTTCCATGTCGGAAAACCGGCGCACATCGGCGCGGGTCAGGGGCGTCTCCAGGTAGGCGGCGATCGCCTCTGCAAGCGGGCGGTTGCTGTTCCCGGCGAGAAGCTTCATCTACGCGTTTCCGTCTCGGGCCGCCGCTCGCGGCTTCTTGCGCGCCTTTCTTTCAAGCCGGGCGGACGGAGTCAAGGTCAACCCGTGCCCACCGCTCATTGGCCGTTCCCCGCCTCGTCCGCCCGCTGCAACAAGGCGACCACGCCGACTGCCGCGTTACCGGCGATCTCCTCGGCCAAAAGGCCCCAGCGCCGCTCCAGCCGGCCGCGCGGCAGCTCGTTGTTCTGCTCGATCCGCCCCAGTTCGCTGCCGTCGTGGCGGATCACCTGCCAGGCGATGTCGATCCGCTCGCGACCGAAGGGCCGCGGCTGGCGGGCGATCGCCCCCAGCAACAGGTACTCGGCGCCTTCGGGCCGATCGCGGATCTCAATTCCCGCTTTGCCCAGGGCCTGCATCAGCGCCGCCGTCAGGGCCTCGCGGCCATCGCTCGGTGCACCGTCGATCGCGCCGATCGCCAGTGGCGGCAGAGCCAGGCGGCGACCATCGTGCACTTCCCAGCGCGCCACCGCGGCTTCGATCGCCCGGGCGGCATCGACCGCAACCTGCGACAGCGCCGCAGCCGACGGCTGGCCGCTGTCGCCCGTCGCTATGACCGAGCGATGGGTGAACTCGTCCTGCACGCTGCCGTCGGGGCGCAGCAGCACCCAGCTGCCGGTGACGATGCGGCTGCCGTCGCCGCCGTCGACTGCCGGCTCCAGGCGCAGATCGCCCTGCAGCCAGTAGCTCAGCCGATGTCCCAACTGCAGACTGGCGACCACGTCGCGATCCTGCAGCGCCTGCACCAGCTGCCGGCGCATGGCGGTGGCCCGGTCGTCGTCGGCGATGCCGCCGATGCGGTCGACCACCAGCCCGGCCCGCGGACTGACCTCGACCGCGGCCGCGAACGGTGCCTGCTTGCTGGCCGGGGCGAACGGCTGCGGCACTGGCTGGCAGGCGGCGGCCCACAGCAGCAGCAGAACGCCGGCCAGATGTCGCGCCCTAAAGCACACAGCTGGCCATCAGTCCGAGCAGCAACAACGCCAAGAAGATGAACAGGTGCGGCACGGCCCCCCGCCGGCAGATTGCTGAGCTAGAATGCGCGCACCATGCCACGGAACGCTGACGCGCGCACCATCTTGCCGGCGATCGAGGCGGCGCTGGCGGCGCATGGCCTGCGACCGCGCGGTGGCTTCCAGCCGCAGCCGGACGACGGGCTACCGCCACTGCCGGACGGGGCCGCCGTGGCCACGGTGCTGCTGGTCGGACATGCCGGGCCGCAGATGTGGCAATGCTTCGTCGCGCAACGGCCGCCCGGTGACGATCCGCTGGATGCCTGGAGCCGTCAGGCGATCGGCGCGGTGGCGGCCGAGTTCGCCGCCGGGGCGGTGTTTCCCTTCGATGGCCCGCCCTACTGGCCGTTTCAGCGCTGGGCGCAGCGGGCCGAACCGGTCCATCCCTCACCGCTGGGGCCACTGATCCATGCCGACTACGGCCTCTGGCATGCCTATCGCGGGGCCCTGCTGCTGCCGGGGCGGCTGGCGCTGCCGCGGCCGGCGGCGCAGGCCAGCCCGTGCGAGAGCTGCGTCGACAAACCCTGTCTCAGCACCTGCCCGGTCGGCGCCGTCGCGCCGGGGCAGTATGACGTGCCGGCCTGCGTCGGCCATGTCTCCGGCCCCGATGGCGACGACTGCCGGCAAGGCGGCTGCCTGGCCCGACGGGCCTGCCCGGTCGGTCGGGACTATGTCTATGAGGGCCCGCAGGCCGCCTTTCACATGGCAGCCTTCCTGCGCAACGCCGCGGCGACGGGCTAGCCGCCCCGAGCGCGGCCGTCAGAGCGTGGCCGCAAACTCCTTCAGCGCCGCGGTGAACAGGCCGGGCGTTTCCACCGGCAACATGTGCCCGGCGGCATCGATGTCGATTCGGCGACCGTCGGGCAGTCGTTCGAACAGCTCCGCCACCACGGCGGGGTCGTAGAACACCCGATCGTTCGGGCCGGTCAGCACCAGCACCGGACAGTCCAGGCGGTCATAGGCAATGTCCCAGTCGGTCCGGCCCATCCAGGTGAGCAGGTTGGCGGCACCCGAGTCCCGGGCCAACGGCTCGTATCTGGTGTTCGGCAGCAGAAACTCGTGACGATGTGCGGCGAGCCAGTCCGGTCCGAACAGCAGCGGCGACATCACGTCGCGCATCAGCGCCGGCCCGGCGACCTCCATCAGCCGCAGCGTCGCGTCGTTCATCCAGTCGAGCCGTGGACCGATGCGCCGCAGGGTGTTGATCAGCACCAGCCCGGCGGCCGCGGTACCGGCCAGGTAGGCCTTGGCGGCATAGAGCCCGCCGATCGACAAGCCCACCAGCACCGGGCGTGCCACCTCGAGGTCGGCGACGATGCGCTGCAGGTCGGCGATGATGAGCTGCTCGTCGAGGTCGGTGCCGGGGCTGTAGGGGCTGTTGGCCTGGCCGCGGAAGTTGTAGCAGAGGGTGCCGAAGCCGGCCTCGCGCAGGGCCGGGCCGGTCTCCTCCTGCCACATGCCGGCATCGCCGGTGATGGCGTTGACGAAGACGAAGCTCGGCAGGTCGGCGCGCTGCGGGCGGTCCAGTTCGTAGTACAAGCCGTCGTGCGGCCCCAGTTGCAATACGGGCATGGCGGTGGCGTCTCCCGGGTCGGCGGTTCCTGGCTGCCGTCAGGATAGCATCGAGGGCGGGTGCCGGGCGCGGGCCGCCGAGCTGGGCCAGCAGGCAGCCGCGCCGTGGTGATGCGGCAGGCCCCGCCCCCGGCGCGTAGGCGCTGACCACGCGCCGGGGGACGGGCAGGTCGGCGCCTCGGCGGCTCCTTGCGACCAGGCCGTTCGTGCTTCGTGGGAGAAGCGTTCGGCATGGTCCCGCCGTGCGCCTGCCTGATTCGCGAGCCCGTCCTCTGAGTTGCCTCCGACATCCGCCGCCGTGCCTTGCGACGCGGCGCCGCCCGCCCACCACACGACGGTGCCAACGCACCAGGTGGGGGCGGGCTGCCCCGCGTCGACGCGACTTAACTGCGGTCAGGCTGCGCGCACCTCGTCCAGGAAGCCGTCCACCTGCTTGCGCAGGGTGCTGGCCTGGTCCACCAGATGCTTTGTCGCCGCCGCAACGCTTTTCGCCGCGCCGCCGGTTTTCCGGGCGTGCGTCTGCACGTCGGCGATGCCTTCGTTGACATCGGAGGCGCCGCTCGAAGCGACCTGGACGTTCTGGCTGATGTCGGCGGTCGCGGCGCTCTGTTCTTCGATTGCGCTGCTGGTCGACAGGGAGATCTCGTTCAGCTTGTTGATGGTTTCGCTGATGCCGCCAATGGCCGCCACGGCGGACTCTGTCGCGCCCTGGATCTCCGTGATCTGCGCGGCAATGTCCTCCGTTGCCTGGGCCGTCTGGTTGGCCAGGCTCTTCACCTCGGAGGCGACGACCGCGAAGCCCTTGCCGGCATCGCCGGCGCGCGCCGCCTCGATCGTCGCGTTCAGCGCCAGCAGATTGGTCTGGCTGGCAATGTCATTGATCAGATTGACGACCTCGCCGATCCGTTGCGACGCTTCGGCCAGGCCATGGACCTTTTCCGCCGCCTTGTCGGCCTCGTCCACCGCCGATTGCGACATGACGCTGGACTGCCCCACTTGGCGCGAGACCTCCTGGATCGCAGCGCTCAGCTGTTCAGCGGCGGAGGCCACGGACTGGAAGCTCTTGCTCGCCTTGTCCGAGGCCGCAGAGACCGAGTCGCAGCGCGTGCTCGTGTGCTGAGCGGCGTCGGTCATGTCCTGGGCTGACCGGGACATCCCGTCGGCCGAATTGGACACCTCGTCGGCGACCTGCTGTACCGTCGACTGCAGTCTGTCGGCCAGGGCGCCAAGTTCCTCGCGCCGCTTGTCCTCGGCCTGGGCGAGTTCCTCGGCGCGTTGCGCCTGTAGCTGCTCGCGCTCGTGGGCGTCGCTCTTGAACACTTCGGTCGCCTTGGCGAGGGCGCCGATCTCGTCACCCCGGTCGGTGTACGGCACGTCGGTCTCGATGTCGCCCGCGGCGATCTTGGTCATGACGCCGCGAATGCGCTGCAGGGGCTGTGCGACCATCTGCCCGCCGGCAATGCTGATGGCGGTGAGCAGCAGTCCGGCGAGGACCAGCGCCAGGACGATCTTGTTGCTCAGGGACTGCGCGGCTGCCGCATAGCTGTCGACGACGGTCGCCACTTCGAGCACGCCGCGTACGTCGCCGAGCGACCAGTCGGTTTTCGGCGATGCCGGATGGCTGTTGTGACAGTTGACGCAACCTTGTGCGACCATTCTGTCGGCAATGGCGACACGAACGACGCGCCGCCCGTCGACGGTCTCTTCGCGGCTGAAAACAGCATCCGGGTTGTCGCTCAGGTTTTCCCAGGCCGCCTGCTGAAACGTGTCGAGCTGGCGGTCCTGCCGAACCGGAAACGGATAGCCGCTGAACAGGCGGATCGACGTATCCTCCTGCTCCAGGGTCTCGCTGAGATCATGGATAAAGGTGGCCGGCAGGGGCACGCCCTTGGTCTCGGTCTTGTGGTTGAACGACGGCTTCAGGTTGCCGTCGGCGACCACCTTCTTGATGACGTTGGCCGTGTAGTAGCCGCGGATGACCTTGAACTGGTTCGCCGTCCGGACGGCGGCTTCGACTTCGGCCTTGATGCTCTCGGCCAGGATCTGTTTCGGGATGATGTACCAGGCAGCGGCGATACAGAGGACCAGCACAACGGGCACGGGTATCATCAGCTTCCACGGCACGCTGAGATCGTTGAGGCGCATCTGTCTCCCCCCTTAGGTAATGCTTCAGGGCCTCCAATGCGCCGGAGACTGGCTTCAAGGTGTTGATTGAGAATTAATAACAGATACTTTCGGGTCTATTTTCGCTCGGATGAAATTGTAGGAATATCAAATAATTTCAAATCTGACTGTTGAATCAGATACTTTGGGCCGTTTTTGTTGCAGCTATAAGGAGAAAAAAATTTCCGGCTATGCCACTTTTCGGCGCCGTGTCAGGCGCTCGACAGCGCGCGTCTCGCAAAGATCGCCGTCGTGCCCCCGTTGCGTCGACACATCAGGGGGCCAGCGCGATGGCCGAGAGCTGGCGGCCGTAGTCGGCTTCGTCGCGGTGGGTGGTACGGCGGAAGCTGAAGAAACGCTCTTCCTCGTGGTAGGTGTCGAGATCGAGGCGGTCGATGCGACCCAGCCCCAGTCCGGCCAGGCGGTCGTGGACGTAGCCGCCCAGGTCAAAGCGATAGTGCCGTGGCCGGTCCGACGGCAGGAAGTAGGCAGCGTTTGCATCTGCTGCCTCGACGAAGGCGGCGTGGAACTCGGCACCCACCTCGTAGGACCGCTGGGCGATGCAGGGACCGATCGCGGCGGCCGTCGCCTGGCGGCGGGCGCCCAGGCGTTCCATCGCCCGTAGGGTGGCGTCCAGTACGCCGCCAATGGCGCCACGCCAGCCGGCATGCGCGGCTGCGATCACGCCGGCCCGGGCATCCGCGAACAGCACCGGCGCGCAGTCGGCCGCCAGCACGCCCAGGGCGATGCCAGGACGGTCCGTGACCATGGCGTCGCCGCGCGGTGCTTCGGCCGGCAGCCAGGGTACCGTCACTGCCACCGCCGTCGGGCTGTGCACCTGATGAATGGTCAGCAGGTTTTCGGCGGCGACGCCGAGCGCCTGCGCGACGCGGGTCCGGTTTTCGCGCACCGCCGCGCGGTCATCGTGCGAGCCATAGCCGCAGTTCAGCGAGTCGTAGATGCCGGTGGAGACGCCGCCCTGGCGGGTGAAGAACCCGTGCCGGACGCCATCGCCCTGCAGGACGTTCGCCGTCAGTGCCGTCGCCACCGTCAGCCCTCCACGCCGTCGCACGCGAAACCGGCCGGCGTTGGCACGTCCGGTCCGGTCACGGCCAAGACCTTGAACAGGCCGCCCATCTCCGCGGCACCGGTCAGTCGCGCCACCGCCGCGTCGATATCGTCGCGCTGCCGTGCCGTTGCCTTTGCCTTGAGCCCGGCAGCGCGGGCGTCGATACCGAGTCGCTTGAGGAAGCGGCCTTGGGGGCAGGGGCCATGCACGCCGGCGCCGGCGGCGGCGGCGACGGCAGCCAGGGCCTGGAAGTCGACATGCGCGGTCAGGTCGGCCTCGCCCGGGGCGGCCAGCACCGGGGCGAAGGCATGGTCACGCACCGCCTGCAGGCTGTCGCCGGGGCGGCTCTGCGCATGGCCATAGTCGATCACCAGGGCAGCGCCGCCGTCCGCCACCAGGCGCTCGGCCAGCTGTTGCATCACCGCTTCGCGCGCCGGCGCCAGTTCGGCGATGTCGCCGACGGCGGCCGCCGCGAAGGCCGGCGGCAGTGCCGTCGGCGGCAACGGGTCCGGACCCAGGGTGAAGGCGAAGCCGTCGCCGCTGGCCGCCACCAGCCGCTCATGCCATCCCGCCTCGGCCCGTTGGAACTGACGCACCGGCAGGGCGTCGAAGAACTCGTTGGCGACGACCAGGGCCGGCCCCGTGGGGACCTCGTCGATGGTGGCGTGCCAGTGCAAGGCGCGGCCTGTCAGCGTCGCCTGCTGCCGTTGCCGCAGCGCCAGGCTGGTTTCGATCAGGTGGATCGTGACGGCCTCGACAAAGCCCGGCAACACGGCGGCGGCGCGCAGGGCATCGGCCATCAAGGTGCCGCGGCCGGGGCCGAACTCGACCAGGCGCAATGGTGCCGGTGCGCCAATGCGTTGCCAGACATCGGCACACCAGAGGCCGACCAGCTCGCCGAACATCTGGCTGATCTCTGGTGCGGTGGTGAAGTCGCCAGCGGTGCCCAGCGGATCGCGGTTGATGTAGTAGCCGTGGCGGGGATGGCCCAGCGCCTCGGCCATGAACCGCGACAGCGGAATCGGGCCTTCCAGGCGGATCAGCCGTTGCAGCTCGGCCGCCAGCGGGGTGCTCACGACGGCGCAAGCGGCTGCGCCCGCCGGGCGCGCCAGATGAGATAGAGACCGCCGGCCAGCATCGGCAGCGACAGCCACTGGCCCATGGTGCTGCCGCCGGCCAGGAAGCCGATCTGCAGGTCGGGTTCGCGGAACAGCTCGGCGACCATGCGGGCCAGCGCATAGCCGACGAGAAAGACGCCGGTCAGTTCGCCGCGACGGGCGAAGGCGCCCGGACGACGCGACAGCAGCCACAGCAGGACGAACAACGCCAGGCCCTCGAGCACTGCCTCGTAGAGCTGGCTGGGATGGCGGCCGACCGGTCCGCCGCCGGGGAACACCACCGCCCAGGCCACGTCGCTCGTGCGGCCGAACAGTTCGCCGTTGGCGAAATTGGCGAGCCGGCCGAGGAACAGGCCGATCGGCGTGGCGCAGGCGAGCAGGTCGCTCAACGCCAGCAGGCTGACGCCCCGGCGCCGGGCGAACAGCACACTGGCCAGGACGACGCCGAGCAGGCCACCGTGAAACGACATGCCACCCTGCCAGATGGCGAGCGCCGCCAGCGGATTCCCGGCGTAGTAGGGCAGGTTGTAGAACAGCACGTAGCCCAGGCGGCCGCCCAGCAGGACGCCGACGGTGACCCAGACCAGCAGATCGTCGATGTCCTCGCGTTGCATGGTCTTCGCCCATTGGGCGTTGAGCCGGCGCACGTAGAGCCAGCCCAGCAGCAGGCCGACGACATAGGCCAGCGCGTACCAGCGGATCGCCAGCGGCCCCAGGCTGAACAGCACCGGGTCGATTTCGGGAAACGCCAGGGCGGCAAGGGGCGGCAACAGGTCCATCGCGCTGCCACCTATACCCGGCCTCGTCGCCGACCGCCAACATCTTGGCGGGCCGGCTGGCGGCCTTGCTCCACTGGCCGGCTATGCGCATAGTCGCCGCCAAAGGAGAGCGACGATGGCGAGCCGACGACAGCTGCTTGACGACGTGGCGAAGGTCGCCACCTCCGCGGCGGGCCTGGTGCAGGGCGCCGGGCGCGAGGCGGAAGGCCTGTTCCGGCAGCGCATGGAACGGCTGCTGGACCGCATGGACCTGGTGCCGCGCGACGAGTTCGAGGCGGTCAAGGCGATGGCGGCCGCGGCACGGGCCGAGAACGAGCGGTTGGCCGAGCGGGTCGCGGCGCTCGAACAGGCGATTCAGCGCAAGCCGGCACGCGCGAGCGCCGGCAAGCCGGCCAAGGCCAAGACGACGACGCGGGCGGGCACCGCGAAGGCGCCCCGCAAGCCACGGAAAACAGCCAAGAAGCCGGCCTGACCCGACGCCGTTCGACGTCGACGTGCGGCCGCGGCCCGGCGCGGCGAAAGCTTCTTGCGTGTGTCCGGGCTCTCTGGCACGTTACTTTCCATGGTGTTTGCGCCACCCATGGCCACAACATGTTGTCTGCGCAATGCCGACGCTACCTCCGGGGCCCGTCGGCCCCGGTGCCGACAGTAAGTCCAGGTACCAAAGGGGATCGACGATGACCATGAGCACGGTCGAACTGCCGGCCGACGTCGGCAATCCGCTCGACGTGGTGGAAGAAATCGTCAGCGCCAACCAATGGCCGTTCGATCGTCAGGGCGACGACGAGCTGTCGGTATCGATCGGTGGTAGCTGGTGCGACTATCACCTGGGGTTTTCCTTCAGCCCGACCCAGGGCGGCATGCAGCTGGCCTGCGCCTATGACATGCGGGTGCCGCCGCGGCGCCGGCCCGAGATCTACGGCTTGCTGGCGCAGATCAACGAGCGCATCTGGATCGGCCACTTCGACGTCTGGTCAGAAGAGGCAATCCCGATGTACCGGCACGCCATCCTGACCCGCGGTGGCGAGGCGCCCAACTTCCTGCAGATGGAAGAGCTGATCGAGATCGCCATCACCGAATGCGAGCGCTTCTATCCGGCGTTCCAGTTCGTGCTCTGGGGCGGCAAGACCGCGTCGGAGGCCGTGGCGTCGTCGATGCTGGAAACCGTCGGCGAGGCCTGAGCCGCCATGGCCGTGGCCCCGGCCGACGTCAGCCTCGCCGGTGCCGGCGCCCTGCTGCTCGTCGGCTGCGGCAAGATGGGCGGCGCCCTGTTGAACGGCTGGCTGGCGCGTGGTGCCGACCAAGATCAGATCGTCGTCGTGGAGCCGGCGGCCGATCCGGCCCGGGTGCAGATCCCGGACGGGATCGCCGCCGTCGCCTCACCCGAGGCGGTGCCTGAAGGCTTCCGCCCCGACATCGTCATCATGGCGGTGAAGCCCCAGCTGATGGCCGAGGTGGCGCCGGCCTATGGCCGTTTCGTTGCCGCCGGGGCGGCCGTGCTCTCGATCGCCGCCGGCACCAACATCCGCTTCTTCGAGCAGTGCTTTGGCGATCAGGCGGCCGTGGTACGGGTGATGCCGAACACGCCGGCGGCGATCGGCCGCGGGATGAGCGTGCTCTGTGCCAACGGCAATGCCAGCGAGGCGCAACGTGCCTTATGCGGGCGCCTGCTGGCGGCGGTCGGCGAGACGGCGTGGCTCGACGACGAAGCGCTGATGGACGCGGTTACCGCCGTCTCCGGCTCCGGCCCGGCCTATGTCTTTCTGTTGATCGAATGTCTGGCCCGCGCCGGCGAAGCCGTCGGGCTGCCGCCGGCGCTGGCGCAAACGCTGGCGCGCGAGACCGTTGCCGGTGCCGGCGAACTGGCCCGAAGCGCCGACGACGGCCCCGCGCAGCTGCGGATCAACGTCACCAGCCCGGGCGGCACCACGGCTGCGGCGCTTGAGGTGCTGATGGCCAAGCCGGGGCTGGCCGAGTTGCTGGAACAGGCCGTCACCGCGGCTGAACGACGCGGGCGCGAACTCGGCGGCTGACGCATGGCGCGCTTCCGCGGCATCGACGCACCGTGGCGGCACCGGCTCTGGCTCGCGCCGCTGCTGCTGCTGGCCACGGCCGGGTTCACCTCGGCCGTCGGCGTCAGCGAGGAGGTCGAGATCGGCGGTCAGCACACCGACAAGGTGTTCGCCGCCGGCGGCAGCGTGCGGATCACGGCACAGAGCGACGACGACATCATCGCCACCGGCGGCACCGTCCGCCTCGATGCGGCCGCCGCGGACCACGTCATCGTCGCCGGTGGCAGCGTCACCCTGACCGAAGTGCAGGCGCGGGACCTTATCCTGGTCGGCGGCGAGGTCGACGTCGCCGCCGGCGTCGCCAACGACATCATCGTTGCCGGCGGCAGGGTGCGGCTGCGGCCTGCCACTGTGGTCGCCGGCAGCGTGCTGGTGACCGCCGGGCGCGTGGTCGTCGCCGGCGACATCGGCGGTGACCTGCGTGTCACGGCCGGCAAGGTGGTGATTGACGGTCAGGTCGGCGGCGATGCCGAGATCACCGCCGGCGAACTGCGGCTGGCGCCCGGTGCCCGGGTTGCCGGCCGCCTGGTGCATCGCGGGCCCGAACCGCCGGAGGTCGCAGATCCCGGGGCTGTGGCCGGCGGCGTCCTCTTTGAGGAGACGGAAGCGGACGACGACGGCGGCGTTCTGTCCGCCGTGTGGAGCGCCCTGCTGACGGCGCTGGCGTTGGGCCTGGTCGGCCTGGTGCTGCACGCGCTGTGGCCGACGCTGCTGCCCGGCGCCGTCGCGCGGATCACCGCCCGTCCCGCGGCCAGCCTGGGCTTCGGCCTGGCGGCGCTGATCGGCACGCCGGTGGCGATCCTGCTGATCATGCTGACGGTGATCGGCGTGCCGTTGGCCGTGATGCTGCTCGCCTGCTATGCCGCGCTGATGGTGCCGGCGTCGCTGGTCAGCGGCAGTTGGCTGGCCGGTTGGGCGCGACAGCGCTGGCGCCCGCCGACCGGCGGCGCCGATGGCCTGCTGATGCGCAGTCTGCTGACCGGTGCCGGGATCTTCGTGCTGGCGTTGCTGTCGGCGCTGCCCTGGGTCGGCAACCTGGTGATGCTGCTGACCCTGGCGTTCGGTCTCGGCGCCCTGGTGATGCTGGCCCGCGACGGCTGGGGCGGTGGCCAGCGGCAGCTGACCGGCAGCTGAACCGCGCCGCATCCTCGTCGGCCTTGCCAGCGGCCGGTGCGATGCCGCATTAACCCTTTGCAAACCATAACCGGCGCCTGCTGCGATTGCGGCCGGTGCCACCCGTTCCGCCGCCTGAATGCGAGGGAGAGACCGGCATGACGTCCTCCGACAAGATTGCCAGCGTCGACGTCTCCGGCGAGCAGATCCGTTGGGATCTGAGCGGGGAGATGACCTATGGCGACTATCTGAAGCTGGACCAGCTGCTCGCCGCCCAGGTGCCGCTGACCGAGGAGCACGACGAGCCGCTGTTCATCATCATCCACCAGGCCTCCGAGCTGTGGATCAAGCTCTGCCTGCACGAGCTCGACGGGGCGATCCGCGACCTGCGCGCCGACCGCACCCGACCGGCCTTCAAGATGCTGAGCCGCATCGCCCGGGTGCAGGAGCAGCTGAGCCAGTCCTGGAGCGTGCTGGCGACGATGACGCCGTCCGACTACCTGCGCTTCCGCGACCGCCTGGGGCACAGCTCCGGCTTCCAGTCGTACAACTACCGCATGCTGGAGTTCCGCATCGGCAACAAGAACCCGGCGCTGGCCGAGGTTCACCGCGACCGGCCGGAGATCCATGCCCAGGTGCAGGCGGCACTGAACGCGCCCAGCCTATACGACGAGAGCCTGCGGTTGCTGGCCCGCCGCGGCTTCGACGTGCCCGACTGCCACGTCGAGCGGGACTGGTCCGTGCCCTATCGGCCGAGCCCGCAGGTCGAGGCGGCCTGGCGACAGATCTACCAGGACCCGGACACCCACTGGGAGCTGTACGAGCTGGCCGAGAAGCTGGTCGACCTGGAGCAGAAGTTCCAGCAGTGGCGGTTCAGCCACATGAAGACGGTGGAACGGATCATCGGCTACCGCAGCGGCACCGGCGGCACCAGCGGCGTCTCCTACCTGGTGAAGGCACTGGAGCTGCGCTTCTTCCCGGAGCTGTGGACGCTGCGGACGGCGCTGTGATGGCTGCGGCGCCGACGATCTGGGACATCTCCCAGCCGTTGCGGCCGACATTGCCGGTCTGGCCCGGCGACACCGCGTTCGACCTGACCCGCACCTGGACCATCGGCCCCGATTGCCCGGTCAACGTCGCCCGGCTGACCTTGTCGACGCACAGCGGCGCCCATGCCGATGCGCCGCTGCATTACGACGCCGACGGCGCGGGCAGCGCCGAGCTCGCGCTCGAGCCCTACCTCGGTCCCTGCCAGCTACTCGATCTGCGCGGCTGCGGCCCGGTGGTGCGGCCGGAACACGTGCTGTCGGATCTGCCGGCCGGGACGCGACGGCTGCTGCTGCGCACGTACGATGCCTTTCCGCATGAGACCTGGCGCGAAGACTTCACCAGCGTCGCCGCCGCGACGATCGAGGCTGTGGCGGCCGCGGGCGTGGCACTGATCGGCGTCGATGCACCGTCGCTCGACCCGCAGGCATCCAAGACCATGGACGCCCACCGCGCCGTCCGCCGGCACGACCTGCGCATCCTGGAGGGCCTGGTGCTGGACGCGGTGCCGCCGGGGCGCTACGAACTCATCGCCTTGCCCCTGAAACTGGCGGGCGCCGACGCCTCGCCGGTGCGCGCCGTCCTGCGGAGCCTGTGATGAGCACCAACGGTCCGACGCTGCCGAGCCGCAGCGACTGCGAAGCCCGCGACGCCGCCGATCCGCTGGCCGCGTTCCGCGACCGTTTCGTGCTCGAGGACGGCGTGATCTACCTCGACGGCAACTCGCTGGGCGCATTGCCGAAAGCGACGGCCGGCCGGCTGGCGGCGGTGGTCGAGGAGGAATGGGGCCGCGGCCTGATCCGCAGCTGGAACACCGCCGGCTGGATGGACCAGCCGCGCCGGGTCGGCGACAAGATCGCCGCCCTGATCGGCGCCAGGCCGGGCGAGGTGGTGGCGGCCGACTCGACCTCGGTGAACATCTTCAAGGCCCTGACCGCGGCGCTGCAGCTCAATTCCGGCCGCCGGGTGCTGCTCTCGGAGCGCGGCAGCTTCCCCACCGACATCTACATGATGCAGGGCCTGGAGACCCTGCTGGGCGGCCGCGTCGAGGCGCGTTTCGTCGACGCTGGCGAGATCGGCGCGGCGCTGGATGGCGACGTCGCCGTGCTGCTGCTGACCCATGTGCACTACAAGACCGGGCGGGCCTGGGACATGGCCGCCCTCACCCGTGCCGCCCAGGACGCCGGGGCGCTGGTGATCTGGGACTTAAGCCACAGCGCCGGCGCCCTGCCGGTCGACCTGAACGGCGCCGGCGCCGACTTCGCCGTCGGCTGCGGCTACAAATACCTGAACGGCGGGCCGGGGGCGCCGGCCTACATTTACGTCGCCGAGCGGCATCAGGCCGGCGCGCCGCCGGCACTGGCCGGCTGGATGGGCCACGGCGCGCCGTTCGAGTTCGACGACCGCTACTGGCCGTCCGTCGGGATCGAGCGCTACCGCTGCGGCACGCCGGCCGTGCTCGGCATGGCGGCCCTGGAAGCCGGTGTCGACCTGCTGGCCGAGGCCGACATGGCCGCGCTGCGCGAGAAGTCATGCCGCCTGGGCGACCTGTTCCTGTCGCTGACCGAGGCGCTGTGTCCGGACCAGGGCTTCGCCGTTGCCTGTCCCACCGACGCCGCGGTGCGCGGCAGCCAGGTCTCGCTGCATCACGAACACGGCTATGCCATCATGCAGGCGCTGATCGACGCGCAGGTGATCGGCGACTTCCGTGCCCCGGACATTCTGCGCTTCGGCTTCGCCCCGCTTTATGTGCGCTATGTCGACGTCTACGACGCCGTGGCCACCCTGGCGGAGATCATGCGGAACCGGGCCTGGGACCGGCCCGAGTTCCAGGTCAGGGCGGCGGTGACCTGACCTCTGCCTGGGCGGCGCCGTCGGTCGCTGTCTTCTCGCCCAGCAACCAGTAGCTCGTCAGCGCCCCCTTGCCGCGGATCAGCAGCTCGAACGGGCCATCGAAATCGAAGCCGTCGCGCAGGCGCTGACGGGTCGTTTCCGAGGTCAGGATCCGTTCCGACGGGGCCAGTTCCTGCAGCCGGCTGGCGGTGTTCACCGTGTCACCCCAGATGTCGTAGGCGAACTTGCTGCGGCCGATCACGCCGGCCACGGCCGGGCCGGTATGCAGGCCGATACGCAGTTTGAGGTCCGGCCAGTGGGCGCCGCGCAGGCGCTCGGCGGTCGCCATCAGGTCCAGCGCCAGGCGGGCGCTGCGCTCGGCATGATCAGCCTGCGGCACCGGCAGGCCGCCGGCGGCCATGTAGGCATCACCGATGGTCTTGATCTTCTCCAGGCCGTGCTTTGCCGCCAGGGCATCGAAGGCGGTGAACAGCTCGTTGAGGCGGGCGACCACGGTGCCGGCATCGGCGTCGGCCGCCTGCGCGGTGAAGCCGACGACGTCAGCGAACAGCACGGTGACGTCGTCATAGTGCTCGGCAATGGCCGCGCCTTCGGCCGCGTCCGTGTCTTTCAGGCGATCGGCAATGGCAGCGGGCAGGATCGCATGCAGCAGCCGCTCCGAGCGCGCATTGGCCCGCTGCAGATCCTGTTCGGCATCGCCGACGATCTTGCGGTAGTAGCCGATGATCAGGGCGACCAGCAGCATGGTGCCGGCGGTGGCGCCGACGAAGATGGCGTTGTTGATGGCGTCGGGCAGCGGCGTGAGCAGGGGCACGGCGAAGGCGAAATGCGTCTGCTCAAACAGCGCCACGCTGACGACGGTGGCGATGGCGGCGAGCCACCAGTTGCCGGCCGGGGTGACGATGACGGCCAGCGCGGCGACGGCGATCAGGTAGAACTGGATGCCCGTGGCCGAGCCCAGCAGCAGGGTCGAGCTGGTCATGTTGGACCAGGCTGCGGCGGCCAGCATCCACATCGCCAGGTTCACCCGGCCACCCCGGTTGCAGAGCAGCGGCAGGAAGTAGCCGACGCTGCACAGCACATTGGCGAGCACCACCGGCCAGTAGGCGGCGATGTCGTAGACCGCGTAGAACAGACCGTACAGCGCCACCGAGACGCCGCCGATGGCGCCGATCAGGTTGAGACTGCGGATCCGGCGGGCCTCGTCGCCGTGGCGGCCCTGGATGCCGATGTCCTGGATCCGGCGCAGCACCCCGATGATCATCGACATCGCGCCACCTGCGCCCGGCCGATGCGTCGCGACGGTCGGAATGAGCTCAGCGCTTGAATACGGAATCGGCGGCGCCGCGGGCGCTCTGCTTGCGCTCGATCGCCGCCCGGACACGGGCGATCTCGCCTTCCATCTCGGCGATGTAGTCCTCCAGCTGCTCGACCGACATGATGTCGAGGTCGGGCTTGCCGGCCGGCTTCTTCGGCGGTTCCAGCTCGTCGGTGTCCATGCCTCGCTCCCGCGCTTTCTGCTAGGCTCGACGGTAGCAGAATGGTGACGACGCTGTCTGCGCCGAGCCCCTGCGGGCGGAGAGCGCGACGACAGCGGGGAGGCGGCACTGGAGGCAGGCGATGTCTGAGGCGTTCACCATCGGCGGGCTGCATCACTTCGCCTGGCGCTGCCGCGATGCCGAAGAAACCCGGGCGTTCTACGAGGACCTGCTGGGCCTGCCGCTGGCCCATCTGATCCGCCTCGACCATGTGCCGAGCACCGGCGAGTACTGCCCCTACGTGCATATCTTCTTCCGCATGGCCGACGGCAGCTACATCGCCTTTTTCGACCTGGGCGACGACACCGCGGCGGCGGCGTCGCCGAACACGCCGGCCTGGGTCAACCACATCGCCCTGCGTGTCGGTTCGCTGGCCGAGGTCGAGCAGGCCAAGGCACGCCTGGAGGCGGCCGGGATCGAGGTGCTGGGGATCACCGATCACGGCATCATCAAGTCGATCTACTTCTTCGACCCCAATGGTCTGCGCGTGGAACTGACCCACCAGACCGCCTCGGACGCAGAGATGGCGGCGCACGCCGACGAGGCACATCGGCTGCTGGCGGACTGGACCGCCGAGAAGCGGCGCCCGGATGCCTGAGATACATTGCGGCCGGCCGCCGCAATCCCTATACCGGCGGGCGCCATGCCGGCGGGCCGCCGCATGGCCGCCGGAGCAGCAGAGGATGGATTGAGCGCCATGGCAGATTTGCCACAGACGATGACCGCGATCGAGATCGCCGAATTCGGACCGCCGGAGGGGCTGCGGCCGGCCGATCGGCCGCTGCCGGTGCCGGGCCACGGCGAGGTCCTGGTCAAGGTCGCCGCGGCCGGGGTCAACCGGCCCGACGTGGCCCAGCGCGAGGGCAACTATCCGCCGCCGCCGGGGGCACCCGACATTCCGGGCCTGGAAATCGCCGGCACGGTGGTCGCCCTGGGGCCGGGGGTGAGCGAGCTCAGCGAGGGCGACGAGGTCTGCGCCCTGGTTGCCGGTGGCGGCTATGCCGAGTACTGCGCCGCCCCCGAGGCGCTTTGCCTGCCGGTGCCGGAAGGCCTGTCGATGGCCGAGGCGGCGGCGCTGCCGGAGACCTATTTCACCGTCTGGACCAACGTGTTCCAGCGCGGCCGCCTGGTCGGCGGCGAGAGCTTCCTGATCCACGGCGGCTCCAGCGGCATCGGCACCACCGCGATCCAGCTGGCCAAGGCGTTCGGCGCCCGCGTCTTCGCCACCGCCGGCTCGGCCGACAAGTGCCGCGCCTGTGAGGAGCTGGGCGCCGAGCGGGCGATCAACTACCGCGAAGAGGACTTCGTGAAGGTGGTGCGCGCGGCGACCGGTGGCGAGGGCCTCGACCTGATCGTCGACATGGTCGGTGGCGACTACGTGCAGCGCAACCTCGACGCCCTGGCGGTGGAGGGCCGGCTGGTGCAGATCGCCTTCCTCGGCGGCCCCAAGGTCAAGGACTTCAACATGCTGCCGGTGATGCTGAAGCGGCTGACCATTACCGGCTCGACCCTGCGCCCGCGCACGGTGGCGCAGAAGGCGGTGATCGCCGACGAACTGCGGGCTCAGGTCTGGCCGCTGCTGGCCGGCGGCGTGGTCCGGCCGGTGATGGACCGGAGCTTTCCCCTGGCCGAAGCGGCACAGGCGCACGCCCGCATGGAATCGAGCGCGCATATCGGCAAGATCATGCTGCTGGCCTGAGCCGGCGCCCGGCGCGCCGTTGACCGTGTCAGGTTGTCGCGCGTCGGGCTTTGCGGCCCGGCCGCCGCGCGCTATATAGGCCAGCAACACGCCGTTTTTCCTTCAACCATCGCGCCAGTAACAGTTGCGCAGCCCGGCCGGCGACGGGCGCGGGGCGCGCATATTGGAGATTTGTCATGTCGCAGCCGTTGATGCCAAAGGCGACCGCGGTCTGGCTGGTGGACAACACCACGCTGACATTCGACCAGATCGCCGCCTTCTGCAGCATGCATCCGCTGGAGGTGCAGGGCGTCGCCGACGGCGAGGTGGCGGTCGGCATCCAGGGGCTCGACCCCGTCGCCACCGGGCAGCTGACGCGCGAGGAGATCGAGCGCTGCGAGAAGGACGCCAGCGCCCGCCTGCGCCAGCCGGAACAGCCGGCGCGGATGCCCGAGCGGCGCTCCAAGGGGCCGCGCTACACCCCGCTGAGCAAGCGCCAGGAGCGGCCGAACGTGATTGCCTGGCTGGTCCGCTACCACCCCGAGCTGGCCGATGCGCAGATCGCCAAGCTGGTCGGCACGACCAAGCCGACGATCCAGTCGATCCGCGACCGCAGCCACTGGAACGTCTCCAACATCCAGCCGCAGGACCCGGTGACCCTCGGCATGTGCAGCCAGACCGAGCTCGACACCGCGGTGCAGAAGGCGCAGGCCAAGCTCGAGCGGCAGAAGGCGCGCGAGGCCAAGGAGCGCGAGAAGCGCCGGGCCGAGAACCTGGCCGCGGCCGAGGCCGCCGGCATGCCGTCGACCCAGCCGGCGCCGGAGGTGCCGGGCGAGACGGCGCCCGCAACTGACGACGTGGCACCGGCCGAACCGGCCGTTGAGCCGCAGTCCGAGGCGCAACCCGAGCCCGAGGTCCAGCCCCAGCCTGAAGCCGAACCCGAGGCGCCGGTCGCCGAACCGGCCGGGGAGGCGGGCAGCAGCGGCGAGCCCAGGCCGGAAGACGTGTTCCGCAGCCAGTAGCGCGTCAACCGCCGGCGGCGGCGGCCAGCCGCGGCGCCGGCCGCTCGTTGATCGGCAGGTGAATGAGCCCGGCAAACACGCCGAGCGCCACGCCGACCCACCAGACCACGTCGTACGAGCCGGTGGCGTCGAACAGGTAGCCGCCCATCCACACGCCGATGAAGGCGCCGAGCTGGTGGCTGAAGAAGACGATGCCGAACAGCGTCGCCATGTAGCGCGGCCCGAACACCTGGGCGACGATGCCGCTGGTCAACGGCACCGTCGACAGCCACAACAGGCCGATCGTGGCGGCGAACACCAGCACGCTGGCCGGCGAGATCGGTACGACGATGAACAGCGCGATCGCCGCCGCGCGCACGAAGTAGATCAGGCTCAGCAGGTTCTTCTTGGAGTGGTGCCCGCCCAGGTAGCCGGCGAGGAGTGAGCCTATGACGTTGAACAGGCCGACCAGGGCCAGGGCCCAGGCGCCGATCTCCGGGCCCAGGCCGTTGTCGGTGACGTAGGCCGGCAGGTGGGTCTGGATGAAGGCGACGTGGAAGCCGCAGACGAAGAAGCCGGCCGTCAGGTAGAGATAGCCGCTGTGCCGGCTCGCCTCGCGCAGGGCCTCGGTGAAGCTCTGCTCGGGCCCGAGGCCGCTGCTGGGACCGCGCCCGCGCAAGGGGAACGCCAGCGGCGCGATCAGCAGGGCGAACAGGCTGAGCAGCACCAGCGCCGTCTGCCAGCCATAGGCGTCGATGAAGCCCTGGCCCAGCGGCACCATGACGAACTGGCCCAGCGAGCCGGCCGCGGTGCCCAGGCCCATGGCCATCGAGCGCTTGTTCTCGGGCACCATCCGGGCGATCGACGCCAGCACGATGGAGAACGAAGCTGCGGACAGGCCGAGGCCAAGCAGCAAGCCGGCCGACAGGTGAAAGGCCAGCGGTGTCGTCGCCTGCGCCATCAGATAGATGCCGGCCGCATAGAGCACGGCGCCGAGCGTCAGCACCCGGCCGGCGCCATAGCGGTCGGCGACCGCCCCGGCGAACGGCTGGCCCAGGCCCCACAGCAGATTCTGGATCGCGATGGCGAGGGCAAAGACCTCGCGGCCCCAGCCCAGGTCGGCCGACATCGGCGCCAGGAACAGGCCGAAGCCGGAGCGGATGCCGAAGCCCAGCAGCGAGATCAGGCTGCCGCAGACCACGACCAGCACAAGGCCGCGGCGCAACGCCACGGAGCTATCGGTCATCTCTCGTCCCTCGACAGGGCGCTGCCGAGGCCCCTTCGGCGATGCGCAGGCAATTGCGGGTCATTTTGGCCACCGGGGGCGACGGCGCAACCCGTGCGGCCCCACTATTTCTGCCATCTGCCGCACGGAAAACACCTCGTGTCGTCCCCGCGCTTGACGCGGGGACCCAGGGCGATCTCACACGACGCGTGGCCTACAACGTCATCTGTTCGACGAGTGTGCAACCAAGCCCCTGGGTCCCCGGTTCGGCGCTGCGCGCCGCCCGAGGACGACGGGTTTCCATCAATCACCGTCGCCCCCGCGCTTGACGCAGGCCCCTGTGGTGTGGAGCGTCAGCAGGCGCGATCTTTCTGTTCACGACGCCGCGGGACCAGCCATGCCGATGATCTTTGTCGCTAACTCCGAAGCCACGCCGGGCGTCGGCACCACGGCCGAGATGCTGGCGGCGGGCCGCGGTGGCCTCGATGCCCTCGAGCAGGGCATCCGCCTGGTCGAGGCCGACACCTCGATCCGCACCGTCGGCCGCGGCGGCTGGCCGAACCTGATGGGCGAGGTCGAGCTCGATGCGGCGATCATCGACGGCAACAGCTTCCGCACCGGCGCGGTCGGGGCGCTGAAGGGCTTTGCCCACCCGATCTCCATCGCCCGCCAGGTGCTGGAGCGGCTGCCGCACGAGTTCCTGGTCGGCGAGGGCGCGGCCCGTTTCGCCGGCGAGATCGGCGCCGAGACCGTCGACAACCTGATCCCCGACTCCGAACGGGTCTGGCGTGAATGGTGGGAGGAGAACGTCACCGGGGCAGCGCGCGAGGCCTGGCCGGATATCCCGCTGGCCGAGCTGTGCCAGCAGGCCATCGACCCGGAAAAGGGCCGCGACACCACGGTGTTCCTCACCCTCGATGCCCGCGGCGAGATCATGGCCGGGGTCTCGACCTCCGGCTGGGCCTGGAAGTACCCCGGCCGGCTCGGCGACAGCCCGGTGATCGGCGCCGGCTCCTACGCCGACACCCGCTATGGCGCCGCCGCCTGCACCGGCACCGGCGAGATGGCGATCCGCGCCGGCACCGCGCGGGCCATCGTCGCCTACATGAAGACCGGCATGAGCCTGCACCAGGCGATGGACGAAGCGGTCGACGACCTGCGCCGGCTGGACGGCGGGCTGATCCAGCGCATTACCCTGCATGCCATCGACCGTAACGGCGAGCACCGGGTGATCGCCGTCAACGCCGAAGAGCAGCTGACCTACTGGCTGTGGCGCGAGGGCGATGCCACGCCGCACGCCGAACCGGCGGAGATCGTGGCGTTGTAGCGGTCATGTTTCCCCTCTCCCTTGAGGGGAGAGGGTGACACCGGGCGGGCCAATCAGCGTTCCGGCATCGATCCAGGCCGGAGATAGCCGAACATGTGCTGCACGTAGTCGGCCTTGCCAAGCTCGATCCCCTGCATTCGCAGGATGGCGTAGGCCGTCATCAGGTGAAAGTAGAACTGGGGCATCGCCCAGTCCCGGGCATACGCATCGCCCGTCATGTCGAAGATCATGCCGTTCGAAAGCTCGAGCACGATTGACCGCTGCGCGCCGGCATCGAGCGCGTCCGGTTCAAGCGCGCCCAGCAACGACAGCGCGTCGTTGATGCGCGCCTGGGCATCTGCGATCGAGCCCGGGCGGTCACCCCCGTTCCGGCCCTCGCTGGCCAGCTGGTCCAGGAAGTCGGGAAGCGCCTCACCCCTGAGCCGGAAAGTCGCTTCCTGCGCCTGCAGGCAGACAAAGCGAACCTGAGTCGAGAGCGGGTACATGTCAGGCGCAAGCCGCGCAGAGAGCAGTGCTTCCGCTTCTGCTTCCGGGAGCTGCTTCTGTGCCTTGCCGAGCCAACCCGACAGCGCCTGTAGCATCTGCGTGTAGGACGGGACGAGAAAGTTCGTCAGCGACATGGTTTCACCAGGCATCGTTTTTGCGACAAGGGCCGACTGTGGACGTTCGTCCGGTCCCCTGCAACGTCCGCCGCCGGTCGTGGCGTTGTATCAAACAGGCAGCTGTCATGATTACCCGGCAGACCCCTTGAGGTATGGGCACATCCCGATTTGCACCATTGCGACAGATGCGTGCAGTCGATCACGCTGGCGCAGGCCTGCAACAAGCGGTACACGTCGCTCTGGGTCCCCGTGTCAAGCACGGGGACGACGGAGGGTCGCTGGTCGGCCGTTTTACCCTCCATCGTCACCCCGGACGCAGCGAAGCGGAGATCCGGGGTCCAGGGGCGGCCGGCACCGCGGGACGGGGACGAGCGAGAGCGTGGCCACCCCTTGAGCGCGCCGCTGTTCATGACACAAACCTCAGACAAGCCGGGGTCCACAGGTGGCGGTTCTGCCTGACCCGAACAGGCTCTGGCAGGCCGGCGCACAGTTTAGAGTCGCCAGGTTTTTGCGCGCGCACTACCATTGCGGGCAGAGTTTGCGAGTGTCCTCGACCGTATCGAACCAGCAACAACGTCAGGGGATCGCCATGTCGGCCAACGAACAGAACTCAGCGTTTGACGCCATCGTCGTGGGGGCCGGGTTCGCCGGGCTCTATATGCTGCACAAGCTGCGCGGTCAGGGGCTCTCGGTCAGGGTGCTCGAGGCCGCCGGCGGCGTCGGCGGCACCTGGTACCACAACCGCTACCCGGGCGCCCGCTGCGACATCATCAGCATCGACTATTCCTACAGCTTCGACGCCGACCTGGAGAAAGAGTGGCAGTGGACCGAGCGCTACGCCACGCAGCCGGAGATCCTGGCCTATCTCGAGCACGTGACCGACCGGTTCGACCTGAGGAATGACATCCAGTTCGACACCCGGGTGGCCGAGGCCGCCTGGGACAACGCGACATCGACATGGCACATCACCACGGACGACGGCAGCACCATCACCTGCCGCTACTACATCATGGCGACGGGTTGCCTGTCCGTGCCGAAAGACGTCGATATCGACGGGCTCGACCGGTTCGAGGGCGAGGTCTACTTCACCAGCCAATGGCCGCACGAGCCGGTCGATTTCTCCGGCAAGCGCGTCGCGGTGATCGGCACCGGCTCGTCCGGCATCCAGTGCATTCCGGAGATCGCCAGACAGGCGGCAGCCCTGACGGTCTACCAGCGCACGCCGAACTTCAGCATCCCCGCGCACAACGGGCCGCTGGAACTCGAGCGCATCGCCGAGTTCGAGAAGGACCGGGCGGCCTACCGCGAGGCGGCGCGCAACTCGTTCATCGGCGTCCCGGGCGAACTGTCGCAGGTGCCGGCCATCGCGGTCAGCGAGGAAGAGCGGCAGGCCCGATACGAGCATATGTGGCAGCAGGGCACGCTGTTCGACATGTTCGCCTCGTTCGGCGACCTCATCGTCAACCCGGCCTCGAACGAGACGGCGGCCGATTTCGTGCGCGGCAAGATCCGTTCCATCGTCGAGGACCCGGACACGGCGGAGACCCTGTGTCCCGAAGGCTATCCGATCCTCACCAAGCGACCCTGCCTCGACAGCCACTATTTCGAGACCTTCAACCTGCCGCATGTCGAGCTGGTCGATCTGCGGCGAAACCCGATCGCGTCGATCACGGCGGCGGGGATCGAGACCGCGGACGGCGCCCGCGAATTCGACGCCATCGTCCTGGCGATCGGCTTCGATGCGATGACGGGGGCGGTCGTCAAGGCCAACATCAAGGGCCGCGACGGCCTGACCCTGGCCGACAAGTGGGCGGACGGGCCGCGGACCTACATGGGGATGACGGTCGCCGGGTTCCCCAACCTGTTCCTCATCACCGGCCCGGGCAGCCCGTCGGTGCTGTCGAACATGGTGGTGTCGATCGAGCAGCACGTCGAATGGATCGGCGACTGCGTGAAGTTCATGACCGAGCAGGACTACCAGGTGATCGAGGCGTCGCCCGCGGCCGAAGAGGCCTGGGTGACCTATGTCAACGATGCCGGCAACTACACCCTCTATCCGCGCGCGGATTCCTGGTACATGGGCGCCAACGTGCCGGGCAAGCCGCGGGTGTTTCTCCCCTTCATCGGCGGGGTCGACGCCTATCGCCGGGCCTGCAACGACATCGTTGCCGGCGGCTATGTCGGCTTCCACCTCGCGGGCGAGGGCGGCGCCGTGACCAACGACGGCATCGTCCGGCCGTTCCGGCCCGACGTCACCGCCGTGCTGGAAATCCTGGCGGCGGCGGGGCTGCCGCCGCTGGAGTCCATGGACGCGGAAACGCTGCGCGCGGTGATGGCGGGGCTGCGGGAGCAGTCGCCGCCGGGGCCCGAGGTCGGCGAGATCGTCGATGGCACCTATCCGGGTGCCGCGGGCGAGATGGCCTATCGCCTCTACCGGCCCGCCGGCGAAGGGCCGCACCCGGTCGTGCTGTACTTCCATGGCGGCGGCTGGATGATCGGCAGCCAGGAGTCCGACGATCCGTTCTGCCGCGACCTCTGCGTCCGCTCCGGCGCGCTGATCGTCTCCTGCGACTACCGTCACGCCCCGGAGAACCGCTTTCCGGGTGCGGTCGAGGATGCCGTCGCCGCCTTGCATTGGGTCGCGGAGAATGCGGCGGCGCTCGGCGGCATTCCCGGCCAGCTCGCGGTCGCCGGCTGGAGCGCCGGCGGCAACCTGGCGGCGGTGGTGGCCCAGCACGCGCGCGACCACGGCGGTCCGGCGCTGGCCGGCCAGCTGCTGGTCACGCCCGTGACGGACAGCGACTTCTCGCGTCCCTCCTATGCGCAGAACGAGATGGGCCCGATCCTGTCGAAGGAGCTGATGGAGAAGTTCTGGGACGCCTATATCGACGAAGCCGACCGCACGGACCCGCGGGTCGCGCCCATAAGGACCGCGGACCTGTCGAACCTGCCCCCGGCCCTGGTGGTCACCAGCCAGTTCGATCCGCTGCACGACGAGGGCGCGGCCTACGCCAAGGCGCTGGCCGACGCGGGCGTGCCGTCCCGGCATCTCGATTGTCGCGGCCATATGCACACGTCGTTCTCGATGGTCGACATGGTGCTCTCAGGCGCCGAGGTCCGCGCCGAAATGGCGAACGACCTGCGGAGCTTCTTTGCCTGACGGAGGCTCGGCGCGTGCCGGCCGGGCAATGCCGGGCGGGCGTTTGCCGACTATGGCCGCGCCGGAACGCCAGGCATGCGGGCCGGAGCGACCGCCAACCCCGTCCGCTTGTCGAAGCAGCAACTCGCTCTTGCGTGCCATGAGTTGCGAGTGCCGCCTTCTAGTTGGAAAGCGATCGTCGCATTTTGCGTTGTCCAAGGTCGCTGATTGACCCAGCGCCGACGTGCCGCTCAGCTGGCGGGGCCCGCCGTTTCCAGCCCATTGCGGCCGTTTCTTGAGGGTGCATTGTAATGCCGCACCGAGCCCTACCATGGCGCATAAGTCGACCGTTGAATGGCTGCGTTAGGATCGTGACCGAAAACCTATTTAGATGAGAGGCGTCATGGTTACGTGCCAGGATCAGATATGGTCAGCGGAATGGACAAGCTCTTTGGCTTCTTTCTCTGATCAGTAAGCATTCCGTTCTTTCTGTACTTTATCTCTATCGCTTGCTTTGAAACCTCAAAATAGGACGACAAATACAATAACAACTGATTATACGGACCATAGTTGCAAGGTTGATCGTCAACAAAAATGTAACCATGCCCTTTATCTTTGATTTCCAGTTCCCTGCGGTATTCGGCAGTTTTCCTTAGAAACATTTCGAAGAGTAGAATAAGTTCAGAAGCAAATGTATTCGCCTGATATTCAAGGCGCTCATAACTAAAGCCGCTCTCTTCTTTCTCACGCATTATTAGATCTCTTTCTACGATGTACTCCGAACGTAAATATTGGCCATGATTTAGGGAGAAGTGGCCGATTTCATGCGCAATGGTGAATCTTTCCCGGTTTTTGTCACTGTGAGAATGAATCAAAATGGATTTTCGATCAAAATTCGCCGATCCCAGTATGGAATTACCGTCCTCGTCCTCATCTGCTTGTCTAGTAAATTGAAGATCTATACAAAGAGTTGAACAAATCTTACTAAGGTCAACTGGGCCGTCCTTGTATGCGGTTTGCTTCAAAATCTCTTGGGCGGGATCCCTAATGACGTCAACACCAACATACGGAACAGATACATCAATGCTGTTGTGTGCAAAATCGCTCTCGACAGACTGACTTGAATTAAGACATTCAAAGAACTGGTCGATGGAGCCATAAAAAGTTCCGTCATGATATGCGGAAAATTTGGCGGCTTCACGGAGCGTTCATTTTTGAAAATTTGCGCTTCTACGTGTCTTTCTTCCACACATGTACCGCTCTTACGATCAGCGATGATTTCGACTCCACGCTCGTCATATTTTGCAATTCCCATGTTCCTATTTCTGGCGACATTTTCCGCACCGGATTGCAAGCGAGAAGATACAACTATGACCCCCTTGACTGCATGCGGAAATATTCGACCAATTTTGTCTGAAAAATCGGTAATTCTACTCTCTGGTATCGCTCCTTTATAATTCTTACACTCAAAACCACGTACAAGTGTGGCGAAGTCCCTCCTTGACGGTAAAATTCGACAACTACATCGAATGTGACGTAATCTTCACGATCTCTGCAGTAATACTTCTTTTTCTTGCAAATCTTACACAGATTCGGTGAATATGCACCATAAACAAGGTCTCCACGGTCTCGTTGGTCGAGAAGGTATTGATGGAACTTATCTTCAAGTTCATCACCCTTTTCCACAGTGCTCACCATATGATCCTCGAGCCTTGAGTAACCATTAAAGATGATTATCCCACTTTTTCGTCAAAATTGCTAATCTTAAGAAAAGGGTGCGACGTGCGTGGGGAAGTGCGGACGCCGCCTTTCGACAACGGCGAAAAACCTGGTCAAATTTTCTTCCGCCTTGGGCCATGTCCCGAAACGAGTACGCATAATCAGATGTCCGCTATCGGGCGAAATCGGTGGTTGGATCAATATGCCAAAAACCGCTTGGCGGTCGATCATCTCAATACCACCGAATGGTCGCTTTCGGTCGAATGGAGACCTCCGGTTCGCGAGGTTTTGACCTCGTTGGACTGCTGATTATGGCTACTTTCGGCCTTTCCCATTAGGGCTGCAGGTCCGCTTCTGTCGGGTCGAAGCAGACATGATTGCGAAGCAGATCTTGGACGAAGGGCAGAGCTGGGTCAGGCAAGACCGATCGGGACGTTTGTCGACACTTTGCTTTCTGAATCGCAATTGGAAAGAACCAGCTCCATCTACGTATTCAACCAGTTCAACGGCAACCCCGGCCTAGGCCAGTCCATCGCCACCAGGCGGCCGCCGCCGGACAGGGTGATGTAGGCGGTGCGCAGGTCCGCGCCGCCGAAGCAGATGTTGGTGGTCATCAGGTCCGGCATGGGGATGTGCTCGTAACCCGCGCCGTCGGGGCTGACCACGGTGATGCCGCCGCTGATCAGGGTGGCGACGCAGATGTTGCCGGCCGCATCCACAGCCAGCGAGTCGAAGCGGGCGTAGCCCTCGGGGGCGGCCAGCAGGGTGCCGAAGCCCGGCGCGGGCCAGGGCTTCAGGTCGACCTCGCCCTCGCCGGTGATGTCCCAGGCCAGCACCCGGCCGGGTTCGGTCTCGGCGGCGTAGAGCCGCTTGCCGTCGGGCGACAGGCCGATGCCGTTGGGCGTGACCAGCGGCTGGATCGCCTGGCGGATCAGGCTGCCGTCGGCGCGGGCGTAGTAGATTGCGCCGCGGTCCATTTCGCGGGGCCGGGCCTTGCCGAGATCGGTGAACCAGAAGCCGCCGTCGGCGTCGAAGACGATGTCGTTCGGTCCTTTCAGCGGATGGCCGTCGCAGCTGTCGTTAGAGCACCTCGACGGCGCCGGTCTCCAGGTCGATGCGCTCGATGCGCCCGCCCGAGTAGTCGTCGGCCTGGGAGATCGGCCGCAGCACGCCGTTCTCTTCCGTCCAGTTGAAGCCGCCGTTGTTGCAGACATAGGCCCTGCCGTCGGGGCCGATGGCGGCGCCGTTCGGCCCGCCGCCGGGCTCGGCCACCACCTCGATGCGGCCGTCGGGCAAGACCCGGCTCAACGTCCCGCGCTCGATCTCGACCAGCACGACCGAACCGTCGGCCATGGCGATCGGTCCTTCGGGGAACCGCAGGCCCCGGGTTATCTCGCGGATCTCGGTCATCTGGCCTCCCTCCCTGGCGGCACTCACTGGCGGCCCTTTGGGGCCTTGTTGCCGCCGCAAAGCTGTCGCATATCTTGGGCGAGGCCGGGACCGGGTGCAAAGCGCGGATCGGCGAGGGCATGGGACGGGGCATGAAGGAACGGGCCGGGCCGGGCACAGCCGGCGCGCATCATCACGGACACATCGGCTGCTGTGGCATCAGCCGGCGGCGCCTGCTGCAGGTCGCGGCGGCCAGTGCCGCGCTGGGTGCGCTCAGCGGCTGTGTCAGCACCAATCCGGCGACCGGCCGGCGCAGCTTCACCGGGCTCTATTCGCTCGAGGACGACATCCGCCTCGGCCGCGAGGAGCATCCCAAGCTGGTGCGGCAGTTCGGCGGCGAGTACACCCATCCGCGGCTGAACGACTATGTCACCCGGATCGGCCAGCAGCTCGCCTCCTACGGCGAGTACCCGCAGCTGCAGTACCACTTCACCATCCTCAATTCGCCGATCGTCAACGCCTTCGCCCTGCCGGGCGGCTATGTCTACATCTCCCGCGGCCTGCTGACCCTGGCCGGCAACGAGGCCGAGATGGCCGGGGTGCTGGCGCACGAGATCGGCCACGTGAACGCCCGCCACACGGCCGAGCGCCTGACTGCGGCCCAGGCGGCGCAGATCGGCGTCCTGCTCGGCGCCATCGGCGCCCGGGCGGCCGGCCTGCCGTCCGAGGTGGCGCAGCTGGGCGAGACCGTCGCGGTCATGGCGGTGCAGGGCTACTCGCGCGAACAGGAGCTGGAGGCCGACACCCTGGGCGTGCGCTACATGAGCCGGGCCGGCTACGACCCCGATGCCATGGCCACGTTCTTGGGTTCGCTGCGCGCGCAGTCGCAGGTCGAGGCCCAGGTGCTCGGCCTGCCGCCGGGCGAGGTCGACGAGTTCAACGCCATGGCGACGCATCCGCGCACCATCGACCGGGTGCGCCAGGCCGAGGCGGCGGCCCAGGTGCAGCGGGTGGCCAATCCGCGCGTGGCCCCGGCCGAGTACCTGGGCCACATCGACGGCATGATGTTCGGCGACGATCCTAGCGAGGGTGTCGTCGTCGGCCGCCGCTTCGCCCATCCTGGCCTGCGCATCGCCTTCACCGTGCCGGAGGGCTACCACCTGCGCAATCTGCCGGATCGGGTGGTCGCCACCACCACCGGTAACGACGCGATGATCTTCGACATCGACGAGGTCGACAGGGGCATTCGCGACGTGCGCGACTACATCGTCGGGCGCTGGGCCCGCGACCGCCGGCTCGACGGCGTCGAGCGCATCCGCATCGACGAGCAGGAGGCGGCGACCGGCTGGTTCGAGGCCAACACCGACCGCGGCCGGGTTCGGGTGCGGCTGGTGGCGATCCGGCGCAACCGCAACGCCGTCTACCGCTTCCTTCTGGTCACCCGCACCAGCGTGCTGGCGCGCGAGCGCGAGGCGCTGCGCCGGGCGACCTATTCCTTCGAGCGGCTGAGCGAGGCCGAGGCGGCGAAGATCAAGGCCCTGCGCCTGCTCATCGTGCCGGCCCAGGCCGGCGACCGGGTCGCGGTGCTGTCCCGGCCGCTGCCCTACGGCCAGTTCAACGAGGCCTGGTTCCGGGTGATGAACGACCTGGCACCGGACCAGCCGCTGACGCCGGGGCGCCTGTTGAAGGTCATCGCCAGCTGACTTGACGTCGCCGGGCACGCGACCAAGATGAGATAGGGCGGCGGCCACCGGGCCGTCGCTGCATCTTTATGCGACGTCGTCGGCACCTGCGCCGCCCCGCGCCCCCACCCGGCCACCCACGGAATGATCATCGATGGGTGGCCGGGTGTGCGAGCGGGGTGGTCAAGGCGCTGGCTCGACGTGCCAGTTGGAGAAACGTCATGTCCGAAGACCCGCTCTACGGTATCGAGAAGTTCGGCGTCGGCCAGCCGGTGCCGCGCAGCGAGGATCCCCGCCTGCTCACCGGCGGCGGCCGTTTCACCGACGACATCGATCTGCCCGGCCAGGCCTATGCCTGGGTGGTGCGCTCACCCTACGCCCATGGCGAGCTGAACGGCATCGACGCCACGGCCGCGCTGGCCCTGCCCGGGGTGCTCGCGGTCTACACCGGCGCCGACCTGGATGCCGCCGGCATCGGCAACCTGCCGTGCAAGCTGGCGCACAAGAACCGTGACGGCAGCCCGCTGTTGGTGCCGCCGCGCCGGCCGCTGGCGGTCGGCCGGGTCCGCCATGTCGGCGATCCGGTGGCGGTCGTGGTCGCCGACAGCCGCAGCGCCGCCCGCGACGGCGCAGAGGCGGTCGAGCTCGACATCGCGCCGCTGCCCGCCGTCGCCGACCCCATGCAGGCCAGCGCGCCGGGGACGGAAGCGATCTGGCCGGAGCTGGCGCCCGACAACGTCTGCCTGGACTGGCAGGACGGCGATCCCGAGGCCGCCGAGCGGGCCTTTGCCGAGGCGGCGCACGTGACCCGCCTCAGGATCGTCAACCACCGCATCGCCGTCGCCGCGCTCGAGCCGCGTGCGGCAGTGGCCGAGTACGATGCGGACCGCGAGCATTTCACCCTGCATGTCTGCTCGCAGGGCACCTTCGGCATGCGCAACGGCCTCGCCGGCGACATCCTGCACGTCGCGCCCGAGCAGGTCCGGGTGCGGACCTACGACGTCGGCGGCTCGTTCGGCATGAAGTCGGCAGTCTATGCCGAGTATGTCGCGATCCTGTTCGCCGCCCGCGCCCTGGGCCGGCCGGTGAAATGGTGCGACGAGCGCTCGGGCAGCTTCCTCTCCGATCATGCCGGCCGCGACAGCGTCGTCGACGCGGCACTGGCGCTCGACGCCGAGGGCCGCTTCCTGGCGGTGCGCATCAGCGGCACCGCCAACATGGGCGCCTATCTCTCCGCCGTCGGCCCGTTCATCCAGTCGACCAACATCCTGAAGAACGTGCAGAGCGTCTACCGCACCCCGGTGCTGGCGGTGGACACGCGCTGCGTGTTCACCAATGCCACGCCGGTGGCGGCCTATCGCGGCGCCGGCCGGCCGGAAGGCAACTACTACATGGAGTGCCTGATCGACGCCGCCGCCCGCGAGACGGGGATCGACCGGGTCGAACTCCGTCGCCGCAACATGGTGCCGGCGGCGGCGATGCCGTTCGCCGCCCCGAACGGCCAGACCTACGACAGCGGCGACTTCGCCGCCTTGCTCGAGGACGGACTGGCGCATGGCGACGTCGCCGGCTTCGCCGGCCGCCGCGCCGACAGCGAGGCCCGCGGCCGCCTGCGCGGCCTGGGCATCGCCACCTACCTCGAGGTCACCGCCCTGCCGGGCAAGGAGATGGGCGGCCTGCGCTTCGAGGCCGACGGCACGGTCAGCCTGATCACCGGCACCCAGGACTACGGCCAGGGGCATGCCTCGGCCTTCGCCCAGATCCTGGTCGACAAGCTGGGCCTGCCGTTCGAGCGCATCCGCCTCAAGCAGGGCGACAGCGACGAGCTGATCGCCGGCGGCGGCACCGGCGGCTCACGCTCGGCGATGGCCAGTGGCGCGGCAATCATCGAGGCCGGCGACCAGGTGATCGACAAGGGCCGGGTGCTGGCCGGGCACATGCTGGAGGCGGCGGCCGAGGACATCGAGTTCGAGCGCAGCCGCTTCCGCGTTGCCGGCACCGACCGCGAGATCGGCCTGCTGGAGCTGGCGGAGCGGCTCAGCATGCTGAGCGAACTGCCCGACGACGCGCCGACCACGCTCGACGTCTCCCTGGTGGCCGAGATCCCGCACTCGGCCTATCCCAACGGCTGCCATGTCTGCGAGGTCGAGATCGACCGCGAGACCGGCCGGGTGGCGATCGACCGCTACCTGATGGTCGACGACTTCGGCACCCTGATCAACCCGCTGCTGGTCGAGGGCCAGGCCCAGGGCAGGGTGGTGCAGGGCATCGGCCAGGCGCTGCTGGAAGGCTCGGTGTTCGACGCCGAAGGCCAGCTGCTCACCGGCTCGTTCATGGACTACGCCCTGCCGCGGGCCGACGACCTGCCCGACCTGCAGTTCCTCTCGCACCCGGTGCCGGCGAAGACCACCGCGCTTGGCGCCAAGGGCTGCGGCGAGGCTGGCGTCTCCGGCGCCCTGCCGGCAGTGATGGGCGCGGTCAACGACGCCCTGACCCACGCCGGCGGCCACCCGGTCGACATGCCGGCGACGCCGGAGAAGGTCTGGCGGGCGCTGAACGGGGCATCCTGAACGACGGGCGGGTCTGAGACCCGCCCCTACCAACCAAACGAGGACGCTGTAGGGGCGGGTCGCAGACCCGCCCGCGTCACCCGCCGACGCAGCGTTCGAAGTAGAACACTTCGGGTGCTATGACGATCTCGTCGCTGCCGTCGAAGCGCTCCAGCGCCAGCCAGCGCTTGTTGCCCGGGCGCTGGCTGTCGAGGAAGGCGTTGCTGAGGCCCAAGATCACCAGGGTATGGCGCTGCACGCCCGACGCATCGCGACCAGCCCGGGCGAACACCAGGCGATGGGGATCGTCACTGGAGTCTTCCGGGTCCGTCGTCGCGCTATCGGTCCAGCGCAGGCTCATGTGGCAGCCGCCCGAGCCCTGAAAGCACCAGGCGATGCTGCGGTGCTGCCACAGCGCGCTGCCGTCGCCGTCGACGCCGGTCAGCGTGAAGGGCTGCGGGTTGCTGCCGTCCGAAGGGCCGAACGCGGCGAGCACGCGGCCGCCATCGTCGTCGGCATCGCCGGCATAGACCGCGTGCCACTCGTTGCACGTCTCCGCCGCGCCGGCCGCCGCCGGTACCCACGCCAGCCACAGGGCCGCCAACATCGGCCTGAACCAGTCGCGCCGCGCCATGCTCAACCCTTGATGCCGTGGATGATGCTGTAGCCGCCGGCGAGCGGCAGACGGCTGACGTCGGCGAACCCGGCCGCGTCCAGCCAGGCCCGGTGCTCGGCCTCGGTATAGGCCTGGCCGGCCTCGTAGACGTTGAGGAACATGACGTTGACGGCGACCGCGTCGGGCGGGCTCAGGCGACTGTCGTCGAGCACCCGGCCGACGATGAAGATCTCGCCGCCCGGTACCAGGGCGGCGGTGACGTTGGCCACCACCTGGCGGGCCTGTTCCGGCCCCAGCACCTGCAGCAGCGCCCGCAGCACGGCGGCATCGTACTGGCCCTCCGGCGGGGCCGCGACGAGGTCGGCGTCGCGCACGGTGATCCGCGCGGCCACGTCGGCGTCGGCGATGAACTCGCGGGTGATCGCGGCGACGTTGGCCAGGTCGGCAATGGTCGCCTGTAGGTCCGGGCAGGCGCGGCAGATGGCGACGGCCAGCCCGCCCGAGCCGCCGCCGGCGTCCAGCAGCCGGCCGAAACGGGTGAAGTCGTGCTCGCGCAGCAGCCGCCGGGCGGTCGCCGCCGCACCGGCGTCGAGGCCGCGCACGAAGGCGCGCAGCTCGTCTTTCGTCATCGCCTCGAAGTCATGCCGGGCCTGGGGCACGCCGGTGCGGATGGACTCCGCCGTCTGCAACGTCGCCGACCACAGATCGGCGAAGATCTCGTGCTGGCCGCCGATGTAGCCGCGCCGGCCCTTGACCAGGAAGTGGTCAGCCTCGGCGCTGTTGGCAAAGTGCCCGTGGTCCAGCTGCAACAGCCCGGTGGTGACCAGGGCATAGAGCAGTGGCTGCAGGCGGTCCGCGTCGACGTCGAGCGCGGCGGCGAGTTGCTCGACGTTGCGCGGCCCGTCGGCCAGCGGGGTGAACAGCTCGAGTTGCATGCCCGCCAGCATGGCCAGCGCCGGATAGACCCCGCCGGCCAGGCGGTTGATGGTGTCCGGCCGCGGTTTGTCGACCTTGGCGCCGCTCATGGCTGTCCCCTGTTGCATTGGCAATACTGCGCGCGCGGCTGATATGGTGCGGCCCGGCGGCGCGCGCGTCCAGGGGAGGCTTCGCGCGGCCGGCGCAGCAGAGGAGGAGAGCATGAGCGCGCAGGCGGAAAAGACGCGCAACCACTGGCTGGCGGTGCTGGAGAAGCACCAGCACGACCCCGACGGCCCGGCCCGGCCGGACATGTGGTCGCCGGCGCTCGACGGCGCCTCGCGCGACGAGCTGATCGCGATCCAGAACGACAAGCTGGCCGCGCTGACGCCGTTCCTCTACGAGAACAGCGGCTTCTACCGCCGCCGCTTCGATCGCCTGGGGCTGGCGCCGACGGACATCCGCACGGTCGACGATCTGGCCAAGTGGCCCGTCGTCGACAAGGCGGAGATGACCGCCGATGCCGAGGCGCATCCGCCGTTCGGCACCTACACCACCATGAGCGACGAGCTCTGGCGCCAGCGCGGCTGGATGATGTTCTCCACCTCCGGCACCACCGGCACGCCGCGGGTGTTCCGCTATTCCCAGATCGACCGCCAGCACTGGGAATGGAGCAACGCCCGGGCGCTGACGGCGATGGGCTTCAGCCCCGCCGACACCGTGTTCATGATGACCGGCTACGGCCCGCACGTCTGGGCCTGGGGGGTGCAGTACGCCCTGGCCCGGCTCGGTATCGGGGTGATCCCGGGCGGCGGCATGGACGGGCGCATGCGGGCCTCGATCATCGAGCGCTTCCGGCCGACGGTGCTGCTGTGCACGCCGTCCTATGCCCTCTACCTGGGGCGGCTGTTGCAGGAGCTGGGCCTGGACCCGGCGGCGACGGCGGTGGAGCGGCTGTTCCTGGCCGGCGAGCCGGCCAACGCCATCCCCTCCACCCGCAACCGGATCCAGGACCTGTGGTCCGCCCGTATCGTCGAGTTCTACGGCTGCACCGAAGCGGCACCGCAGGCCGGCGGCTATTCCTGCCCCGAATCCCAGGCCGGCCCGCAGCCCTTCGCCCACCTGATGGAGGACGTGCAGATCTGGGAGGCAGTCGACGCCGAGAGCCTGCAGCCGGTGGCGCCGGGCACGCGCGGCCTGACCGTGTGCACCAACATCTCCTCCGAGAGCTCGCCGCAGCTGCGCTTCCTGGTCGGCGACTACACCACGCTCGACACGAGCCCGTGTGCCTGCGGCCGCAACCATGTCCGCGCCATGGGCTGCTTCGCCGGCCGCGCCGACGACCTGATCAACCTGCGCGGGATCAAGTTCTTCCCGACCCAGGTCGAGCAGGCGGTGCGCTCGGTGCCGGACCTTGGCGACGAGTTCCAGGTCGTGCTGACCAGCCGCGATGCCGACGGCATGGACGTGATGACGGTGCTGGTCGAGCACCCCGGCCCGGACAAGGTCGACGAAATCGCCGCGGCGGTGGCGGCAGCCGTGCGCACGCAGTGCGAGATCCGCGCCGACGTCCAGGTGCTGCCGCCCGACACCCTGCCCAAGACCGAGTTCAAGGCCAAGCGCGTGCGCGACGAGCGCGACAAAGGATGAGGCGCGACGGGCGGGTCTGAGACCCGCCCCTACCAACCCTATGGCAACTGTAGGGGCGGGTCTCAGACCCGCCCAAGGTACCATTTCTGCACGGCCGGCGCTTGCCGCCCTGGGTCCCCGCGTCAAGCGCGGGGACGGCGGACTATGGAAATCGTTGCACCAACACCATCGTCATCCCCGCGAAAGCGGGGATCCAGGGGCGCCCGACACCGAACGATGCCCATTGACCCTCAGTCCGGCATGCCGCCGCGCTGTTTCTGCAGGGCCAGGAACTGGCGGCGGGTGCGCGGGCCGTAGGTCTGGAAGCTCGGCTGCGGGTCGGTGAGATAGGCGGCGCGCAGGCGGCCCATGTCGTCGGTTTCGGCCTTGCGGCGGATCTCGTCCGGCGCCAGGCCGTAGACCCGGGCGCCGTTGAGGCCGAAGATCTTCGCCTTGCGCGCCGGCGTCAGCGCCGCGTAGCCGTGCCGGTCCTGCAGTGCCTCGTCGATCTCGAAGGCGCGGAAGGCCTGGATCTGATCCTGTGGCGAGCCGTACCAGATCGAATCCGTGCCCCACAGCACATTGTCCTCGCCTACGTGGGCGATGAGCTTGCCCAGGGCGTGCGCCGCTGCGGTGGGATCGCGCATCAGGAAGCGCCAGGTGCTGCCCAGCTCGGCATAGACGTTGGCGTTGGCGGCGATGCCGTTGTCGGCCAGCGACTTCACCAGCGTGTCGATGCCGCGCCCGACCCGGTCGGGGTCGTAGGGGCCCTCGCGGTGAGTGGTCTCGAAGCCCGCGTGGTAGACGATGAAGTTGACGTCGGGATAGAGCCGGGCGGCGCGGCCGACGTCGGCGCAGTCGACGCCCTTGCGGCTCAGGCTGGGCAAGGCCAGGCCCTTGTGGACGCAGATGTTGCGCACGCCCAGCGCCCGCGCCTGCTCGATGAAGGGGATGCCGACGGTGGGATCGTCGAGCGCCCAGCCGACGCCGTCGGGCCCCCACTGGGTGTAGGTCTTCCAGGCCGCGATCGGCCAGTCGTCGGCATACTGCGCCATCGCCGCATACTGGTCCGCGTAGGGCGCCAGGTTGGGCAGGATCATGCCGTGCAGTAGCAGCCGCCGGCCGTGGCCCAGGGCCTCGACCAGCAGGCGCACCCGGTCGGCCTCGGCGAGGCTGAGCGGGTTCCGCTCCGGCGGCGCCGGGATGAAGCTCAGCACCGCCATGTCGGTATCGCTGTCGAGGAAGACCTCCTTGATCAGGTGGGCGCCGTCGTAGCAGTCGGTCGGGTCGGCCTCGCCGCAGGCGCCCTGCGGCCACCAGGCCAGCACCCGCTCGAAGCGCTTGCCGGCGTTGCGCCGCCATGGACCCGACGGGTCGACCATGTGGGTCTGCACGTCGAAGATGAACTCGTCGCCGGCCAGGGCCTGGGCGGCGGCGGCCGGCTCGAACGGCGCCTCCTTTGGCAGGCTGTAGCGCCCGCCGCCGTTGCCGCGGGCGGCATGGGCGGCATTGAAGGTCGCCAGCGTCGTCGCGGCGCCGCACAGGCTGGTCAGGAAGCGCCGGCGCGGCAGCCCCAGCCGGCGGGCGTTGTCGCTGATCTGTTGCACGGCCCACGCCTTGGCCCGGCGCAGTGGCGGCGGATCGGGCACCGGTTCGAACTCGCCGTTCGAGGTGGCGTCGATCTTGATCGGCAGGCGGTCAGCCTTGTCCATCGTCCGGCCCTCGCGGTGCGTGAGCCGTCAGCATAGCAGGACGGGATCACGGCTGCGTGCGGGCGGCATTGATTGCGGGCGGGTCTGCTTCTGCAGGGCCAGGAATAGCCCCCGACACCCTGCGCAAGACGGCGTTCGAGGCCAACCGCGTGCGCGACGAGCTGACCGCAGCACGCATTGCCCTGGGTCCCCGCGTCAAGCGCGGGGACGACGGGTTGTTGGAATCGCGGCACCAACACCGTCGTCATCCCCGCGAAAGCGGGGATCCAGGGGCGCCCTACACCCTGCTCAAGACCGAGTTCAAGGCCAAGCGTATGCGCGACGAGCACGATCGCGGGTGATGCGCGACGGGCGGGTCTGAGACCCGCCCCTACAGCAATACGGTTGGTAGGGGCGGGTCTCAGACCCGCCCGCAAACCGCGTCCGCCTACTCCGCCGCCGTCGCCTGCCTGGCCCGGTCGCGCAGCACGAACTTCTGGATCTTGCCGGTCGAGGTCTTCGGCAGTTCCTCGAAGACGATCTCGCGCGGGCACTTGTAGCCGGCCAGGTGCTCGCGCAGGAAGGTGATCAGCTCTTCCGCCGTGACCTGCTGCTCCGGCTTCAGCTCGATGAAGGCGACCGGGGTCTCGCCCCACTTCTCGTCCGGGCGGCCGACCACGCCGGCGGCGGCGACCGCCGGGTGCTTGTAGAGCACGTCCTCGACCTCGATCGAGGAGATGTTCTCGCCGCCGGAGATGATGATGTCCTTGGAGCGGTCCTTCAGCTCGATGTAGCCGTCGGGATGCCAGACGCCGAGGTCGCCGGTGTGGAACCAGCCGCCCTTGAACGACTCGGTGGTCGCCGTCGGGTTCTTCAGATAGCCCTTCATGATGATGTTGCCGCGCATGAACACCTCGCCCATGCTCTCGCCGTCCTTCGCCACCGGTTCCAGGCTGTCCGCGTCGGCCACCATCAGGCCTTCCTGCAGCAGGTAGGGCACGCCCTGGCGGGCCTTCAGCCGGGCCTGTTCGTCGACCGGCTTGTCGTTCCAGGCCTCGTGCCAGGCGCAGTGCACCGCCGGCCCGTAGCTCTCGGTCAGGCCGTAGACATGGGTGACGTTGAAGCCCTGGCGCTGCATGTCCGCCAGCACCGCGGCCGGCGGCGGCGCCGCCGCGGTCATCATGTTCACCGTCTGCTGGAACTCACGCCGCTCGTTCGGCCCGGCCCCGGCGATCATCTGCATGACGATCGGCGCCCCGCACAGGTGGGTCACGCCATGCTCGGCGATGGCCTGGTAGATTGCCGGCGCCTCGACCCGGCGCAGGCAGACGTTGGTGCCGTTGAGCGCGGTTACCGTCCAGGGGAAGCACCAGCCGTTGCAGTGGAACATCGGCAGGGTCCACAGGTAGACCGGGTGCTTCTGCATGTTCCAGGTCATGGCGTTGCCGACGGCGTTCAGATAGGCGCCGCGGTGGCTGTAGACCACGCCCTTGGGGTTGCCGGTGGTGCCGGAGGTGTAGTTCAGGCTGATCGCCTGCCACTCGTCGGCGGGGTAGGACCAGGCGAAATCCGGATCGCCGGTGGCCAGGAAGGCCTCGTAATCCATCTCGCCCAGCAGCTTGCCGCCGGGCCCGGCGGGATCGTTGATGTCGATCACGATCGGCCGGTTCTCCACCTGCTCCAGCGCCGCTTCGATGATCGGCGCGAACTCGGTGTCGGTGATCAGCAGCTTGGCCTCGCCGTGGTTGAGGATGAAGCCGATCTCGCCGGGACTGAGGCGGTAGTTGAGCGCGTTCAGCACCGCCCCCAGCATCGGTACGCCGAAGGTCGCCTCGAACGCCGCCGTGATGTTGGGCGCCATCACCGCCACGGTGTCGCCCTGGCCGATCCCGCGTTTGGCCAGGGCCGAGGCGAGCCGGCGGCAGCGGGCATAGGTGTCGGCCCAGGTATGGCGGACCTCGCCGTCGATCACCGAGACATGCTCGGGATAGGTGAAGGCGCCCTTGGGCAGGTAGCTCAGCGGCGACAACACCTGGTGGTTGGCCGCGTTCATCTCCAGGTCGGTCTCGAAGGGATTCGCGCTCATCGTCCGCTCCCTGCTGGCTGGCGTGGTCCCGTTGCGGCCAAATTATCGCCTCCGCCAGGGACCGACAAGCGAGCCGCCCGCGGCTGTCAGGTGCCGGCGGGATCGGTGCGCGCCCGCGACGGCGGCAGGCCGAAAACCCGCTTGAACGCACGGCTGAACGACGGCGTGTCGGCGAAGCCGGTGGCGGCGGCGATCTCGGCGACTGGCAGGTGGCTGTAGCGCAGCAGCGTCCGCCCGCGCTCCAGGCGCAGCCGGGCGTAGTAGGCCGCCGGGCCCTGCCCCAGGTGGCGCCGGCACAGGCGTCGGGCCGTCGACGCCTCCACATGCGCCCGCCGGCAGATCTCGGCGATGCCCAGTGGCGTTTCCAGGTGCGTCTGCATCAGCGCCACCAGGCGGCCCAGCCGCGGGTCGGTCCAGGCCACGCCCCCGGGCCGGTGGTCGCGCTCGACCGCGCCCTCGTCGCTGGGCGCAGAGACGTTCATCACGTGGCCGACCCTTTCGGCGAGGGCGCGTCCGCGCGTGTGCGCGATCAGCGCCAGCAGCATGTCCGTGGTGGCGATGCCGCCGCTGCTGGACAGGCGCTTGCCGTCGAAGGCATAGCGCCGGTCGAGCAGCACCGCCTCGCCGATCTGTTCGCGGAACGGCGCCACCACCTCGTGGTGCACGGCGATGCGCTCGCCGCGCAGCAGGCCGGCCCGGGCCAGGATCAGCGCTGCGGTGTCGACGCAGCCGATGATGCCGCCCTGCCGGTCCTGCCGCCGCAACCAGGCGAGCAGGCCGGGGGTGCAGGCGGCTTCCGGCTCGTAGGCCGAGAGCACGATGCTCACCGGCGACGTGGTCAGGTCCGGCAGGGCGGCGTGCGGGGTGATCGCCGGGCCGCTGGACGAGGCCACGGGGGCGCCGTCCTCGCTGGCGATGATCCAGTCGTAGGCGGGCACCACGTTCTCCCGGTTGGCGATGCGCAGGCCGTCCATACAGATCGCCAGGGTCAGGAAGGAGAAGCGCGGCGTGACCACCAGCGTGACCGGCAGCGGTGCGTCGCTCTCTGGGGCCGGCATCGTCATTGCCCACCGATCCTGTCACGGTTTGCCCGTTTCAGACAAGAAATCGCCTGTGCAGAACAACCCTGGGCGCTGTGCCCGGCGCTAGCGTCGATCGCGTTCACAGCCGATGGAGTCTGCCATGACCGCCACCGCCGCCGCGCCGTCATCGCCCGTCGCCTGCAGCGCCGCCGAATGGGACACGCGCTGCGAACTGGCCGCGCTGTTCCGCGTGCTCGACCTCTACGGCATGACCGATCTTGGCAACCAGGTGGTCGGGGCGCGGGTCAAGGACGATCCCGACCACTACCTGCTGCATCCCTACGGCATGTTCTACGAGGAGGTCACCGCCTCTTCACTGGTGAAGACCGGCCGTGACGGGGTGCCGGTCGACGCCGGCGCTCCCACCCTCAACGATGGCGGCCAGAACCTGGTGCAGTGGATCTTTGGCGCCCGTCCGGAGGTGAACTACTTCGTGCATGGACATTGCGAAGACGTGATGGCCGTCGGCTCGACCCGGGGCGGCCTGAAGGCGCTGTCGCAACCGGCCGTCTACCTGATGCACCTCGTCACCTACATCGACTACGAGTTCTCCGAGGATGCCGAGTTCGGCGCCCACTTCGTGAACACCCTGGGCGCGCACGAGATCATGATCTCGCGCAACCACGGCTACTACGCCCTGGGCCGGACCGCGGCGGAAGCCTTCTTCCGCGCCTACTACCTGCGCCAGGCCTGCGCCGTGCAGGTCAAGGTGATGGCGATGCGGGACAAGCCGCACCTGATCGACCGCCAGGAAGTGGCGCGGTTCCAGGACCAGATGTACGCCTCGCCGGACTACCACTACGACGGCAGCACGGAATGGACCGCCTTGCTGCGCAAGCTTGAACGGGAGCAGCCGGACTACCGCACCTGACCGCGGCGTCGGCCCGGCCTTGGTGCCGCGCCGCGGCCGCCCTACCATGTGGCCTCCGACCGACCGTTTCCGTTCTGCATGGAGTGCCCGCATGGTCCGGATGACCGACCTGCCCGAATCCGAGCGCAAGCTGCTGGAAGACCTGCCCTGTCCGCGCTACGACAGCCGGCCCTGGGTCGACGGCCCGCCGCTGCCCGAGCGACGCGTCGCCGTCGTCTCCACCGCCGGCCTGCAGCGCCGCGGCGACCGGCCGTTCGGCATCGGCGCCGTCGACTATCGGGTGATCACCGACGACACGCCGGCCTCAGACCTGGTGATGAGCCATGTCTCCACCAACTTCGACCGCTCCGGCTTCGAGCAGGATCACAACGTGATGCTGCCGCTGGACCGCCTGGCCGAGATGGCCGACGCGGGCGAGGTCGGCTCGGTGGCGCGCTATCACTACTCCTTCATGGGCTCCACCGACCCGGCCCTGATGGAAGACACGGCGCGGCACCTGGCCGTCCTGCTGAAAGCCGACGGCGTCGACGCCTGCCTGCTGCTCCCGGTCTGACCCTTCTGCACGCGCGCCGTGGGCGGGCTTGCACATGTCATCGAGAGCGAAGGCATCGCCACCACGCAGATCAGCCTGGTGCGGCTGCACAGCGAGAAGATGGAGCCGCCGCGGGCGCTCTGGGTCCCGTTCGAGCTTGGCCGGCCACTGGGTGCGCCCAATGACCCGGCCTTTCAGACCCGGGTGCTGCGCGCCGTGCTCGGCCTGCTGACCCGCAGCGACGGGCCGGTGATCCTGGAGGACTACGGCGAGGAGGCGCCGGCCGACCTGGTCGAGGACGCGGGCGAGGGCTGGGTCTGCCCGATCAGCCTGCCGCCGCCACCCGTCGACCTCGAGGCCGGCGGCGGCTTCAGGGCGGCGATGCTGGAAGAGGTGCAGCGGCTCACCCCGTGGTACGACATGGCATTGCGCGAGCACGGCCGCACCACCGTCGGGCTGTCGGGGCTGGACATGTCGGCCGCGGTGGACTTCGTCTGCGCCTTCCTCGACGGCGCGCTGCCGGACAACCCGCGCGACGACCTGTCTTTGTCGGAGAGCCTGAAGTTCGCCGTCGACGACCTCAAGGCGTTCTACCGCGAAGCGGCGCTGGCGCAGCCCGGCGCCAACACCGGCGAGGCGATGAACGACTGGTTCTATGGCGAGACCGCGACCGGCCGCGCGCTCTATGCCCTCAAGCCGGTCACCGTCGCGCTGGCGACGCGCCTGGACGACGGCTTCATGGCCACCTTCGGCCGGGCGCTGCTGATCCCGCACACGCAGCGCCACCGCGAGCAGCAGGGAGGCACGACATGAAGCTGGCGATCCTCGACGACTACCAGCAGGTCGCGCTCGGCCTGGCCGACTGGTCGGCGCTGCCGGATGATGTCGAGATCACCGTGTTCGACGATCACCTGGCCGACGAAGACGCGGTGGCCGCGCGGCTGGAACCGTTCGACATCCTCTGCGTCATGCGCGAGCGCACCCGCTTTCCCCGCTCGCTGCTCGAACGTCTGCCGAACCTGAAGCTGATGGTGACCAGTGCCCACCGCAACGCCGCCATCGACCTCAAGGCCACGGCCGACATGGGGGTCACCGTGTGCGGCACCGACGGCAGCGTCGAGGGCACGGTGGAGATGATCTGGACCCTGATTCAGGCGTTGTTGCGCGACGTGGTGCAGGCCGATCGCACCGCCCGCGCCGGCCGCTGGCAGGCCGGCCTGCGCCTGGGTCGGGAAATGAAGGGCACCACCATCGGCCTGATCGGCCTGGGCCGGCTGGGCGCCCGGATCGCCGCCATCGCCAACTTCTTCGGCATGACGGTGCTGGCCTGGAGCGAGAACCTGACGGCTGAGCGGGCGGCCGAATGCGGCGCCGAGCTCGTTTCCCTCGATGCGCTGCTTCAGCGCGCCGACCTGGTCTCCGTGCATCTGGTGCTGTCGAAGCGCACGCGTGGCCTGATCGGTGCCCGAGAGCTGGGCCTGATGCGCGCCGACGCCCTGCTGGTGAACACCGCGCGCGGGCCGATCGTCGACGAGGCGGCGCTGGTGGCGGCCTTGCGCGGCAAACAGATTGCCGGCGCCGCGCTCGACGTGTTCGACCAGGAGCCGTTGCCGGCGGATCATCCGCTGCTGAGCCTCGACAACGTGATCATCTCGCCGCATATGGCTTATGTCACCGAAGAGACCTACCGGATGTTCTATACCGGCATGGTCGAGGCGGTGCAGGCCTGGCTGGCGGGTCAGCCGATCAAGGTGCTGACACTGCCCTGAGACACGGAGATCCGGAGATGACCGCGCTGAGCCGCATCGTGCCGTCCGTCGTCCTGACCGTCGTTGTCGCCCTGCTGCTGCTGGCGCCGCTTCCGGCCGCGGCGCAGCGGGACGCACGTCATCCGAGCCTGCAGGCGGCCGACCTGCCGGCGCTGATCCCGCTGCAGGACTTCTTCGCCGACAAGACCTCGCGCTGGGACTACCGGATCTCGCCGGACGGCCGCAAGCTGGTCTGGATCGATCGCGATAGCGGCACCCCGGCCATCGTCGTCAAGTGGCTGGACACGGGCGAGGTCCGTCGCATCAGCGCCGAGCGCCCGATCTACACTGCCTACTGGGCCTATGACAGCCGCCGCCTGGTGTTCTACTGGGACGACCGTGGCGACGAGAACTACCAGCTGCATACCGTCGATATCGACCGGCCAGACGCGCCGCCGCGCAACCTGACGCCGTTCCCCGGGGTCAAGGTGCGCTGGCAGCAGGGCTTTCCTGACGACCCGGCGCACATGCTGGTCCGGCTCAACCGGCGCGATCCGGCGTTGCACGACCTCTACCGGCTCAACATCGACGACGGGTCGCTGACACTGCTGGCGGAGAACCCGGGCGACGTGCGCTACTGGGTGACCGACGCCCAGGGTGACATCATCGCCCGCTTTCGCACCCTGGCGGACGGCGCCTGGGTGCTGGAAGTGCCAACGGCCGAGGCCGACGCGTGGCGTCGCCTGAAACGGGGCGCCTACGACGACAGCCTGCGCACCGTCGGCCACAGTATCGACGGGAAGTACGTGTGGGCGCTGTCCGCCCTGGAGCGCGACAAGAAGGCGCTGGTCCGCCTCGACCTCGACAGCGGCGTCGAGACCGTCGTGCACAGCCACCCGGATGTCGATGTGGAACGGGCCTGGATCGACCGTTACACGTACCAGCCCCTGCGCGCCCAGGCCTGGCCCGGCTATCTCGAGGTCAAGCACTTCGATGCCGATCTGGCCAAGGACATGGCGCTGTTCCAGCGTGACGGTCCGGCCAACGTGCGCATCGAGAGCGCCGACCGTGCCAAGCGCAAAATGACGCTGGTGGTCGACAGCGACCGCGGCGGCCGCGCCTACTACCTGCTGGACCGCGACAGCAAGGAGATCGAGCTGCTGGCCGAGCCGCCGGTGGCGCGCTACCGCGAGCAGCTTTCCGAGACCCGGCCGATCCGCTTTGCCGCCCGTGACGGCCTCTCGCTCAACGGCTATCTGACCGTGCCCAAGGGGACGGACGGCCAGCGGCTGCCGATGGTGCTGCGGGTGCACGGCGGGCCCTGGTGGCGCGACTACTGGGGCTATTCGGCGCTGAACCAGTTCCTGGCCAACCGCGGCTACGCCGTGCTGCAGATCAACTACCGCGGCTCGCTCGGCTATGGCCGGGCGCACCTGCGCGCGGCCAAGCGCGAATTCGCCGGCAAGATGCACGACGACCTGATCGACGGGGTCAACTGGGCGATCGCCGAGGGCATTGCCGACCCCGACAGGGTCGCCATCTACGGCCGCAGCTATGGCGGCTACGCAACCATGGTCGGCATGACTTTCACGCCTGAGGTGTTCGCCGCCGGGGTCAATATCGTCGGCCTCACCGATCTGATCCATGCGATGGAGACCTTCCCGCCCTACTGGCGGCCCTACATCCATCAATGGCGTGCCTATGTCGGCGATCCCGCGGTGGCGGCCGACCGGGCCGACATGGCGGCACGCTCGCCGATCAACCGTGTCGAGCAGATCAAGCGGCCGCTGCTGATCGCCCATGGTGCCAACGACGTGCGCGTGGTGCGCAGCCATTCCGACCGCATCGTCGCGGCGATGCAGGAGGCCGGACTGCCGGTCGAGTACATCGTCTTCGACGACGAGGGCCACGCCATCCGCAAGTGGCAGAACCAGATGACCCTGAACCGGGCCGTCGAACGCTTCCTCGCCGAACACCTTGGCGGCCGTGCGGAGGCGGCCGAATAGCCCTGGTGAAGGATCCCGGCGTCCGCTGACGTTCCCCCCTATAATGCCGGCAACCAAAAGACCGGACGGGAGGAGCCGCCGATGAGCTGGCAGCCGGAAATCGACGAGTTGCGGCGCCGCGAGGCACTGGCGAAAGAGATGGGCGGGGCGGAGAAGGTTGCCCGCCACCGCAACGCCGGCAAGCTGACGGTGCGCGAGCGCATCGACGCCCTGCTCGATCCGGGCTCGTTCCACGAGACCGGCGCCATTGCCGGCAAGGCCAGCTATGACGGCGACGGCGAGCTGAGCGAGTTCCTGCCGGCCAACCTGGTCACCGGCCGCGGCCGCCTGGACGGCCGCACCATCGTCGTCGCCGGCGACGACTTCACCGTGCGCGGCGGCGCCAACGACGCCGGCATCCGCGAGAAGATGATCCAGGTCGAGAAGATGGCCAACGAGCTGCGCCTGCCGCTGGTGCGCCTGGTCGACGGCACTGGCGGCGGCGGCTCGGTGAAGACCATCGAAATGGAAGGCCGGACCTACATCCCCGCCGTGCGCGGCTGGGACGTGGTGGTCGACAACCTGTCGACGGTGCCGGTGGTGGCGCTGGCGCTGGGCTCGACGGCGGGACTGGGCGCGGCGCGGGTGGCGGCGAGCCACTATTCCGTGATGGTGCGCGAGACCGCGCAGATGTTCGTCGCCGGACCGCCGGTGGTGGCACGGGTTGGCGAGCAGCTCGACAAGAACGAGCTCGGGGGCGCCGACATCCACACCCGCAACGGCGCCGTCGACGATGCCGTCGACACCGAGGAAGAAGCCTTTGCGCGCACCCGCCGGTTCCTGTCCTACCTGCCGTCCTCGGTCCACGAGCTGCCGCCGCGCGCAGAGCCCGAGGACGATCCGGCCCGGCGCGAGGACTGGCTGATCGACGCGGTACCGCGCGATGCCCGCAAGGTCTACAAGATGCGGCCGATCGTCGAGGCCGTGGTCGATGCCGGCAGCTTCTTCGAGATCGGCCGGCAATGGGGCCGCTCGGTGATCACCGGGCTGGCCCGACTGGACGGCTGGCCGGTGGCGCTCATGGCCTCAGATCCCTACCACGCCGGCGGCGCCTGGACCGCCGATGCCAGCCAGAAGGTGATGCGCTTCGTCGACCTGGCCGAGGCCTTCCACCTGCCGGTGGTGCACCTGGTCGATATCCCCGGCTTCCTGATCGGCCGCGAGGCCGAGCTGCAGGCGACCATCCGCCACGGCGTGCGGGCGATGAGCGCGGTGTTCCAGGCCTCCGTGCCGTGGTGCGCGGTGCTGGTGCGCAAGGTCTACGGTGTTGCGGGTGCCGCGCACATGAACAGCTCGCGCTTCAACCTGCGCTATGCCTGGCCGTCGGGCGACTGGGGCTCGCTGCCGATCGCCGGCGGCCTGGAGGCGGCCTACAAGGCGGAGCTCGAGCAGGCCGACGACCCGGCCGCCAGGCTGGCCGAGATCGAGGAACGGCTGAACCGCTTCCGCTCGCCGTTCCGCACCGCCGAGAGCTTCATGGCCGAGGAGATCATCGATCCCCGCGACACCCGGCCGCTGTTGTGCGAGTTCGCCAACCTGGCCGCGCCGCTGCGCACCACGGGCCGGCCAAGCTTCGGCCTGCGGCCTTAACGGCGGCGAACGACACCCTTCGAGACGCGCCCTATCGGGCGCTCCTCAGGGTGAGGTTTTGGATCATGGCGCCTCATCCTGAGGAGGCCGCGTAGCGGCCGTCTCGAAGGATGGAAACGCATATCGTGACCCCCAGTTAAGTCGTGTCACTCACCGGCAGCGAACGCCCGACGCAGGTCGCCGATGCCGATCATGTTGGTGATGAACTCGAAACGGCCTGCCTGCATGGCCTTGGCCGCATCGAGCGCCGCCTGCAGGGCGACCCGAGCGAAGCCACCGCCGATCGAGACCCGACGGACGCCGATCTCGCGCAGCTGGTCCAGGGTGATCGTCGGCTCGGCGAAACCCATGACCACGTTGACCGGCTTGCCGACCGACTGCACCACGGTGCGCATCTCGTCGATGGTCTTCAGCCCGGGGGCATAGAGCACGTCGGCGCCGACGGCCTCGAAGGCCCGCAGCCGGCGGATCGCCTCGTCCAGGTCGCCGACGCCGTAGAGCAGGTTCTCCGCCCGGGCCGTCAGCACGAACGGGATCGGCAGGGCACGTGCGGCCTCGACCGCCGCCTGCACCCGTTCCACCGCCTGGCCGAAGTCGTAGATCGGCGCCGACATATCGCCGGTGTGGTCTTCGATCGAGGCGCCGACGGCGCCGGCCTCGCAGGCCTGGGCGATCATCCGCGCCGCCGCGTCCGGCGCGTCGGCGTAGCCGTTCTCCAGGTCCGCGTTCACCGGCAGGTCGGTGGCCTCGACGATCGCCCGCAGGTTGTCGAGGATCTCGTCTGCGGTAGCCCGGGTCCTGCCGAGCACGCAGGCGGCACCCAGGCTGGTGGTCGCCAGGGCCTCGAACCCGAGCGTGGCCAGCAGGCGGGCGCTGCCGGCATCCCACGGGTTCGGCAGCAACAGCGGCTCGGCCCGCGCATGCAGGGCCTGGAAGGCGGTTGCCCGGTTGGTCTGGTCGTCGGTCATGGCCTGTGCTCCTCGCGCCGTGTTCGCGCATCCAGACTGCCGTCGGGCAGGTCATATGTCGAATGCATAGTTTTTAGTATTTAGATCAGATAAACTGATGCAATGACGCTCGACGAACTTAAGGCGTTCGCCACCATCGCCGAAACCGGAAGCTTCACCCGCGCCTCGGCATTGCTGCATCGCTCGCAGCCGGCCATCAGCCGCCGCATCGATCTCACGGAACAGGAGCTCGGGGCGCCGCTGTTCGAGCGCGTCGGCCGCCGCGTTGTGCTGACCGAGGCCGGCGTTGCGCTTTTGCCGCATGCCGAGGCGGCCCTGGCCGCCGTGCAGGACGGCGAGAAGGCGGTGCGGGCGCGGACCGGGCAGGCGGAAGGAGCGTTGACGCTGGCCGTGGTCGGCACGCTGGCCGATGCCTACCTGGTCGACGTGCTACGCCGCTTCCAGGCGCAGCACGTCAAGGCCCGGGTCGAGCTGCAGACGGCGAACAGCCGGGAAGTGAGCGACCTGGTGCGACGCGGCCAGGCCGCCATCGGCCTGCGCTACTTCCCGGAGGCGGACACCAGGCTGGAGACGACGCCGCTCGGCGCCGAGCGGCTCTACGTCGTCGTCCCGGCCGGGCACCCGGTCAAGGCGCGACGCTGCAAGAGCCTGACGACCTTTGCCGATGACCGCTGGCTCGGCTTCCCGTGCCACCCGTCGCAACCGGAGTCCTTCGGCAGCCTGTTGCAGGCCCAGCTCATCGCGGGTGGCGTGCACGCGCCCACGATTACCGAAATCGACAGCCTGACGGCGCAGAAGCGCCTGGTCGAAGCGGGTTTTGGCGTCGCCCTGATGCCCCGGCGCAACGTCCGCGACGAGCTGGCGGTCGGCACTGTGCGGGTGGTCGAGGTCAGCTCGCTGCGCGCGGAGATCCCCGTGGTGCTGGTGCAGCGCCGGGGTGGTTATCGCAGCCCGTTGGCGACTGGCCTGGTCGAGCTGCTGCGCAGCGACACGCCGGCGCTGCTGGATGGGGCATAAAATACATTTGTAAATCGTATTATTTTCTATTTACCGTTAGAAGAAGATAAATATTGACATCACCTCGCTACGTCCGTAGATAAGAGATCAGCCCCGGTTCGGGGCGGCAGACTGGTCCACTCGACGGACCCGCGGCGATTTGATCGGGCAGCTTGCAACCGCGTCACCAAGAGCTAAAGCGCCACGGAGATCGCCTCCGTGGGCCCTGGGGCTAACGAGTGGAGCGGTCGCCGTGTTTTTCGATCCAAGCCAGAAATCCCCCCAGTCGCGCCGGGTGCCGGCATCGCCGGAGACGTCCGGTCGTGGCGATACCGTTCCCGTGGTGCACATCGTCGGCGCCGGTCCGGGCGACCCCGAGTTGCTGACGCGCAAGGCCTGGCGGCTGCTGCAGCAGGCCGAGGTGATCGTGCACGACCGCCTGGTCTCGCCGGCGGTGCTTGAGTTGGCGCATCCCGCCGCCCGCCGCATCGACGTCGGCAAGCGTCCCGGAGGTGGCGGCTACCGGCAGGAAGAGATCAACGCGCTGCTGTGCCACCTGGCCGGGCAGCGCCGGCGCGTTGTCCGCCTGAAGGGCGGCGATCCCTTCGTGTTCGGCCGCGGCGGCGAAGAACTGGCCGCGCTCAGGGCGCGCGGCTTTGCCGCCGAGGTCGTGCCCGGCATCACCGCCGCCACAGCGGCGGCCGCCGATGCCGGCATTCCGTTGACCCACCGCGGCACCGCCACCGCGGTGACATTGGTCACCGGCCACGGCGAGAGCGGCGATCCGGACCTGGACTGGGCCCGTCTGGCCAGCCCGCAACACACCATCGCGCTCTACATGGCGGTCCGCCGCGCGCCCGAGGTGGCGGCGCGGTTGATGGCCGAGGGGCTGGATGCCGACACGCCGGTGGCGGTGGTCGAACGGGCGAGCTCGCCCGAGCAACGCTGCCTGCACGGCACCTTGGGCGGCCTGGCGGCACTGGTGCGGGAACAGCGTGTGCGTGCGCCGGCCCTGATCATCATCGGCGCCGTCGCCGACCAGGCCGAGGCCGCGGCCATGGCGGCGCCGTGGGCGGCGCTTGCGGAGACACGGTCATGAGTACCCACGCCATCACCGCGAACCGGCTGATCGACGGCCGTGTCGTCTATCTCACCGCCAGCGGTGCCTGGTCAGAGCGGTTCGGCGATGCCGTGCTCTATGCAGCCGACGTCGTCGACGCGCGGCTGGCTGCGATCGAGGCGGCGCCGCTCGGCACCCAGGTGGTCGGCGCCTATGCCCTGGCCGTCGATGCCGGTGCTGCGACGCCGGCGCCGCGCGGTCAGCGCGAGCGGATCCGCACGCGCGGGCCCAGCGTGCGGCCGGACCTCGGCTATCAGGCAGGAAACGGGTGACGTCATGGGGATCTATCGCTACGACGCCTTCGACCAGCGCCTCGTCGACGAGCGGGTCGAGCAGTTCCGCGACCAGGTGCGCCGCCGACTGACCGGCGAGCTCAGCGAGGACGAGTTCCGGCCGCTCAGGCTGATGAACGGCCTCTATCTGCAGCTGCACGCCTACATGCTGCGGGTTGCCATCCCTTACGGCGTGCTGTCGAGCGCGCAGATGCGGGCGCTGGCGGAGATCTCGCGCCGCTACGACAAGGGCTACGGCCACTTCACCACGCGGCAGAACATCCAGTTCAACTGGTTGCGGCTGGACGACGTGCCCGACCTGCTGGCCGATCTGGCGGCGGTGCAGATGCACGCCATCCAGACCAGCGGCAACTGCATCCGCAACGTCACCGCCGATGTCTTCGCCGGTGTCAGCGCCGACGAGATCGAGGACCCACGGATCTATGCCGAGGCGATCCGCCAGTGGTCGACCTTGCACCCGGAGTTCTCGTTCCTGCCGCGCAAGTTCAAGATCGCCGTCACCGGCGCGCCCAACGACCGGGCGGTGCTGCGCGGCCATGACATCGGCCTGCGCCTGCACCGCAACGCCGTTGGCGAAGCCGGCTTCGAGGTCATGGTCGGTGGCGGCCAGGGTCGCACACCGCTGCTGGCGCCGACCATCCGCGACTTCCTGCCGGAGGCGGAGCTGCTGGCCTACCTCGAGGCGATCCTGCGCACCTACAACCGGCTCGGCCGCCGCGACAACATCTACAAGGCGCGGATCAAGATTCTGGTGAAGGAGGTCGGTGCCGAGGCCTTCGCCGCCATGGTCGAAGAGGAATATGCCGGCACCCGCCGCAGCGGCCCACAGCTGCCCGAGGCGGAGATCGCCCGCATTCGCGCCAGTTTCTCGTCCCCACGCTACGAGGCCGACGCCGGCGACGGCGACCTGGAACGCCGCCGTGCCGCCCATCCGGCCTTTGCCCAGTGGCTGCGCGCCAACGTCGACGATCACAAGCAGCCGGGCTACGCCATCGTCACCGTCTCGCTGAAGCCAACGGGCGGCGTGCCGGGCGATGCCAGCGACGAGCAGATGGACGGCATCGCCGCCCTGGCCGACCACTACAGCCTGGGCGAAGTGCGGGTCTCGCTGAAGCAGAACCTGGTGCTGCCGCACGTCAAGCGGGCCGATCTCTACGCCCTGTGGCTGGAGCTGGACGAGCGCGGCCTGGCCACCGCCAATGCCGGCCTGATCACCGACATCATCGCCTGCCCGGGGCTCGACTACTGCAACCTGGCCAACGCCCGCTCGATCCCGATCGCCCAGCGGATCAGCGAGCGATTCCACGACCTGGAGCGCCAGCACGACATCGGCGAGCTCAGCCTGAACATCTCCGGCTGCATCAACGCCTGCGCCCATCACCACGTCGCCAACATCGGCATCCTCGGCGTGGATAAGAAGGGCACGGAGTACTACCAGATCACCCTCGGCGGTGCGGCCACGGCAGACGCCGCCATCGGCAGCATCGTCGGCCCGGCTTTCGGTGAGGACGAGATCGCCGACGCCGTCGAGACCATCGTCACCGCCTATCTCGAGCAACGCCGGGACGGCGAGCGGTTCATCGACACCTACCGCCGCACCGGTCCGGCCCCGTTCAAGGAGAAGCTCTATGGCACTGCTTAAAGACGGACGCCTGGTTGACGATCCCTGGGTCAGGGTCGACGGCGACATCGCCGGGCTGAGCCATGCCCTGGTGCCGCTGGCGCAATGGCAGGCGCAGCGGGAGGCCTGGCTGCGGCACGACGGCCGGCTGGGGGTGCTGCTGGACAGCGATGAGGGACCGGAGGCGATCGCCGAGGATCTGCCCGATCTCGATCTGGTCGCTCTGACCTTTCCCAAGTTCACCGACGGCCGGGCCTACTCGGCCGCGCGCGTGCTGCGCGCGCGTTACGGCTTCCGCGGCGAGCTCCGCGCCGTCGGCCAGGTGTTGCGCGATCAGCTCGCCTTCATGCAACGGGTCGGCTTCGATGCCTATGAGCTGCCTGACGATGCCGACGTGGATGCCTGGCGGGCCGCCTTCGTCGAGATCGGTCCCGTCTACCAACCGGCCGCGGACCGGCGGCGGCCGGCCTACACCCTGCGTCAGGCCAGACCGGCAGCAGCTGCGGCATCCGACGGCGGTGCCGTCGGCTATGCCGCCGCCCAGGGGCCGATGACCGGGGCGGTGGCGGCCCACTGGGCCTACTGACACCATGTCCGCCAGCATGGCGCACCTGTCGGCGCTGACGGCGGACCCGGCGGCCGGCCGCTCGCGGCAGACCGACCTGCTCGAGCTACTGCGCCGCCGCTACGGCGCCTGGGAGGCGACGGACCTGCTCACCGTCGCCGTCCACCACCTGTTCCCCGGCCGCATCGCCGTGGTCTCCTCGTTCGGGGCGGAGGCGGCGGCCTTGCTGGCCCTGGTCGCGGCGGTCGATCCGGCAACGCCGGTGATCTTCCTCGACACCGGCAAGCATTTCCCGGAGACGTTGGCCTACCGCGACCGGCTTGCCGCGACACTGGGGCTGACCGACGTGCGTTCGGTCGCGCCCGATCCGGCCGACTTGGCGGCGGCCGATCCCATGGGCGACCTGCACCGGTTCGCCGCCGACCGCTGCTGCCATCTCCGCAAGGTGCTGCCGCTGAAACGGGTGCTGGCCGGGTTCGATGCCTGGATCAGCGGCCGCAAGCGCTTCCAGGGCGGCGCGCGGGCGGCGTTGCCGACGATCGAGGCAGCCGACGGCCGGATCAAGCTGAACCCGCTGGCGGACTGGGACGCGGCCCGGCTGCAGCGGCTGCGCGACCGCGCCGGCCTGCCGGCGCACCCGCTGGTGGCCGAGGGCTATCCGTCGATCGGCTGCGCCCCGTGCACAGAGCCGGTCGCCCCGGGCGAGGACCCGCGTGCCGGCCGCTGGCGCGGCCAGGACAAGACCGAATGCGGCATCCACAACCGGCCGGCCCGATAGCCTGGCGGGCGGGTCTCAGACCCGCCCCTACCAACCGGTGAAAATGCCGTAGGGGCGGGTTTCAAACCCGCCCGTTGCGCCAGATCATGTGCCGCTTGATGGCGCTTTCACCGCTCTGTACGAAACCGAGCCGGCCGTAGAGCGCCATCGCCCGGTTGTTCTTCATCACCGAAAGGGTCAGCGCTTTGTCCTTGTGCCGCGCGTCGTCGATGAGCTGACGCAAGATGCATGTACCGATGCCGCGGTTCCGCATCGTTGGTACGATGTAGATCTGGCCCAGGTCGACAGCGTCGTCACCGTCGTGGACGAGCAGCCAGCCGACCGGCTGCCCAGCCTGCAGAATGACTGAGGCATCGCCGCCGGCAATTTCATCGGCAATCGTTTGTCGCTGCGCTGCCTCGTTCCAAGTCAGCAGCTCTTCCGTCAGCGGCTTCATCGCTTCCCGGTACAGCAGCCAGGCAAACGGCAGATCTGCCTCGCTCGCCGTGCGCAAGGAGATGTTCAGGTCTTTGTTGCCCACGCTCGCTATCGAACCACAGATCGCCGGAAAGCCTCATACGGAATTCAGAATCGGTGGGGTAACGGCAGGGCGGGCGGGTCACAGACCCGCCCCTACGACATCCTCATCGGTTGGTAGGGGCAGGTTTCAAACCCGCCCGCCGTCGCGGCAGCGCCGCATCGTCACATCACCTGCCGCCGTCAGGCGCTCCCATCGACCCGCAGCTCTTCGTCCCAGCGCCGGCGTTCGACCTCCCGCCGCAGCTGTTCCAGTACGATGCGGTTGTTGGCGGCCGGGACCAGATCGATCGCGTCGGGGAAGCGCAGCCATCGGTGGTCGTCGGCCTCGTGGTTCACCGTGACCGCGGCGTCTCCGTCAACGAAGGCGGCAAACACCGGCATCAGGCACAGGCTGTCCCAGTCCGGAAAGTAGTACTGCTCGACGATGCCGGTGCTGTAGAGGCGGTCGGCGGCCAGGCCGGCTTCCTCGCGCAGCTCGCGGACGGCTGCCTGAGGTGCGGTCTCGCCGGCCTCGATGCGGCCGCTGATGTACAGCCAGCGGCCGACCAGCGGCGGCACCGCCCGCCGGGTCAGCAGCACCTCCGGTCCGTCCGCGGTTTCACGGACGGGAACGACAATGATGGCGGGTCCGCTGACGTCCATGCGATCGCTCCGATCGCTTGGACTCTAGGCTGCCAGGATGCGCAATAGCAACCACAGCAGCGCGGTTCTGGCACTGCCGTTACCGGAACGCCTCCGGCCGCACGGTTTCGACGAACTCGGCCACCGGCAGCACCTGCGGCTCGCCGTCGCCGCGGCGCAGCGAGACGTTGCCGTCGCGGGCTTCGCGCGGGCCGACCGCGAGCAGCAGCGGGATCCCCGCCGTGCGGGCGTCGACGATCTTGCGCGCCAGCCGGTTGCGGCTGACGTCGGTGGCGACGCGCAGGCCGGCCGCCTCCAGCTCGTCGGCGACGGCCGCGGCGTAGTCGGTCTGGGCCGCGCCGATGCTGGCGACGACGACCTGCTCCGGCGCCAGCCATAGCGGCAACGCGCCCTGATAGTGCTCCAGCAGCACGCCGAGGAAGCGCTCGATGGAGCCGAACACCGCATGGTGCAGCAGCACCGGCCGCTGCCGGCTGCCGTCGGCGGCGATGTAGAACGCGTCGAGGTCGCCCGGCAGCACCAGGTCGAGCTGCACCGTGCCGCACTGCCAGGCGCGGCCGCGGCTGTCGCGCAACGAGAAGTCGAGCTTGGGGCCGTAAAAGGCGCCTTCGCCGTCGTCGACCTCGAAGTCCAGCCCGGCCTGCCGGGCCGCGGCCGCCAGCTGTGCCTCGGCCCGGTCCCAGACGGCATCGCTGCCGGCCCGCCGCGCCGGGCGCGTGGCGAAGCCGACGCGCAGCGTATCGAAGCCGAAGTCCCGGTAGATCCGCCGGATCAGCGCGCAGAAGCGCGCCACTTCCGCCTCGACCTGATCTTCCGTGCAGAACACGTGCGCGTCGTCCTGCACGAAGGCCCGCGTGCGCATCAGGCCGTAGAGCGCGCCCGACGGCTCGTCGCGGTGGCAAGCGCCGAACTCGCACAGGCGCATCGGCAGGTCGCGGAACGACCGCCGTCGCTTGTTGAACACCTGGATGTGGCCGGGACAGCTCATCGGCTTCAGCGCCAGCGGATGCTCCGGATCGCCGGTGACGAACATCTGCTCGCCGAACTTCTGCCAGTGGCCGCTGCGCTCCCACAGGCGGCGCGACAGCAGCTGCGGCGTGCGGATCTCCCGGTAGCCGGCGCGGCGCATTTGGCGGCGCATGTAGTCCTCGACCACGCGGTACAGGGCGAAGCCGCGCGGGTGCCAGAACACCATGCCGGGACCTTCTTCCTGCTGATGGAACAGGTCCATGCGGTTGCCGATGGCGCGGTGGTCCTGGTCCTGCTGTTCTTCGTCGAGCTCGACGTCAGGTTGTTGCATCGGATCCTCGGGGATGCGGGACGCCGCCGGGACAAGGGACCGATGAAACGAAAAAGGCCCCGTCCGGTCGGGGCCCCTGGGTGGTTTGCTGGTGCCGGTCTGCTTAACGCATGGCACCCGCCCACGGCCCGCCGCGGCAGGTCGTGGTGGTGGTGACGGAATGGTTCCACGCGTTTCGCATGGCGAACACGTAGGACGCCAGGGTCGCCGGGTCAAGCAAAAGGCGTCGCGGCCGGCACTGGCGGCCGACCCTGCGGTTGACACGACGCCCCGCCACGCCTCTATATAGCGGTCTCCGCCGCCGGGTCGGGTGGCGGGATGTCCGTGCCGATCCGGGATCGGCCGGGCCGCGGCGATTTGATCGGGCAGCTTGCAACCGCGTCATCAACTGCTAAAGCGCCACGGGGAAAGCTCCGTGGGCCCGTCATGGCAGACGGAAGGAGCGACTCCGACCCAGAACCCCCGGATTTCGGCAGTTATCGTCGTCATGTGTCCCATGCCGCCAGTGTCGCCTCGCGCGCCGCCAAGGTCGGAGACACCTGCCGGGGCGCTTCCTTCGGTGCGATCGCAGAGGGATGTGAACCATGCAGCCATCGAATTACGCGGGCGACGTGAGCTCGCGCCAGGCCTACGAGCTCCTGCAGCAGCAGGAAGACGCGGTGCTGATCGACGTCCGCACGCCGGCGGAATGGGCCTTCGTCGGCCGGGCCGATATCGAGGCAACGGGCCGGCCGGCTCTGTTCATCTCCTGGCAGACCTGGCCCACCGGGGCGCAGAACCCCGACTTCGTCGCCGATGTCGAGGCCGCCGGGGTGCCGTCCGAGGCCACCGTGCTGCTGCTCTGCCGCTCCGGCCAGCGCTCACGCTCGGCCGCGGTGGCGCTGACCGCGGCGGGCTTCGCCCGCTGCTACAACATCGCCGACGGTTTCGAAGGGCCCAAAGACGGGGCCGAGCACCGGGGCACGCAGACCGGCTGGAAGGTCGCCGGCCTGCCGTGGGTCCAGGACTGAGCGGCGGCGGGGGAGAAGATCGATGAGCAGAACCCTGGACACCGCCGGCCTGCGCCCGGCCACGCTGGCAGTGCGCGGCGGCACCCGGCGCACCCCGCATGGCGAGACCAGCGAGGCGCTGTTCCTCAACTCGGGCTTCGTCTATGACAGCGCCGAGCAGGCCGAGGCCCGTTTCCTCGGTGATGATCCCGGCTTCATCTATTCCCGCTATGGCAACCCCACGGTGGCCATGTTCGAGGAGCGCCTGGCGCTGATCGAGGGCGCGGAGGCCTGCTTCGGCACCGCCAGCGGCATGGCCGCGGTTTTCGCGGCGATGATGTGCCAGCTCAACGCCGGCGACCACGTGGTGGCGGCGCGGGCCCTGTTCGGCTCGTGCCATTTCATCGTCACCCAGCTGCTGCCGCGCTGGGGCATCGAGACGACGCTGGTCGACGGGCCGGACCTGGATCAGTGGCGGGAGGCGATCGGCCCGAAGACCCGGCTGGTGTTCTTCGAAACCCCGTGCAACCCGACCCTGGAGCTGATCGACATCGCCGCCGTCTGTTCGCTCGCCCATGGCGCCGGCGCCCGGGTGCTGGTCGACAACGTGTTCTCCACCCCGCTTTTGCAGAAGCCCCGCGAGCTGGGCGCCGACATCGTGGTCTATTCGGGCACCAAGCACATCGACGGCCAGGGCCGCTGCCTCGGCGGCGCGGTGCTGGCCGACCGCGCCTTCATCGACGACGAGCTGCAGCCGATCATGCGCCACACCGGTCCGGCGCTGAGCCCGTTCAACGCCTGGCTGTTGCTGAAGGGCCTCGAGACGCTGGAGCTCAGGGTGCGCCAGCAGTGCGCCGCGACGCTTCAGGTCGCCGAGGCGCTGCGAACGCATCCCGCGGTGGGCCGGGTGCTCTATCCCGGGCTAGACGACTTCCCGCAGGCCGAGCTCGCCGCCCGGCAGATGCGCGCGGGCGGCACCGTGCTCAGCTTCGACGTGCCCGGCGGCAAGGCCGGCGCCTTCGCCTTCCTGAACGCGCTCAGGCTGGTCGACATCTCCAACAATCTGGGCGATGCCAAGAGCTTGATCACCCATCCCGCGACCACGACCCATCGCGCGGTCGGCCCGGAAGAAAGGGCCCGCATGGGCATCGGCGATGGCCTGGTGCGGCTGTCGGTGGGGCTGGAGGACGTGGACGACCTGCTCGACGACCTGCGCCGGGCGCTCGACGCTGTCGCCGTGGCCGCCTGACGGCGGCCCGTCGCGCGGTATCGATCGGTTGCGGCGTCCCGCCAAACGAGGAAACAGCATGCGCGCCGTGGTCTGCCGCCAGTTCGGCCACTACCGCGACCTCATGGTCGAGGGGATGCCGTCGCCGCCGCTGGACGACGGCGGCGTGCGCGTGGCCGTGCGGGCCGCAGGAATCGGCTTTGCCAACCTGCTGGTGGTCGCGGGCAAACATCAGAACACGCCCGAACTGCCGTTCGTGCCCGGGACCGAGATCGCCGGCGTGGTGCTGGAGGTGGCCGACGGTGTGAGCGACGTGGCACCGGGCGACCGGGTCGCTGCCGGGGTGCGGCACGGCGGCTTCGCCGGCGAAGCGGTCGCTCCGGCCGACAACGTCTGGCCCATTCCCGACGGGATGGACTTCGCCAGTGCGACCCAGTTCCCCACCATCTATGGCACCGGTTACGGCTGCCTGGCCTGGCGTGCCGATCTGCGCCCGGGCGAGGTGCTGCTGGTGCACGGCGCCGCCGGGGCCAGCGGCCTGGCCGCGGTGGAAATCGGCAAGGCCCTGGGTGCGACCGTGATCGCCACCGCTGGCAGTGCCGAGAAGCTGGCCGTGGCGCGGGCGCACGGCGCCGACCATGCCATCGACTACCGCCAGGACGACTTCCGCGCCGCGGTGTTGGACCTGACCGGCGGCCGCGGTGCCGACGTGATCTACGATCCCGTCGGCGGCGAGGTGTTCACCCAGTCGCTGCGCTGCATCGCCCCGGAGGGACGGATCATCCCCATGGGCTTTGCCGGCGGCGAAGTGCCACAGATTCCGGCCAACATCCTGCTGGTCAAGAACATCACCGCGATCGGCCTCTACTGGGGCCACTACATGGGCTGGGGCCGGCAGCCGCGCACCGCGGCCGACGTCACCCGCCTGCACGAAGCGATGGCGCAGATGTTCGCGTGGTACGGCGACGGCACGTTGCGCCCGGTCACCCACGCCGAACTGGACCTGGCCGAGGTCGCCGCCGGCATGGATATCGTCGCCGCCCGCCAGGTCATCGGCAAGGTGGTGCTGACGCCGTAGCAGCGCCGCTGGTGTTCGCTCAGCCGCCGGCCGCCAGCGGCGGCAGGTGGGCCAGCTTGTCCGGGTTGCGCACCGCCAGGATGCGCCGGATCCGGCCATCGGCCACGTCCAGGCTCATGCAGACCACGGCCTCGCCGTCGACATAGCCGACCAGCGCCGGGGCGTCGTTGATCTCTTCCCGGCGTACCACCAGGCTTGGCGGCGCCTTGCCGATGATGCCGGTCATGAAGCGGGCCACCGCATTGGCGCCGACGATCGGGTTCAGGGCGGCAAGGGCCTTGCCGCCGCCGTCCGACAGCAGCACCGCCTCGTCGTGCAGCACCTGCATCAGCCCGTCCAGGTCGCGTGCGGCACAGGCCGCGGCGAACAGGTCGAACAGCCGGTCCAGTTCCGCCCGCGAGGCCTGCAGCGCCGGTCGCTCGGCCTTCAGCTTGCGCCGGGCGCGGCTGGCCAGCTGGCGACAGTTCTGGGGACTGCTCTCCAGGGTCGCGGCGATCTCGGCGAACGGATAGTCGAACACGTCGTGCAGCAGGAAGGCGGCACGCTCCAGCGGGCCCAGGGCTTCCAGCGCCAGCAGCAGCGCCAACGACAGATCCTCGCGCCGGGCGGCGGCATCGAACGGGCTGGCCTCGTCGGTCGGCAGCGGTTCCGGCAGCCAGGGGCCGACATAGCGTTCGCGGCGCACCCGGGCCGAGCGCAGCTGGTCGAGCGCCAGACGCACCGTCACCGTGGTCAGCCAGGCCGGGGCCTCGCGCAGGTCGGCCGGCCGCCGGTCGTGCCAGCGCACATAGGCGTCCTGGACCACGTCCTCGGCCTCCGACAGGCTGCCGAGCATGCGGTAGGCGAGGCCTAGCAGGCGCGGCCGTTCCGCCGCGAAGAGATCCTCAGGCGGCATTGGCAACGTCGTCCTCCGGAAGCGCCAGCGGCGTCAGGGCGCAACTCTGGGCATAGCCCAGCGCCCGCTTCATGGTCGGGAACACCTGGACGCTGGCGATGCCCATGGCCAGTTCGACCAGCCCGTCGCGGCCAATCTCGTTGGCGATCGCCTCGCCCAGCAGCGCCGCTTCGGGATCAGACACCACCACCGCACGGGCGTAGCGCCAGACCCGGGCGGCCGACAGCGGCATGTCGTCGAGCTGCCCCCTGGCCGCCGCGCTGACCAGCTTGGGATCGACCCCTTGGGCCAGGGCATGGCGGATGGTGATGTTCAGGCAGGGTCCGCAATCCTCGGCCGCATTGGTGGCGATGCGGGCGACGTGCCACAGCTCCAGCGGCGCGTTCCGCCGGTGCTGCGCCATGGGCATGAACATGCCGAACTTGAGGAAAGCGCTGCGCGAGCTTTTCAGCACCTCGCGCAGCCAGTCGGCGGATTCGCCGACCTGGCGCTCGGTCTTGCGGATGCTGCGTTCGAACATGGCGTTGAGCATGATGGTCTCCTTTTCTAGTGTCGCCGATCGAGGACGGCCGCGGCCAGCAGCAACACCGCAGCGAACGCCGCAATGCCCGTGGTCGCCGCCAGTCCCGCCGGATCGCTGGCGTGGTGGCCGCTCATTGCCTCGGCCAGGTGCAAGAGGCCGTGGCCACCCAGAAAGGCGGCCGCCACCAGCAGCAGCGGCAGGCGTGCCGCCGGCCGCCACAGGGCCAGGGCATAGGCCAGGCCCACGCTGAGAAAGGCGATGCCGACGTCCTGCACCAGATGCGGGTTGAACGGGCCGGTGTCGGCCGCACCCGGGGTCTCGATGAACCACTGCTGCGGCCGCAGCAGCATCCAGGCCCCGTTGCCGGCACTGGCCAGCGCGGCCAGCGCCAGCACGGTGCCCAGCACGCGTTCTGCGCCGGGCCGGGCGAGGCCGGCCGATGCGGTCTGTGTCCGCATGGTCTTCTCCTCTGTCTAAGCCTTGCTCCTATTGACGGGGCAGCCCCGGCAGATGTGACAGCAGAAGTCGGAAATGGCCCTGCGGGGTGAGGGGGAGGCGACAAAGGCGTGGTTTGCCCTACACTGGCGCCTCAGCCTCGGACGGACCGCCGGACATGTATCTCGACCATCGCCTCTGGGCCTTCACCGCGGGTTTCCGCTGGCGCATCGCGCTGGCGGTGGCCGTCGGCCTGGCCGCGGCCGGGGTCGGCATCGCCCGGCTGGCGCTGCTCGGCTGGCTGCTGGCCAGGATCATCGCCGGTGCGCCGTTTGCCGAGATGGTCACGCCGCTGCTGCTGGTCGCCGGCGTGATGGTGCTGCGCGGGGCGCTCGAGTTCGCCCGCACGATGATCGCCCACCACACGGCCGCGGCGGTGCAGCTGGGCCTGCGCCGGCGCCTATACGACAAGGTGGTGGAGCTGGGACCGGGCTACTTCGGCCTGCGCCGGACCGGCGAGGTGATCCTGTCACTGGTCGACGGCGTCGAACAACTCGAGACCTATTTCGGCCAGTACCTGCCGCAGCTCTGCGTCTCGGCCCTGACCCCGATCGCCATCTTCGCCTTTGCCGCCTTCCTCGACCTGCCGGTGGCCACGGTGCTGCTGGTGGCGGCGGTGATGACCCTGCTGGCACCGTCGCTGTTCCATTCCTGGGACCGCCGCGCCGCCTTCAGCCGGCAGCGGGCCTATGGCAAGTTCGGCGCCGAGTTCCTCGACGCCCTACAGGGCCTGGCCACCCTGAAGGCGTTCGGCCAGAGCCGGGCCCGTGGCCGGTTGCTGGCGGAGCGGGCGCGCGAGGTGTTCCGTTCCACCATGTGGGTGCTGGCGACCAACGTGCTCTCGCGCGGCATCACCGATTCCGGCATCGCCATCGGTGCCGCGGCGGCCCTTGCCGTCGGCGCCTGGCGGGTTAGCACAGGCGAGATGTCGCTGACCGCGTTGCTGATCGTGCTGATGCTGGGCGTCGAAGTGTTCCGGCCGCTGCGCGATCTGCGCACGGTACTGCACCAGGGCATGCTCGGCCGCTCTGCGGCCGAGAGCGTGATGGCGCTGTTGACCGCGTCGCCGCCGGTCGAGGACGTGGCGACGACGACGGGGGCGGAGGCGGCGATCTCCGAGCCGACCGTCACCTTCGAGGACGTGGTGTTCAGCTATCCCGAGGCGCCGCAGGCGGCGCACCGGGGCTTGAGCTTCCAGGTCCGCGCCGGCGAACGGGTCGGCGTGGTCGGACCCAGCGGCGCCGGCAAGTCATCCATCGTCCGCCTGTTGTTGCGCCTTTACGACCCGCAGGCCGGATGCGTCCGCATTGGCGGCCGAAACATCCGCGAGATGCCGCTCGAGGCGCTGCGGCGACAGATCGCCGTGGTCAACCAGGACACCTACCTGTTCTTCGGCACCGTGGCGGACAACCTGCGCCTGGGCAATCCCGACGCCAGCCAGGCCCAGTTGCAGGCAGCCGCCGAGGCGGCCAACGCGCATGCCTTCATCAGCCGCCTGCCGCAGGGCTATGACACCGTGGTCGGAGAACGCGGCCTGAAACTGTCGGGTGGCCAGCGCCAGCGCATCGCCATCGCCCGCGCGCTGCTGCGCGACGCGCCGATCCTGGTTCTGGACGAGGCCCTGTCGGCGGTCGACGCGGAGAACGAAGCGGTGATCCAGCAGGCGCTCGACCGGCTGATGCGCGGGCGCACCACGCTGATCTTTGCCCACCGCCTGTCCAGCGTCATCGACGCCGACCGCATTCTGGTGCTGGACGACGGCGCGGTGGTCGAAGAGGGCAGCCACGATGACCTGATGGCCCGTGGCGGCAGCTATCACCGGCTGATGGCGATGCAGGCACGCGAGGGTACGGCCGCGCCCGACGTGTTCGACCGCGCCAGCACGCCGCTGTCGCTCTCGGCGCCGGCGGAAACGGACGCGCCGCTGCCGGCGAGCGAGCCGTCAGATGCGATCCTGCGTGCCGAAGGCATGGGCTGGGGCGCGGCGGCGCGCGAGCTGATCGGTTACGCCAAACCGTGGAAGGGCCGGCTCGGCTGGACCTTCGTCTTCGGCGTGACCCGGGTGCTGGCCTTCATCGGCGTCGGCGCGGCCAGCGCCATGATCGTGGCCGCGATCAAGGCCGGCGAACCGTACGGCAACTGGTTGCTCGTCCTCGCCGTTTTGGCGCCGGCCTCCGGCCTTTTGCACTGGCTGGAAAGCTGGCTCGCCCATGACATGGCCTTCCGCCTGTTGGCCGAGATGCGCATCGCCCTTTACGACAAGCTGGAGAAGCTGGCACCCGCCTATCTGTTGCGCCGACGCAGCGGCGACCTGGTGTCCATGGCGACGCAGGACGTGGAGACGGTGGAGTATTTCTTCGCTCATACGCTGGCACCGGCCTTCGTCGCTGTGCTCGTACCGCTGGCCGTGCTGGCGCTGTTGATCTCGTTCGATGCCGGCATGGCCCTGGCTTTGCTGCCGTTCCTGCTTCTGGTCGTGGTCAGTCCGCTGCTGATGCGCGGCCGCGTCGACCGTCTCGGCTCGCGGGCGCGCGAAGCGCTGGGCGACCTCAACGCCCATGCCACCGACACCGTGCAGGGACTGATGGAGATCGTCGCGTTCCAGCAGGAGGCCAATCGCGGCGACGAATTCGACCAGCGCGGCCGACGCCATGTCGGCCTGCGCCTGCCGTTCTTCCGCGACCTGACGCTGCAGACGGCGCTGGTCGAGGTCGCCACGGGGCTCGGCGGGGTTGCCGTGATCGCCGCCGGTGCGGCGGCGGCCGCTGCCGGCAGTTTCGATCCGCGCTTTCTGCCGCTGCTGACCATCGTCGCCATGGCTGCGTTCCTGCCGGTGTCCGAGATCGCCAACATCGGCCGGCAGCTGGCCGACACCCTGGGTGCGACGCGACGGCTCTATGCCGTGCATGCAGAGCCGGTGACCGTCGCCGACGGCCCGGGCGTCGATGCGCTCGACGATGGCGCGCCGGCCATGGCGCTCGACCGCGTCAACTTTGTTTATCCGGGCACGATGCGGCCCGCACTGCGCGAGGCGTCCTTTGCCGTGCAGCCCGGGCAGACCCTCGCCCTGGTCGGCCCGTCCGGCGCCGGCAAGACCACAGCCGCGCACCTGTGCTTGCGCTTCTGGGATCCGGACAGCGGCGGCATCCGGCTGGGCGGCCACGACCTGCGGGATTTCCGGCTCGATGAACTGCAGAGCCAGGTCGCCCTCGTCGCGCAGGATACCTACCTGTTCAACGACAGCCTGCGCGGGAACATCCTGCTGGCGCGGCCGCAGGCGGACGAGGCGGCGCTGGCGCGGGCGGTACGGCAGGCGGCGCTGGACGATGTCGTCGCGGCCCTGCCGGAGGGCCTGGACACGCCGGTCGGCGAGCGCGGCATGCGCCTGTCGGGCGGTCAGCGCCAGCGGGTGGCGATTGCCCGCGCCTTCCTCAAGGACGCGCCGATCCTGATCCTGGACGAGGCGACGTCGCACCTCGATGCCGTCAACGAGCAGCTGGTTCGCGGGGCGCTGAAGCAACTGATGACCGACCGCACGACCGTCGTCATCGCCCATCGGCTGTCGACCGTGCGCGACGCAGACGTCATCGTCGTGCTGGACGATGGCGAGGTGCGCGAGACCGGCAGCCATGCCGCGCTGCTCGCCCGTGGTGGTCTCTATGCCCACCTGGTGATGCGGCAGATGGCCGGCACGGTGCGCAGCGCCGCATCCTGAGGTCCCGCGTCGGGGCCTGTGGCCGCCGCGCAAATGCTCTAAGCTGTCGTGAGACATGATTGTCAGGAGAGGCAGCCGACATGGCCCAGGCCCAGCAACGCGAAAGCGGCTACGCGCAGCATCCGGGATACGACGTGCATTTCGAGCCCTGCCCGAAACGCCTGCGCGTCGTCTTCAACGGCCAGACGGTCGCCGATTCCACCCGGGCGCAGTACCTGTTCGAGACCCGGCACCTGCCGGTCTACTATTTTCCCCGCGACGACGTGCGCATGGATCTGCTGACACCGACGGAGCACTCGACCTTCTGTCCGTTCAAGGGCACGGCCGGCTACTTCGACCTGCGCGTCGGCGAGCGCACGGCCGAGAATGCGGTCTGGACCTATGAAGACCCCTTCGCCGAAGTCACCGAGATCAAGGACTACCTGTCGTTCTACTGGAACCGGGTGGACCACTGGTACGAGGAGGACGAGGAGGTCTTCGTCCATCCGCGCAATCCCTACACCCGCATCGACATCGTCGCCTCGCACCGACCGGTGAAAGTGGTGATGGCCGGTGAGACGGTGGCCGAGACCGGCAACCCCCGCTTCCTGTTCGAGACCGGCCTGCCGACGCGCTACTACATTCCGGTCGACGACGTGCGCGGCGGCCTGCTGCGACCGAGCGAGACCACGTCCGACTGCCCCTACAAGGGCACCGCGCGCTACTGGCACCTGGAGATCGGCGGCCAGCGATATGACGACATGGTCTGGGCCTATCCCAATCCGGTCCCCGAGGCGGTGCGGATCAAGGACATGATGTGCTTCTGGAACGAGCACGTCGATGCCATCTACGTCGACGGCGTGGAAGTGCCGCGGCCCAAGACCAAGTGGTCACGTAAGTAAGCGCCGATCCGATCGCCGGCGGGCCGGACGGCATGGCCGGCGACCTGCTGCCCGTCGTCCTGTCGCTGACGGCGGCGTTCTTCTTCGCCGCCGGCATCCAGGCGCTGAACCAGGGCCTCCGCTACGCCGACTCGCGGGTCGGCACGCTGATCGATATCGCCACGGCGACGGCGTTCTTCTGGCTGCTGTCGCCGCTTTACCTGGAGACGGAATACTGGTTGAGCCCGGCGGCGCTGATCTTCGCCGCGGTGGGACTGTTCCGGCCGGCGATCTCGGCCAACCTGGCGCTCGCCGGGGTGCGCCGCCTGGGACCGACGCTGGCCAGCACCCTGGGCGCGACCACGCCGCTGTTCGGGGCCTTGTTCGGCGTGGCGCTGCTGGGTGAGCAGCTGACGGCGCCGCTCATCATCGGCACGCTGGCGGTCGTCGCCGGGACCATGCTGGAGACCCGGCCAGGGCAAGGGAACCGTGACTGGCCCTTATGGGCGCTGGCCCTGCCGCTCGGCGCGTCCTGCCTGCGCTCGGGTGCGCACGTCCTGATCCGAATCGGCCTCGCCTTTGCCCCGTCGCCGCTGTTCGCCGGCCTCGTCGCCTACAGCGTCTCGCTGGTGGTCGCCTTCCTCGCCGAGACCCGGCGCGGCGACAGCCGCCGGGTGCAGTGGCGCTCGCCGGGCCTGCTCTGGTACGTGCTGGCCGGGGTCATGCACGCAACGGCGGTCTGGACGATGAACGCGGCCCTGCAGCGCGCCCCGGTATCGGTCGTGCTGCCCCTGATCTCGTCATCGCCGGTGTTCACCCTGCTGATCAGCGCCTTGGTGCTGCGGCGCGAGGTCATCGACCGGCGCAAGATCGCCATGGTGGTGCTGGTGGTCGCCGGCGTCGCCTACATCGCCGCGACGCGTTAGAGCGTGCTTCGTTCAAATGGACATCGGCATCCGTTGACCCCGGCTTTCGTGTTGTGTCCCGGGTGATTGTTGAGACGCTCGATTGGCGCGTTGTATCCAAGGCACCTGAGTCTGGTTCGATTGTAGGCATCGACGAAGCTGCGGATGAACTGATTTCGTTCGTGGTGTGTGTCGAAGCGGTTCTTGCCGTGGTTTCGGG
>Ga0209458_1000047_pt1 | contig 77560 bp, 76 predicted proteins | sample WorMetLIZAISLAND_FD_187411 | JGI IMG/M metagenome (GOLD analysis project Ga0209458, IMG submission 187411) | Marine gutless worms symbiont microbial communities from Max Planck institute for Marine Microbiology, Germany - Inanidrilus manae... ...
TCTTCTGCAAACTCAAAGAATTCAAACGCATCGCCCTGCGCGCCGACAAAACCGACCAGAGCTTCGCCGCCTGCATCCATCTCGCCGCCGCCATCATCAATTCAAGATGAATCTCAACAGGCCCTAGCCCGCCTTGCGGAAGGTCAGCGACTTTGGATTTTGGAGCGTGACGGTCGCGTTGTCGCCTTCGACTGGATCGCCGGGTCTGAAAAGACCATCTCCAACTGGCTTGTTCTCGGGACCATGCCCGGCGACTTTTGGGGCTATTTTCTCAAGGTCAGCGACGAATACCGCGCCATGGGACTCGGCCCAAGGCTGCGACTTCATATCTGCCGAGAACACGCGCGCGCCGGATACCGCCGCCTGCTCACGACAGTCGCTGTCGGCAACCGCAACTCAATCAGCTATCAGTTCAGAATTGGCGCCATGCCGTTGGGCCGAATTTGGTTTCTTAGCTTCTTCGGGCTCACTCTGCTAAAGCACGGCAACCACTGGCGGGTTGGCCTCTGGAAACGAACCCGGCCGCTGCGGCTCAGGCTCGAAGACGTCACCATCTCCGGGCTTGAGATAAGCCTCCACAGATGAGGCGCCCGCGTACTCTCCATGGCGATTCTGGCTTCACCGTCCCTTGAAGTGCGGGGTCCGCTTGGCAAGGAAAGCCTTGTAGCCGATCTGAAAGTCTTCCGTGCCATAGCAGGCGTAGCCTTCGTCGAGCTCGGCCTCGCTGAGCGGCGCAGGGTCTTCCAAGCGACGCAGAAAGGCCTTGTGCCAGCGGTTGACCAGCGGTGCGCCGGCGGCAATGCGCGCGGCCGTTTCGTATGCTTCCGCTTCGACCTTATCGTCGGGCACGACACGCGTCACCAGGCCCTTATCCTTGGCTTCGGCCGCGCCGAACACGCGGGCCTCCAGCAAGATCTCCAAAGCTGTTGCCCTGCCAACCAAGGCCTCGAGACCGGCGATCTCCGGATAAGCCATCACCAGACCAAGACGGTTGATCGGCACGCCGAAACGGCTCGACTCACCGCAGATCCTGATATCGCAATGCGCGGCGATCTCCAACCCGGCCCCGACACAAATACCCTCGATCAAGGCGACGACCGGATGCCGGCTACCGGCAAGCGCTCCGAGCACAGCATGCAACAGCACGCCATAGGCCTTAGCTTGCTCGGGGTTGGAACGCGCGGTCTCGAACTCGCCGATGTCGTTGCCCGGAGAGAAGGCTTTCCCGCCGGCCCCGCGCAGCACGATGCAGCGCAGAGACTCGTCCGCGTCAAGCTCCGCCAGGGCTTCGCCCAGCCGCTGCCACATGCCCTTGGTCATGGCGTTCAGCTTGTCCGGCCGGTTGAGGACGACAGTGGCGATAGCGCCGTCACGTTCGACCAGGATCTGCTCAGACATGCGGCTTTCCCTTTCCGGCAGTCGGGTGACGTGGCTAGCGAATCGTCGCCAGGTACCAGTCGAGATAACTGATTGCGAAGTGCTCCATCGGCGCATAGGGGCCAGGCTGGTAGTAACGCGAGTTAACGCCTTCCTGATTGTGCTCGATGATCGCCTTGTCGGCTTCGGTGGTGACGTGCCACAGCCAGGTCAGGCGGTCGAGGTCGTAGTCCTTGCCCGCCTCGGCATCCTCCCTGACCAGCCAGACGATCTCGCAGTCGGTTTCCTGCAAGGCGCGCGGCGTGAAGCGGTAGACCACCACATGGTCGCTATAGGCGAGGAAGTAGGTGGCCGGCCCGATCTGCAGGTTGGATGCGCCGCCGTCGAACTCGGCGATGTCGCCGAGCAGCGGTGCCAACGGCTCGCCATCCTCGCTGCCGGTTACGTAGCCTTCGAAGAGGGGATAGCGGTCGTAGAAGTAAAGCGGTCCCGAGAGCCGGTCTTTCGAGGGCGATTCGTCAATTGTGTCGGTTGACAGGCCGGCGGCTTCCGCGCGTGGTTCGAGGGCAGCCTGAAGGTCTGCCAACTGAGAGCGCGGCAACTTGATACCGTGCCCGCGCGAGAATTCGGGATGCGCCGGTGCGCAGTGGTAACACTCGAGGAAGTTCTCGACAGCCAGCTTCCAGTTCGCATCGATGCGATAGACTTCGCTCGCCGCCACCTTCGTGCGATCCATGCGGAAGGGCGCAAGACGGGCATCGAGATCGCGTCGCACAGCATCGAAATTCGGCGGCGTCTCGGCGAAACTGATGAAGATGAAGCCGTGAAAGATCTCGACGTTGATCGCGCGCAGGCCGTATTGCGATTTGTCGAAGTCATCCGGCATGAGGCGCGCCGAGCGCAGGGTGCCGTCCAGGCCATAGGCCCAGCCGTGATAGGGACAAACGAAGGTCCTAGCCTTGCCGCGCGCTTCCCAGCAAACCCGCGAGCCGCGGTGGCGGCAGACGTTGACCAGCGCATGGATTTCCCCGTCGCGGTCACGCACCACGATCACTGACTCCTCGGCCACCTCGAAGCGAAAGAAGTCGCCGGCCTCGGGGATTTGGCTCGCGTGCCCAACGTAAAGCCAGCCGTACAGGAAGATACGTTCGATATCGCGCCGATAGATCTGTGGATCCGCATAGAAAGGCTGATCCAAGGTATGGCCGTGACGCTGCTTTGCGATCAAAACGGAGAGCGAGTCCCCGGCTTCGGCGCGGGCCTCGATCGTGACATCGGACTGTGCAACGGAGTCTGCCATGCTGTTCTCGTCCCTCTTTCCCCTTCACCACGCGGCGCTGGGGTGACCTCCCAATTGTCCCTGGAATAACGCGGTTCGTCAGCGGCGCTGCGGACCGCATTGCCGGATCAAAGCAGGGCGCCGAGGCACTGTCCAGATGTGCCTTTTGCCGTCTGACCTATGGCATAGAGGGCGCAAGCAGCGCGGCGAGCGCTTTGCCGGCGTCCTCGATATGTGCTGTCAAACAGGCAACTGCCGCCGCTTCGTTTCTTTGCCGGCAGGCCTGCAACAGGGCGCGGTGCTCGCTATGAGACTTGGCGGCGTAATCCAGGTTACCGATTGTGATCCTCAGATAACGGTCCGCCGCATTGCTCAAGACTTCGATATGCGAAAGCAAACGAGGCCGGGAACAGGGCAGGTACAGCGTCCGGTGAAAGGCAGCATTCAACCTTCCGAAATCGGCGAGTGGCGCATCCTCCATGCGGTCCTGTATGTCGGCGGCACGATCGATCTGCGCGTTCGATAGCTCCGGCAAAGCCAGCCGCAGGGCAAGCGTCTCGGCGGCGATCCGCATTTCGTAGATCTCCTGCAGATCTCGAACGCTGAGCGACGTCACCACCGCGCCCTTGTTCGGCGTGAAGGAGATCAAGCCTTCGGCCTCCAGGTGGTGCAGCGCCTCACGCACCGGCATCCGGCTTACGCCGAAACGCTTGGCCAGGGGCTGTTGCCGCAAGACGCTGCTGGCCGGCAGGGCCCCGCTGATGATGTCGTTGCGCAGCGCCTGGACGATCTCCAGAGCCTGATCGCCACGCCGGCTGCGCGGCCCCGCGGCGCTCTCGTCTTCCTCAGGGTCTGTCACGGCAGCATGGTAGCGCCTTCATCGCGTTGACAAAATGATTCAATTGGATACATTTTAGAAAATTGGATACAAGCCAGCTTGGCCATGCGCGCCTCCATCGTGATCTCAGCCATCGTCGCGGTTCTCGTCGGGTTCGGCGGCTCGCTGGCCATTATTCTGGAGGCGGCCAGAGCGGTCGGCGCCAGCGTCGAGCAAACGTCGTCCTGGGTTGCCGCCCTATGCCTGGCGATGTTTGCGACGACGGCGCTGCTGAGCCTGCGCCACCGCATTCCAATCGTGACGGCCTGGTCAACGCCGGGCGCCGCCCTGATCGCCACCTCATCAGGTGTTTCCATGGAAGCGGCGGTCGGCGCTTTTCTCTTGGCCGCGCTGCTGATTCTTCTGACCGCCGCGTTTCGATCCATCGCCAGCCTGATCGAGCGGATCCCGACAGCAATCGCCTCGGCCATGCTGGCCGGCGTCCTCTTCGGTTTCGTGACGGCGATCTTCGGCCACCTGCAAAACGCGCCGGCGCTGGTGTTGCCGCTGATTCTCGCCTTCGCAGTCGTGCGCCTCTACTCGCCGCCCTGGGCCGTTCTCTGCGTGCTGGTCCTCGGCATTGTGCTTGCCAATCTCCTCGGCATGACGACGGCTATTGAGCCGTTGCGTGTCTCGAGTCTGGTGTGGATTGGCCCGACGTTCAGCCTGGAGGCCCTGATCGGCCTGGGGCTGCCGCTCTACCTGGTCACCATGGCCGCGCAGAACCTGCCCGGCTTCGCCGTGCTGAGGGCCGCCGACTATCCGATCCCGTCACGTTCGATCTTGACGGTCACCGGCCTCGCCTCCCTCTTGAGCGCGGGCGTCGGTGCCCATACCTGCAATCTCGCGGCGATCACCGCGTCGATCTGCACGGGCCCCGATGCGCACCCGGACAAGGACAAGCGCTGGCTCTGCGGCCCGGTTTACGCGGCAGGCTACGGGATTCTTGCCGTCTTCGGCGCTTCGCTCGTGACGCTCTTCGCGAGCTTTCCCGTTGCGCTGATCGCGACGGTCGCCGGGATCGCCTTGATCGGACCTTTGGTCGCGGCGCTGAGCGCGAGCGTGTCCGAAGAGCAGGATCGTTTCTGCGCCGTCGTGACCTTTGCGGTCACCGCCTCCGGCATGCATGCTGTTGGCATCGGATCGGCATTCTGGGGCTTGGTCGCCGGGCTCATCGCTTTCGGCCTGCAGCGCGGCCTTGAACTACGGCCGGCTCAGCGATAGAAGTACTCGACCAGGGACATCGGGATGGCCGGCACGTAGGTCACCAGCATCAGCACCAGGAACAGCACGACGATGAAGTTGACGTTCATCTTGCTGACTTCCCAGATGTCGGCCTTGGCGATCGAACAGGCGGTGATGAGCACGCTGGCGACCGGCGGGGTCTGCTGGCCGATCGCCAGATTGAGGGTCACCACCAGCCCGAAGTGAACTGGATCGATTCCGACCGAGTTGATCAGCGGCATGACGACCGGCACCACCAGGATGATCGCGGCGGCCGAGTGCAGGAAGAGGCCGATCACCAGGAAGAAGACATTGAGGATGCCGAGCACCGCGTACTGGTTCTCAGTCACGCTGAGGATGGCGGTCGCCAGCTTCTGCGGCACCTGCTGCTCGGTCAGGTAGACCCCGACCAAGGCGGAAGCGGCCACCAGGATCATGACCACGGCGGTCTGCACGCCGCCTTCTATGATTGCCGTGCGCAGGAAGGCGAGGTCGAGTTCGCGGTAGATCAGGCCGCCGATCACCAGCGCAGCGACCACGGCAAGCCCGGCACCTTCGGTGGCCGTGACCACGCCGCCGAAGATGCTGCCGAGGATGATGACGGGCAGCAGGAAGGCCCAGGCCGCCTCCTTGAAGGTCGCCCAGAGGCGCTTGATCTGGAAGGCTTCCTCGACCGGCCACTGATAGCGCCGGGCGAACCAGTAGGAGAGCAGCATCATGGAGAAGCCGCCGAGGATGCCGGGGATCACGCCGGCAACGAAGAGCTGCACGATCGAGGAATCCGACATCACGCCGTAGATGATCATTGGGATCGAGGGCGGGATGATGATCGCCAGGCTGGCCGAGGAGGAGGTGACGGCGGCGGCGAAGCCGCGCGGATAGCCCCGCTTCTTCATGGCCGGAATCAGCACCGAGCCGGTCGCCGCCACATCGGCCACCGCCGAGCCGGAGATCTCGGCGAAGAACAGCGAAACGGCGATGTTGACCATGGCCAGGCCGCCGCGGATGAAACCGAGCAGCGCAGAGGAAAAGGCGATCAGGCGCCGCGAGATGCCCGAGGCGTTCATGATCGCGCCGGCCAGGATGAACATGGGAATGGCCAACAGAGGGAAGTTTGTGGCCCCGTCGAACATCACCAAGGCCACATTCGGCAGGATGTAGGTGCCCTGGGTGAGCAGCATGGCGACGACCGCCACAGAAGCGAGCGCAATGCCGATCGGCACGTTAATGGCGATCAGCAGGATCAGGCCGAGCAGCATGAGTAGGAGGGTCATCGACTCGCCTCCTCCTCGCTCTCGGCGGGCACCTCGCTGGCGCGCCCGAAGCTCACCCGGCGCCAGTGCTCGGGCAGCGACAGTAACTGACAGATCATGAAGAGGACGGCGCCGATCGGAATCACCGACTGGGTGATCTGCACGGAGACCTGCGGCAGACTGACCAGGGTATCGCCTTCCAGCACCTGCAGCACCTGCCAGCCGGTCCAGGCGAGCAGCGCGAAGAACCCAAGGACGACGGCCTCCGCAAGGACAACGGAGGCAAGCCGCCAGGAAAGCGGCAGCGCCCGCACCAGCCCGTCGAAGCCGATATGAGCGCGCTTCAAGGCCGCCAGGGCCGCGCCGTAGTAGGTCACCCAGGCCAACAACACGGAGGCCACCTCGTCGTACCAGGTGAGCGAGGCGCCGGCCTTGCGATAGACCACCGCGACCACAACGACCGCGGTCAAGACGATCATCAGAACGATCACGATCGCTTCGAGCAGACGTTCGAGAGCCGTCCGCAGGCGCGCCAGGGTCAAGCGCGAACCCCCCATGGATACGTTACGTCAACGAGACCGTGAAAGGCGAGAACCCCTCATGGACCTCATACTTCGACAGGCTTAGTATGAGGACCTCACCCTGAGCCTGTCGAAGGGTGAGGCGCGTGACCAACCAACCGCCTGTCAGGAAAAGGGCCCGCCCCGGCGGAAAGCGGGGCGGGCCTTTCGCTTACGAGCCTTCGCCCAGGCTGATCGCCTTGTCGACCATCTCCTGGCCGCCCGATACGGTCGAGCCGAACTCCTCGTAGATCGCCTTGCTGGCGGCGATGAACGCCGCCTTGTCGGCCTCGTTGACCTGCATGCCGCCGGCCTTCAGATCGGCCAGAAGCTCGGTCTCGAGCCGGGCCGCCGTCTCGTAGACGTAGGCCTGGGTCTCCTGCGCGGTTTCCTCGAGCACGCCGCGCACGTCTTCCGGCAGGCTTTCCCATTTGTCCTTGCCGACGGTCACGTAGGCTGGCGTGTAGACGTGGCCAGTCAGGGAGAGATACTTCTGCACCTCCTGGAATTTGGCGCTGTGGATCTGCGCGAAGGGGTTCTCCTGGCCGTCGATCACGCCGGTCTTGAGCGCGGTGAAGACCTCGGAGAAGGACATCGGTGTCGGGTTGGCGCCGTAGGACTGGAACATCTTGACGCGCCAGGCGCCCTTCGGCGTGCGCAGCTTGATGCCGGCCAGGTCCTCCGGCTTGTCGATCGGCCGTTCGTTGTTGGTGATGTGGCGGAAGCCGTTCTCCCAGACCGCAATGATTTTATAGCCCTTGGCTTCGACGGCCGGCGCCAGCTGATTCCAGAAGATCTCCTTCTCGATGCGGGCCATGTGGTCGCGGCTCTTGACCAGATAGGGCATCTCGAAGAGGCCGAACTCGTCGGTCACGGTTGACATGACCGTTGAGGGCAGCGCGAAGTCGACGGTACCGAGCTTCAGCTTCTGCAGCAGCTCCTTGTCCTTGCCGAGCTGGCTGGAGCCGAAGACCACCACCTCGGCCTTGTCGCCCAGCTTTTCGTTCGCGCGCTTGGCAAACTCCTCGGCTGACAGGGCAAAGAGCGAGCCCGGCGCGCCGACATGGCCGAACTTCAGCTCGAGATCGGCGGCCTGTGCCATCCCCGCCGTCAGCGTCGCGATCAGCAGCGTCGCGAATAGTTTGGTGAGTTTCATCGTGAATCCTCCCGGATAGGATGCTCTCGACGGTGTTATCACTCGACCTCGCGTGCTCCTGGCGGAACCGCGGGCCGAACCCCGCTTGGTATACAGAAGACCACAGCATGGAACGACAGAGGCGCCCAGTCCACTGAATTCCACTGATTTATGCGTTACCGGCCGCTCAACGCCGATAAGCGAGGCGGCGACAACTCTAGCATGGCTTGTCGGGAGGCGCCGATGGGGCGCTCTGCCATTTAGGCGTTCGAGAGCGACCCCAGTCCGGGATTGCCGATCATGGCAAGGAACTCACGGCGAGTTCGCGCATCGGTCCGGAAACCGCCCAGCATGCGGCTGGTCATCATGGTCGCGCCGGCCTTGTGCGCGCCGCGCGTAGTCATGCATTGGTGCGCGCCCTCGATCACCACGGCGACGCCCTTGGGCTGCAGCACCTCGTTGATGGTGTTGGCGATCTGTGCCGTCATCTTTTCCTGGATCTGCAGGCGGCGGGCGTAGACGTCGACCAGGCGGGCCAGCTTGCTGAGGCCGACCACGCGCTGCGCCGGCAGGTAGCCGATGTGGGCCTTGCCGATGATCGGCGCCATGTGGTGCTCGCAGTGGGACTCGAAGCGGATGTCGCGCAGCAGTACCATCTCGTCGTAGTTCTCGACCTCCTCGAAGGTGCGCTGCAGAAGTGCCACCGGGTCCTCGTCGTAGCCGGAGAAGTATTCCTCGTAGGCGCGCAGCACCCGATCCGGCGTCCCGACCAGGCCCTCCCGCTCGGGATCGTCGCCGGCCCAGCGCAGCAGAGTACGGACGGCCTCCTCCGCCTCCTCGCGCGACGGCTTGGGCGAGCTGCGCCCGCCCTTCACCTTCAGTGCTACGGTCTTGTCCGCCGTCATCTCGACCCCATCCTTCCGACGCTCCGCCTTGCCTATCGACGGCCCCCTCAGACTAGCCATGGCCGGCCGTTTCGACAACGCCGTGGCAGAGAAGCCTCCTCGCGCCCCAGGCTTTGAGGATAGACCGACTTGACCCTGGCGCCAGGGGCACAAAGGTTCCTGGCATGCACACGCTCAAGGACCCTCATGCCGAAGGGTAATACATTGTGCCGCGTGGCTATGCTCAGTGCGGCCCTGGTCCTGCCGCCTCCCGAGAGCCGAGCGGCGGCGGACCTGCCCGCCACCGATCCGCCAGGCTGGGAAGGCGCGCGCTGGGGCATGACGGCGGCGGAGATCGAACATGCCTTCGCCGCACGGGCAGTTCGGCTCCGCGGCCGCCTGGACTATCACAAAGCCTACGCCAATCTAGGAATTCCCGAGGTCGAGCTCGGCGGCCTGGTCTTCTCGCTCTACTTCCAGATGTCCACTGCAACCGACCGCCTGCAGCAGGTCATGCTGGAGCATCGCAAGACCGCTTCGGCCGAGGCCACCGCGGGCGTCCTGCAGGCTATGGAGCGCCGCTTCGGGCCACCGACGGCGATTTGCCGCGGTCGCAGCGGCCAGCAGGAATACCGCTGGCGCTTCCCGACCACGACGCTGCATCTGACCGCTTTCGACCTGCGCGGCTCGAACCTGATCTACGAGGATCCGAACAGCGATCGCGATGTCCTGCAGCGACAGAGCGAGCGACGGCGGATCAACCCGCGCTTCCTCGCACGCCGTATCGTCGTGCGGGCGCACGCCACGGCGCGCCATGATCTCGCGCCCGGAGACTGCCAAGACGTCCGCTAGCCGATCAGCTCATTCGTGCCTGAGAGAAAAGTCGAGGCCCATCCCGTAGGCGATCCAGCCGTTCTCCCAGTCCACGAAGGTTCGCTGCACGCCCGGAGGGTCTTCCGGCAGCGCAAATCCCGAATGACGGAGGAAATCGCCGTACTGCAGCCTGGGATCGTCCGGAGAGCCGTTCGTGATCATCGGCAGGAAGCCATTCCGAACCAGGCATTTTGCGATGAAGCCCGCCACGTAGTCTCCCACGCCAAGGCGCTCACGCTCCGAACGGTTCACGCGGTACAAGATCTGCTCCAGGTTGGCGACGTGGGCGCCGTAGACGGCAGCCAGCCAGAAGGCCTTCGGATAGGGCCTCTGCCGGTCCAGAAAGGCCGGGTTGAAAAGCACGGTCGAGCTGGCGCGCTGGTAGGTTGTGCGGCCGCCGTAGGAAGCGAGGTTGGGGCTCTGGTAGTAGCTCAACCGGCTGTGCTCGTAGAGGCAGCTATCGATAGCCTTCATCATCCTCTCGGCGCTGACCACTTCCTCCTCGCCGGAGTGCAGGCCATCCGGGCAGTAGAGCGACATGGCCTGAATAACGCGCTGTCCGCGGCGCACGAAGTCCGACTCTGCAACGGAGAAGGCACGCGCGTTGCCGTTCGGCCGGCAGGAAATCGGCGCGCCGATCACGTTTCTCGTGACGTTGCCCGGCACCGGACCGCTACGCAGACCACCGCCGCTATGGCGCCAGTTAGGCAGCCCGGTTCCGGTTCGGCCGATGCCGCGGGCCCCGGACGACGTGCCGCCGGGAGCCACGGCGAACTGGGTGCATTCGATCTCGATGTCGGCGACATAATCGGAGATGGTGAAGGTCACGACCCGGGCGCGGAAGCCCGTGACCACCTCGTTCGCGTGGCAGAGGATCGGCCGTTGCGGATTGCCGCCGTCCGGATTGCCGGCTGCCATGCCCCAGCGCGCCGTCTCCCACTGGCAGTCCGAGCCCTCGCAACTCGGTTGGGCGCAAGCGATCTGCAGGTAATCCAACACATGGCCGCGCCGGAGGCGCACGCCGACGATCATTTCTTGGGCGCCGCAGCGCAGAGCATCGAGATCGTAGTTCCGCCCCAGCCCCTTGCCGCCTGCCTGGCCATCCGGATGCTCCGCAGTATCGATCTCGCCCGGCCCCGGCTGCGACTGCATTGGCACGCCGCCCTGCGGCGCCTGCTGGGACGGCGCGTTTTGCTGCGGAAAAGGATTCTGGGTGCCGGTCGGACAGGACCAGTTGCGCGGCCTGATCCCGCCCGGCAGGACCGGTTGCGGGCAGTCTGGATCCCGGTTACGCCGCTTTGCGTGCCGGTTTGAGCAATCGCCGCGTCTGCCGCCAACAAGCCCCAGAGCAACAGCAGGCCGGGAAGGACGAAGCGACGCATCTCCACCGCCGTTCTTTGCTTTCATCCCTCTATCCCTTTAACGCTAGCGGAAACGACGCTGGCGCGGAACCCCGCCACCGGCTCTTCCCGCTTGCAGGGGAACGATTGTTTGCTAACGATTGGCCGGTGGCTTGAACCGGCGCCTTGCGCTAGATTGGCGCCGATGACGGCCCGGGTCCGGACCCCAGGGGCCAACAGTTTTGGGGGACTTTGTTGCGCCAGACATGACCCAGGCCTCCGCTGACCGAACCGAGGGGGCTCGACGCGCCCGCTGCGGCAGATCGACGATGGCCGCTGTGCTTGCCGTTGGCCTTCTGCTGCCCGCCTGTTCCACCGTCTCCTCGATGACCAACGACCTCTGGCCCTTCGGCGAGGAGCGGGAGCCGGTGGCCGACATGGCGGCGGCGAGCATGCGGACCTATGCGACGCTGGTGGCAGAAGCCAACCCGAGCGCCGGCGGCGCAAGCCAGCTCGCCGCACGCACGCCGGAAACGCCGGAGGGGGATGCCGAAGAAACCGAAGAAGCCGAGAGGCTCGATCCCGAAGCGGAAGAGACCGCCAAGCGCAAAAGCCGTGAAGAGCGCCTGACCGAGGAAATCCGGGCCCGGCAGGAAGCCAGGGCGCGGGCCGCGGCCGCGCGGGAGGCCGCCAGGCAGCTGGCGGAGCTACCCGATGCCGACGACAGCGATATTGCCGTTCGCGTTCTGTTTCAGCCAGGCGATACGACCCTCTCGATCGAGGCGGAGGACGATCTGACGGCCCTGGCCGAGGAATTGCGCGGCTCCAACGTCTCCAACGTGCGGATCAATGCCTATTGGAGCAGCGAGACGGGCGATAACGGCACGGCCCGGCTGGCTGCCCTGAAGCATGGCCTGCGGGTCCGCTCCTTCCTTAACCAGCGCGGTGTCAGGGCGGCGAACGTAGTGCTGCAGCAGATCGTTGCCGAGGACGACCCGCGGCAGGTGGTCGACGTCCTGGTCGGCGGCTGAGCGCACCGCGCACAGCCCCTGCCAGGAAAGGCTTTAGGGCATCCCCAGGGCATCTCCGGGGGCATCGGGACCAGGGCAGCCCTTGGGGGCCGCCGGTATCGTTGACAGGGATTGCGCCGCACCCTATGTCTTTCGGGCATTAAGGCAGAGCCTTACTCCCGCCCCCATTCCGGAACCGAGGTCAGCATGTTAGGCGCGCTCGCCAAGCGACTGTTTGGATCCGCCAACGAGCGTTTCATCAAGGGCCTCGGCAAGACCGTCGCGGCCATCAATGCGCTGGAGCCCGAGCTCGAGGCCCTGAGCGACGAGCAACTGCGCGCCCGCACCGACCAGCTCAAAGCCCGGGTCGAGCAGGGCGAGGACCTCGACGATCTGCTGGTCGACGCCTTCGCCACGGTGCGCGAGGCGGCCAAGCGAACGCTCGGCCAGCGGCATTTCGACGTGCAGCTCATGGGCGGCATCGTTTTGCACCGCGGCATGATCTCCGAAATGAAGACCGGCGAGGGCAAGACCCTGGTGGCGACCCTGCCGGTCTATCTGAACGCGCTCTCCGGCAAGGGCGTGCACGTGGTCACGGTCAACGACTACCTGGCCCAGCGCGACGCCGAGTGGATGGGCCAGATCTATAAATTCCTGGGGCTCTCCATCGGCTGCATCGTCCATGGGCTGGTCGACGAGGAGCGGCGCGCCGCCTACAACGCCGACGTCACCTACGGCACCAACAACGAGTTCGGCTTCGACTACCTGCGCGACAACATGAAGTTCAAGCTGGAGGACATGGTCCAGCGGGACTTCAACTACGCCATCGTCGACGAGGTGGACTCGATCCTGGTCGACGAGGCGCGGACACCGCTGATCATCTCCGGCCCGGCCGAGGACTCCTCCGAGATGTACGTCAAGGTCGACGCCTTGATCCCGAAGCTGATCGAGGAGGACTACGAGAAGGACGAGAAGGTCCGCGCCGTCACCCTGACCGAGGCCGGCGTCGAGCACATCGAGGCGTTGCTGGTCGAGGCCGGCCTGATGGAGGCCGGATCGCTCTACGATATCCAGAACGTCTCCCTGCTGCACCACGTCAACCAGGCGCTGCGCGCGCATCAGCTGTTCCAGCGCGACACCGACTACATCGTCAAGGACAACCGGGTCATCATCGTCGACGAGTTCACCGGCCGCATAATGGAAGGCCGGCGCTACTCCGACGGCCTGCACCAGGCGCTCGAGGCCAAGGAACGGGCCAACATCCAGCAGGAAAACCAGACCCTCGCCTCGATCACCTTCCAGAACTACTTCCGGCTCTATCCCAAGCTGGCCGGCATGACCGGCACGGCCATGACCGAGGCCGCCGAGTTCATGGATATCTACGGCCTGGACGTGATCGAGATCCCGACCAACGTGCCCTTCGTCCGGGTCGACAACGACGACGAGGTCTATCGCAGCGCCAAGGAGAAGTACGACGCAATCCTCGACCTGATCGCCGACTGCCAGGAGCGCAAGCAGCCGATCCTGGTCGGCACCGTGTCGATCGAGAAGTCGGAGCTGCTGGCCAGCCTGCTGAAGAAGCACAAGATCCCGCACCACGTGCTGAATGCGCGATACCACGAGCAGGAAGCCTTCATCATCGCCCAGGCCGGCGCGCCGGGCGCGGTGACCATCGCCACCAACATGGCCGGCCGCGGCACCGACATTCAGCTCGGCGGCAACGTGGACATGCGGATCAAGCAGGAGGCCGAGGAGATCGCCGACGAGGCCGCCCGCAACCGCAAAATCGAGGAGATCAAGCAGGAGGTCGAAGCCGCCAAGGAGGTCGTGCTGAAGGCCGGCGGGCTCTACGTGCTTGCGACCGAGCGCCACGAGAGCCGCCGCATCGACAACCAGCTGCGCGGCCGCTCCGGACGCCAGGGCGATCCCGGCGCCTCCAAGTTCTACCTCTCCCTCGAAGACGACCTGATGCGCATCTTCGGCTCCGACCGCATGGACGGCATGCTGCGCAAGCTGGGCCTGCAGGAAGGCGAGGCCATCGTGCACCCCTGGGTCAACAAGGCCCTGGAGAAGGCGCAGCAGAAGGTCGAGGCGCGCAACTTCGAGATCCGCAAGAACCTGCTCAAGTTCGACAACGTGATGAACGACCAGCGCAAGGTCATCTACGAGCAGCGTAAGGACCTGATGCGCACCGACGACGTGCACGAGACCGTGGTCGAGATGCGCCACGAGACCATCGAGGCCCTGGTTTCGACCTGTATCCCGGAGAACGCCTACGCCGAGCAGTGGGACACCCACGCGCTGCACGAGGAATGCCTGCGCCTGCTCGCGCTCGACCTGCCGGTCGAGGACTGGGCCAAGGAAGAGGGCATCGCCGATCCCGAGATTCGTGAGCGCATCACCAAGGCCTCGGACCGTGTGATGGCGGGCAAAACCGCGAACTACGGCCCCGAGCTGATGCGCGCGGCGGAGAAGCACATCCTGCTGCACGTGCTCGACAAGCAGTGGAAGGACCACCTGCTGTCGCTCGACCACCTGCGGCACGGCATCGGGCTGCGCGCCTACGGCCAGCGCGACCCCTTGAACGAGTACAAGCGCGAGGCCTTCGACCTCTTCGAGCAGATGCTGGCCGAGGTGCGCTCGGAGACCACCATGGTGCTGTCGCACATCCAGATCCGCGCGACGGAGCCGGAGCCGGCGCTCTTCACGCGGCAACAGCAGCAGGTCATGCACGAGACCCGCGAGGACCCGGCGATGGCCGGCACCCCGATGCCGGCCCCGGAGGAAGAGCTGGTCGCCGCCGGCGGAGGCGAGGCACCGCCGCCCCGTCCGCACCAGGGCCCGCAGGCAGCCGCGCCCCAGGCCCCGGCACCTGCTCCGAAGCCGCAACCGGTGCGCCACGCCGCGGCCGCGGAGATGGACCCGAACGACCCCTCGACCTGGGGCAAGATCCAGCGCAACGCCCCCTGCCCCTGCGGCTCCGGCAAGAAATACAAGCACTGCCACGGCCGGGCGTAATCGTCGGCCTTAGCCCTAGGTTGGTATTGCAGCCTGCACAACGCGAGGCTACGCGACTTCAAGAGTGCCTTAGATTCTACTGCAAAACTACTTTTGACCCATCGCCCGCAAGGTTAACTCGTGCGGCGGTCCCGTTGAGCAAGATTTACTCACAAAAGATCCGCACCGAACTCGAACCGAAGCAGACGCTCAGTTCAGTTTCACGCAAGCGGACGCGCACGGCTTCGTTAATTGGACCGGGAACGGCCTAATGATTGTTGCTTCAGAGCGGGGGTCATAACGACCAAAGCTGTAGCGAGGAGCCAGAATAGGCTGCACCGAACCTTGCCTCGTCAATCCCTACTTATTCCGCCCCGCCATCCCGTCACGGTGCTCTGTCTCTCAAGTTCCCGTTGCTGTTTTCCGAACCGTGAGCCCGGTCGATTGTCAGCCAAGATAGAACCGGCCGGCGCATCTGTGGACCAGGTAGACGAAAAGCTGGTCAACGAGGAAGCCGAGAACACCGAGAACGATCATGGCGAGGAAGATGATATCGGTGGCGCCAAAGTTCCGACTTACCAGTATCAGATGTCCGAGCCCGACCTGCGCGGCGATCATTTCAGCTGCAACGATCGTGGTGAAGGCGTTGCTGATCGCAATCCGCATACCATCCAGCATGTAGCGGACGGTGGCAGGTATGCCGATCCAGCAGTAGATCTGTAATCGGTTGGCGCCAAGGCAGTGGCCAGCCATCAGCTTACTCTTATGAACGGCAAAAATCCCCGCAAGCGTATTGAGCAAGACCATGAACATCACCGTGTAGGTGATAAGCGCGATCTTGCTGAGCTCCCCGATCCCAAACCAAATGAGAAAGGGGGAAATCCAAGCAATCGGCGGGATAAAACGGAAAAAGTTGACGATGGGATCGAGAAACCGATGGATGATCGTGACTGCGCCCATTGCTAAGGCGATCGCCACACCGAGCAAGCTGCCGACTAAAAACCCAACCACTATCCGGTAGAGGCTGGCAGCAGCATGCACGATCAGCGGAGCGCCCAAGATGTCTTCCGCATGCAAAAGCAATGCGATGCCATGCGCCAAAACCGTGCTGACCATGGGCAGCTGTAGCGGCATCTCAAATAGGCGCGCCGTGACTTCCCAAAGGGCGAAACCGACCACCACAGCGGTCGTTCCGATGACCGCCGGTCGCGGCAAGGATTCGTTCCGCCGCTGAGTTATGCGAGGTCGCCATCGATCTTGCCGCACAACAGGCCTCGTTCAGCGATGGTAGCGCGCAAAGCATAGGCGCGAGATCAGCAGGACGGCGCGGTCCGAGATCAAGCCGAGCAAGCCAAGAACGATCATGCCTGTGAAAACAATATCGGGGGCGAGATAGACCCGCGCCGAGATGATGAGGAACCCGATGCCGCTGTCTGCTTGCACCATTTCCGCCGTGACGATCACGAGGTAGGAGTTGGCCAGCGACAAGCGAATGCCTGTCAGAATGTAGGGAACTGTCGCTGGTAGCGTGACCCAAGCGAAGACCTGCCTGGCATTCGCTCCCAAGCTCAGGGCAGCGCGAAGCTTGTTGGTCGAGATCGCCTTGACGCCGGCAATCGTGTTGACGATGAGCGTAAATGTCGTCGCGTAGATGATAACGGCGATCTTGCTGACCTCGCCGATGCCGAACCAAATCATGAAGATCGAAATCCACGCGATCGCCGAAACGAAGCGAAGGGAATTGACGTAGGGGTTGAGCGCTGCGTGAACAGACGCCGAAGACCCCATGACCAAGCCGCAGAAGACGCCAAACGCAGTGCCGATGAAGAGGCCGACCAAGATGCGGGTTATGCTAGAAGCGACATCGGAGAGGAGGCTACCGTCCGCCAGAAGGGAAAGCAGGGTTTGAAAGGTCGTGATGGGCGACGGAAAGAGATCCGGAGTGCCGTAGAGGTGGCTGAACAGGTACCAGCCAGTCAGGAAGGCAATGAATGGAAGCCCGTAGGTGACTACGCTGTGCGCAAACTTCGCGCTTGGACCGGCCGCAGTCGGCTCTCTTCGTCCGCCCAACTCCGTAGCAAAGTCCTTGATACCGCTCGCCATCGATCATGCTTTCCCGCTATCTGCGGGATTGCGGACCTCGTTCCACAATATCCCTTGGACGCGGTGGTAGTAGCGCGCGACAGCCTCGTCGCCGGGGCTTCGTGGTCGAGGTAAGTCGATCTCCAGGGTCTCTTTGATTGTCGAAGCTGGCGCAGCGGTCATGATGCTGACTCGATCCGCCAAGAGAACCGCTTCCAAGATGTCATGAGTGATGAAAAAGATGGTGCACTTCGAGCGTTCCCAGATGAGCGTGAGTTCCTCCTGCAGGATCGATCGGGTTTGGGCGTCGAGTGCAGCAAAAGGTTCATCCATAAGCAAAATTGGACTACGACACACCAGCGCCCGGGCGATCTGTACGCGCTGCTTCATACCGCCGGAGAGTTCTGCGGGGAACTTGTCCTCATGGCCGGAGAGGCCGACAAGCTCGATGTACTCCATAGCTTTGGCGCGTCGTTCCGACTTCTTCAGTCCTTCAACTCGAAGACCGAACTCGACATTCTCGACCGCCGTAAGCCATGAATACAGCGAGTCATCGCCTTGGAAGATGACGATACGGTCGCGCGCCGGCCCTTTCACCTTTTGTCCATCGACGAGGACCACTCCCGCGCTAGCTGTTTCGAATCCGGCGAGGAGATTGATTACGGTCGTCTTTCCGCAACCGGATGGCCCGAGTAGAAGATGGAACTCCCCCTTCGGTATCGCGAGATCGAAATCCCGAATGATCCACGGCCGGTCGCGCTGGAAACGAAAATCCACGTTCTGGAACACCACTTCCAACGCAGTGCGTCCCGTTCGCTCACAGGGCTCCGTGATAGTCAAAGCCTCACTGATCGATGTTAACGCGGTCCGGAGCGACGCTCTTTAGGAGCTCTGGATAGGCCAGCTCCTTGATAATCTGTTCGCCCTGGCCGGGTTGCAGCAGGGCCTTGCTTTCAAGCCACGCCGCCGCTTCGGCGATATGGTCCGCGACGTCCCGGGTATACTCCACCTTGTAGATGAATCCGTCCGCCGACTGCATAAGCACATCCTCCGGGATGCGCATCGGTCCCGAGGAAAGCCTCACCGCCTGCTCCAGATTGTCCGTAATGCTGTCGTGTGTCTCGACCCAAGCCGCCATGACCTTCTTCGCGGTTTCCGGATCCCTCTTGACCCAATCGCCGTTGAAGATGGTGCAGTTGTTGAGAACGTAGAGGTTGTTGTCGCTACCCCGGTGAAGGATGTGCGAACCCTCCACGATTTCGAGCGCCTTACGCAGCCAGGGCTCCCAACCGAAGAAACCGACGATGTCTCCGCGATTCAAGGCAGGTATCCATTCCGGCGCGGCGATGTTCAGGGTTTCGACGTGTTCCGGGCCTGATCCTTCTTCGAGCCCAAATGCATCGAAGTACTTGGACGCGTACCAGTCCACACTGGAGGCCTTGACCAGGCCGACTTTCTTACCCTTGAGGTGCTCGGGATTCTTGATGTCGCCTGCGACGACGAACTTCAACTCCTTCGGATTGAGGATGTTGCGGGCGACGAGCAGGAAATTGCCGCCGTTCGCTTTCGCTTTCAACACGGTCGGGCAAGCCGTGTGTGCAACGTGCGCTTCCCCTGCGCCAACCGCAACAATGGCTTCGATGCCGGAGGGAAAGATCTTGTACTCGGCATCCACACCGTGCTTCTCCATAATGCCGCCATCGACGGACATGGGATACGGCAGATAGGGAGCGGAGAGGCCACTTGCGAGTATGATCTTTTCCGCTTTCGCACCTGGCGGCAGCGTCGCGCCGAGCATGAAAACAAAGAAAGCCATCGCTGTCTTGATCAAATGATCATGAAGTAACCATTTGCTGTTCATGGATCCCTGCCCCTTGGAATTAAATGCCGGATGACCGAATGCTTCGACTCTATCCAGTAGGAACAGTCATGTCGACTGATGCCGGCCGACGCGCTGGGAACCTGCGCGCACCGCAACGGCGCCTGTGATCGACGCTGGGTACGGGAGTTGCCGGCAAGCGACCTCGACACTGCATCCTTGCCTGGCAATGACAGAGTTGGACCGCAAGGCCGAAGGTTAGGACCCCGCATCGCAGAAACCCAACCCGCACCAAATCTCTAGAGAACCTCTGCGGCTGGCTATAGGCTCGCGGCCATGAAGGCCTTGATAGTTGGCGAAAACCCCGGCGCACTTGCTGTCGTACGCGAGCTCGGCCGCTGCGGTTGGACGGTCGGCGTAGGGTCAAGTCGGAAATTCGGTATGGTTTCGGCATCCCGCTGGTGCGCCCGGCGCCACGACATGCCTCGGCCTCTGGGAGACTTGCAACACTTTATTGAGAGCATCAACACCGCGGCGCGAGCCGAGGGATATCACATCGTGTTCGGTGCGGGCGATGCGGAGGTGCTTGCGCTTTCCGCCAACCGGCACAAGATCCTGCCGTTGTTCCCCTATGGGCCGGACGACGGGGTACGCAAAGGATTTGACAAACTATCATTGTCCCGTCTCGCAACGGAGTTTGGCATTCCGACGCCGCGCACCTTGCCGGCGAGCGAGCAGTCCCTCGACAGCCTCGACGGGCCAATTGCGGTGAAATCAAGGCTCCATTGAACACCGGGAAGCGACAATCGTCAGCCTCGAGTCGAAGCGGTGTTGTGCAGGGCCAAAGAGAACGCAGCGCGTGAAGCAGAGCGCATGCGGAGCCTTGGCGCCGAGCCGTTGTTTCAAACCTACGTTCCCGGGAGAAACATGGTCCTTACGATTCTCGTCGATCAACAGGGATCCGTCGTTGCCGGCATGGCGCAGAAGGAGATGTACGAGGGGCCTTGGAGGCCCATGGCGAATTTTCGCGCTGTCACCATTGCGATTGACAAAGACCTGCTGAAACGCTGCCAAAATCTGCTCAGCAAGATTCACTGGTTTGGACTGGCGTGCTTTCAGTTCCAAATGACCGACGACGGAACACCGTTTCTAATTGACTTCAATGGCCGGGCCGTATGGGACTCTGCCCTTGCAAGTGCCTGCGGCATGAAGGGGCATGACACCTGGGCCAGGCTCGCGATTGGCGCACAGCCACCCGAGCGGAGAGTGATCTTCGTACCCGAAGGAGCCTGCTACCAAGACATAGAAAACGATTTGCGGCACGCTCTCCTGAGCGTACGCGAGCCACGGCGGTTCCTCTCGGAGCTCGCTCAGTTCTTGAGCTATACGAGAAATTCCGTGCACCCGATTTTCGCAAGAGATGACGTGTTTCCAGCTATTTCCTACTTGGCAAAGATACCAAGACGGGTCCTTTTAAAAACAAAGCACTTAGTTGGGCGCTACTCCTTTCTACGACGTGCGAAATCGCGGACGAGGCATTGATCTGGCAAGAGCAGGAGAGCTGGTTCGGCTTTTGCCAACCTAACCCGGCTATTCGGATGGCCTGTCACCTAAGACCACACACCGGCATCTTGGATGGTTTAGCTATCTTGCGTCTTGCCCAGCTGTCATGAACTCTCGATCTAGACATTCGCCAAACCGCCTCCGTTCCAATCCCCGGGCACGGGGATGAAATTGATCTCGCGGCGGCAAGTTTTGGCCAGCAACTTCTTAGAAACCTGGCACATGGTTGAGCGTCGTACTGTCGGATACGTGCCTGCAAAGAATGCCTAGGCAATTGTTGGAAGATGTTTCGCCCGTCCAGAAATAGCACTTCCACAACTTAGTCTACCGGTCCTGCTATGCGAGGATTCCAGCCTTCAACCGCCGTAGAGCCGACCCGGACACGACCTCGATGTGTGTGCGGCCTAGCGAGCTGCGGAAGCGGCTAAGGCGGTCGAGGCCTAACTGAGCCCCTTCTGGCCCATTTCCAGGAACTTGTCGCGGCGGCGCTGGCGCAGCGTGGTGCCGTCGTCGTGAACGAGATCGCGCAGGGACTCCTCCAGGCGGTCGCCGACCGCGTCGATGGTGGTCTCGATGCCGCGGTGGGCGCCGCCCAGGGGCTCCTCGACCACGCTGTCGATCACACCGAGGGCCAGCAGGTCCTGCGCTGTCAACTTGAGCGCCTCGGCCGCCGTCTGGGCCTGGTCGCCGCTGCGCCAGAGGATCGAGGCGCAGCCTTCCGGCGAGATCACCGAATAGACCGAGTGCTCCAGCATCACGACGCTGTTGGCCGCAGCCAGCGCGATGGCGCCGCCCGAGCCGCCCTCGCCGATCACCACCGAGAGCAGCGGCACGCGGACCGTCAGGCAGGTCTCGATGCAGGAGGCGATGGCCTCGGCCTGGCCGCGCTCCTCGGCGCCGATGCCGGGATAGGCGCCCGGCGTATCTACCAGGGTGACGACCGGAATCTGGAACCGGTCGGCCATCTGCATCAGGCGCTGCGCCTTTCGGTAGCCCTCGGGCCGGGCCATGCCGAAGTTGTGGCGCACCCGCGAGGAGGTGTCGCTGCCCTTCTCGTGGCCGATCACCATGGCCGAAAAGCCGCGGAAACGCCCGATTCCTCCAACGATCGCCGCATCTTCGGCATAGAGCCGGTCGCCGGCCAGCGGCGTGAAGTCCTCGACCAGGCGCTCCACGTAGTCCTTGAAGTGGGGCCGGTCCGGGTGGCGCGCCACCTGAGTCTTCTGCCAGGCGCTGAGCTTGGCATAGGTCTGCCGCAGCAGCCGCTCGGCCTTAGCCTGCAGCCGGCTGACCTCCTCGGCGATGTTGATCTCATCGCTGTCGGAGAGGTGCCGCAGCTCCTCGATCTTGCCCTCGAGCTCGGCGATGGGCTTTTCGAAATCCAGGTAGTTCGCCATGGCCGCCTCTCTAACACAAAGATCTAGGCAAAAGCGATGCCTAAGCTGCACCGCACAAAAGGGCCGTCTGACGAAGCTCCTCGCTTGACAGTGCCCAGCCGCGCCGCCCATCATCGCGGCGTTCCTAGGGGAGCCCCATTGGGGCTGAGATACCGAGGGCCGAGCAGCCGCGGTGACCCTTCGAACCTGATCCGGGTAATGCCGGCGCAGGGAACGGAACCTAGATTTCCGCATCTCCCGAGCCTCCCGGATCTCCTCTTTGGACCGACGCGAGGGAGATCCGCATCATGTATCACTTTCACCGCGTACGCCGCGCGGCGCTGACGCTTCTAGGCGCCCTTCTACTGACCCTTTCGGCCGGCCTGCCTCAGGCCGCCAGGGCCGAGCCCATCACCGTGCTGCTCGACTGGTTCCTGAACCCGGATCACGGACCCATCGTAGTCGCCCTGGAAAAGGGCTATTTCGCCGAGGCTGGCCTGGAGGTCAGCCTGGTCGAGCCCGCCGACCCCAACGACCCGCCCAAGCTGGTCGCCGCCGGCCAGGCCGAGCTGGCGATCACCTACCAGCCGCAGCTCCATCTGCAGGCCGCCGCCGGCCTACCCCTGGTGCGCATCGCGACCCTGGTGGCGACGCCGCTCAACACCCTGATGGTGCTGGACGAGAGCCCGATCAAATCGATCGCCGATCTGAAGGGCCGCAAGGTCGGCTACTCGGTCGGCGGCTTCGAGGACTCGCTGATGAAGGCCATGCTGGAGCGCAACGGCCTGACCCTGGACGACGTCGAGCTGGTCAACGTGAACTTCTCGCTCAGCCCCTCCCTCTTGTCCGGCCAGGTGGACGCGGTGATCGGTGCCTACCGCAACTTCGAGCTGAACCAGCTCGCCATAGAAGGCCACAAGGGTCGCGCCTTCTACATCGAGGAGGAAGGCGTGCCGCCCTATGACGAGCTGGTCCTGGTCGCCAACAAGGAAGGCCTGGACGACCCGCGCCTGGCCAAGTTCGTCGACGCCATCGAGCGTGGCACGCAGTACCTGGTGAACCACCCGGAGGAGGCCTGGCAGCTCTTCGTGCAGCACCGCGCCGCGCTTGACGACGAGCTCAACCGGCGCGCCTGGCGCGACACCCTGCCGCGCTTTGCGCTCCGCCCCGCCGCCCTCGACCGGCGTCGCTACGAACGCTTCGCGGATTTCCTGGTCGCACAGAAGATGGCCGAGTCCATTCCGCCGGTCGAAAGCTACGCCGTCGAGCTGAAGTAGGAGGCCGTGTCATGAGTCTGCAAGAGAGCGCCGCCGAGACGCTGGCCTGGGCTCCCGAGACCCGCTTTTCGGACTGGTTGCGCGAGGGCGCGGAGCCCTTCTGGTCGGCAGCCGCCGGTCACCGCTTCACCCGCGAGCTGGCCGACGACAGCCTGCCGGACGATGTCTACCGCTGCTATCTGATCCAGGACTACCTCTTCCTCGATCTCTTGGTGCGCATCGTCGGCCATGCCATCGCCACGGCACCATCACTCGAGGCACGGATCACGCTCAGCCGCTTCCTCGCCGCCGTCACCAGCGAGGAGAACACCTATTTCCTGCGCTCCTTCGAGGCACTCGGGGTCAAGCGAGCAGCCCTGCAGGAAACGGCCCCCAACGCACCCACGCTCGCCTTCCAGGAGATCATGCTGGGCGCCGCCGAGGGGGGCGACTACGCCGATGTGCTCAGCGTTCTGCTGCCGGTCGAGTGGGTCTACCTGACCTGGGCCCAGGCCGTGGCCGAGCAGAAGCCCGCCCGCTTCTATCTGCGCGAATGGATCGAGCTGCACTCGGTACCCGCCTTCGCCGACTTCGTCGGCTGGCTGCGCGCGGAGATGGATCGCGAAGGCGCCGGGCTGCCCCTCGAACGCCAGGAACAACTGGCCTGCGCCTTCCGGCGCATCGCTGAGCAGGAAGTGGCCTTCTTCAACGCGGCCTATGGCTGATTGCCGGGTGCTCGGCCTTCGGTCTAGTGCCTTGGCAGGCTGCGGCGCCGACGCCATGATGGTGTCGGCGTCGCGGGGGCGCCTGGCAAACCAGACGATTCGGCCGGGGGCCTGCAATGATCAAGGAGTCACCGGACAGCGACGGCAAGGTTTCGGCCGCTTCCCTTGCCGCAGCCCGCGCGCCGGCTTTGATCGAGTGCCACGATTGCGGCCAGTTCTATCACGTCCGACAGCTGCCGCCCGGCCACAAGGCGAGCTGTGGCCGCTGCGGCGCGGCGCTCTACCGCTCCAAGACCAACAGCGTCGAGCGTAGCCTGACCTTCGCCCTGGCGGCGCTGGTCCTCATCATGCTGGCCAACGCCTTTCCCTTCATGACCTTCACGGTCGAGGGGCGGGAGGAGGTCAACACGCTGTTCAGCGGCGTGCGCAGCCTCTACGAGGCCGGTCTTTGGCCGCTGGCGCTGCTGGTTTTCGCGACCAGCATCTTCTTCCCTCTGGCGAAGATCCTGGGCACGCTCTACGTCCTCCTGCCGCTGCATTTTGGCCGCCGGTTGCCGGCGGCGCAGGTGGTCTTCCGCTATATCGAGGTGCTCCATCCCTGGGCCATGATGGAGGTCTATCTGCTGGGCGTGTTCGTCGCCTACGTCAACCTCTCCGATCTGGGACAACTCGAACTCGGCATCGCGGTCTATTCCTTCGCGGCTTTGATCCTGGTCATGGTCGCGGGCGAGGCGGCTCTGGAACCGCGCGAGGTTTGGGAGCGTTTCGGCGCGAGTGCAAAGATGGCGGTCCTGCCGTCGCGCAGCGACCCACGCTTCGTGAGCTGTCACGCCTGCAGCCAGGTAAGCCGCTTGCAGCGCTTGGTGGACGGAGCGTCGGCGCTCTGCCGCCGCTGCGGCGGGTCGCTACACCATCGCAAGCCCAACAGCCTGTCTCGCACCTGGGCGCTGATCGTTACCGCCGCCATCCTCTACGTGCCGGCCAACGTTTATCCGGTCATGACAGTGATCTCGTTCGGCAAAGGCGAGCCCGACACCATCTTGAGCGGCGTCAAGCACCTAATCCACGGCGGCCTTTGGCCGCTCGCCGCGCTGGTCTTCTTCGCCAGCATCGCCGTGCCCATGCTGAAACTCTTCGGCCTCGGCTTCCTGCTGATCATGACGCAGCGGCGCTCCGTCTGGCGCTTGCGCGACCGCGCGCTGCTTTACCGGATTATCGAGGGTGTCGGGCGCTGGTCGATGATCGACATATTCATGATTTCGATCCTGGTCGGGCTGGTGAAGCTCGGTCAGGTCGCCACCATCGAGCCCGGCGTGGGCGCGACTTCCTTCGCGGCGGTAGTGATCCTCACCATGATCGCCTCGGAGCTGTTCGACCCGAAGCTCATGTGGGACGCTGCGGACAGGAAGCGCGATAGCAGAGGCAGGCAGGCGGCATGAGCGAGCAAGAGCCGGGCGGAACGGCGGTTCCCGAGATCGAGGTTCGCAAGGGAAGCGGCCTGTCGATCGTCTGGCTGATTCCCTTGGTCGCGGCGGTGGTGGCCGCCTGGCTGGCCTTCACGACCTGGAGTGAGGCGGGTCCGACCATCACCATCTCCTTCAAGACCGCCGTCGGGCTCGAGGCCGAAAAGACGAAGATCAAGTACAAGGACGTCGAGTTCGGCCTGGTCGAGGACGTCCGCGTCACCGACGACCTCTCGCGCATCGTGGTCACCGCCAGCTTGGACCGGCAGGCAGAGCCGCATCTGAACGAAAACACCCGTTTCTGGGTGGTGCGGCCGCGTCTCGGGGCCGGCGGCGTCTCCGGGCTCGATACCTTGGTTTCCGGCGCCTACATCGAGATCGACCCGGGCGGCGGCGAGCCGCAGCGCGACTTCGTCGGGCTGGAAGAGCCACCGATCGTCCGCTCCGATGTGCCCGGCCGTGCTTTCCTGCTGGTCGCCGACAAGCTGGGCTCGCTGGGTGCCGGCTCGCCGGTCTACTTCCGCGGCCTCGACGTCGGCGAGGTCTTCGGCTACGAGCTCGCGGAGGATCAGCGCAGCATGCTGGTCAACGTCTTCGTGCGCGCCCCCTACGACGAGCTGGTGCGCGACAACAGCCGCTTCTGGCATGCCAGCGGCTTCGACATCTCGGTCGACCCTGATGGCGTGACGGTGAACACCGAATCGCTGCAGACCATCCTGGCCGGCGGTATCGCCTTCGAGACGCCGCCGAGCCCGAATGCCGAGCCGGCCGCCGATGGTACGACCTTCACGCTCTACAACAGCCAGGAAAGCGTACGCCAGCTGCAGTTCACCGAGAAGGTCCCCTTCGTGACGCGCTTCGAGGGCTCGGTCCGCGGCCTGCAGCCGGGGGCGCCCGTCGAGTTCCGCGGCATCCGGATCGGCACGGTGACCGACATCCGCGCCGACTTCGACCCGCAGGCCGGCGAGTTCCACATACCGGTCACCTTCGAGATCGAACCCGGCCGCCTCGGACAAGACCAGCTGAACCGTGGGGACGACTCCTACGCGAGTGCCGAGCGGCTCGTCGAGCGCGGCCTGCGCACCCAGCTCGCATCGGGCAATATCCTGACAGGCCAGCTGTTCGTCGCACTGGAGTTCTTCCCGAACGCCGAACCGGCGACGATGGACTTTTCCGGTCCCTATCCCATGATCCCGTCGGTCCCCTCGACCGTGGATCAGCTCAAGCGCTCGGTAGAAGGCATCTTGGCGGAGCTCAGCAGCCTACAGCTGCCGGAGCTGATCGCCGATGCGCGGCAGACGCTACAGGGGCTCAACCGGCTGGTCGCCTCGCCGGACGCGGTGCAGGCCATCACCTCGCTGGAGTCCACGCTCAAGCAAACCGAGAGCCTCGTTAGGAAGCTCGACGACAGCGTCGGACCACTGATGGCCAGCCTGACGGCAGCCTCGAAGGCCGCCGAGGGCACGATGGAATCGGCCGACGGGCTGGTCGCGGCCGATTCACAAATCGTCTACAGCCTGAACGAGCTGTTGGTCGAACTCACCGAGGCAGCGCGTTCGATCCGCGTGCTGGCCGACTACCTGGAGGCTCATCCGGAAGCCTTGGTTCAGGGCAAGGGAGGCAACCAGTGATCCGACAGCTGTCGAGACGCCGTGTCATGATTGTCGTGGTCGCTGGCTGCCTCCTGGTGGCAGGCTGCGCGCAGACGCCGCCCTCCAACTTCTACACGCTGTCCAGCCTGCGCAGCGACGACGACCGGGGCAACGGCGCCGACCCCGATGGCCTCACGGTCGCGCTCGGCCCGATCGCGCTGCCGCAATACCTCGACCGTCCGCAGATCGTCACCCGCACTAGCCCGAACCGTTTGCAGCTGGCCGAGTTCGACAGGTGGGCCGAGCCCTTCCAGGAAATCTTCACGCGGGTTCTGGCGGAGAACCTGTCCCTGCTGCTCGACACCGATCATATCATCACCCTGCCGACCCGACGCTCCCGCATGACGGACTACCGCGTCGAGGTCGAGGTGCTGCGCTTCGATACCGAGGTGAGCGGCAGGACCCAGCTCGCGACCCGCTGGTCGATCTATGGCCTCGACGATGAGGAGCCGCTGGTCGTGCGCCGAACCGTTCACGAGAGCTCGGTCTCCAATGCCAACGACTTCGAATCCATTGCCGCCGCGATGAGCCGCTGCCTCGCCGACCTGAGCCGTGAGATCGCCAAGACGGTGAGCACGATGTCGGCGTGAGGCCAAGGCTCAAAAAGGGGGCAAGGCCCGGCGAGGCCACGCCAGATAGTCAGCCCTTATAGGCCTCCGCCGTCAGCACCACGTAGAGCTTCCGCACCGGCTCCTTCACGTCCCAGGTGCATTGACAACCGCGCGGCATGACGAAGCTGTCGCCGGCCTTGAAGGTCTCGACGGAACCCTCGTCGTCGGTCACGTCGACGACGCCCTCGAGCAGATAGACGAATTCGTCGTAGGGCGAGGCCTGATAGACATGCTGATTGGGCTCGCATTCCCAATAGCCGGCGTCGAGTTGGCCGGTCTGGTCGGCATAGAAGCTGCGGCCGCGCTCGCGTGGCTCGCCTGATAGCAGCATGTCGGGGGCGATGTAGTCGGTCGGCTCCAGGCCGGCGACGGCGCTGGTCGGAAGACGAACGCATTTGCTCATGATCAAACTCCCTCTCCTAGTGCCATTGGTCGGGTGCAGCGGCTTTCTTGCGGGCCATAAAGTCCAGCAAGGCTTCGTCGATCGCCGGGTCCAAGGGCGGCGGTTCGTAGTCCGCCAGCATCTCCTTCCAGCGCCGGTTGGCGCGCTGTTCGAGATCGAGCCGGCCGCCATCGGACCACTGCTCGAAGGAGTCCGTGTCGGCAAGCGGCGAGAGATAGTTGGCGGTCTCGAAATGGGCCAGCGTGTGGGCGGTTCCGAGAAAGGCCTCGCCCGGGCCGGCCTCGCGGTAGGCCTCGGCGGCCAAGGAGTCCGCATCGATGGTCAGGCCGCCCAGCATGCGCAGCATCATGCCGCAGTGGTCGAGGTCCATGACGAACTTCTCGTAGCCCATGGTGAGGCCGCTTTCGAGCCAGCCGGCCGCGTGAAAGACGAAGTTCGAGCCGGCCAGCACCCCGGCCATCATGCTGGCGACGGATTCCTGCATGGCCTGGCCATCCGCCACCTTTGACGCCGTGAGATGGCCGCCGCAGCGCAAGGGTAAGCCTAGCCGGCGACAGAGCTGGGCGATGGCGAATGTCGAGAGGTTCGCTTCCGGCGTACCGAAGGTGGGCGCGCCGGTCTTCAAGTTCATCGTCGTCAGGAAATTGCCGTAGACGACGGGCGCGCCCTTGCGGACCAGCTGGCTGAGCGCGATGCCGGCCATGGCCTCGGCATGGGCCTGGGCCAGCAGCGCCGGCTGGGTCACCGGCCCCATGGCGCCGCCGAGGATGAAGGGCGAGACCACGACGCTCTGGTTGGCCCGCGCATAGGCCTTGAGCGCGCCCGACATGGTATGGTCATAGACTAAGGGCGAGTTGACGTTGATGTTGCCCTGGATCACGCAGTGCTCTTCGAGATAGGCCTCGCCGAATACCAGGCGCGCCATGGCGATGGAGTCCTCGGCCCGCTCCGGCGCCGTCACCGAGCCCATAAAGGGCTTGGTCGAATAGCGCAGGTGGGCATAGACCATGTCCAGGTGGCGCTTGTTGACCGGCAGGTCGACGGGCTCGCAGACCGTGCCGCCGGAATGCTGCAGCCAGGGCGAGGCGTAGGTCAGTTTCACGAAGTTGCGGAAATCCTCGATCGTCGCGTAGCGGCGGCCGCGCTCCAGGTCGGTGACGAAGGGCGGCCCGTAGGCCGGCATGAAGACAACATGCTCACCGCCGAGGACGATCGAGGAGGCCGGGTCGCGGCCCTCCATGTGAAAACGCGCGGGCGCCGTTGTGCAGAGGGCCTGCGCGTGCCCATTGTCGAAGCGCACCCGCTCGCCCTCGACCGTCGCACCCGCCTCGCGAAATAGCCGCAGCGCCTCCTCGTCACCGCGAAACTCGATGCCGATTTCCTTCAGGATCCAATCGGCGTGGGCTTCCAGGGCCTGCAGGGCGTCCTCATCTAGCAGCGCGTAGGCCGGGGTCCTGCGGGTGACGACGGCAGGGGTGGAGGCCGTGTCACAAGCTGCCCGGCGCGCCACGCGTGCGGCCCGTCCGCCGCTGCGCCTTCGTCCGCCGCCCGCCGCGGCGCAACCGAGTTCCATCTCGGAGCCGAGCATCGCTTCGCCCAACGGCTAAATTCCTTGCCCGCAACCGCCAGCAGCGGCCGCACGAGAATTGCCAAAAAACTGGCACAAATTGGCGCAAAATCGATGCGCCACGCAAATCAAATCCTTTGCACAGGAAGTCTAAAATCTTTAAACGCTTGGCATGCGCTTCAGATCCTATGACAGCCTGCGTCTCTTCGCGGTAGTGGCCCGGCATCTCAGCTTTTCGGCGGCGGCGGGCGAGCTGAATCTCACCAAGGGCGCTGTCAGCTATCAGATCCAGCGGCTGGAGGACGAGCTCGGCTTCCCGGTCTTCAGGCGCCAGCATCGCGGCATCGTCCTGACCGAGAAAGGCAAGCGGCTGTGGCAAAGCTGTCAAACGGCGTTCAACGACCTGGAGCGGGAGATCGCTGGCCTACGGGAAACAGGGTCCGACCGCATCACCATCGGCATGTCGACCTACTTCGCCTCGCGCTGGCTGTCGCCGCGGCTCATGACCTTCATGGCCGACCATCCGCGCATCGGATTGCGCATACAGCCGCTGATCGATCTCCTCGACCGCAGCGACCTGCGGGCCCAGGCGATCGACATGGCGATCCGCTGGGGCAAGGGCGACTGGACGGACCTGGAGATCGAGTCGCTGCTGCCCTGCCCCGCCTTTCCGACGGCCGGCGCCGCGATCGCCAAACAGGTCGCCGAGCTAGGCCTAGCGGCGGCGCTGCCGGACCTGCCCCTGCTGCACGACCGCGACGGCAGCGAGGCCTGGCGCGACTGGCACGAGGCAGCGGGACTGCCCTATCAGGCGACGCACGACGATCTGGTCATCCCCGATCCGAACGTACGGGTGCAGGCGGTGATCGACGGCCAGGGCCTGGCTTTGAACGACGCGCTGGTCGCGGCGGAACGCGATGCCGGGCAGATCTTTCAGATCTCGAGCGTCGAGCTCGCCGACTACGGCTACCACTTGGCCTATCCGAGAGGCGCGCTCGGCACCCCATCACTGAAGGCCTTTCGCGACTGGATCCTGTCGGAGGCGAGTTCGGGCTAGGCCGTCGCCGCCGGCAGCGGGGTATCCGCCGCCTACCTGAGTACCCGGCGAATGCCCTCCGGATAGCGGGACCGCAGGAACGCCCACTGCTCGATCTGACCGTTCCGCCCGAGGCGCCGGGTCGTCCGCCGCCACTGCTGCACAGTCCGTTTCAGCGCCTCACTTGCGCCGATGTCGCCGGAGTCGGCCAGGACGAGGTTCTCGCGCAGGGCGTCGAAGTACTCGCCTTGGCCCCGCAGATAGAGATCCGGAATGCTGTAGGCCATGCTTTCGCGATGCGCCGTCAGAAAATCCGCGGAATAGGTCTCAATGATCTGCGGATCGGCATAATGCTCCTTGCGGAAGGGATCGAAGTAGCCGCCAGCCTCGCGCACGGCCGTCGTGGACATCTTCGGGCTGCAGGCGTAGAGGGCGAAGAGGTAGGCGATCTCCTGGTACTTCGAGCCGCTGGAGATGGTGTAGTTCCAGCCCCAATTGAAGTACGGCACGACGATCGACTGTCCCCCGACGTCGCCGCCGGGTGTAGGCCCGAAGGCGAGGCGCCCCTTGATGCGCGAGTCGTCGCCGTTGAGGAACTTCTGCGTGCCGCCCCAGCCGATGTTGCAGAACATGTTGCCCTGCGCAAAAGCACGCCAATTCTCGAACAGCCCGTTCATCCGTGCGGAAGGATAGAGGCTTTTCGATGCGGCGATCAGCTCCTCGAGCGCGGCCACCCCGGCCTCGTTGTCGATTTGCGGTTCGAGCGCCTCATCGAAAGGCCAGTAACCTTTGGCATGGAAACGGATCCAGAACTCCCAGGCGATGTAGTTCGGCGTACGGAACAGAGCGCCGCCATAGCGATTGTCTTCGGGGCGGTGAAAAAACGCCATCATGGCGTCGAGCTGCTCCCAGGTGTCCGGCACCTTCAGGGGGTAGCCATGGCGGTCGGCGAAACGCTTTTGCTCCTCCGCATCCTCCAGCCAGTCCCGGTTGTAGAACATGAGATAGGTGTCCCCGTCGGTCTGATAACCGTAGAGGCGGTTCTTGTAGTAGTCGCCGAGGGAGAAGAGGGCGTCGGCTTGGAAATCGCTCGGCTCGTACTTCGCAGCGAAATCGTCGAGCCTGGCAAGCGCGCCCGCTTCGACCAGGTCCGGAAGCCCGAAGGTTGCCGGCAGGGCCAGGTCAAACGAGTTGGTACCCGACACCGTATCGATGATCATCCGAGAGTTGATCTCGTCGACCGGCGCCTCCTCCAGACTGAACGAGATTCCCGTCAGTTCGCCGAAGGCCTTGGTCACCGGCTCGACGTTCGCCGATGAGCCCTTCGGGAGCAGAATGGTTAGACGGATCGCATGACCTTCGGCCAGGGCGCGGGCCGCGCGGGCTGCCTGTTCATCGACGCTGGTCAAGGAAAACTTGCCTTCGGTTCCGGCCGCCAAGCTCGCTGCGGAACGAAGGTATGCCGACCCCAGGGCCATTGCCGAAGTCAGGCAGAATGTACGGCGTTTCATACTCCGTTCTTTAGAAACTGTTTGTTAACAAGTTCCTAAGAACTTCGAGTTAGGCAAAACGACGTATCTGCTTTTGATCAAGGGCTGCAATGACCGACGCCGTGGACTCACAAACAGCACGCGTTTTGGGTTCTGCGCCCCGCTGGAGCGGCGTCGCCGCAACTCTCCGGAACGCCTTCATCGGCGTTTCTCTTTTTTCGTTCTTGGCAGCCGTAGTTGGCATCGCCAGTTACCAGATCATCGAGCAGGCGCAGGATGAGCTGCTCGATCGGTCGCTGCCCGCCTCGCTCGGTGCCGAGCGAATGGCCAAGCAGGGCTTGTCCGTCGTAGCCGCGACACCGGCCCTGCTGGCTGCCTTGGACGACACCGAGCTCGAACGCGAGATCGCGCGGATTCAAGCGACAAAGGAGGAGTTCGAGGAAGTCATTCCGCAGATGCGCCGTCTCGACGTGGTGGACCAGCCCTTGAGCGGAATCGAAAAGGATCTCGACACGGTGTTCGCCAATCTAGAACGCCAGATCGAGCTGGTGCACGAGCGCAATGACCTAGAGGCCCAAATCCAGGCTGCTGCCGAACAAGCATTCACGAACGCCAACCGTCTGATCGAGGTGCTCAAGCCCAGCATCATCGAGTCCTCGGCCGCTCTGCTGGCCAAGTCCGACGACATCCGCGAGGCTCTGGCGCAACCGAACGCGATCGGGCCAACTACCCTCGATGCGTACGATGAACTGGTGGATGTTAATCTCTTCGAGGTCGAACGCCTGGGCGAAATGCGGTTTCGCGCCGAGAACACGATCGATCTGGTCCAACGGCTTTTGCTTACGTCAGATCCGAATAGTGTCGCGTCGATTCGCAACAAACTGAGCATTGATCTTCGCAGTCTGGCCAGATCCGCATTGGAAATCGACGACCATTCCCTGCGCCAAGAAATCGCACGCCCCCTCCAGGGCCTGTCGAAGGCAGCACACGGCGAGAGAAATCTCTTCCAGTTACAATCGGAGCTCATCTCGATCCATGAGGAGCTGGACTGGTTAAGCAAAGTCAACCGGACACGCGCGGCCCAACTCCAAAGCAGCGTCGACCGGCTTCTAGGAGACGTCGAATCGCTGCGCCGCGAGTCGATCGAGTGGGCACGCGAGGTGGTTACGCTCGGGCGCATCACTCTCGTTACGATTGCTCTGTTGGCCTTCATCGTCGCGATCTACGTGACCTGGCGCTACGTATTCCAGAACGTGGCCTACCGGGTTAGGCGCCTGGCGCAGATCACCCGCGATCTGGCCCAGGGAAACCTGGACGTACCGGTGAACGTGATGGGGAACGACGAGCTCGGTGACATGGCCGATGCCGTACGCGTGTTCAAGTCGAATGCGACGGAACTGCGCCGCTCCAACAAAGAGTTGGAGCAGTTCGCCTATGTCGCATCGCACGATCTAAAAGCACCATTGCGCGGCATATCGAATCTAGCGACATGGGTCGAGCAGGATCTCGAGGACACCATGACTGATGAAACCAGGCAGCACATGAGGCTGCTCAAGGGCCGCATCGACCGCATGGAAGCCTTGCTCGAAGACCTCCTGGAATACTCCAGGGCAGGGCGACGAAGCACGGAAGTGAAGTCCATCGATCTTGACCGCGCGGTACCGGAGATATTCAAGCTGGTGGTCCCTGCGGAACGCTTCCAGTTGCAGGTTACCAGTCCGTTACCCCAATTCGTGACGGCGAAAGCACCCTTGGAGCAGATCTTTCGCAATCTCATCAGCAATGCCGCGAAGCATCACGACGGCGCGCGCGGCTCGGTCGAGATCGCGGCCAGGGATCTCGGGCCGCTGTACGAGTTTACAGTGCGGGACGATGGCCCCGGAATTGCCGTGCAATACCAGGAAAAGGTGTTTGCCATGTTCCAAACCCTGAGGAGTCGGGACGAGATAGAGGGCAGCGGAATGGGCTTGGCTATCGTCAAGAAGATCGTCGAATCGGTCGGCTGTACCATTGTCGTGGAGTCGGACCCCGACAGGGCGCGCGGGACCACGTTCCGTTTCACCTGGCCCAAGCGGTGGAGTGGCGCAGAGACGACCGCCAAGGCGGCGTAGCGGCAAACAAGACGGGGGTGGCACGGCGGACGGTGGTGCGACCCAGGCAAAGGCAGTGAGACGAAGGGCTAGATCGGCGGTGTGGCCGGCTCGCCCAGGGAAGGATCGAGTTGGATGAATGGCAAGGATGTAACGTTCCTTTTAATCGAGGACGACGAGGTTGACCTCATGGGCATGCAGCGCGCCTTCAAGCAGCTGAGAGTCGCCAACCCTGTGGCGATTGCGCGAAACGGCGTCGAGGGACTTGCGGCTTTGCGCGGCGAGGACGGTTTCGAAAAGGTTGAAAGGCCGTACATAGTCCTCCTCGATCTCAACATGCCTAAGATGAATGGCATCGAGTTTCTGGACGAAGTCCGCAAGGATCCCATGCTGAAGACAGCCGTCGTGTTCGTCCTGACCACGTCGGACCATGACCGCGACAAGGTATCCGCTTACGAACGGAACGTCGCCGGCTATGTCGTGAAATCGAAGCCGCTGGAGAGCTTTATGGATGCACTCAACATGATCGATCACTATTGGCGCGTGGTAGAGCTGCCGTAGGAGACAGCCATTGGGCTCTCATGCGGCGGGCAGCAGCCGGCCGCGCCTGTCTTCGTACCAAGCGAGTATCTCGTCGGCAGGCAAGGGTTTGACGAAGAAATAGCCCTGCACCTCGTTGCAGGCGCGATCGTGGAGATGGGCCAACTGCGCTGCGGTCTCCACACCCTCTGCGACGGTACGCATGCCCAGGCTGCGCGCTAGGGTGATTGTCGTGTCGACGGCTGCGGCGTCGGCGGGGTTCTCCAACATTCCGGAGACGAAAGACAAATCGATCTTCAAGCAATCGGCCGGTAGAGCCGTCGCGAGGGCTAAGGACGAATAGCCGGTGCCGAAGTCGTCGATCGCGATCGTCATGCCTAGGCTGCGTAGCCTGTTGAGCTGCGTGATTGCGAGGGGCAGGTTTTCCAAAGCCGCCGTTTCGGTAATTTCCAGTGCCAGCACGGTGGGGTCGAGCGAGAAGCGCTCGAGAAGGCTCAAAATCCATGAGACCAACTCGCCCTGCTTGAGCTGCAACGCGGAAAGGTTGACAGCTACCGGAACGCCGGCCATGACAGTGCCCTTCCAGGAGGATGCCGTCCTGCAGGCCTGCTCGAAGACCCATTCGGAGAGCGGAATGATCTGCCCTGTCGCCTCTGCCACGGGGATGAACTCGCCGGGCGATATGGGACCCAGACGCGGGTGAGTCCAGCGGGTGAGAGCCTCGAGACCGGCCAGATCGCCGGTGGTCAAGTCGATCTTCGGCTGGAAGACGAGATTGAACTGCCGCGACTCGATCGCTTGGGGCAGCTCTCTCTTCAACAGCGAGGCTCGCTGGACCTGTTCGTTCAGGGTGTTGTCGTAGAACTGGAATTGACCGCGTCCCAATGTCTTGGCGCGATAGAGCGCGGCATCGGCCATTTGCATCAGGTCATCGGGATCCTTGCGCTGCTCGGCCGTGAACAGAGCAATGCCGATACTCGCGCTGGTCTCGATGTGGTGACCGGAAATGTCGAACGGTTGAGACAGGCTTGCCAAGACTTTCTCGGCCGCAATCGATGCGGAGTTCTTCTGGTCGAGATTGGTCGCAATGATCGCGAACTCATCGCCGCCGAGGCGGGCGACGATATCGGAGTTTCGCAGGCTGTCCGCTAGTCGCTCAGCAACTTTGGCGAGAAAACTGTCGCCGACTTGATGACCGAAGGTGTTGTTGACCCATTTGAATCGATCGATGTCGAGCAGAAGCAGCGCCAGGTGCTTGTTGGAGCGGGAGGCCTGCTCGAGACCTTGGCGAAGCTTGTCCGCAAAGAGATTGCGGTTCGGAATCCCCGTCAGAAGATCGTGTTCAGCCAGCCAGCGGTGGCGCCGTTCGCTCTGCTCGGCACGGGCGAGCGCCTCGGTCAGCTGACATTGAGCCCGTTTCAGATCAGCGGTCAGAGCCAGCTGCTTCCGCACCTCCTGCTCGACGGCTGCCTTGGCTTGGCGAAGTTCGACCGCCTGTTCGATCAACTGTCGCTTCTGCCGCATGGACTCGATGGCGTATCGCAGACATCGCTCCAGCCGTCGCGGCGTGAGATCATTCTTGATCAGATAGTCGGCCACTCCGGCGCGCGTCGCGGCCATGTCCACATCATGATTTTCCTGCCCGGTCAGCAGGATGAAGATCCGTGTGTCGTCTTTTTGAGCCGCGGTTTCAATGATCTCGAGGCCGGTTCCCGTGCCGAGAAACTGGTCGACAAGATAGACGTCGTGCTCAGCTGCGGCGACAGTGGCGACCGCCTCGTCCCAGGTCGCGGCAAAGTCCAGATGCAACATCGGACCGAAGATCTCGGCCAGCAGGCGCTGGCAGTTCAGCCTGTCGACCTCGTCATCGTCGATGACCAGAAAGCGAGGCCAGGCTGTCTCGCGCAGGCTCTCTTTCGAGAACGCGTCCACCCACTCGGACATAGATGACCCCGCAGACCGACCAATTGCACCGACCCATTAGACATATATTGAGTTTCGCATTCATTTACGTCCGCGGTTTAGCAAGGGTTAACAATGGCTAAGCCGCAGCCCTGCGGTACCGGGATTCGATCCGCAGCGACCCTGTCGCCCGCTCCCCTTGACCCCCGCGCTGGCCGCTGTATGGTGCGCGCCCACACGCTATTCCACTGCCGCGCGAGACGTCGTTTTGCCAACGCGATAGCCGATCTCAGGTTTCCGTGAAACGGCCGGAAGCTTGGCCTCGATGCCAGGTTCCGGCCTTGGCTAATCGTGCGCGTAGCGGTGGACTGAGATCGGCAGGACAAAGGTCCTTCGCGAGCGCGCTCCTAACACTCGCTTCGCTCTTCCGGACATCCGTGAACCCGACGGCTTTGCCTGACCGTCTCCCCAAGGCGTTTCTGATTTCTCTGCCGCTGCGCAGCACTTCCCGAAGGGAAGGCTGTCATGCAGAACGTCCTTCGTGTTCGTTGGCGGGTAACACCCCTGGAAACGCCGCGGGTCTGGCTGCACTGCGGCCACTGTGGGGCGAAGCGCCCCTTCATCAGCAGCGGAAAGTTCCGCAGCAACGCGCAGAAGAAACGCCTCGACGTCTGGCTGATCTACCGCTGCGCCGATTGCAGCCAGACTTGGAACTATCCGATCCTCGAGCGCCGTGCCGTCGGCGAGATTGCGCCGCCGCTCTTCCAGGCCATCGCCGGCAACTGCGCCGAGACCGCGCGGCGCTATGCCTGCGACGTGTCGCGGCTGCGATCCTATGTCGACCGTATCGAGGTTTGCCAAAATATCCGGGTCGAGAAAAGCATCCTCGGCGCAAGGGACGCAGCGCCCAGCGAGATCGTCATCGCGCTGACGTTGCCCGAGCCCTGCGATCTGCGTCTGGAGCGGCTACTGGCCCAGGAACTGTCGCTGTCACGCAATGCCGTGCGCGGGCTCACCGAGCATCGGGCGCTAGCCGTGGAACCGGCGGGCCGTACCGTCCTTCGTCAAGCCGTACGCGATGGGCAAAGAGTCGTCATCGACCTGCGCGCAGTGAAGAACAGCGATCTGACCGCCGCGATTGTCGCCGGCGCGGCCTAGCCGCGCCGGCCGGCACTTACCCCGCCTTAGCGATCTGCTTGGCCTTCTGCACCATGACCTCGGCCTGCTTGATCGAGGCGATGTCGATCAGGCGCCCGTCCAGCGAGACCGCGCCCTTGCCTTCCTTCTGCGCCTCCTTCATGGCCTTGAGGATGCGTTTGGCCTTGTCGACCTCGGCCTTCGAGGGGCTGTTGACCTCGTTGGCCAACGTGATCTGGCTCGGGTGGATCGCCCACTTGCCCTCGCAGCCGAGCACCGCCGCCCGGTTCGCCTGGGCGCGGAAGCCGTCCGGGTCCGAAAAGTCGCCGAAGGGCCCGTCGATCGGGCGCAAGCCGTTGGCCCGGGCCGCCACCACCATGCGCGCAATGGCGTAGTGCCACATGTCACCCCAGTGGTAGTCGCGCGCCTCGCCGTCCTTCTTGTCGGTCAGCACGCCATACATCTCGTTCGGCCCGCCGATCACCGTGGTCCGCGCCTTGGTCGAGGCGGCATAGTCGGCGACGCCGAAGTGTAGGCTTTCGTTGCGCTTGCTGGCTGCGGCGATCTCGTCGACGTTGGCCATGCCGAGTGCCGTCTCGATGATCATCTCGAAGCCGATGCGCTTCTTACGGCCGACCGCGTCCTCGCACTGGGTGACCAGCATGTCGACGGCGTAGACGTCGGCCGCGGTGCCGACCTTTGGGATCATGATCAGGTCGAGGCGATCGCCGCCCTGTTCGATGATGTCGACCACGTCGCGGTACATGTAATGGGTATCGAGGCCGTTGATCCGTACCGACATGGTCTTCGTGCCCCAGTCGATGGTGTTCAGCGCCTTGATGATGTTCTTGCGCGCCTGGACCTTGTCGTCCGGCGCGACGGCATCCTCCAGGTCGAGGAAGATCACGTCGGCCGCCGAGGCCGCCGCCTTTTCGAACAGCTTGGGGTTGCTGCCCGGCACCGCCAGCTCGCTGCGGTTCAGGCGGGCCGGCGCCTGCTCGACTATCGTGAAGCTCATGTCCCTCTCCCTCTCGGTCCCGCGCCCTATCGGCGCTCGTTGCCCGCGCCCCCTTGGCGCGCGTTGCCTGCGCCGCGTCGGCGCCCATTGATTGTGCGGTGCGGTATCGCCCCGGCGCCGCGCTAAATCGCAAACCCCCGGATCAAAGTCAACCGCGCGGACTCTCGGGCCAAAGTTTGCCCCTCGTCCCGAACGTCTTGCCGGACATCCCAGAGTCGCGGCGGCGCGTTGCTCCTCCTCCGCAGCGCCCGTACATGCCTGCTCGTGCCACCCCTGCCAGCTGTGGTCGCCCGCCGACTCCAAGCCAGGCTCAACGCACGGAGAAGGAACTGCCATGACACGAACCAACGCCATTGCGGTCGCCGTGACCGCCGCGCTTCTGGCTCTCTCGCTTGCCGCCCCCTGGGCGTCTACCCAGATGGGCCGCGCCGGCGGCGCAGAGATTAACGATGCCAACGAAACCTCGATCCCCGAGGGCTTCCGCGAATGGGTCTTTATCGGCGCGCCGCTGACGCCGAACGGCCTGAACGGCGGCGAGGCCGGCTTCCCGGAATACCACCACGTCTACATCGAACCGGGCGCCTACGAGATCTACAAGCGGACCGGCGAGTTCCCGGAGGGCACGACCATCGTCAAGGAGCTGGTGCTGTTGCATGAGGGCCATCACGAGGACGGTTCGCGCGACGAGCCTTCGGGCCGCGGCTTCTTTGCCAAGAGCTTCGCTGGCATCGACATGATGGTGAAGGACAGCGAACGCTTCGCCGAGACCAACGGCTGGGGCTTCTTCAACTTCGGCCACCACGAGCCGCCCTATGCGGAGAAGGCGGCCGCCCTGCCGAACGACGCCTGCGCCTTCTGCCATACGGCCAACGCGACCAAGGACATGGTCTTCACCAAGTTCTATCCGATCCTGAGCAGCAACTAGACCCGGCACCAAGGCGTTCGACAGAGATCACGCGCGCCACCGCGCGCAGCCACCATGAAACACGCAACGGAGAAAGACATGTCTTACAAAACCAAGCTTGGCGCCGCGTTACTGGCCACGATGCTCGCGGCACCGGCCCTTGCCGCCGACAAGATGAACGACCTGGAGATCGCGCATACGGCTTATACGGCTGGCGGCCTCGATATTCGCTATGCTCACCTGGCCCTGGGGATTTCCGAGAACCCGGAGGTCCGCGAGTTCGCCACGCTGATGATCCGCGATCACACGGCGGTTAACGAGCAGGCCGTCGCCCTGATCACCAAGCTGAACGTCACTCCCCAGGACAACAGCCTGAGCCAGGCCTTGGTCGAGGGTGCCGCGCAGAAGCGGGCCGAGCTCGCCGGCCTGAACGGCAAGGCCTTCGACTGCGCCTACGCCAAGAACGAGCTCGGCTATCATCAAGTGGTCAACAAGACGATCGACGAAAGCTTCATTCCGAACGTAACCGTGCCGGAGCTGAAGAAGCTTCTGAGCGGCGCCCTGGCCACCTTCAGGGTGCACCAAGGCCACGCCCAGCACATGGTGAAAGCGCTGAACTGCGGCTCCTGACATGCCGTCCATCCACAGCCTTCGTGGCGCCCTTTTGGGCGCCACTTTTCTTCTGAGCTCCCTGATCTTCGCGGCCTCGGCCGAGGAGGGCCCGACCGTCCATCAGGTCGTCATCGAAGGCTTCGCCTTCACCCCTCCGGTCCTGACGATCGCGCAGGGCGATAGCGTCGAATGGATCAACCGGGACATCGTGCCGCACACCGCGACCGACGACGACACGACCTGGGACAGCGGCAATCTCGACAGCGGTCAAGCCGGCCGGGTCGTCTTCGACACCGTCGGCACGCACAGATACCTTTGCGTCTACCACCCGGTCATGCAGGGACGCATCGTCGTCACGGCCCCTTAGCGCCGCTTCGCCAGCGGATGGTGCTCGGTCACCAGGCGCTGCAGCCGCTCGTTCAGGACGTGAGTGTAGATCTGGGTGGTCGAGATGTCGGCATGACCGAGCATCTGCTGCACCGAGCGCAGGTCGGCGCCGTGGTCCAGCATGTGGCTGGCGAAGGCGTGGCGCAACACGTGCGGCGAGACCTTGGCCGGATCGAGCCCGGCCTCCAACGCCAGTTCCTTCAGCAGCTGGCCGACCCGGTGCCGGGTCAGGTGGCGCTTGGGGTCACGGCGCGAGGGGAAAAGCCACGGCGACTCGCCGCGCGGCGGCAGGAAGGCCCGGCGCTCGGCCAGATAGGCGGCCAGCGCGGTGCGTGCCGGATCGCTCAGCGGCACCATGCGCTCCTTGTTGCCCTTACCGGTGACGATCAACACGCGCGGGTCGCGCAGCGCCGCGGCGCGCGGCAGGCTCACCAGTTCCGTAATGCGTAACCCGGTGGCGTAGAGCAGCTCGAGGATCGCGACCAGTCGCAGGCCGCGCGGACCCTCATGCATGCGCGCCGCCGCCAGCAGGCCATCGACCTCCGACTCGCTCAGCACCTTCGGCAGGGCGCGGCCGAGGCGCGGGCTGTCGACCGCCACGGCGGGATTGTCCTCGCGCACCCCCTCCTCGAAGAGAAAGCGGTAGAACTGGCGCAGAGCGGAAAGCCGCCGCGCAGAGGTGCGTGCCGCCATGCCGGCCTGGTCGAGCGCCGCCAGGTAGTCGCGGATGTCGCGCGCCACGGCAGCCTCCGGCACCTTCCGCCGGCTTGCCAGGAAACCGGCGAAGTGCCCGAGGTCGCGTCGATAGGCCGCTTCCGTATTACCGGTCGCGCCGCGCTCGGCCATCAACATTTCCAGGAAACTATCGATATAGCGCGAGTCGGTATAACGCGAGGCGGGCGTCTTTTGCCGCGCTGCCATGGCGCGGCCCGTCAGATTCGCTTGGCCAGCGCGGTCTCGATCGCCAGAGCGCGCGCCTCCAGCTCCAGGCCGACGTCGGTCAGCGCCGACAGCACCCGGTTCAGGGTGACCGGGGTCACCTCGGCCAGCTCATGGGGCGCCATGATCACCAGCGTCCGCAGCACTACCTCGCCGCGCCGCTGCGCCGCGCCGGCAGCAGCCAGGTCGAACAGCAGGTCGGGATCGCCGGCGTCTTGCGCCGCCCAGCTGGCGGTGGCGGTCAGATCGGCCAAGGTCGGGCTCTCCGACGAGGTCGGAGCTTCCGGGCGGTCGAGCGCGCGGAAGGCCGCCTGCAGAAGCTCGGCCTGCCGGCTTGCCTGCGCCGCGTCCGGACGGGCCGCTTTCCAGGCCTCCAGATCGGCCTGCTGCAAATCGGCGCGGCCCCCTGCCAGACGCCAATAGGGCCAGAGCGCCTTGGCATCCTCCGCTGCGGCCGCGTCGCTGGCAGTTGAGGTCTCCGCCGCCCTTCGCCAAGCGGCCCCGCTTTCGTACTTGCCAGCGACGTAGAGGGCGCGGCCGACATCCTGCGCCAGGCCGGCCTGTTGCGGCGTCGGCGACAACTTGCGCAGCGCCGGCTGCAAGGCCAGCGCCAGCGCCCTGTATCCTTGCGCCTCGCTCCAAATCGCCCCCAGCGTCGCCACGAGAGCGGCGGCCCGCGCCTCCGGCGTCGCCTGCCGTTCGATGCGTTGATAGGCGAGCGCACGCAGCCGCGGATCGGCAAGCGCCGGCAGCGCATCCGGCGGCCCGGCCAACTCGCTCTCATCGAAGTCGAAGCGCTTGTAGGTCTCCGCCAACACCTTGGGCTCCAGCGCGCCCAGGGTGACCGCCGTCTCGGCCGCCGCCGCTCGCACCTCGAAGCGCGTCTTGGGCGACTTCGCCATGGCGACGAGCACGCCGAGATCGGCCAGCCCTATGCTCTCCGGCGGCAGGTTCTGGCCGCGCGCCTGCAGCAGGGCGAAGGGCAGCGGCTGGGCGGCAAGCCCCGGCGGCACATCGGCCTCGGCACCCGACAAGGCATCGACCATCGCCAGGAAACCGGCATCGTCCGCCTGGCCTGACTCGCGCAACAAGCCGATGCCGAGCTGCGCCTGCTCCGCCTGCCCCGCCGCCAGCTGGCAGTAGATCAGGGCCTTCTGCCAGTAGGGCAGGCTGAAGTAGAGGCGCATTCCGTTCTGCACCTCGCGGCAGCCCTCCTCCGTCGCGCCCATCAGCATGGCCGTGTCGATACGGGCCCGCGCAATCGGCTCCTCGTCGTAGCGACGTGGCACGATCTTGAGGAAGCGGCTCAGCGCCTCGGTATCGCCGACCGCACCCAAGCGATCGACTCGCAAGGCCAACAACCCCAAATCGGGCTCGCCCGTGTTGTCGTCTTCCTGCGCCACCCGCCGCTCGTCGAAACGTTGCGCTGGCGCCGCCCGCGACAGCAGCAGCCGCCGCGCCAGATCGCGCAGCACCGCCGAGCGGTAGCGGTCCGGCAGGCGCGGCACCAGGGCTTCGACCACTGCGCGATCGGTGCCGGCCCACATGTCCTTGCCAAAACCGCCCTCGGCCGGCTCAAGCAGGCCAAGGGAATCCGGATCGATTTCCGAAAGCGGGTTGATCTCGATGCCCTGTACGCTCGGCGCGTCGGCCGTCGGGTCAACGCCCTGAGGCTGGCGCGGTGTGGGATCGAAAGGCAGCAGCGGCGTGGGCGGCGCAAGCGGCTCCGCTGCTACAGGCGGCTCGGGCGGGACGGTCTCGGACGCGGCTGCCCCGGACACGCCGGCCCCGGACGCGCCAGTCTGCGCGCCCACGCTTTGCCCGTCGAAAACGAGGGCAAGCATCGCCAGCAGGCCTAAGAGAAGAGCACGCGCCGCCAGCGTGCCCTTAGCGGGGGAAGCGATCATTGGAGATCACCTTCTCGACCTGCGTCGTAGGCGGTGCGATATCCCAGGTCATGACGAAGGCCGCGCCGCCGCCTGCGATAGCAAGGATCAGGAATAGAAGGAACCAGACCTTTTTGGACATGAACCCTAACCGGGACTGCGAGGAGCAATGGACATGGCGGAAGTAAGAATCAGCTCGTTGGTACGAGGCGCGCCGCGGCGATGCAAGCTTGCATCCGACTGGTCGAAATATGCTAGGGTCCAACTTTGACGAATTTGCGACAGTCTATCGGCGGCCCCCGAGCCTTGCAACGGCATGCATGCCGCGTCTTCGAGCTATGGCCCTGCATGCCCGTCCGCATTTCCGTCCTCGGCAGCCGGTAAAAGGCGATACTCGATGCGCCGACCCACCATGGACAAACTCTCCCGATCGATCGTCATCGTCGGCCTGATGGGCGCGGGCAAAAGCTGCATCGGCAAGCGCCTGGCCTCGCGGATCGGCCTGCCCTTCGCCGATGCCGACGCCGAGATTGAAAAAGCCGCGGGCTGCTCCATCGAGGAGATCTTCGAGCGGCACGGCGAGGCCGCCTTCCGCGACGGCGAGCACCGGGTCATCCGCCGGCTGCTGTCGGAGGAGCCCAAGGTTCTCTCCACCGGTGGCGGCGCCTATATGAACCCCATGACACGGGCGGATATCCGAGCGCACGGCGTGTCCGTCTGGCTGCGCGCCGATCTGGACCTGCTGCTCAAACGCACCGGGCGGCGTAACAACCGACCGCTGCTGAAGCGCGGCGATCCGCGGCAGATTCTCGCGCGACTGATCGCCGAGCGTTATCCGGTCTACGCCGAGGCCGACATCACGGTCGACAACGTCGACGGGCCGCCGGAGGTCACGGTGGAAAACGTGCGGCAGCGCGTCGAGGCCTATCTCCGGACCGACGGCCCGACGGGAGGTCCGGCTGGCAAAGCGGCGAGCGCGCCGACGGCAGAGGAGCTTAGCGGCGCGCCTTGATCACAGAACCGGAACGACTCGGCGTCGAGCTCGGCGCCCGACGCTACGACATCCTGGTCGGAGAGGGACTGCTCGGCCACGCCGGGCAACACATGGCGCCGCTGCTGAAAAATCAGCCGGTCTTCACAGTGACCGACAGCACCGTCGGCACGCTGCACCTGGACGAGCTGGATCGGGCCCTCGACGATGCCGGCCTGGCGCACGAGACCATCGTCCTGCCACCCGGCGACCAGACCAAAGACTTTGCCCACCTGGCCGAGCTGGCCAGCACCCTGCTCGAGGCGCGGATCGAGCGCAGCAGTATGCTGATCGCCTTCGGCGGCGGGGTGATCGGCGATCTGGTCGGCTTCGCCGCCAGCGTCCTGCTGCGCGGCCTGGATTTCATCCAGATCCCGACCACCCTGCTGGCGCAGGTTGACAGCTCGGTCGGCGGCAAGACTGGAATCAACACGCCGCAGGGCAAGAACCTGGTGGGCAGCTTCCACCAGCCGCGCCTGGTGCTGGCCGATACCGACGTGCTCTCGACCCTGCCACGGCGCGAGCTGCTGGCCGGCTACGCCGAGGTGGTGAAGTACGGCCTGATAAACGACCCCGACTTCTTCGCCTGGAGCGAGGACCACGGCCTGGCGGTGATCGAGGGCGACCACGCCGCGCGACGCCATGCGGTTCTGACCAGTTGCGCCACCAAGGCCGCCATCGTCGCCGAGGACGAGCGCGAGACCGGCAAACGCGCGCTGCTCAACCTGGGCCACACCTTCGCCCACGCCCTGGAGGCGGAGACCGGCTATAGCAGTGAGCTGCTGCACGGCGAGGCCGTAGCGATCGGCATGGTGATGGCCTTCGAGCTTTCCTCGCAGCTCGGCCTCTGCCCGCAGGAGGACGTCGCCCGGGTGCGCCGCCACCTGGCCGCGGTCGGCCTGCCGACCGGCCTGGAATGGCTGCCCGGCCGCAGTTGGTCGGCCGAGACTCTGATCGACCACATGAGCCGCGACAAGAAGGTCCAGGACGGCCGCATCGGCTTCGTCCTGGTGCATGGCATCGGCCAGGCCTTCGTCAGCCGCGAGGTCGAGGCGAGCGACGTAGCGGCGCTGCTGAACAACGCCATCGCGGCCTAGCGCGGGACGCGCGTGCCGCTGGGCAAAGCCCATGAATTCTCCATAGCGAAAAGGCGAACGAACGGTGGAAGCTACCGTATTCACCACGGAGATGATGATATCGGCGGCCGCGATCGCGGTCTTGCTGGTGCTCTCGGCTTTCTTCTCCGGCTCCGAGACCTCGCTGACCGCCGCTTCGCGGCCGCGCATGCACAACCTGGAACAGCACGGCAGCGACCGGGCCCGCATGGTCAACCTGCTGCTGACCCAGAAGGAGCGGCTGATCGGCTCGATCCTGCTCGGCAACAACTTGGTGAACATCTTGGCCTCGGCGCTGGCGACCAGCCTGCTGATCGGTCTGTTCGGCGATGCCGGCGTGGCCTACGCGACTGTCGGCATGACGATCCTGGTGCTGATCTTCGCCGAGGTCCTGCCGAAGACCTATGCGATCTACAACGCCGACCGGGTAGCACTGGCGATCGCCCCGGTCATGCGGGTCGTGGTCGCCGTCCTCAGCCCGGTGACGCAAGCGGCCCTGGCGGTGGTCCGCCTCACCCTCAAGCTTTTTGGCGGCAGCTACGAAACCAGCTTCAGCCCCAGCCTGCAGGAAGAGGAGCTACGCGGCGCCATCGACCTGCACGCGGCGAGTGGCGAGGAGGAGCGCCACGAGCGCGAGATGCTGCGCTCCGTCCTCGATCTCACCGACGTCAACGTCGAGGAGATCATGACCCACCGCAGCGGCGTGGAGACGATCGACGTCGGCCAGCCCACCAAGACGCTGGTCGACGAGGTGCTGGCCAGCCCCTACACGCGCATACCGCTGTGGCGCGACGAGCCCGACAACATCGTCGGTGTACTGCATGCCAAGGCGCTGTTCCGCGCGGTGCAGGCCAAGCAGGGCGACATCGCCGACCTCGACGTGCTGGCCCACGCGACGGCGCCCTGGTTCATCCCCGAGACCACCGACCTCTTCTCTCAGCTGCAGGCTTTCCGCAGCCGGCACGAGCACTTCGCCATCGTGGTCGACGAGTACGGCGAGGTGCTTGGCATCGTCACCCTGGAGGACATCCTGGAAGAGATCGTCGGCGAGATCGAGGACGAGCACGACGTCTACGTCGAGGGCGTCAAGGAGCTGAAGGACGGCGACGTAGTAGTCGAGGGCAACGTCACCCTGCGCGATCTTTACCGCAAATTCGGCTGGCGCCTGCCCGACGAGGAAGCCTCGACCCTGGCCGGCCTGGTACTCTACGAATCGCGACGCATTCCGGAGGTCGGCCAGGTCTTCGTCTTCCACGGCTTCCGCTTCGAGATCCTTGGCCGCCAGCGCAACCAGATCACCTCGATCAAGGTGACGCCGCTTGGCGACGCCAAGGCGGACGAGCCGGCGGCCGCCGTGGAGTGACGGCTCGGGTGCTCTGTCCCGTAAGTCGGATAGGGCGTTGCTTGGGCAGCGACGGACAAACGGGAGCGGACATCAGCGGCTGTTCGCCATAGGCAATCGGGCATCCCCGAAGGGATTGCCCTATGGAAAGCTCCGCCGGTTGGGTTTTTCGCTATCGGGCCTTACCCTTACCTCGAAGGCACTGTTGTAGTTCGAGGCGCTGGGGTTTTCGGCACAGGGGCGGAAGTACTGCCTCTGCCCTGGGCTTGGGGGATCGTAATCCCACGACGGCGTAAGGCCGACGGAATGGGCCCGGTCGACCAGGCGGCGGCGCGCCTGGCTCTCGAGGACCAGTGCTTTCAGCGCGGCTAGGTCCCAGTTCTCCTCGACAATCGAGGCAAGGCGGGCTTCAAGCTCGGCAACATCGGCCCGTCCCGCCAGGTTTTCTGTCTCCTTGGAGTCGACGGCTCGATCGAACAAGAGCGGTGGATCGTCATCGCAGTGAATGTATTTGAAGCGCCCTTCCATGACCATGACCGCGGGCGAAGCCAGCCCCTCTCCGGTCATCTCGGCGAAGACCCGATCGGGTCCTTCGAAGGCCTCACCCAGCAAGAGAGGGCGAAGGCTGCGGCCATGGTACGCCGTCCCGATGGAGGCCAGGCCTTTGTCGGGGTCGGCCAGGTCGATCACGGTCGGGAAGAGGTCGACCAGGGAAACGTTCTCGCCGCGGCGGGACGGCGAAAACAGCGATGGGGCCGAAACAACGAGCGGAACTTGCAAGGCGCAATCGAAGAACGATCGTTTGAACCAGAGGCCCCGCTCACCCAGCGCCTCGCCATGGTCAGACAGGAAGATCACGATTGTGTTGTCGGCGAAGCCCGCCACCTCGAGCGCCTCGAGGAGATTTCCAAGCTGATCGTCTATGTAGCTCACCGCGCCGTAGTAGGCATGGCGGGCAACCCGGACGTCCGCGTCCGTCATTCCCGCCTCGGCCACGCCGATATGGTCGTAAAGCCGTTGCGAATGTGGGTCGAGGTCTTCGCGCGGCATCGGCGGCACCGCCGGCATGTCGATATCGTCGTGGCGATAGCGGTCCCAATATCGTTGGGGAACGGCAAAGGGGTCGTGCGGATGGGTGAAGGAGACGAAGAGACAGAACGGACGGGCATCGTCCGACCGCGCGAGGTCGTGGATCTTTCGGACTGACTTGAAGGTCACCTCGTCGTCGAAATCCAGCTGGATCGTCCGTTCATAGATGCCCGAGTTCTTGATCCCCTGGACCTCGCCGGCCGCCGCGAGAAGGCGTTCGCTGCCGGTCACGGACTCAATCCAGTTTGCGGTCCAGTTGAAATCGGAAGGGTAGATGTCGGTGGTCAGGCGGTCTTCAAAGCCATGCAGCTGATCAGGCCCGATGAAGTGCATCTTGCCGGCAAGACACGTCTGGTAGCCGAGTAGCCGGAGGTAGTGAATAAACGTCGGCAAGGAGGCGGGGAATTCCGCGCCGTTATCGTAGGCGCCGGCATGCGATGGCAGCAGGCCCGACATCATGGAAAACCGCGATGGCGCACAAAGCGGGTAGTTGCAGTAGGCATGCTCGAAGACCACGCCTTGTTCCGCCAGGCGATCGATGTTCGGTGTCTTCGCAACCTGGTGCCCGTGGGCGGGCAAGACGCGGGCCGCCAGCTGATCCGCCTGCACGAAGAGGAAGTTCGGCCGTTCGGTCATGGGACCGCTCCTTCGTTTGCTGCCCGCCGATCAGCGATGATGCCCGCGCCTATGTCCGCCCATAGATCGGGAAGCTCTGTGTCAGCCGAGTCACCTCGGCCAGCACCCGCGCTTCGCAAGACGGCATATCCGGCTTATCGTCCGACAAGGCATCCAACACATCGGCAATCAGGGTCCCCACTGTTTCGAACTCGGCCACGCCGAACCCGCGGGTCGTACCCGCGGAGACGCCGAAACGGAGGCCCGAGGTCACGGTCGGTGGTAGCGTGTCGCCGGGAACGCCGTTCTTGTTGCAGGTGAGCCCAGCGCGCTCCAGGCTCTCGGATGTTTCCGCGCCCGTTAGTCCCTTCCGCCGCAGGTCCACCAGGATCAGAGGCGTATCCGTACCGCCGGTAACCACGTCGACACCGCGGCCGACCAGCGTCGCCGCAAGGGTCCGGGCGTTTTCCAGGACCTTCTTGGCGTAGGTCTTAAACTCCGGCCGCAGCGCCTCGCCGAGACAAACGGCCTTGGCGGCGACGGCGTTGAGGATGACCGAGCCCTGAACCCCGGGGAATACCGCCGCGTTGAGCTTGCGTTCCAGGTCTGCGTCATCCGCAAGGAGCAGACCGCCTCGAACGCCGCGGAGGTTCTTGTATGTCGTCGCGGTGGATACGTGCGCCTGGCCGATGGGGCTCGGATGGACGCCGCCGGCGACCAGACCAGCGAAGTGGGCCATGTCGGCAAGCAGAACGGCACCGGCCTCGTCGGCAATGGCGCGGAAGCGCGCGAAATCTATGGCACGCGGATAGGCAGAGCCGCCACAGATGATCAGCTTCGGTCGATGCTGCTCGGCGAGGCTCTGGACAGCGTCATAGTCGATCATGCCGTCGTCCTCGCGAACGCCGTAGTGGGCAATATCGAACCACTTGCCGGTCAGGTTCGCGCGCGAGCCGTGGCTCAGGTGGCCGCCGGCGGAGAGGTCCATCGAGAGCACCTTGTCGCCCGGTTGCAAGAAGGCGAGGAACACGGCCAGGTTGGCTTGGCTGCCGGAGTGCGGCTGCACGTTGGCGTAGGTGCAATCGAACAGCGTCTTGGCGCGATCGATCGCCAGCCGTTCGATGGTGTTGGCATGGGCGGCACCGCCGTAGTAACGCCGGCCGGGGTAGCCTTCGACGGTCTTGTTGACCATGGCGGTGCCGAGCGCCTCAAGCGTCGCCCGGCTGACGATGTTCTCCGAGGCGATCAGCTCGATACCGTCGTTCTGGCGATCCTCCTCGGCCATGAGCGCTTGGTTCACCTCGGGGTCGATGTTGGCGAGCCCCTGATCGAAGTAGCCGGCATGGGTAAACGATGTCATGGCGATCTGATCTCCAACAGCGGGTCGCTGACTCGGGGCAAGCGATGGTGCGGACTGGTTTTGCATGGCACGCCAGGGCGCATTCTCAACGCCTTGGCCGCCCGACACTCGCTGCTTGACGATCGCGGAACAAACCAATTAATCTCGTACAAGGCTTAGAAATTCTCGGTCATAGAAAAGATCGCGGGATGGCGCGATCCCTGCCACCTCTCAACTGGATCCGGGCGTTCGAGGCAGCCGCGCGTCATCAGAGTTTTCTCCGTGCCGCCGAGGAACTCGGTGTCAGCTCCGGGGCAATCAGCCAGAAGATAAAGTCGTTGGAGCTTCGTCTGGGCGTGGCGCTGTTCAAGCGCCATCCCCGCGGCGTCGAATTGACGGAGGCCGGCCGGGAGTACCGGGACGATCTGAGCCCGGCCTTGGACGCTGTTACCGAAGCGTCGGACCGTATCGCCGCCGCTGGTGGCGGCGCCCGGCTGCGCGTCGCTGCGCTCCCGGCGATAGCCGAAAAGTGGCTGACGCCGCGCCTTCCCCGCTTCCACAAGATCCGGCCGGAGTTCGCGGTGGAGGTGTCGGTCACGCCGGACATCAGTCAGCTTGCCGACCAGCCCTTCGATCTCGCCATCCACTACGAGATCGACGGCGGCCGCGGGCAGACCATCGTTCCTCTGTTCCGCGACGAGATGTTCCCAGTGTGCAGCCCGAGCCTAGCCGAGGAACTGGACCTTCGGGAAGCTAGCGACCTACTTCGGTGCCGGCTTCTCTACGATACCCAATGGCCCGATGATTGGTCGCTTTGGTTCGAAGGGGTCGGGCTGCCGGCGAACAGCGGGAGACGGGAGTCCGGTTTTTCGCTCTACAGCATGGCGGTCGAGGCCGCCATCGAAGGCCTTGGCGTTGTCATCGGACACGAGTCCCTGATCGACAGGGACCTGAAAGGCGGGCGTTTGGTCGCACCCTTCGGTCATCGGGTGTTGGCGCCCCACCGCTACGTCGCGATCGTTCCCAACTGGAGTCTTGGGCGCCGGCATGTGACCAGGTTCCTGGACTGGCTAAAGGACGAGGTGAACCGAAATACCATAGCGCAATGATGGGAAGCGAGGCATGACCGGACGTCATATTCCCGCACCGTCGGCCATAAGCGAAGCGGCCAAGGCTTTCTTCGAGAACGCGCCGCCGCTTGCGCCATGGCCGATCAAGGCCGAGACGATCGATGCGGTGCGCCGGACAGAGCGCGAAGGCTGCGCCGCGCACAGCGAGGCCGTCCGCGCCGCTTTGACCGAACGCGTCGAGGAAAGCGAGATCGCAGGCGTTACGGTCCAGGTTGTCGAGCCCAAGGGCTACCACCGGACACGCGACGACCAGGCCGTTCTCTATTTTCATGGCGGTGCACACGTCACCGGTAGCCCGTTCGAAGACTTGCCGATCACGGCGGCCCTCGCATACCGCCTGGGCCTGAAGGTCTACTCGCCGCAGTATCGGCTAGCGCCCGAAGCGCCCTTTCCGGCCGGCCGGGACGACGGCTTTGCCGTCTATCGGAGCCTTGCCGACACGCTTGCGGCGGACAACCTCGTAGTCATCGGCGAATCGGCAGGGGGCAATCTCGCGCTGGCGGTGGTGCTGTGCGCCCGGGACGGCGGTCTCCCCTTGCCGGCGGCGACTGCCCTGCTGTCGCCCTGGTGCGATATCACGAGTACCGGCGACAGCAGCCGAACTTTGGCGGGGCTCGATCCGACGCTCGACTACAGCCTGCACCTCAGGGACTCGGCTGCCGCCTATGCCGGCGATAGGGATCATAAGGACGCTCTCATCTCCCCCCTCTATGCGGACTACCGCCGAGGATTCCCGCCCACCTTGATCACCACGGGCACCCGCGATCTTCTGCTCAGCGACTGCGCGCGCCTGTCCACCACCCTGCGGCTTGCCGGGGTCGAGGCCATCCTCCACGTCTGGGAAGGCATGTGGCACGTCTTTGAGTGGTATCCGGATCTGCCGGAAGCGCAGCAGTCACTGGACGAGATCGCCGACTTTCTCCGGCGGCATCTCCGCCACGCATAGCGCTCTTCCCCGCCGACCCGCCTCGCTTGACCGACACCGCCGCGGGCCATAAGCAGAGGCGCCTGCCATGCCCCCCTTCGCCCACGACGGAGGCGAGCGGCATCACACCCGCAACTCCGAGATCGCCGGCGACCCGCGCGCCATGTCGACCACTATTCAGGTTCGAGACGACGGTTGGGGGTAATTGCCACGGCGGTGAGAAGCATGGCGGCGGCGACGAGTTGTGTGGGGCCTATGGGCTCCCCAAAGGCCAGCCAACCGACCAAGAGCATCGTTGGAAGTTCCATGCTGCCTGCCATGGCCGATTTCGCAGCGCCGATACGGGGCGCACTGATGACATAGAGGAGTTGTGGGATCAGGGCGGTGACAACCGCGATGCCGACGATCATCCACCAGTCCGCAGGTGATGCAGGCAGGAGCCTTTCGGCCTCAAGCGACACGATGAGCGGCAACAACCCCAAGACGGCACCCAAGGCAACGCTCGCAATCCTAGACAACGGCGGTATAGAGGAAAGTTTGTTCGCCAGCACATTGATCGCGAACCCAAAAGTGACTGGCGCTGTCAGAGCAATAAGGAGTGCTGATATTCTCTCATTCCCGGTGAGCGCCGGTGTCGTTGCGACGACGGCTGCCGTCAGGACAGTCAGGGCCGCGACGATCGAGCGAAACCCCGGTTGCTGGCGAAACAACAGCCATGCGATTGCCAAGGTGAACATCGGATAGGTCATGTAGAGAATGCCGACCGTCGAAACAGGGGCGGACTCCACGGCTTTGACGTAGCCCGTCCATCCGATTCCCATCGCCGCCCCACAAAGAACTCCCCACAGAGTCGCCGACCGCATGCCCTGCCCGATGGAGAGAAACGGCAGCAGCACGATTGCAACCAACAGGTACCTGTAGAAGGCGACGGCCTGCGCGGCTATTCCTGCATCAGTCAGATTCTTCGCAAAGATGGGAACGAGGCCGAAGCCGACTGCGGCCAGCACCGAGGCGCAGGTCGCAATCGCGGACTGGAGGTTGGCGGCGAATGCCGGAGCGCCGCGACACCTACCATCTTCGGCATCATGTCTGGTCCGCACGAATCTTGTCCGGCAAACCCCGGCCGTTGTTCCACCATCTGTTCGGATTGTCGCTGTCGGGGTCGTAGTTCACGCGACTCGCCCAGTCTTCGCGCAAGAAGATCACCGGCTCTTCGTAATGGTGTACATGGAGGATGGCGTCCATCACCCTTTCGAGCACCTGCAAATCGCGCTCGATCGAGATCTTCAACTCGACCATCGGATAGGTTTCAGTACTGCCCGGATCGAACCCCTCGACATGCGTGGTCGTCGTTGAGTTATCCCCGGGTTGCGCGGTCTCCTTGCCGACGGCGGAGATGCTGGCATTACGCTGGTAACGACCGTAGCTCAAAGAATGAACGGCCATCACGGCATCAAGAATGCGGTCCGTGTCCTCCGGCAGTGTTTGAATTTCCATTGTCCAGACCGCTTCCAGCCGACCCGACCTGGCGTGGTAACGAGACAGATCGCTCATTCGACCTTCTGTCCTCCGACCGCATCGCCGTGGAGTGTGTCGGCGTCGGGGCGGTTCCAGTAACGGTTCGGGTTGTCTTTGTCGTCGATAAGCTTGGACCGGCTGCCCCACACCTCCTCGACGCGGATCGTCGGCTCTTCGTTGACGTGAACAGCGAAGATCACGTCGAAGGCCTTGCTGAGAAGCTCCCGGTCAGGGGGTAACGAGAAAACGATCTGGGACGCCGGGGTCTGCTGAACCGTTCCTTCCGCTCCGGCATGGGAGCCTTCGAGCGCCCGGAACCTCTGATAGCCGCTTTCGCGCACGTACAGGCAGTTGTCGTACGGCCCTTGTACGAGCGGCAGCTCCTTTCCGAGCGCCTGCAGAACCGGCTCAACCCCACCATTCGGTGTATCTACGGTGACAACCCACTCACGCTCCAGCGAAGCGGGTTTCATATCGAAGCCGTCGAGTTCGTGTTTCGCGGTCATTTTGACGATCCTTCATCGCTTGTCTTGGAGTATCTAGATATTTGAATTTCGATAGCTTAGCCTTCCAATGGTCCACACAGGGTCGCGTATCTTGCTTGTAGCAATCCATATTTCGAATGACTGAACTGTTTCGCCGCTTGCCGCCTCTGAATGCTCTCGTCGCATTCGAAGCGGCTTTCCGACACCAAAGCTTCACGCGAGCGGCGGACGAGCTAGCGCTCTCTCAGGCGAGTGTCAGTCGCCGGATTCGGGAGCTGGAAGGGGAACTGGGGGTCCGGCTTTTTGAGCGCCGCCGGTATGACGTCGTGCCGACGGCCGATGGCGAAACACTCGCAGCGACCGTGCGGCTGTCGCTAAGCGAACTCGCGACAACGGCGGATCGTCTTCGAAGTCGCGGCTCGGGGACGGATAGCCTGACAATCTTCGCCGACCTGTCCCTGGCCAATGCGCTCGTTGCACCTCTCGTGGGAGAATTTCAGCGGCTACATCCTGATCTCCGACTTCGTGTGCTGGCCTCGTCCGAGCCCATCGAAACCGCTCATGACGACTTCGATGTCGGCTTGCAGTATGGCCGTTGGGCGGAAGAGAAATTCATCATCGAGCCCATTGCGGATGATGCGATCTTTCCCGTTTGTGCCCCGCAGTTGGCTGCTCGGTTGCCGTCGCCCGTCGGTCCCGTCGACATCGCCAAACAACCGCTGCTGCACTTGGTGGACGTCAGACGCAAGTGGCCCGACTGGCGAAGCTTTCTCGCGTTCTTCCGCATGAAAGAACCGGAACCGATCGAAGGCCTCGTATTCAGCTCCTATCAGATTTGTCTGGACGTCGCCGAGAAAGGCGAAGGCATCGCCCTCGGCTGGGGCAGAACGGTCAAGGCGCGCTTGGATTCCGGACACCTCGTCCGCCTTCCTGGGATGACCATGCCACTTGTCGACAGCGTCAACGTCTATCGTGCCAAGCGCGCGAAACCACACCCGATTGCAGACCGGTTCCTCCAAGTGCTTCGCAGCAAGATCAAGGCTGAGACAACACCGCCTGCCGACCTCGGTTGACCGCCTCCGCCGCAGGCCTATAGTCGCCGTCCGGCCTATCAGCAGAGGCGACAGCCATGCCCCTTTCGCCCGCGACGGAGCGCGAACGGCTTCACACCCGCGGCTACGAGTTCGCCGGCTATCGGCGCGCCGACGGCCTGTGGGACATCGAGGGCCGTATGACCGACGTGAAGACCTACAGCTTCCAGAACCGCTATCGCGGCGAGGTCCAGGCCGGCGAGCCGCTGCACGACATGTGGATCCGCCTGACTCTCGACGAGGATTTGATCGTGCGCGATATCGAGGCAGCGACCGCGGCCAGCCCCTATGCGGTTTGCCCGGCGATCACGCCGAACTTCAAGCGCATGATCGGCGAGAAGGTCGGTGCCGGCTGGCGCGGTGCGATCCGCAAGAAGCTGGGCGGTGTCGAGGGCTGCACCCATCTGGTCGAGATGCTGGGTGCCATGGCCACGGTCGCCTATCAGACCATGTATCCGGTGCTGGCGAAAAAGGCGGCAGAGAACCCGAAGCCCGGCAAGCCAGGCCTGATCGACAGCTGCCACGCCTACCGCAGCGACGGCGAGGTGGTGAAGCAGACCTGGCCGGATTTCTATACGGGCGGCTAAGCGTGAACTAGGACCGGTGCCCAAGCAGCGATCGAGGCCGCCTCATCCTTTTCCGAAGGGATGAACATCCATGACCGAACTCGACGAAGCAGCTTCGGCGGCAGCCTGGGAGCGTGACGCGCCTGTCTGGATCGAGCAGGTGCGGGCCGGCCGAGACCTTTACCGCGAAGCCTTCAACAACCCTCTGTTCCTCGCCTTCCTGCCCGACCTGGTCGGAAAGCAGGTCCTGGATCTCGGCTGCGGCAAAGGTCGCAACACACGCCTTCTGGCACAGCGGGGCGCTCGCCTGACCGGTATCGATCTCTCGCCCACGATGATCGAGGCGGCACGCGCGGCCGAGGCGCAGACGCCGCTGGGTATCGACTACCGTGTCGGCTCCTTTACCGGTTTGGATGAGATTGCCGACGAATCCTTCGACGCAGTGGTTTCGACCATGGCGCTGATGGACAGCCCCGGCTTCGACAAGACGGCCCGGGCCGCCTTCCGCGTGCTGCGCTCCGGCGGTGATTTCGTTTTCAGCGTGACCCATCCCTGCTTCGTCACACGGGGCTACCGATGGATTCGAGATGAAGACGGGCAGGAAGAAGGCCTCCAGATCTCCGACTATTTCTCGCGCGAGCCCTTCGTGGAGAGCTGGTGCATGAAGTTCGCCGAGCCCCCAGATGTCCCGAAGTTCCGCACGCCGCGCTTCCCCTACCGACTGGAGGACTACGTCAACGCTCTCTGCGACGCCGGCTTCCGCACTCGCCGCCTATCCGAGCCGCGCCCTACTGAAGAAATGGTCGCGAAAAACCCTTGGCTAGCCCGCCTGCGGCAACACTTTCCGCTGTTCCTCTACATCGCAGCCAGCAAGGATTGACGCCAAGTGGTGATCCGACTTGGCGTTGACTAGCGCCGCGCCGCTTCCTCCGGCGTCAAGGTGACGAGCTGCAGAGCGTGCACGCTCTCGGCAAGCTCCTCCGCCAGAACCTGGTAGACCTTGCGCTGGCGAGCGACGCGGCTTTCGCCGGTGAAGGCCTCGGCGACGACGGTGACGTGGAAATGGGTCTCGCCACCCTCGCGCCAACCGGCGTGGCCGGCGTGCTTGTGCGAATCGTCGCGCACCTCGAGGCGTTGCGGCGCTAGCGCCGCGGTCAGCTTACGTTCGATCGTCTCGGCCATCGACATAGGCGTCTCCCCCTCGCGGCGCGTTAACCATCTTCGACAGGCGTGGCCAGACGTTAAGGCCGGTGCAATCACGCCATGATAGCCTGCCGGGATGCCCAGAGCCTGTCACACAATAGTTCTCGCTGCGGCCCCAGCGCGTCGCCTTGCCACCTAGGTAGCACGACCCCATACTTCAAGCATGGCCAGGCCGACCCCAGACGCGATCTATGAGCCCTTCCGGCGCCCCGAGCCGCACGCGCGCGGCTGCGACGTGCCGGGCTGCGCCGCCGAGGGGCTCTACCGCGCCCCGAAATCGCGCCATCAGCTGGAAGACTACTACTGGTTCTGCCTCGATCATGTGCGCCAGTACAACCTTTCCTGGGACTACTTTGCCGGCATGAACGAGGAGCAGATCGAGGAAATCCGGCGCCGCGACACGATCTGGCAGCGGCCGAGCTGGCCCTTCAGCGGCAACTACCAACGCGCCGAGGAAAAGCTGCGCAACGCCTACCATTACGTCGGTGGTGAGGACGCCGAGCCGAGCCGGCCCGGACAGTCGCGGGGGCGGCCGCAGAGCGAGGAAGAAAAGGCCCTTGCGGTTTTCGATCTGACCGCTTCAGCAAGCTTTACTGAGGTCAAGTCCCGGTATAAGAAGCTCGTCAAGCGGCTGCACCCCGACGCCAACGGCGGTGACCGAGAGGCAGAAGAACGCCTGAAAGTCGTCAATCAGGCCTATCAGACGCTGAAGAAAACGCTCGGTCAGGAAACGCCCCGGTAGTCGGCGTCAACCTCAACGATTTCGCTGCGGAAAGGGATTCCATGGCCTTAGATACCGCAAACGGCGGCGGTCACCCCTTGGACACCCCCGACATCAAGGTGTCGGTGCGGCAGGTCTTCGGGATCGACAGCGACATGCATGTGCCCGCCTTCAGCCTGGCCAGCGAACATGTACCGGACCTGGACGAGGCCTATCGCTTTGATCATGACACGACCATGGCGATCCTCGCCGGCTTTGCCTACAACCGTCGCGTCATCATTCAGGGCTACCACGGAACCGGCAAGTCGACCCACATCGAGCAGGTCGCCGCGCGGCTCAACTGGCCCTGCATCAGGGTCAACCTGGACAGCCACATCAGCCGCATCGATCTGATCGGCAAGGACGCCATCGTCCTCAAGGACGGCAAGCAGACCACCGAGTTCCGCGAAGGCCTGCTGCCTTGGGCGCTGCAGCATCCGACCGCCATGGTGTTCGACGAGTACGACGCCGGCCGGCCCGACGTCATGTTCGTGATCCAGCGCGTCCTCGAAGTCGACGGCCGCCTCACCCTGCTCGACCAGAACAAGGTCATCCGGCCGCACCCGGCCTTCCGTCTTTTCGCCACGGCGAACACCGTCGGCCTGGGCGACACCACCGGCCTCTACCACGGCACACAGCAGATCAACCAGGGCCAGATGGACCGCTGGAACATCGTCGCCACCCTGAACTACCTGCCGCACGACGAGGAGGTCGACATCATCCTCGCCAAATGCCCGGAGTACGACAACAAGGACGGGCGCGAGCTGGTGGTCGCCATGGTCTCGCTCGCCGACCTGACACGCAGCGGCTTCATCAACGGCGACATCTCAACCGTCATGAGCCCGCGCACGGTCATCACCTGGGCCGAGAACGCGCGCATCTTCGGCGACGTGGCCTTCGCCTTCCGGGTCACCTTCGTCAACAAGTGCGACGAGATCGAGCGCCCCGTCGTGGCCGAGTACTTCCAGCGCTGTTTCGGGACGGAGCTGGCGGAAAGCGGCGTCAAGGCGCAGCTGGTCTAAGTCCAAACCGATGTCGGACGGCGAGAGCCCGATCGAACGTTTCAAGCGCTCGACGGCGGCCACCATCCGGGCCATCGCCGAGCGCAACGACGTGACGGCCGCCTTCGCGCCGGGCAGCCAGGGACTGGTCGGCAACGAGGCGCGCCTGCCGGTGCCGGCCCGCGACCTGCCGTCCGAGGAGGTCGCCATGGTGCGCGGCGAGGCGGACTCCATCGCGCTCCGCCTGCGCCACCACGACGACAAGATTCACGCCCGCCAGCGCCCGAACACCAGCGAGGCGCGCGAGATTTTCGACGCGGTCGAACAGGCGCGCTGCGAGTCGCTCGGCATGCGCCGCATGGCCGGCGTGCGCTGCAACCTCGACGCGGCGCTGGAGACCCGTTACCGCAGCCAAGGCCTGGCCCAGGCCACCAGCCGCGACGAGGCGCCGCTGGCCGAGGTGCTGCGTGTCCTGGCGCGGGAATCGATGACCGGGATGGCACCGCCTGCCGCCGCACGCGCCATGATCGATGCCTGGCGCCCCAACCTGGACGGCCAGATCCTGCACGACCTGGACGACCTCAATCGCTGTGCCGACGACCAGAAGGCCTTCGCCCGCGTGGTCCGGCGGCTCTTGAACCACCTCGACCTGGAAGCCGGCCTCGACAACGAAACGCAGAGCGACGAGGAGGGCGAGGCCGACAGCGAGGGCGCTGAGCAAGACTCCTCGGACGCAGAGGGGGAAGGCGGCGAGAGCGACGCCAGCGATCCCATGGCCTCGCTCGACGGTCAGCCCGGCGATCTGAGCGACGCCGAGGGCGCCGAGGAGCAGGCCGCCGAGATCGACGGCGAGATGATGCCCGGCGCCGGCGAGGAGGAGCCGGGCCAGCCCGGCACCCCGCCGCGCTTCGACAACCTGCGCGGCATGCCGTCTGAGGATCTCTACAAGGCCTTCACCCTAGAGTTCGACGAGACCATCGAGGCCGACAAGCTCTGCGACCCGGACGAGCTCACCCGGCTGCGGCAGCTGCTCGACCAACAGCTCTCGCACCTGCAGGGCGTGATCGCGCGGCTCGCCAACAGGCTGCAGCGGCGCCTGCTCGCGAAGCAGACCCGCGCCTGGGAATTCAATCTCGAGGAAGGCATCCTCGACACGGCCAGACTCGCCCGGGTAGTGGCCAACCCGCTGCACTCGCTCTCCTTCAAGCGCGAGCAGGAGATGGAGTTCCGCGACACCGTCGTGTCGCTGCTGATCGACAACTCGGGCTCGATGCGCGGTCGGCCGATCACCGTGGCGGCGATGAGCGCGGACATCCTGGCCCGCACCCTGGAGCGCTGCGGCGTCAAGGTGGAGATCCTGGGTTTCACCACGCGCATGTGGAAAGGCGGCCAGTCCCGCGAGCGCTGGATCGCCGCCGGCAAGCCGGCCAACCCGGGCCGCCTGAACGACCTGCGCCACATCATCTACAAGCCGGCCGACGCCCCCTGGCGGCGCGCTCGCAAGAGTCTCGGCCTGATGCTGCGCGAGGGCATCCTCAAGGAGAACATCGACGGAGAAGCCCTGCTCTGGGCCCACAACCGGCTGCTCGGCCGGCCCGAGCAGCGCCGCATCCTGATGGTCATCTCGGACGGCGCGCCAGTCGATGATTCGACCCTCTCAGTCAACCCGGGCAACTACCTGGAGCGCCATCTGCGCGAGGTGATCGAGTACGTCGAGACCCGCTCGCCGGTCGAGCTGATCGCCATTGGTATCGGCCACGACGTGACCCGCTACTACCGCCGCGCGGTCACCATCGTCGATGCCGAGCAGCTCGGTGGCACCATGATGGAAAAGCTGGCCGAGCTTTTCGACGAGACGCCGGCCGCACCGCCCGCCCACGCCGCCGCACCGGAGCACGGGGCTAGGGCGACCCTTCGACGGAGCGCAGCCTCCCAACATCGCCAAGCGCGCGCTTGCCTGGTAAGGCCGGCTGCCTCGCACTCAACAAGCTCGGCATGAGGGCGAGAGCGCGCTGCCTCGGAAGCTTGACCTCATCCTGAGCCTGTCGAAGGATGACCGCCGTCGCGTTCTCAAGGCCCTGCCTGCCCGACCTTTGCCGCTCCACCTTGCCTGCCCTGCTCAGCGATGCTGCCGAAGCGCGAGACCCCGAAAGTCAAGATCGACGAGGCGCTCTTCAGGCGCATCTATGCGATCGTGCGCCAAGTACCGCGCGGCCAAGTCGCGACCTATGGCCAGATTGCGCTGGTCGCCGGCCTGCCCTCGGCACGCATCGCCGGCCATGCCATGGCCGCGCTGCCATCCGGCAGCAAGGTGCCCTGGCACCGGATCCTCAACAGCCAGGGCAAGATCAGCCTGCGCAAGGAAGGCGGCAGCGACTGGGAGCAGCGCCGCCGCTTGCAGGCCGAGGGTGTGCATTTCGACAATAGGGGCCGGGTGGAATTCCGCAAGGTCGCCTGGGAGGGCCCGAGCTGGACTTGGCTGGAGAAGAACGGCTTCGACATCGAGGAGCTAATCCTGCGCGGCCAGCAGAAGCGCCGCACGGGCGCCTGGTGCCGCTGGCGGCTATAGCAACGCCCACCGCCTCCAATTCCGGCGCCCCTTGATGTTGGTCATTCATTGTCATTGCCGGGCGGCCGGGCCCCGAGCGCTTCGCGCTCCCGGCCATACAGAAAGCTGCTGCACAGTAAGCTGCCAAACAATAATCGGCGGAGAGCGCTGGATGCCCGGATCAACTTCGGGCATGACAGGTAAGAACTACCGATCTCGCGTAGAATCAGACAGCAGGGATTGCCGCTCAGTAAAGTAGCGCCCGGGGGTCTGCCCCAGCACACGCTTGAAGACCTCGATAAAGGCGCTCTGTGTGGCGAAACCGACGTCGAGCGCAACGGTCGTGACCGGCTGTCCCTGCGCCAGGCGCCGCAGCGCCTCCAGAAGACGCGCGTGCTGCCGCCAGGTGCGAAAGCTCATGTTCACCTCGGCTCGGAAGAGTCGCGCGAGAGTCCGGCTGCTGGCGCCCGCTTTGCGCCCCCAGTCTTCCAGACTGGTCTTGTCGGCCGGGTCGCTCATCAGGGCCTCCGCAATGCTCAGTAGCCGCCGGTCGCGCGGCAGCGGTAAGTGCAGGGGCAGAACCGGCAGCACGCGAATCCGGTCCAGGATGACCGCCATGATCCGACCGTCCGGGCCGGCTTCGTCGTAAAGCCGCGGGCGGGTCACCGCGTGCAGGATCAGCTCGCGCAGCAGAGGCGGTACGGTGAGCACACAGCTTTCCGCCGGAAGGTCGGCGCGCACCGCAGGGTCGATGTAGAGGCTGCGCATGGAGACGGCGCCGGACATCTTTGCTTGGTGCGCGACGCCGCCCGGCACCCAGACCGCGCGGTGCGGCGGCACCACCCACATGCCGCGGTCGGTCCAGACCGTCATGACCCCTGCGCAGGCATAGAGCAGTTGCGCCCGGGCATGCCGGTGCCAGGACACGAAGTGACCGCCGGGATACTCGGTAATGGTGGCAACGACCGGGCGGGGCGTGTCGTCGACGGCTTGCCGCTCGCGCGCCAAGGCCACCGGATCGTGGATCAGGGGCATGGCCGATTTTTGGTATTTTCTGTCTTTCCTCTTTGTATCGGACAGCATCGCCCCGCGCTAAGTCAAGGCCCAAGGCCAAACGCACGCTTCCTCCTACTGCCATGACCGAGACGCACTGCAGCAAAAGAGAGACTACGCTTCGCCCGCTGGTCGGTGCGGCCCTGTTTATCGTCGCCATCGTCGCCATGCCCCTGGTCGACGGGCTGACAAAGTTTCTGGCCGAGGCACTACCGGTGATGTTTCTCGCCTGGACGCGCTTTCTGGTGGCCGCCATGATTACACTACCGCCGGCTTTGCTGGTCGATCCGAGACCCTGGGTGCAGCGGCGAGCCCTTGTCGATCAAGGCCTGCGCACGGTCTGCCTGGTCGCGGCGATCGCGCTTTACTCCTTGGCGATCGCCCGCGTGCCGCTGGCCGACGCTCTCGGCGCCTACCTGATCTCGCCGGTCGTCGCCACGCTTCTCTCGGCCTGGTGGCTGCGCGAACGCCTCCGGCGGCACCAGCTCGCCGCTCTGCTCTTCGGACTGACCGGCGCCCTTCTGATCGTACGTCCCGGCCTACAGTGGGAGCCAGGCCTACTCCTGGCGCTCGCCAGCGGCGTCCTCTTCGGCTGCTACCTGGCCGCCACGCGGCGCGTCACCAGCGACACCCACCCGCTCGTCATCCTAGCCTTTCAGTATGTCGTCGGCGGCCTGCTCCTCACGCCCCTTGCCATCCCTGACTGGCCGGCCGTCGGCGAGGCGGCACTCTGGCTCATTTTCTTGATGGGCGCCCTCTCGGCGGCGGGCCACCTGCTCTTAATCTTGGCCTTCCGCTTCGCGCCCGCGTCGTTGCTGGCGCCGCTGGTCTATCTCGAGGTCGTCAGCACCACGTTGATCGGCTTCATCGCGTTCGATGACTTGCCCGCGCCGCTCACTTGGCTCGGCATCCTCGCGGTCGTAACCGGCGGGCTGCTGGTGCTGCGCCAGCGCGCCTAACCCGGTCTCTTCACGTCGACAGAGGGATAGAGCGACGGCTCGTGGTCAGGCAGGCCGCTCTTCAGAAGCAAGTCGAACGCTGCCCTTCTGTCTGGGAGTGGATCCTGCCGACGGCGCAAGCAAAGAAGTTGGCGATGTTTCTCGCGATTTTATGTATATTGGCATTATCTACGTTTCGTATATTCTACCGATAGCAAGCAGCGGAAAGCGAGGCTTGGATATGTCGGAATCTACGGGTCTTGGGGCGCACGCCCTCTATGCCCGGGGCATCATGAGCGCATGAACGGCGAAGATCTGAAATACGAGCTGGACCGGTTGGGCGAGACCCAGAAGGCGTTCGCTGCGAGAATCGGTTGGAGCCAGGGCAAGCTCAACCACTGGATCACCGGCTACAAGAAGAAGCTGTCGGTCCAGGAGGAGAAGGCGATTCGCCACGGCCTGGACGCACTGAAGTGGGACAAGGAGCAAAGCGACGCTGCAGCACGGCCCGCCAAACTGAGGCTGGTCGAAGCCAGGTCTCTCAAGGGAAACAAACTCTTCGAATGTCTGAGGGCCGCCATCCAATGGGGCATTGAGTTCGGTCAGGGGCCCGGGGCAGGCATCAAGCTGACGGACAAGGACGCGCGATATCTGGCGCACCACGCGGTTACGGTTCTATTGAGGGAAGGCGACGCTGCCAGCACCGAGAAAATGGTGGAACAACTGCATGCCTTCGGCGATACAATGGTCGGTGTCAGCGCGTACGACAAAGAGGAGTCGGAGGGCTCCGCCGGCCGTTGAAACCGGATAGGGCGCGTTGTGAGTTGACGGATCATGAATTCCAATCTACCGTATACCAACAAAGCAACTTATCCGTGTTTTTCAATGACTCAATTCGGCGGGCCGGCCCAAAATCAAGCTATTGCGCAGCGGCTTGCAAAATCTCTAACCGCAGATGGCAGGCCGTTGGAGGACATTGCCCGCCTGGCGGACGTTCACCCCGATCGCTTGGAGAGGCTGACCAAGGGCGAAGCCACGCCGGCGCCCGGCGAAGTGCTGCGTCTTTCGCTTGTCCTGCGCGTGTTGGTGACCGAACTGGATCCGCACGCACCCCTTGGGGAAATGGCCGGTCCGATGTTGCGGTTAATGGAATACTTGCGAGCAGCCTGCAATGACGACAGCTCCGAGCCATAACCGCACAGGCACACTGCCGGACCCGACAGCCGTTGCCTGGTGGTTCGGCAGCGACGCTGGGGATTGTTTGCCGACTACGGCCGACCAACTGGCGGAATCCAACCTCTTTCCGTTCGAGCCGGACGACCTTTCGTTACCCTTCCACAAATGGGGATGGATCAGGCTTCAGGCTGCCAAATCCGGCTATTTGGTCGCTTTCGATTTGCACCAGAGTCAGCCGGCCTGGCTGGATGGTCTTTGCGACACGATCCAGCGCTTGCCCGCCGGCCGGTGGTTTTGCCTGACGTTCTTCTGGTCGGGCGCATGGGCGCGCGAGTTCTGTCGGGACGCTGCCGAGGCCGTGCGTCGCATCCAAGAGGTCAAATCCTTCTCCAATGTGCACAGTGCGGCGACCAGGAATCTCTCCGACCGCCCCCTAAGTACGGCGCCCAAGTCCTCGCGGCTTATCAGCTACACATGGCGGGCATGGCGCGAAGACGCTGACAGCTTGCTGAAAAATCACTCGATTACCGCTAAGACGGCCGTGTTTTCGCCAAACGCTCGGGGCGCATGGGGCCTCGAGCACGTCGGCGAGCGATCATCGCTCGCCTGGGTCTTCGGACGCGACTGGGCACGGACGGTGACGGCAAGCGAGCCGCTGCCCGATGTACGATACGACGATGCGGTTTCCGCCCCCTATGCCAACGTCTTGATGGACCGCTCGCCCCACCTCGATAGAGTGGTTTCGCCGATTCAAACCTGGGCCGCGCCCGAGCCTTTCTGGTTCGAATACGACAGGCTTCTGGCACCCATCCTTCCAAGAGCGGTTCCAAAGCGGGCACCTCGGTCCTCTGCACCACGTCGCTGGTCTCCAGAAGCTGTTCCTCGATGATGCAGCGAATCGCCGAGAGCGGGGCCGCGGCGATCCACTCAACCTGATCCTCGTCTCTGGGCGGTTGACGCCAACAGAGTCCGCAGGGCTCGGTGATCGTGTAGCCGCCGCGCTGCGGCATCCCTTGCATCACCTTGCGCTTGGTCACGAAACCGTAGATCCAGTCGAGATCGTGCCAGGTGAGAAAGGCCTTCATGACGCCCCATCGGGTGAGAGTGCCCATCAGGCCCACAAGCCCTCGCCCGGCCCCGGCCTTGATCCAGAGCTCGCCGTGATAGGCAACGCTGCCTCTGATGGACCGGCAGACCGGCGCACGGGACAGGCCGCCCTCCGCCGGCACCGGCGTGTCGCCCGCTTCCCAGTAGAGCGGCAGCAGCCAATCCGACAAGTTGGCTGCTAGGTCGCCGGCCAGCCGGTCGAAGCGCACGGCCTGCAGATGGACAACCTCTCCTGTCGGCGCTACGCCCTTCGCCCAGAAAGCATCGCCGGTTCCAATCCCGCTGAAGTGCGGGTGGAACATCGGTGTGAGCGCCGGCCTATCGAGGGATCTGTTGAGCCAGGCGAGCGCGTCGAAATCGTCGCTCACCACAAGGCGGATGCCCCGTTGTTCGGCATCTCTCTCGAGACGCGCGACTTCACGCGATAAAGCATAATCTGCCATCGATTCTTCCTCTTCGTGTGGGTGGTGGCGATGGCCGATTATGCAACGTATGCCAAGAACATTCAGAATCCGCGCGAAACCTTGGCCTTGAGGTTCGCCGGCCACGGATCTACGTTTCCATCCGATTTATAGATTTTCTATTGATAGTGTACATTTTGTAGACTACAGTCCTTCCTAGCCTCGCACGGCAGGGAGACGCGGTCGGGCCTCGTTACGGAACAGGCCGCAGCTTAGTCATAGCCCAATGTCCGGCGCGGGCGCCATGTGTGGGGACAGGCGCCCCGCCGATCCCTCGCAAGGAAAGACGGTAGTACGCAAGACCGACCGCAGATCGGCGATCCGGTCGTTGGCGCCGTTCATCCGGCTGCGGTGGCGTGGCGGTCGTAACCGTCGGAATGCAGCTGTCGCTCGGGACGTCTGTTGCTTATCCAGCGCTTTTCGCGTCGCTGGCGATCTCTTCCTTGCGCTTGGCGACGTGAGCTTCCAGGGCCTCGTCGATGGCCGGGTCGAGCGGCGGCGGCTCATAGTCCTTCAGCAGCTCTTTCCAGATCGCGTTGGCGCGCTCGGCGGCGCTGCGACTGCCGTCCTCGGACCAAGTCTCGAAGTTGCGCCAATCGGAGACGATCGGCTTATAGAAGGCGGTCTCGTAGCGCGCCAGGGTGTGGCTGCTGCCGAAGTAGTGCCCGCCGGGGCTGACCTCGCGGATCGCCTCGACGCCGATCGAGTCCTCGTCGACCACGATCGGCTCCAGGTACTCCGCCATCATCTGCAGCATCTCGGCATCGACGATCAGCTTCTCGAAGGAGCCGACCAGGCCGCCCTCGAGCCAGCCGGCGCTGTGGAACACCAGGTTGGCGTGACCCATGACCGCGCCCCAGAGCGACATCTCGCTCTCGTAGGCCGCCTGGGCGTCCACTGCGTTGGAGGCGTTGGTGCTGCTCGAGCGGAAGGGCACGCCGTAGCGCCGTGCCAGCTGCCCGGTCGCCTGCGCCGCCTTGCTGTATTCCGGCGTGCCGAAGGCCGGCGCCCCGGTCTTCATGTCGACGTTCGAGGTGAAACCGCCGTAGACCACCGGCGCGCCCGGCTTGACGAGCTGCGCCAGGACGATGCCGGCTAGCGCTTCGGCGTTCTGCTGCGTGAGCGCACCGGCCAGGGTGGCCGGCGCCATGGCGCCGGAGAGCGTGAAAGGCGTGATCACCACCGGCTGTCCGGCGCGCGCCAGCTCCATCAGGCCCTGGGCCATGGCGCCGTCGAGCTGGCGCGGCGAATTGGTGTTGATGTTGCCGAAGGTGAGCGGCTGCCGCGGCAGGTCCTCGTAGGCGATGCCGTTGGCGATCGCCGCCATCTCGATCCCGTCGCGCGCGCGGAAACCGCCGAGCAGGGAGGTCGACCAAACCTTATCGGTTAGGGTCGCGGCCGCCCGGTACTTGTCGAGATGGCGCGTCTCCGCCGGCAGGTCGAGCGGCTCGAAAGGTGTCGAGTTCGCCATGTGGATGATGTCGAAGCACTGCACCAGCCGCGTGAAATCGCACATCTCGGCGTAGCTGCCAGCGCGCCGGCCACCGTCCAGGTCGGAGGTGAAGGACGGCCCACCCACCGTGTGGAAGTTAATGTTGGCGCCGCCGACCGTGATGCTCTTCTTCGGGTTGCGCGCCCGAACCGTGAAGCTAGCCGGCGCCTTGGCCACCTGCTCCTCGACCAGCGCCGGGTCGAAGCGGACGGTCATCTCCTCGTCGTCGACCATGGCGCCTGCCGCTTTCAGCAAGCGGCGCGCCTCGGCATCGAGGATCTTCATGCCGATCTCGGCCAGCACGCGCAGCGAGGAACGATGGATCGCCTCGACCTGATCGGCGGCAGGCGATTGACCAGGTTGCGCCAGGGCAGACGCTCGATCGTGGTCCCTCTGTCGGCGCGGCGCGCGCTGCGGCGCCTCCCTCTGGGCCATGCGATCCCCCTTGTCGTACGAGCAACCCCGCCGCAAGCGCAGATTCGCGAGCGGCAACCTTGCGGCGCCCGCTAACCTTTGGCTAGCCAGCCCAGGCTAGGCCCCGGGGGATCTCAAGAGAAGAGCCAATGCGACGCCGCTTGTCGCTCAGCAAACAGGGATCCGCCGAAAGTCTTCAGGCGCCCATGTTCGCCGCCATGAATTCGAGCGTCCTATCCCAGGCGACCTGCGCGTTGGCTTGATCGTAGCGCGGGCTCGTCGGATCGCCGAAGGCGTGGTCCGCCTCGTACCAATAGCGCGTGAGCGACTTGCCCGCCTTGGCCATCTGTGCCTCGAAGCCGTCTACCATCTCCTTGGTGATCCAGCCGTCGCGGGTCGCGAAGTGGCCTTGCACCGGGCCCTTGAGGCTGGCCAGTTCCTCGGCGCTTCGGGTCACGCGGCCGTAGTAGATAACCGTGGCCTCGACCGGCGTGGCGATCGAGGCATCGAGCGACCAGCCGCCGCCGAAGCACCAGCCGATCGTCGCCAGCTTGCCGCTGCCCTGGTCGTGTTCGCGCAGCCAGCCGAGCCAGGAGCGCAGGGTGTCGTTCGCTTCGTCCGTCTTGACCGCGTTCATCAAGGCCCGAGCGCCTTCGGGATCGTCGGCCGACTGGCCGTCGTAGAGATCGACGGCGAGGCCGACATAGCCTTCCTTGGCGAACTCGACCGCCACGGCCTTGATCTGATCGACCAGCCCCCACCACTGGTGGATCAGCAGCACCGTGGGCGCGGGCGTGACCTCCGGAATGGCGATCGCCGCCGAGACCGAGCGGCCACCTTGGCTGGTGATCGAGACCTCGTCGACTTCGGCGGCCGCCGCGCGGACCAGTTGTGGGTCCGCCAAAATGGCCGCCAGCGGCAGACCGGCGAGGGATGTCAAAAGGTGACGGCGGGCAACTTGATGCATGGCGCGCTCCCTGGCTTGCATGTTCCGGATAAGTGTCTAAGTAGCATGGCGCCTTCCGCCTGATAGCGGAATGCCCGTCGCAAATTGTGACCGGCAACGCCGAGCGACTGCTGGAGACACCATGACCACCTTGCCGCTCCGCCTCGGCCTTGCTTGTCTGCTCTGCCTGGCCGCGTCGACCGCTTCAGCCGAGCCACTCGCGCTTGAAGTGATCCAGCGCCGGCTCGACCCGGAGCGGAAAGAGCTGACCCGCGTCAGCGCGCTGGAGTTCCGCGGCGCCTTGGAGATCACTTCGCCGCATCCGGCCTTCGGCGGCCTCTCCGGGATGGAGATCGACGCCGACGGCAGCCGCATGACCGCTGTCTCGGACAAGGGTAACTGGATCACGGCCCGGCTGCGCTACGACGAGACGGGCCGGCTCTCCGGCCTGGAGGATGGGACCGTCGCGCCGATTCTCGACCCGGCCGGCAGAACGCTGGACGACAAGTACACGCAGGACGCCGAATCGCTCGCGATGCTGCCGGACGGCAGTTTCCTGGTGGCGTTCGAGCGCCAGCATCGCCTCTGGCGCTATGCCGCCAATCTGGAGCCGGGCCGCCACAACGCGGTCCCCTGGCCGAGCCCGCCGGGCCTGAAAAGCTTGCCCGAAAACCTCGGACTGGAGGCGATAGCCGCCCTGGCCGACGGACGTCTGCTGGCGATCACCGAGAACGCTATCGAGAGCGCCGGCGGGACTTCCACTGGGACCGCCGCCGGGACGTCCACCGGGGGCAGCAGCTTTCCCGCCTTTCTCTGGGACGGCAAGGGCTGGAAGGAATTCAGCTACCGTCGAAAGGGCGAGTTCCGGCCGAGCGGCCTGGCGCTGCTGCCGGACGGCGACGTTCTAGTGTTGGAGCGTAGCTTCTCCTGGCTCGGCGGGATCGCCGCCCGCCTGGTCCGCGTGCCGGCCGCCGCGTTCAAACCGGGCGCAGTGATCGAGGGCGAAGAGCTGGCCGCCCTGGCCCCGCCGCTTATCACCGACAACTGGGAGGGCCTGGCCGTGCGCCAGGCGCCGAACGGTGAGACTCTGGTCTACCTGCTCTCCGACGACAACTTCCTGCTCATCCAGCGCAACCTGCTGGTCATGTTCGCGCTGCTGGAGAAGTAGGGACGCGGCGCCATACCAGGTCTATGACCGCTCGGCAAACTGTCAGGCTGCCCCTTGTCTCCCTTCTCTCCTCGGGAAAGACGAAAACAAATCAGACAGCTTTGCCGTTTGCGCAAACAAAAAGGCCCGATGAGCGGGCCTTTGCGGTGCAGCTTGTCGAGTGCCGATCAGGCCGCGGCGCTCTTGGCCTGCGCCTTCTGGACGCGGCGCTTGATGTCGCGCGCGGTCTTGCCGAGCTTGTCGTTCGGCGTGGACAGCAAGTAGGCGTCCAGGCCGCCACGCTTCTCGATGGTACGGATGGCCTTCGCGGTCAGGCGCACCGGCACCATCTCACCCAGAGCGTCGCTCAGCATCGAGGTCTTCTGCATGTTCGGCAGGAAGCGGCGGCGCGTCTTGTTGTGCGCGTGGCTCACGTTGTTGCCGGTCTGCACGCCCGTGCCGGTGAAGTCGCAGCGTCGCGCCATGGTCTCGGTCTCCCTCGGCCTTTGGGCCGATAAACAAGGGCCTCACGGCCAAAACACAGAATGCCGGGCAGCGGCCCGGCCGGGCGCTTATGTATGGGAGCGACCCCGATCCGTCAAGGCCCCCGAGATGAAACCCGCGACGGGCGCGGAAGTAGGAGGCGGCGGCGAAAACATGCGGATTGGTCGGAATCGGACTTCATAGATCTCCCTCCGCGAGTCATGACTTGCACCGCAAGGAACAAATCAGCAACATCCTCGGCTCTTCCCCTCAAACGCCGTCAGCGAGGAGTCCCATGACGAACCAAGCCGAAAAGGCCAGCCGTTTCCGCGCCCTGCACGAACGCGAGGGTGCCTTCATCATCCCCAATCCCTGGGACATCGGCACGGCGCGGATTCTTGCCGGCTCGGGCTTCGAGGCGTTGGCCACGACCAGCGCCGGCATGGCCTTCGCCCTCGGCCTGCCGGATGGCGCGGTCACCCAGGAGCAGGTCCTGGCCCACTGCCGCGAGATGGTCGCCGCCACCGCACTGCCCGTCTCGGCCGATCTGGAGAAGGGCTTCGGCGATACGCCCGAGAGCGCGGCCGAGACTGTGCAAGCGGCCGCCGCCTGCGGCCTCGCCAGCTGCTCGATCGAGGACTATACCGGACGATCGGACGAGCCGATCTATGACTTCAATCTCGCGGTCGACCGAATCGCTGCAGCGGTCGAAGCGGCGCGCGGCCTGTCGCACGACTTTGTCTTCACCGCGCGCTGCGAGAACTACATCCGCGGCAACCCGGACCTGGACGACACCCTGAAGCGCCTGCAGGCCTATGAAAGTGCCGGCGCCGACGTGCTCTACGCGCCGGGACTCAATGACCTGGGCACCATCAAGACGGTCTGCGACTCCCTGGGGAAGCCGGTCAACGTGGTCATGGGCCTGATGGGCGGCAACATGAGCCTCGAGGAACTTGCCGCCGCAGGCGTTAAGCGGGTCAGCGTCGGCGCCGCACTCGCCCGGGTCGCCTTCGGCGCCTTCGTTAAGGCCACGCGCGAGATGGCGGAGAAGGGCAGCTTCACCTTCGCCGAAGACTGCATCGGCTTCCCGGAGCTGCAAGCCTATTTCACACCTGCGTCGGAGAGCTAAAGCAGCAGCGCCAGGGCGACCGAGGCGACCAGCAGGACGGCAAAGGAGACGTTGATCGCGCGGTTGAGACCCGGCTGGCGAAAGGCGCGGGTCAGCGCGGCGCCGACGAAGAGCCAAGCGATGTCGACCACGATGACGATCGCCAGCAGGATCGCTGTCTTCAGCGCCGCGTCGACCTCGGGCCGCTCTCGGATCAGGACGAAGCCGGAGAAGAGCGCTGCCATAGCGGCATAGGCCTTGGGATTGGCGAGCGCCAGGAAGATGCCGCCGCCGAAGGAGGGCGGGCTCCCCTGGCCGCTGTCCTCCGCCAGGGTCGGGGCCGTGGCGATGCGGTAGGCGAGATAGATCATGTAGGCGGCGGCCAGGCCGCCGACCACGGCTGCCGCGCTCGGCACGGCCAGGACCAGCCCGGTGACGCCCGTTGCCGTGATGACCATGACCGTCAGGATTCCGCTCACGGTCCCGGCCAGGAAGGGCAGTCCACGCTGCGCCCCAAAGGCCGCGCCGGTCGCTGCGATGCTCAAGGTCGCCGGGCCGGGGCTGCCGGTCAGCGCAAAGCCGGCGAGCACGAAGGCGACCAGGCCGTCCATCAGCGCCATACCATGAATTGGCCGGCCTTTCGTCCCCCGCCGGGGGGTTTGCTAGAGTAGCGCATGGCATCCTTGTTAGCCCAAGCCACGCCCGCCCGTCTTGAACGATCGTGCGACGGTCCGCATCAAGAGGCAGCGGGCGATTGGATCAGAAGTGCGCCGGCGCGACCGGGCTTCGAGCGTTGCGAGGCCTTCTTCGCCGGCCACGCCTTCGATCCCCATCGACACGACAGCTACGCCATCGCCATCACCTTGGGCGGCCTGCAGGCCTTTGGCTATCGCGGCGCCGAGCAGCGCAGCCTGCCCGGCCAGGCCGTGGTGCTGCACCCCGATGAGAAACACGACGGCCACGCCGGCAGCGAAGTCGGCTTCCGATACCGCATCCTATACATCGCGCCGCGCCTCATACGAGACGCGCTTGGCGACGAGCATCCGCTGCCCTTCGTGCCCGAGGCCGTGTCGAACGATTCGCGCCTGATCGCAGCGCTGAGGCTGGCTCTCGACGATTTCGAGGAACTGCTGGAAGAGCTGCAGGTCAATCAGATCGTCCTCGAGCTTGCCGAGGCCCTCGTCGCCCTCGATTCGTCGCTCCCGGCACGGCGCCCGCTTCCGGCTGATCACCTGGCCGTCGAACGAGCCCGCGCTTTGCTGGAAGAAAAGCTGGAAGAGCCGCTGCGATCCGAAGCGCTGGAAGCAGCGACCGGACTCGACCGCTACAGCCTGGCCCGGCAGTTCCGCGCCGCCCTCGGCACCAGCCCCTACCGCTATCGCGTGATGCGCCGGGTCGACCGGGCGCGCCGGCTGATCGAGGCGGGGCAGACACTGAGCGACGCGGCCCTCGCCAGCGGCTTCGCCGACCAGAGCCATATGACGCGGCACTTCAGGAAGGCCTATGGCCTGCCGCCCGGCCGCTGGGCCGCCATGACGAGGGCCGACACACTGGTTGTGGATTAAACCTCGTCGCGCCCCAGAAACGTCGCCAGCAGGCGGCGCGCGGCGGCCGAGGGCGCCATGCGGCCGGCGACGACCGCGGCCTCGAGCTCCGGCAGCTGCGCCGCCACCTGCGGATCGGCCTTGAGGGCGGCGGTCAGGCTCTCGCCGACCTCGCGCCAAAGCCAGGCCTGGGCCTGCGCCGCGCGGCGGCTCTCCAGCTCGCCGCTTTCGCCCAGGGCGCTGCGGAAGGCGCCGACTGCCTCCCAGACCTCGGCGATACCGACCGCGTTCAGGGCCGAGCACTTGAGCACGCGCGGCGTCCAATTCGGGCTCGCCGGACGCAGCAGGTGAAGGGCCGACTGGTAGTCCGACACGGTCCGCTCGGCCACGCTCTCCAGCGCGCCGTCGGCCTTGTTGACCACCAACAGGTCGGCCAGCTCCATGATGCCGCGCTTGATGCCTTGCAGCTCGTCGCCGCCGGCCGGCAGCAGAAGCAGCAGGAAGAGATCGACCATCTCCGCCACCGCCGTCTCCGACTGCCCGACCCCGACCGTCTCGACGATGATCACGTCGAAGCCGGCCGCCTCGCAGAGCAGCATGGCCTCGCGTGTGCGGCGGGCGACGCCGCCAAGGGTACCGCCGGTCGGCGACGGGCGGATAAAGGCGCCGGGGTTGCGCGACAGCTGCTCCATGCGCGTCTTGTCGCCAAGGATCGAGCCGCCGCTCACCTGGGAGGAGGGATCGATCGCCAACACGGCGACCCTGTGGCCCTGCTCGATGAGCGCGAGCCCGAGAGCCTCGATGAAGGTCGACTTGCCGACGCCCGGCACCCCGGTGATGCCGATACGAATGGAGCGGCCGCTGTCCGGCAGCAGCGCTTCCAGCACGGCCTCGGCATCGCCCCGATGCGCCGGCTTGATCGATTCCACCAGGGTGATCGCGCGGGCCAGGGCGCGCCGCTCGCCGCTGCGCAGCGCTTCGGCGAGCGACAAGACCGCAGAGGGCTCAGCCGCGCGATCCGCACGCACAGACCCCGTCATCGGCGGCGATCTCTCACGAAGCGTCGCCCCGCATGGTTTGGGCTTCTTGGCGCGCCGTTTCTGCTCCTGGGCCGAGCGGCTGACCATAGCTGAACTCGACGAAGTTGCCGTCGGGGTCGCGCAGGCCGCAGTAGTAGCCGACCGGATAGGGCTCCTGCCGCGGCGCCCAGGCAAGGCAGCCGGCCTGCTCGCCCCTGGCCGCGATCGCGTCGACCGCCGCCTTGCTCTGCAGGGCGAAGCCGAAGTGGCTGAAATCGCGCTCCGCCTGATCGCGGCCTGGGCCGCCGGGTAGCAGGACGAAAATGAAGTCCTCCTCCCGCCCCGGCTCGGCCAGCCAGACGATGCGCCCGCTGCCGTCGCTCTCGGCCCGCTCGTGCACCACGCCCATGCCGCAGAACTCGCGGTAAAAGGCGACGCAGGCCTCAAGGTCGCGCACGTGCAGCGCCAAGTGGGTGAAGTTTGCCGTCATGGCGGAAACCTAGAGCAAAATCCCAGCGGATAGAACCATTCCTGGTTCGATCCGCTGGGATGACTTTGCTCTAAACCTTTAAGTTAGAGCAGCCTCCGATCACGTGGCAGCGTCCTGCGATTCCGCGTGATCGGAGGCTGCTCTGGCCGCGCGCGCGGGTTCAGGTGAAGGCTCGACGGATAAGGACGGCCGAAAGCCCCGGCCAAGCCGTCACTCGGCGCAATTGTTCTGGCAGCCGCAGCTCTTTACGCCGCCGGAGCCGGGAATTTCGCCCGGTTCGGCACCGGCGCAGTGGTTGATCTTCATCACGAAGCAGTCGTAGGGCAGGCCGGCATCGCAGTAGCAGGTCGTCCGGCTGCAGGTATAGAAGCTGCTCGTCCGCCCGGCCGCGAACTCCGCGTCGAGCTTGCGGCCTTCGGGCTGACAGTTGTTCGGATTGCCGAGCAACCGGCAAAGCTCCTCGAAGGGAACCATATTCACGGTCTGATGAACCTCGAGATTGCGGATCTCGGCACGGCAGCCATCGGAGCTATCCCCGCGTCGGCAGTAGCGCTCGATCTGCGCTCCGTGAGCGGCAAGTCCCTGGCGAGCGCCGTCGAAGGGGCGCTCCTCGCCACCGCCGCAGGCGGTCAACGTCAGACAGGCGAAGACGAACAGCAGACTCCGAACTGGCAAATGGCTCATGGCTTCGACCGTGCGATGCTTGTTTCCCCCAAGGATAGAATAGAGGGGAGTGCATCCGCCCACAACACGCAGAGCCTAAGGGAAACCGGCGCCCGTCAGCGCAAGAGATCGAGCGGCGGCGTGCCGTAACGGCTGCCGTCCAGCACGCTCCGGCGAAAGTCGCGCACGAAGCGCCAGAATTCCATGCGCTCTCCCTTGACCTCAATGTCGGCCCAGATCAGCCCGGCACGGTCCCGCCGGGCCTTGGCGATCACCCGGCCATCCGGATCGGCAATCACGCTGGGGAAGGCCTGCTTGCGGTCTGCCGCGTTGGCGGCGGCGATCCACATCACGTGATTGGCCGCGTGGGCCTGCAGGGTCGGGACGGCCACCAGGTGATGCGGCTGCTTTTCCGGCAAGGCGGAGAGCCCAGCGGTATAATGGGCACAGAGAACTAGGTCGCAGCCGCGCGCGCGATAGTCGGCGAAAAACGGCGGAAAGCGCGCGTCGAGGCAGATCGCCAAGCCGATCCTCATTCCCTTCAACAGAAAATCCGCCGGCGCCCGCCCCGGGCGATAGTTCTGCAGGTCACGATCGTTACAGGCCCGTTTGGCGTAGGTCGCCAGCGGCTGTCCGTCCGGCCCGACGGCGCGCAGGGCGTTGAAGGGCTTGCCCCAGCCGTCCGAGGGGCCATCCGAGGCGCCATCCATGGGGCCGTCGAAGTGGCTGGTCCCGAAAACGACGCAGAGGCCGCGCCGGCCGGCAGCGGCGGCAAGGGTCTGCTCCGCCTCGGCCAAGGCCGCGCGGCTGTAGGCGGACCAATTGGGAAAATGCGTCCCCGCATAACCGGAAAGCGCGCACTCGGGAAACAGGACCAGATCCGCAACGCCTGCCGCGGCCCCGTCGAGCAACTGGATCATGACGGCAGAATTCTGCCGCGGATCGGCTGATACGGGGCATTGCGCCACGGCGAGGCGCAATCCGCTCGGTGATTTGCTCTCCTGCGACGCTGGCACGCCTCAACTCCGCCTGGAAGGCCCCGATTGGTGAGCGCCGCAGCCTAACGCGATTCGGAGTCATTGTTAGAACAAAAATGGAACAAATTATCTTGCTGATCGATCCCCCATTTAGGGGATTAGACCATCGAACTACACGCAATCTCCCTCGTATATGCTAGAGAGGGGTAGCGTTCATTCGTGTATTGTTTGCTTGTCCGCATCAGCCCCTGAAGGGGGATCTATGGGCCGGCGGCATTTGTCAGGAAGGGGACGGCTCAAGATGCGTGACGGCGCGATTTCCAACGCTCTCCCCTTGGACGACATCCCCCATGAAGACATGGCCGCGCTCCATCGGCTGTGGCTGCGCGCCAAAAAAGACCGCCGCATGCCGGCGCGCAGCGACTTTCTGCCGGAAGACTTTGCGCCGATGCTCGGACGCATCGTTCTGTTCGACGTGCATCGCAACCCCTTGGAGTTCGTCTGCCGCCTCTACGGCAGCCAAATCCGCAACGTCTATAACGAGGACATGACCGGCCGGTCGATCAGCGAGTTCCGGCCACCCGACTATCGCGACCTCCTGCTGCGCGACTACCGGGACATGGCCGAGAACGGCGAGCCCCGCTTGCACCGGATTGAGGTCTACCGGGACTACAAGCAGCTTCACTACGATCGGCTGCTTTTGCCGCTGGGCGCAAACGGCGAGACCGTCGACATGGTCCTGGCCGCCTCGGTCTATATCGAAAACTTGGCGCGGCTGTTCGAGACCTCTTGACCGGCATCCTTCCTGTCCACCGCTGTCGAGCTCAGTTGCTTGCCGCAGCAACGCTCTCACGCTAAAGAGCGCCGCACTGCACCGGGGAGCGCGATGATCGGAAGTGCCATGATCGAGCGACCGACGGTCCGCCTGCACCCTATCCTGCCCATCGAGCTTTGAGATAGATGCGTCAGTTCGGCGAGCAGATCGACGGCTGGATCTATGCGGAGAGGCCGGGCGCCTATGCGATCATCCGCGAGCCCGTGGGGCCGCGCCTGCTGATCGTCGAAACGCCCTTCGGCCTCTATCTGCCGGGCGGCGGGCTGGAGCCGGACGAGGCGATCGAAGCCTGCCTGCGACGCGAGGTGCTGGAGGAGACCGGCTACGACATCGCGGTCGGCCAGGAGATCGCCCGTGCCGCCCAGTATCGCATCTCCAACCGCAAGAGCGCGGCCTTTAACAAGCTCTGCCAGTTCTTCCTGGCTGAGATCCGCGGCGATCCGATGCAACCAAGCGAAGCCGATCACGTGACCCTCTGGCTCGAGCCGGAGGAAGCGCGCGAGCGGCTACGCGAAGAGGCCTCGCGCTGGGCGATCGTGCAAGCGTTGGCTTTCTAAGAGCCCGACTCAAAACTCTATGAGGGATAGCAATATCTTGCGAGGCGTCTGGTGGTCAGCCTGATATGGGCGATGTTGATCCAAGCCTCGGCGCTTTCGATAGATTTCTCCCAATCCTTTGCCAAT
>Ga0209458_1000048_pt1 | contig 76453 bp, 66 predicted proteins | sample WorMetLIZAISLAND_FD_187411 | JGI IMG/M metagenome (GOLD analysis project Ga0209458, IMG submission 187411) | Marine gutless worms symbiont microbial communities from Max Planck institute for Marine Microbiology, Germany - Inanidrilus manae... ...
CTCCGGCGCTGCGCCACGGGCTCAGCCGCAGCGCCGGAGCGCTCTCGGATGGTCTGACCGGCTGGGTGCGCAAGCGCAAACTGGATGCCGCCGCCCTGGAGGAGCTGGAGGACGTACTGGTCAGCGCCGACCTGGGCCCGACGGTCGCGGCCCAGGTCGTCGGCAATCTCTCCGACAGCAAGTTCGACAAGGAGGTCACCGACCTGGAGATCCGCGAGGCCCTGGCGGAGGTCGTCGGCGGCATCCTGGCCCCCGTAGCCGAACCCCTCAACATCGATCCGGCCCACCGACCGCACGTGATCCTGGTGGTCGGCGTCAACGGCACCGGCAAGACGACGACAATCGGCAAGATGGCCAAGCAGCTGACGGCCGTCGGAAAGAGCGTGGTCCTGGCCGCCGGCGACACTTTCCGCGCCGCCGCGATCGAGCAGCTCGAGGTCTGGGGCCAGCGCAGCGGGGCGCGGGTGGTGCGTCGCGACGTCGGCGCCGATCCGGCCGCCGTCGCCTACGAGGCGCTGGCGCAGGCGCGCGAGGAGGACGCCGACATCCTGATCGTCGATACCGCCGGCCGTCTGCAGAACAAGGCCGACCTGATGGACGAACTGGCCAAGGTGGTTCGCGTGCTGGCCAAGCAGGACGCATCGGCACCTCACGATGTGCTGCTGGTGCTCGACGCGACCACAGGACAGAACGCGATCCGCCAGGTCGAAGTCTTCACCGAGGTCGCCAACGTCACCGGCCTGGCGATGACCAAGCTCGACGGCTCGGCCCGTGGCGGCGTCCTCGTCGCGGTGGCGGAAAAGACGCGGCTGCCGGTGCATTTCATCGGCGTCGGCGAAGGGGCCGACGACCTGCAGCCGTTCGACGCCAACGAGTTCGCCGAGGCGCTGGCCGGCCTCGAAAGCTGAGGCGCGCCGCCCCGAAAATCAGAGCAGACCGGGCTCGCCGAGGTGGACCAGCCGGCCATCGCTGATGGTCGCCACGACCCGTGGCGCGCCGGCGCCGGCACGGACCAGCACCACGTCCGCGCGGCGGCCTTCGCTCAGCTCGCCGCGATCGTCGAGCCCGGCCGCCTGCGCGGGGTTGCGCGAGACCAGCGGCCAGGCCTGCGCCAGGTCCAGGCGGCCATCGGCCGCCAGTCGGAATGCGGCCGACAGCGGCGCCGGGTAGTAGTAGTCGGACGCGAGCACGGTACAACGGCCCGCTTCGGCCGCCTCTGCCGCGTTCACGGCGCCGATATGGCTGCCGCCACGTACCACGTTGGGCGCACCCAGGACCACGTGTTCACCGGCCGCGCGCGCCGCCGCCGCCGTCTCCCAGGTGAGCGGGAACTCGGCGACGCTGCAGCCCAGGGCACGGTAGCGGGCGCGCACCTCGGGGCTGGTGTCGTCGTGCGACAGCATCGTCACGCCGCGGCGACGCGCGGCGGCGGCGATCCGCTCGATCGCCGGCTCGACCTCGGTCCGCCGCGCCCAGACCGCGTCCAGCAGGCCACGATAGTCGGCTTCGCTGAGCCCGCACCGCTGGGCCCAGCTGCGCATTTTCACCGGATCGGTGCGTTTGCGGACGCTGCCGGTGGTGTGGTCGTTGAAGGCGAACAACGGCGGCACCTTTGCCGTCAGCCAGCTGTGCACCTGGGCCTCGGCATCCAGGGCAAAGGTCTCCCAGCGGATGTGCAGACGATGGTCGACCGTCAGCTGCTCACGCGTCGCCTCCAGCGCGGCGACCACGGCGGCACCGTTCTCCAGGCTGCGCAGACCCGGTTCCCACGACAGGGTCAGGCCGTGGAACGCCGTGGTGATGCCGTTTGCCGCCAGTTGCCGGTCGGTGTCGAGCAGCGCCACGTCGAGCGGGAAATGAACCTCTGGCCGCGGCATGATCTGGCGCTCGAACGCATCGCCGTGGATGTCGACGATGCCCGGCAGCACCAGCAGCCCGGATGCATCGAGCACCTTCTCGTCCGGCAGCGGCGGCAGCGCGTCGGCGACGGCGGCGATCCGCCCCTCGGCCAGGCGCAAGTCGGCCAGGTCCACGCCATCCGGTCCGAGGACTTCACCGCCCGCTATCAGCATCGATGCCCCCATCCAAGTCCATTGCCGGTGCCGCCGGCACGGCGGCCAGGACCGCCCTGCGGGCGGCTTGTCGCCCGCAGGCAAATGCCTATACTGCCGGCCGCCTTTCAACCCCCGAAATGACGGAAAGCGCGTGCCGATGAACAAAGGCGATGTCAAGAAGGTGGTGCTGGCCTACTCCGGCGGCCTGGACACCTCTGTCATCCTGAAGTGGCTGGCAGAGACATACGGCTGCGAAGTGGTGACGTTCACCGCCGACCTGGGTCAGGGGGAAGAGCTGGAGCCGGCCCGGCACAAGGCCGAGCTGCTGGGCATCAAGGAGATCTTCATCGAAGATCTGCGCGAGGAGTTCGTCCGCGACTACGTCTTCCCGATGTTTCGCGCCAACGCCCTGTATGAGGGCTGCTACCTGCTCGGCACCTCGATCGCCCGGCCGCTGATCGCCAAGCGGCAGATCGAGATCGCCGCCGAAACCGGCGCCGACGCGGTGGCCCATGGGGCCACGGGCAAGGGCAACGACCAGGTCCGGTTCGAGTTGAGCTACTACGCCCTCAACCCGGACATCAAGGTGATCTCGCCCTGGCGGGAATGGGACCTGGAATCGCGCACCCGGCTGATCGACTTCGCCGAGAAGCACCAGATCCCGATCCCCAAGGACAAGCGCGGCGAAGCGCCATTCTCGGTCGACGCCAACCTTCTGCATATCTCGGCCGAGGGCAAGGCGCTGGAGGACCCGTGGCACGAGCCGGGGGAGTTCGTGTTCTCCCGCACGGTCGCACCGGAAGCAGCCCCCGACGAGCCGACCTATGTCGAGATCGAGTTCCAGCGCGGCGATCCGGTCGCTGTCGACGGCAAGCGGCTGTCGCCGGCGCAGCTGCTGACGCGCCTGAACGAGCTGGGCGGGGCCAACGGTGTCGGCCGCCTGGATCTGGTCGAGGGCCGCTTCGTCGGCATGAAGAGCCGGGGCGTCTACGAGACCCCCGGCGGCACCGTTCTGCTCGCCGCGCACCGGGCGATGGAGAGCATCACCCTCGACCGCGGTGCCGCCCATCTCAAGGACGAGCTGATGCCGCGCTATGCCGAGCTGATCTACAACGGCTTCTGGTTCTCGCCGGAACGGCAGATGCTGCAGGCGCTCATCGACAAGAGCCAGGAGCATGTCGAGGGCACGGTGCGGCTGAAGCTGTACAAAGGCAACGTGCAGGCCGTCGGACGACAGTCAGACAAGAGCCTGTACAGCCTCGAGCACGTCACCTTCGAAGAGGACACGGTGTACGATCAGCGCGACGCCGAAGGCTTCATCCGGTTGAACGCCCTGCGCCTGCGCCTGTTGCATCGCCAGCACGGCTGACGGGGCGCCGCGCCGGCTCAGAGCAAGTTCACCCTGACCCCGCAAAGCTCGACCTGGTCATCGGAGCGCCGCAGGCCGCGCGCCTCGGCGGCGGCGAGGATGCGGTCGCGATCCTGCGGCAGCACGTCGATGGCGCCGACCCCAAGCCCCCGTTCGTCCTCAGCCGGGGCGAAGCGCAGGCGGGCGTTGTCGAGGGCGATTTCCGGGCCACGTGAGCCCGCCCGCACCTTGCGGTCCAGCACCTTGCCCCATTGCGCCGCCACCGAGACCGCGTTTTCGGCCTGGATCTCGACCGCCGTGATCGCCTGGGTGACGTCGGTACGGATGTATTCCGGCCAGTCCGGACCGGCCCATTTCCAGAACGACTGCTCGCGATGCCAGTTCGAGCCCGGGTGCATGGTATCGATCGACAGGATGGCGCCGGGAACGTCGGCGGGATGGAAATGCGTGGCCATCACCTCCTCGCTGTCGTGCCGCCAGACGTCGCGTACCGGCAGGGCGGCGATCCGCTCCCGCTCGCGCCGGGCATCTGCACATTGCAGGATCACCATGTAGTCGCCGTCGCCGCCGCGCCGCTCCAGGTAGCGGCCCGCCGTGGTATCGGCGCGCACCGGAGCGACGACCTCGAGGAAGTTGCCGTTGACCGGGATCAGGGCGTTCTCGAGCCCGAACTTGCCGACGCCGGGATCGCTGTAGCAGACTTGCAGCCCCAACACATCGGTGATGGCGTCGACCGCAGGGGCCAGTTTCTCGGCCACGAATACGAACTGCCTCAGGCGCATCGCCCATGCTCCCTTGCTTGCCGGTGAAGGCAGTGATGATAGCCCGTTCTCAGCCGTTCGCCACAAGCGTGCCGGCAGCGGACCGGCCAGTGCGGCCTCAGACCTCGGGCACCGCCACCCCGGCCTGACGACAGGCTGCCGTTACCGTGTTCAGCATCAAGCTGGCCACGGTCATCAGGCCGACGCCGCCCGGCACCGGCGTGATCGCCCCGGCGACCTCGCAGGCCGGGGCGAAATCGACATCGCCCACCAGCCGGGTCTTGCCGTCGTCTTCGGCGACGCGGTTGATGCCGACATCAATCACGGTGGCACCGGGCTTGATCCAACTGGCCTGCACCAGACGCGGCCGGCCAACGGCGGCGATGAGCACGTCAGCCTGGCGGCAAAGGGCCGGCAGGTCGCGGGTGCGCGAGTGCGCCATGGTGACGGTGCAGTTCTCCCGCAGCAGCAGCTGGGCCAGTGGCTTGCCGACCAGGTTGGAGCGGCCCACCATCACCGCGTGCTGGCCGGCAAGCCCGCCGTCGCCAAAGCGATCGCGAAGCAGCAACAGGCAGCCCAGCGGGGTGCAGGGCACCATCGCCGGCAGGCCGACGCTCAGCCGTCCGGCATTGACGACATGCAGGCCGTCCACGTCCTTGGCCGGCTCGATGGCGTCGATCACGGCCAGTTCGTCGAGCTGCCCCGGCAATGGCAGCTGCACCAGGATGCCATGCACGGCAGGATCGGCGTTCAACTGCGCGATCGTCTCTGCCAGTCGTTGCTGGCTGGTGTCGGCAGGCAACAGGATCTGCGCCGACGCGATCCCGGCCGCGTCGGCCGCCTTGCCCTTGTTGCGGACATAGACCTGGCTGGCCGCGTCGTCGCCGACTAGGACCACGGTCAGTCCTGGGGTCAGGCCATGTCTGGCCTGCAGCGCGGCGACCTGGCGTGCCGCCCGATCTTTCAAGGCCTGGGCAAAGTCCTTGCCCGAAATGATCTCCGCGCTCATGCCCGCTCCCCATGCTGTGGCATCGGTCGATAGCTGGCCAGCCAGGCCTGCAGCCTGGCCTGGGTCGGCCCCGGCGCGCCCCGAACCAGCAATTGCTTGTTGCGCTGCTTGTGTCCGCCGGTCACCGCCAGCGCCGATCTCGGCAGGCCGGCGGCCTTGGCCAGCAAACGAACGAGGGCCTGGTTCGCCCGGCCCTTCTCCGCCACCGCGGTAACCCGCACCTTCAGCCTTCGCCGACCGTCGGCCGCGGTTTCGATGCCGTCGATTCGGTTCTGCCCGGCGGCCGGCTGCAGGCGGACCGAGATCACCACGCCCCCTTCGACCATTCGCAGAGGCGAGTCCTCGTCCACCGGCGGCGGCCGACGAGATTGGCTAGCGGAGAACGGCAGGGGCGACGTCGTAGGCGATCAGATTGCGGACGAAATACAGCAAAAGGATCAGCACGACGGGCGAGATGTCGACCGGTCCCAGGTTGGGCAGGATGCGGCGGATCGGCGCGAGCACCGGTTCCGTCAGGCGATGCAACACGTCGCCGATCATGTAGACGATCCGGTTCGAAGTGTTGATCACATTGAAGGCGACCAGCCAGGACAGCACCACCGAAATCAGAATGATCCAGATGTACAGGTCGATCACGGTGGTAATCAGGTTGATCAGTGCGTACATCCGCGTCGCGTCCGCTGTTGTAGGCCAAGGCTCCGGGGGCAGATGTAAGCTGCCGCGCGCGGCAAGGCAAGCAACCTTGGCCGCATGGCCCCGCCGCCGCCCGCCGGGCGCGGCCTTGACAGCCGCCGTGCGCGGTTCCTATATGCGCGGCGGACCGGGGCCGTAGCTCAGTTGGGAGAGCGCGACGTTCGCAATGTCGAGGTCAGGGGTTCGATTCCCCTCGGCTCCACCAATCCTGCCACTGCGTTTCAACTGCGGACGACGAACGGCCGTCGCATTGCGCGATCGCCCGGTCGGCGCTGTCTGTGAGCCAGCGCACAGTCTTCGCCGGCTGCATGTCTTCAGAGTCGAGGCCTTACGCGCGAACCGGTCCGCTCCCCGACCGGCCGGCTCCGGCAAAGCTGGGTACCGGCTGGCCGGTCCGGGGGGCGGGTCTATCGAGTACAAATGGTAAGGAGAATGCGGTAGCCTGTTGCGGTGACCTTTGCCGGTGGGGCCGTAGGGTTGAGCCATGACGAACGGAAACAGCGCTGAATCCGGGCGTTCTGCCGGTTAAGCAAAGGTTTTCATTAACAGGTTGTTAACCAGTTCCCCGCACGCTTTGCACTCAGAGCGATAAGTGTACGAGTACGCATTCAGGGGAGGGTGGTAGATGGCTGACGGCACCGCGACCCGGTCGCGCCTGCGCCAGCTGGTCCTGACGGCAGACGGGTCGTTGGACCTGCTGCGTCTGCGCTTCGCCGACCCTGTCCTGGAAGAGAGTTTCCACGACGCACATTACCAGCGGGCCCTGCCGGTCATCCGCATCGCCCTGTTGCTGGGCGTGGTGCTGGTCACCGCCTTCGCCCTGCTCGACCTGATTATCGTCGGTGAACAGATCATCGCCGTCTACCTGATCCGTTTCGGCGTCATCTGCCCGACCCTGCTCGGCCTGTTCCTGGTCACCTTCACCACCGCGTTCCGCCGGCTGATGCAGACGACGATGATGGGTGCGATGCTGATCGTCGGCTTCGGCGTCGTCGCCATGACTGGCTTCATCGATGCCCCTGGCAGCTATCTCTACTACGCCGGGATCCTCGATACCGTGATCTACTGCTGCTGCGTGATGCGGCTGCGATTCTTCTACGCGCTGTTCGTATCGGTCGTGCTGTTCATCGCCTACCAGTTGACCGCGATAATCTGGAACCCAGTGCCGGACTGGGCATTGCTGAGCAACAACTTCTTCTTCGTCACCGCCGTCGGCGTCGGCGCGTTTGCCGCCTACGTGCAGGAGTATTACCTGCGCGTCGCCCACCACAACGAGACGCTGGTGGCAGCCGAACGCGACCGCTCGCAGCAACTGCTGGCCAAGGCCCGTGCCGCCAGCCAGGCCAAGTCCGACTTCCTGGCGATGATCAGCCATGAGCTGCGGACACCGCTGAACGCCATCATCGGCTTCTCGGAGATGATGGGCCAGGAGATGTTCGGGCCGCTGGGCGACAAGCGCTACAAGGCCTATGTCGAGGACATCCACGGCAGCGGCAATCACCTGCTCGACGTGATCAACGACATCCTCGACCTGAGCAAGGCCGAGTCCGGGCGCCTCGATCTGCATGAAGAGAACATCGACCTTGCCGCCCTGGTCGAGACCGTGGTGCGGCTGATCCGCGAGAAGGCGCAGCAGAAAGAGGTCGCCCTCGACTGCAATCTCAATGCGAACCTGCCGATGGTGCGCGGCGACCGCAGCATGCTCACCCGCGTGGTGCTCAATCTCCTCTCGAATGCCACCAAGTTCACCGAGCCCGGCGGCCAGGTTTCCGTCACCCTGAAGGTCGAAGATGATGGCCGGCCCGTGCTGACCATCCGTGACACCGGCATCGGCATTGCCCCCAACGACCTCAAGCGGGTGATGGAGCCATTCCTGCAGGCCGATACCAGCCTGGCGCGCAAGCACGAGGGTACCGGTCTGGGGCTGCCCCTGAGCCGCAAGATGGTGGAACTGCATGGCGGCACGCTGGTGCTGGACAGCGTCCAGGGCGCCGGCACGACCGTGCGTGTCTGTCTGCCGGCGGCGCGGGTCGTCGGCTCTTACGCCCCGGCCGAGTCCGCCGCTGCCGCCGCCGAGTAGGGCAAAGGCTGGTCCGAAGAAGGCTGGTACGAACGGGGCGGCTCGGCTCAGACCGTCGTCAGCTGCGGCGCCGTGATCGCCATCACATAGTTGTAGCCAGTCGAGTCCAGCTTCAGTTCGACCTGCGCCGGCTTGATCAGCTGCGTCATCGCGTGCATCTGCTCTTCGTCCCGATAGATCAGCTCCCAGTCGAGAATGAAGGTCATCGGCCACACGTTGTCGGTGCCGGCCTTCATGTTGCCAATCACCAGGGTGCCGCCCGGCGCCAGACGGGAGAACAGAGCGGCGACAAGCGTCTGGGCCGCCCGGTCGGTCAGGTAGTCGATCAGGTCGACGCAGTAGATGTAGTCCTGGGGCGGCAGTTGACCGACCACGCCGGCCCCGCCCATCAGCTGCCCGAAGGACAGATGCAGGCAGGACAAATCGGTATCGGCCCGCGCCGCGTTTATCAGTGGGAAGATATTGCGGTAGGCACACGACAGCGCATCGCGATCCTGGTCGATCAGCGTGAACGCGGCAGGGCGCCGTGCGTCGGGGTGCGCCAAGGCGATTGGCACCTCTTTCGCGGAACCGCAGCCCAGGCTGGTGATGTGACAGGTCGGCCCGTCTTCGGACAGCAGCCGCGCCAGGTCGTCAGAGACCATTTCCATCCGCGTCCGCACACAGGAACCGACCTCGACGCCGATGCGGTGGCACAGGCGGGCATAGGCGCTGTCACCGCGGTCTTCCTGCTCGTAGACGAAGTTCATGATCTGATAGTCGCCGGGATAACCCAGGGGTTTCTCGTAGGAGCGCCGCCAGATCGGCCCTGCAACCAGTTCCGGCGTGACCACCTCTTCGGTGAACCGCTTGGCGGCGACGACCGCGCGCCGGTCCGCCAGCAACGGCTTGACCGCGGCATAGCCCTGGCGCCACAGCGAACGCCAGTCTGGAATGAACCGCTCGGCGCAATACTCGAAAGCCGCCTCGAAGCGATGCTGGGCGGCCGCGTCACCGCCCATCGCCTCGGCCTCGTAGCGATCGAGCAGGCGGCGGTACCGGCGCAGCTTGAACACCACGTCGGCGCAGTGCTTGCGGTACTCGGGCGTCACATGGAGCTGATGCGCCAGCGGCACCTCGTCCAGCTCCTGCAGCAGCGCCCGGTGGCGATGCTCGGCGGCGATCTCGGCGACGTCGAGGAAGCCGTCGAGAACCCTGATGCCGACCCGAAAGCCGCCTTTGCGGGGTTCCACCCGGGCCACCTCGCCACGGCCCTTGTAGATCACCTCGTCTTCGTTGCCGAGGGCGAAACTGACCGTACTGCCGACCTCCGGCGCCGCGTCGTTGGCGGGCGCCTGAATGGCCAGTCCGCTCATGCTGATGTCATACAGTGCGAAGCCCACGCCGCCCACAAGCACCTGCGGCGGCACCGGTCCCAGCAGCTCCTTGGCCCGAAACCGCTCCGACCGGTACAGAACCTGGCGGTCGACGGCGCCCTGAAGTTCCGCGTACTCGACACTCATGATTCGATGCCCCCCTCGGTAGTACGGCGTTCACCTGGCAGCAGACCTGCCTATTAAAACTATTTCGTAACCAATGTGCAATCGTAGAGGTTGCACCCAGCCTCATTCGCCGCCTACCGAAACGGGTTGGCGGCGGCCCGGCGACAGCGGCACTTTGCCCACAGGGGTGCATCGTCAGTGTTACTCTGGCATGACAGGACCAGCAGCAAGCACTGGGCAGAGACGGGCCGTGAAGACCAAGATCATCGTCAATCCAGCCGCCGGCCGGGGCCGTTGCGCCCATCTGTGGCCGGGCATCCGTGACCAGCTCGCGGCCGCACTCGGGCCGCTCGACATTGCCCTGACCGAGGCCGCGGGGCATGAGGCTGGGCTGGCACGCGAAGCCGTTGCGGCTGGCGCCGACCATATCGTCGTCGGCGGCGGCGACGGCACCCTCAATGGCGCCCTGAACGGCGCCCTGGCGGACGCCGGCACCAGCCGGCCCGAACTGACGTTCTCGCCGGTTCCGGCCGGCACCGCCAACGAGCTGGCCCGCGAACTGGGCTTCCATGCCGACGTCGGCGCGGCCGTCCGGGCCGCCGCCTCGGGCCAACCGCGCCGGCTCGACCTGCTGGAATGCCAGTGCCGCGACCCCCGAGGGGAGCCGGTCCGGCGCTTTGGCTATCTCGCCATTTCCTGGGGCGCTGCCGCGGAGATCAGCCACCGCACCAGCACCTCCCGCCTGCTCAAGCGCCTGGGCGGCGAGCTCAGCTACTTCATGGTCACGCTGATCGTCACCCTCACCTACCAGCACCGCCGTGGCCGGCTGCAGGTCGATGACAGCCGCTGGGACGACCTGGTGCACTACACGGGGCTGATCTGCAACACCCCGGTTCTGGGTGGCGGCATGCGGCTCGCCCCGGGCGCCGACGCCACCGACGGCATCGCCGATCTCGTCCTGTTCGGCGAGATCTCGCGCTGGGACATCCTGCTGCAGAAACCGAGCTGGCTGTTCGAAGGCCGTCACCTGGAGCACGACCGGATCGATCTGATCAGGGGGCGCGAATTCCAGGTCGACGGCATCGACGATGTCTGGGTCGACGCCGACGGCGAGACCATCGGCCAGCTGCCGCTGCAGGTCAGGGTCCTGCCACAGGCCTTCCGGGTGCTATGCTGACGCCGGACGGATCGGGCCGGATCGTCGACCGGTCCCTCAGCCCGGCTCTCCTGTACCCTCGCCAGCCGGCGCGGCGCCCCTGCGACCGCGGTGAAAGACCAGTTCGCCAAGTACCATGGTGACGATGTCGTCGTCGTCCGACAGCGGCAGGTTCAGGGTTTCGTAGTCGTAGAAGTTCTTGTCGGGATAGAACGCCTGACCAAACGTGCGCAAGGGAGCACGGTTGGCGATGATCCAGCGAAAGCTCTCGTAGATGCTCTCGCGCAGCGTCGCCGGATAGATCTCGTCATAGTATTTGCCGGTGGAATCGCGTTCCATGGCCGTGGTGATGGTGGTGCCGATCAGCCGATAGCGCAGCCGCAGCGGCGCATGTTCGACGTCGATCAGCACCAGGTTGCCGACGTGCTGCCTAAGCTCTATGGGGTCGATATCCTGGCGGCGTGGCATCCGCCGCGGCCCGCGCTTGTGCTGCCAATAGGCCAGCAGTTCTTTCGGCCGCGGGTCCCAGAAGTCCAGCGTCGGGTCGACGTTGACCCACATGTCGGGGGTCTCGTCGCCGTACGCGCGGCTGGTCACTGCGGCGTCTCCCACGCCGGCCGCCGTCTCCCGGGCCTGACGACCAAGGTCTCCGCGCGGTCACGTCTCGGCATGACGGCTTAGCTTCCGCTGCCAGCCGGCACGCGCGAACACCTCCGGGTTGACGGCGTTTTCCGGTGCCTGCCCGGCCATCACCGCGCGGATCGCGGTGCCGTTGATTTCGGCCATGGTGGCAAACATCTCGTCCGTCCAACCGAGCGCATGCGGCGCCATGATGACGTTGTCCAGTCGGTTCAACGGCTCTGCCGCCACCGACGGCTCCGGGTCGAGCACGTCCAACCCGGCGCCGGCAATGCGGCCTTCGGCCAGCACCTGGGCCAGTGCCGCCTGATCGACCACCGGTCCCCGAGCGGTGTTGATCAGGTAGGCCGACGGCTTCATCAGCGCCAACCGCCGGGCATCGGCCAGGTGACGCGTCTCCGCCGTGAGCGGACAGTTCAGGCTGACGAAGTCGGCCTGGGCGAACAGCTCATCCAGGTCGACGAGCTCGACCCCAAGCGCCTGCGCCGCCTGGGGATCGAGATAGGGATCATGGGCGATCAAGCGCAGATCGAACGGCCGCGCCAGCCGCGCCACCTCGGCGCCGATGTTGCCCAGCCCGACGATCCCCAGGGTGCGGCCGGCCAGGCCGGTGCCGTGGTGCCGGGTCCGCTCGGCCCAGCCTTCGGGTCCGCCCCGTGTCAGCCGGTCCTTGACGAACAGGTTGCCGGCCAGGGCCAGCAGATAGGTCATGGTCGCCACCGCCATCGGCCGGCGCACCGCGCCCGGGGTGATCGTAAGAACCACGTCATGCTCGGTACAGGCGGCGACGTCGACGGTGTCATAGCCGACCCCCATACGCGCCACGTGGGTCAGGCGGCCGTCATCGGGGAAGCTGTCGGCCTGCAGGCGCTCGCCCAGCAGGACGATGCTGTCGAACCCGGCGATCAGCTCAGGCGTCACTGGGCTGTGGCTCTCGAAGCGGGTGATCTCGACGGCGCCGCCGGCGGCCAGGCCGGAGAGATCGTAGCTCGGGAAATTGGCGCTGCCGTCCTCGCGGTACAGCGATATCGGAATGCCGACCCGGTAAGTCGCCATGGCTGTCCTCCCAACCCCCAACCGGTAATTAACGCATGCGGGCGGGCAAAAGAAAACGGGCCGCCCACCGGCGGCCCGTCACATGGGTCCGATGTTGGCGGCGCCAGGCTATGTCGCGAGGTGATTGACCGCAGACACGATCGCCTGCAGCGACGCGGTGTTGGTGTTGGAATGGACCGCCGCGCCGAAGGCGCTGCGCCCCTTGCCGTTCGCCAGCTTGATGAAGCAGACGGCCTCGACGTCCGACCCCGTGCCGCGGGCGTTCTGGTGGTAGTCGAGGAACTCGGCCTCGATCCCGCAGTGCTCGTTGAGGGCATGGAAGAAGGCGTCGATCGGACCATCGCCGCGGCCGACGATGTCCTTGACGTCGCCATTGTGGCGCACCGTCGCCGTGCACATCACCACCTCGGCCGACTCCGCCGTCGAGTTGATGCGGTAGTCGATCAGCTCGACGGGCTCGGTCGGTTCCAGATAGGTCGAGCGGAACTGCTGCCAGATCTCGTCTGGCGTGATCTCCTTGCCGGTCTCGTCGCTGACCGCCTGGATCACCTTCGAGAACTCGACCTGGCAGTCGCGTGGCATCTCGATGCCGAACTCCGCTTCGAGAAGATAGGCGACGCCGCCTTTGCCGGACTGGCTGTTCACCCGGATGATCGCCTCGTAGCTGCGCCCCACGTCCTTCGGGTCCATCGGCAGGTAGGGCACTCCCCACAGCGGCTCGTTCGACGCCTTCTGCGCCGTCATGCCCTTCTTGATGGCGTCCTGATGCGAACCCGAGAAGGCGGTGTAGACCAGCTCGCCGGCATAGGGGTGACGTTGATGCACCGGTAACTGGTTGCAGTACTCGGCAACCTCGATCGACTGGTTGATGTCCGAGAAGTCGAGCCCGGGATCGACCCCTTGCGTGTACATGTTCAGGGCCAGGGCAACGATGTCGACGTTGCCGGTGCGTTCACCATTGCCGAACAAGGTGCCTTCGATCCGCTGCGCGCCAGCCATCACTCCCAGTTCGGTGGCGGCAACGGCGGTGCCGCGGTCGTTGTGAGGATGCAGCGACAGGATGACGCTGTCGCGGTTCTTGAAGTTGCGGTGCATCCACTCGATCTGGTCGGCATAGTAGTTTGGCGATGCCATCTCCACCGTCGCCGGCAGGTTGAAGATGATCGGATCGTCGGGCGTGGCCCCCCAGATGTCCATGACGCCGTGACAGACGTCCAGGGCGTAGTCGAGCTCGGTGCCGGTGAAGCTTTCCGGCGAGTATTCGAAACGCAGATTTGTCCCGCCATCGCGCAGCCGCGGCGCCAGTTCCTTGACCAGGCGGGTGCCGTCGGTGGCGATCTGCTTGATGCCTTCGCGGTCCTGTCCGAACACCACGCGGCGCTGCAGGGTCGAGGTCGAGTTATACAGGTGCACGATGGCGTTCTTGGCCCCGTCCAGCGACTCGAATGTGCGCTCGATGAGTTCCGGACGGGCCTGCGTCAGCACCTGGATGAAGACGTCGTCCGGGATCATGTCGTTCTCGACGATATGCCGCACGAAATCGAAGTCAGTGTCCGACGCGGCGGGAAAGCCGACCTCGATCTCCTTGAAGCCCAGCGCCAGAAGGTGCTCGAAAAACTTCACCTTCTTGTGCCGGCCCATCGGCTCAATCAGGGCCTGGTTGCCGTCTCTGAGATCGACCGAGCACCAGATCGGTGCGTGGTCGATGACACGGCCCGGCCATTGTCGGTCGGGCAGGTCGATCTGGGCGAAGGGCTGGTACTTGCCGCCCACGGGCATGCCTGTCATGGCTGCGGTCTCCTGTCAGAGGTCAGCCGCCGGGCCGGCGCCGGGGGCCGGTCGCGCACAGGCGCGCAACGGCCGCCGCCGGCGTCGCCGTCGGCTGCTCATCGTCTAAGTTCTGGTCGTCAGATCTGGAATTCGCTTCTTGCATCGGACGCGGACCTACACTGTTCGGGCGCTAGGCGCGCGACAACACCCCGGCTCCCCGGAAGGGCCGGGCCGCTAAGTCGAAGGGCGCGCCGCGCTGTGTGGTCACACTGCGTCATGGGGCGGAACGTAGCGATTGGCCGCTGCACCGTCAAGCGGACGCCGGCAGCACGGTCAGGCGCGGCCAGAGGCCCTGCCAGTCCTTGCGGGCCAGTCTTTCGTGATACTCCTCCGGCCGCCGCCGCGCCGCTGCCGTCGGCCGCACCACCATCGCCAGCAGGTCGTCCAGGCCATAGGGCGCCGCCAGCATGAGGGTGCCGTCGCCGCGCAGGGTCACAGCCACGCAGGTCGGCGTCTCCAGCCAGTGGCGCAGGGCGTCTTCCGTGTCACGGTAGGGCGCATCGCCGTGTTTGCGATGCATCCGGGCCTGGTTCCTGACCGACCAGGGCACGTCGGCCAGCCGGCCACAAAGCCGCTCTTCGGCCCGGCGCTCGGCCGTCCTGGACAGATCGCCGGGGTCGAAATAGATCACGTCGACGTCGGCCAGCGGCGTCCGCTGGCGATACCCGTGCAGCACGTCCCAGGCCTTGCCGCGGACGAAGCCGGCGCCGATCCACCAGTCCGGCAAGGCCAGCGACGCCGTAGCCGTCAGCACCTCCATCATCCAGCCGTCGTCGCCGATCAGCGACAACAGCCAGCGCTCACCGTCTGCCTGCATGGCCGCCATGCTACACCATCGCGGCCGCGCGATGACGGACGATGCCGCCTGACTGGCCATACCGGAGCTTAAGAAAAAGGGGCTGCCGCCACAGCCGGAGAGGAGGGGGCAATAGGTCCGTAGCGACAGCCCCAACAAGCCGAAATCGCGGCTTGCGATCCGGGCATGCCGGCCGCGATCGGTCCTCGGCTCAGCCGACAGCCCTTGTGAGTGATATGGGCAGAAGCGATCGCATTTGAAAGCCGGCGCGACCCGGCGCCGGGTCACTTCGCCGTGACCGTTGTCGCAGTGCGGCGCTCACAGGCCGGCGGCAAAGGCCGCGGCGGGCGACCTGCCGCGATCGCGGAGCGGTGCCAGCCAGAGCCTAAGGAACCGGCAGACCCAGCGGTCCACGGCGCCATCGAAGCGTCGCTGGCCCTCGAGATGGCGGTCGCGCGCCTGCGCCCCGGCCAGCACCATGCGATGGGCCGCTTTCTCGGTCCACCGCAGCATCATCTCCCGGGTCACCTCAGGGTGGAACTGGATGGCGTAGGCATTGCCATAGCTGAACGCCTGGTTGGTGAAATAGTCGCCCTCCGCTAGCAGGGTCGCACCGTGGGGCAGCTCGAAGCCCTCGCCGTGCCACTGGTAGAAATACTGCTCGGCCGCGAACATGCCGCGACCGGCCGGCGTCGCCCGAACCGGGTAGTAGCCGATCTCGTGATAGCCTTCGGCATGTGGGCCGACCGTTGCCCCCAGATGGCGCGCGAGCAGCTGTGCGCCCAGGCAGATGCCGAGGAAGGGCTTGCCTTCCTGCAAGGGGATGCTGATCCAGTCGAGCTCGGCGCGGATGAAGGGCAGCGTCGCATCGTCGTTGGCGCTCATCGGTCCGCCGAAGAGCACGGCTGCCTCATAGTCCCCCATGCTGTCGGGTAACGGATCGCCGCACGCGTGGCGGCAGATCACCGGCTCGAAGCCGTATTCGCGCACCAGACGACCCACGCGACCCGGGTTCGAATGCTCCTGATGGACGATGAGAAGGACTTTGCGCTGCATCGCGTTCAATGTAGAGTGGGCACACCCCGGACTCAAACCTGCCGCCGGGATGGCCGGAAAATGGCGCCGTTCGGGGGCAAACGACAAGCTGACACCGGCGCGGATTAGAAGACTGTTAACGCTGTGCGGCTAGCCTCGTCCGCCGAGCGGGACTGCGGCGTCGGTGCGCCGCGACGAGGGGGTTTCGGGACTTGACGACGGATCCGTCGACGGCTGAGCGGCAGGCCGCCCGCTATCGCTACGCCCTGCGGGCCTCGCAGCAGTCCCTCTGGGAATGGGCCCCCGGCGACGACCGGCTGATCGTGGACGAATCGTTCTGGAACCGGATCGGCCGCAGCCGCCCTGACGGCGAACCCTCGCTGGCCCAGTTCATCGCCATGATCCACCAGGACGACCGGGACCGCGTGCAGTCGGCACTGCAGAACCTCGCCGGCGAGGATCCGGGCGAAGCCAGGCCGTTCAACCTGGACTTCCGTGTCGTCCAGGACAGCGCCGAGATCGTCGAGTTCACCCTCAACGTCGGCGTCTATCAGCCTGCGCATGACGACGCCCGGCTGATCTGCGGTCTGGTCCGCGACGCCACCGAGCTGAAGCGCCTGCAGCGGCGGCTGATGGAAGCGGCCGACGAGGCGCGGCGTGCCAGTGCCGCCAAGTCCAATTTCGTGGCGATGATGAGCCACGAGATCCGTACGCCGCTGAACGGCATCATCGGCATGACCGAGCTCTTGCGCGACACCGACCTTGACGAGCGGCAGAACGGCTATGTCGAGGTGGTTCTGCAGTCGGGCCACGCGCTGCTCACAATCGTCAACGACATCCTCGACTTCTCCAAGATCGAAGCCGGCCGAATGAACCTCGAGCACGTGCCGTTGGACGTGCGGTCGGCGATCAAGGGGGCGGTGCAGGTGCTGATGCCGCGCGCCAATGGCAAGTCCCTGACCCTGACCTGGCACGCCGACCTGCCGTCGCCCCGGGCCTTCCTCGGTGACCCCGACCGGCTGCGTCAGGTCATCATCAACCTGCTCGGTAATGCCATTAAGTTCACCGAAGAGGGCGAAGTGACGCTGGAATGCCGCGCCCTGACCGAGACGGAAACCTACTCGCTGCTGCACTTTGCCATCACCGATACCGGCATCGGCATTCCCGGCGAGCGCATCGACGCGCTGTTCCAGGAGTTCACCCAGGCCGACAATGCCATTTCCCGCCGCTACGGCGGCACCGGTCTGGGCCTGGCGATTTCCAAGCGCCTGGTCGAAGGCATGGGCGGGCAGATCGGCGTCGAGAGCACCGAGGGCCAGGGCAGCACGTTCTGGTTCACGGTCAAGCTCGATGCCGCACCGGAAGGGGTCGGCAAAGCCCAACCGGAACGGCCAACGGACGCAGACGCCCGGGCCGCGCCTACGGCGATCAACACCACCGCTCCCGTCGTGGCGACGCCACCGGCAGCGGTGCCGGAACCGCCGCCGGCCGAGCCGGCCGAACCAGCTGCTCAGCCGCACGACGTTGACGCACCGCCGTCAGCCCCACAGGCGCCGCGCTCGCGCGGCGTGCGCATCCTGGTCGCCGAGGACAACAAGGTGAACCAGGCGCTGATCACCGCGCTGCTGCTGCGCGCCGGCTATGACATGGACCTGGTGCCGAACGGCAAGCTCGCGGTCGAGGCCATGTGCGACGGCGACTATCAGCTGGTGCTGATGGATCTGCACATGCCGGAGATGGACGGGCTGGAAGCCACCCGGCGGATCCGCGACCTGGACGAGCCGAAGTCTTCGACCCCGATCATCGCCCTGTCGGCGGAAATGGTCGAGAACGACCGGGCCATGCTGCACGCGGCCCAGATCGACGACCATGTCACCAAGCCGATCGACCGCGAGAAGCTCTATGCCGCGATCGAGCACTGGCTGACCGAACGCCACGGCACCGCGGCGCTCGCCGCCGGCGGAGAAGGCTGACGGCCGCACACGGCACGACGCCGGCTAGCCTGCGTTTCTCTCCCTGGCCAGGGCCGCCAGTGAATCGGCGAGCCGGGCGGCCTCCGCCATCATCTCGGAAATCACCTGTGCGGCCGGCATGGGCTCATGCACCATGCCGGCAATCTGCCCGGCGGTGCCCTGTCGACGCTGCTCCGGGTCGATCTTGTCGGAATGGCCGTAGTCGCGACGCGCGGTCTGCCGCAATGCCCGCAGTTCTTCGCCACCGACACCGCGCAACCGCGCTTTCTCGTAGGCCACCACTTCGGGCGTGGCGATGCAGCGGACCGTGGCCCCGGTCAGTGCATCGGAGACGATGGTGTCGGTCTCACACATCTCCAGCACCTGCTGGCGGTACCACTGCCCGGCCGCGCTTTCCGGCGTGGCGATGAACCGCGTGCCGACCTGGACCCCGACGGCCCCCAGCGCCAGTGCGGCCAGGAAGCCGCGGCCGTCGGCGATGCCGCCGGCCGCGAGCACCGGGATCTCCAGTGCATCGACCACCATCGGCACCAGCGGCAGGGTGGCAACATGACCGACGTGGCCGCCCGCTTCGCAGCCGGACGCGATCACCCCATCGACGCCTTCGTCGGCCATGCGCCGGGCGTGCTCCACCGTCGGGATCACCGACAGGACGATGATGCCGGCGTCCTTCAGCATGCGCACTGCCGCGGCACCCGGATCCGCCCGGCCGGTGGTGACGATCGGCACGTCCTGCTCGATGCAGATGCGCGCCCGGGACTCGGTGAAGGCCCGCCCCATCGGGGTAATGTTGACGGCGAACCGCTTGCCGGTCAGGGCGCGGGTTCGGGCGATGTCGGCGACCAGGGCTTCTTCCGTGCCGCCGAAGGTCGGCAGCACGCCGAGGCCACCCGCCTCGGAAACCGCTGCGACCAATTCGGGCCCGCCGGCACCCTGCATCGCCCCCTGCAGGACCGGAAAGCGGATGTCGAGCAAATCGCAGATGACGGTGTGAAACATCGATGGACTCCGTGATGGACACCGGACCGGCCGGCGACCGGATGCTGCATGCGCCGCCCTGCGGCGTCATGTTATCGAATGCCGGCAGCGCTGCCCAACACGCCCGTGGCGGGCCGGTTGACGCTGCCAGGGCGGCTGACTAGCGTCTGTCCTGGTTTGCCCGAGCAGAAGCAGCAGATCACGGGCAAGTGCATGACCGAAAAGGGTTTCACTTTCGCTGGCGACTAGACCACGGTTGTTGACCCTCCTGGCGGCCCTGCTGCTGGTTGGATGCACTGCCGACGGCGTGTGGCAGAAGCGCGGGATCAGTGCGGAGAAGCGGCGCGGCGACCAGGACACCTGTCTGCGCTACGCACGCAACCAAGTCGAGGCCCGGCCGGAACCGACAGTACGGGCGGAGTCCAGCCGGCGGGTCGAGCTGTACGAGGAATGCCTCCGCCGTATGGGCTATCGCCGCGTGCCCTGACGGCCAGGCCGCACAACCCGCTCAGAATGGCGCCAGGTCGCGCGACCAGCGTTCCAGCACCGCCAAGCCGAACGGGGTCGGCGGCAGCGCCGGGGTGCGATCGTGCACCGGGCCCAGGTCCAGGCGCCGGGCGGTCAGCCGCTTGCCGTAGCAGAGCAGATGGTCGATGCCGATCATCAGGAACAGCAGCAACGGCAGCAGGCGGGCATAATCCGCGTCGGCCTCATCCTCTCGACCCTCGCGAAACAGCTCGTAGATCGCCACCTGCCGGTCGCAGGCATCGACGCCGGGAATCATCCCGGCACAGCCGGCGCGGAAATTGTCGGTCAACTCCAGGCCGTTGCGGCCGTTGAAGATCGTGAACACCCCGCCGGTCTGCTCCTGCAGGCCGGCGATGTAGGTGGCCGGGCCTTCCGCTTTGAGGATCGAGACGTTGGGGTGGCGGCGGTTGAGCTCGGCGAAGCCGGCATTGGAGACGCCGATGCCGATGTACTCGGGCGCATTCTGGATCCCCACCGGCAACGGCGAGCGCTCGGCGACGGCGCCGTAGAAGGCGACCAGCTCGGCCTCGGTGGCGCCGCGCACCGGCGGCGGCTGCAGCACCATCCAGTCGGCGCCGAGGTCGGCCGACAGGGCCGCCATGGCCGCCTGGCCATCGATGCTGTTCTCGGCAATGGTGAAGCTGACCGGCACCCGCCCGGCGACATCCTCGGCGACCCAGGTCATCAGCTCGCGCCGCTCTGCCGTTGCCAGCTTGTTGCACTCGCTGGCCAACCCGCCGAAGGCGATGCCGTGCACGCCCTGGGCAATGCAGGCCTCGACCTGACGCCGCATTGCCGCGCGGTCCGGACGACCGTCGGCGGCGAAGAAGCTGTAAAGCATGGGGTAGATGCCGTGGAACCCGGCCTGGGACATGGTCGCCTCCTGTTCTGGCGCGCCACTTTGGCATAGCCCTCGCACCGGCAATAGCGGCCGCGGCGGCACTCGGCTAGGGTGGCCCCGCCATGACCGCCGAGACCACGCAGAGCATCGAGAGCCGCTACGGCTGGGCCGTCGCCGTCGCCTCGACCCTGATGATCGCCACCGCCTTCGGCGCGTCTTACCTGGTGGTGGTCTCGCTGAAGCCGATTGCCGCCGATTTCGGCTGGCCGCGGCAGGTGCCCTCGGCCGCCTATGGCGTTTCTCTGCTGGGCGCCGGCATCGGCGGCATCATCGTCGGGCTCTGGTCGGACCGGCGGGGCATGGGCCTGCCGGCGCTGATGGGCGCGTTCATGGTCGGGATCGGCGCCATCTCCGCCGGCTTCGCCCGGGACATGGTGACCTTCCTGGCCGTGCACTTCCTGCTGATCGGCCTGCTCGGCAACGGTCCGATGTTCGCACCGCTGGTCGCCAACATCACCCGCTGGTTCGATCGCCGGCGCGGCATCGCCGTTGCCATCGTCGCCAGCGGCCAGAGCCTGGCCGGGGCCGTGTGGCCGCCGCTCTTCCGCTATACCGTGGACGCCTATGGCTGGCGGGCGACCATGATCGGCTATGGCATCGCCGCCATCTGCATCCTGGTGCCGCTGAGCCTGGTGCTGCAGCGCCGGCCGCGGGCGGTGCTTCGGGCCGGCCACGCGGGCGAGCCGGGACAGCAGGACGCTGCCGGCCTGATCCTCGGTTTCCAGCCCAACACGCTGCTTGCCCTGCTGTGCCTGGCCATCGTCGGCTGCTGCGTCGCCATGGCCATGCCGATGGTGCACATCGTTGCCTACTGCACCGACATCGGCCTGTCGGCTGCCCGCGGCGCGGAGATGCTGTCGCTGCTGCTGGCCTGCTCGTTCATCTCGCGCATCGCCTACGGCTGGCTGGCCGACCACCTGGGCGGGCTGACCACACTGCTGATCGGCGCCTCGCTGCAGCTGACCGGATTGGCGCTCTATGTCGTGGTCGACAGCCTGTACGGGCTCTACGCCGTCTCGATCTACTACGGCCTGGGTTATGGCGGCATCGTGCCGATGTACGCGATCATCGTGCGCGAGCTGTTTCCGGAGCGCGAGGCCGCCTGGCGCATGGGCGTGGTCTTCCTGTTCGGCACCATCGGCATGGCGCTGGGCGGTTACCTGGGCGGGCTGATCTTCGACCTGACGGCAACCTATGCCTTCGCCTTCCTCGCCAGCATGGCCTTCAACGTGATGAACCTGGTGCTGGTCGGCCTGCTGGTCTGGCGCAGCGAGCGCCGCCTGCCGGCGCCCGCCGCGGCCTGATTTTGCCTTGACGGCACGCCCCCGGCACCACACAAAACCCCGATAAACCGGGCGAAACAGGGAGGACAGCAGCATGAGCGATGAGGCGTCGACGGCCCGCGGCCGACGGGGAGTGATCCGTAAGGCGATCAACGACATGGCCCCGTTCGCCGGCCCGCCGGTGGAACAGGACCTGCGTACCGGCGGCTTCGACGGCCGCATCCTGCGCCTGCACCTCAACGAATGCCCCTACCCGCCGTCGCCAAAGGTCGTCGCGGCGATCCAGGAGGCGGCGAGCACGGTGAACCGTTATCCGGATTCCTGGTGGCGGGCACCGGCCGACATCCTGGCCGAACGCCTGGACATGCCGCAGGAACGCATCGTTTTCGGCAACGGCAGCGACCAGCTGCTCAATGCCATGGCCGACCTCACCCTGGAAGACAGCGACAGCGCCATCGTCCCGGAGCCGTCGTTCCTGCGCTACAACCTGGCGATCGAGATGCAGGGCGCGCGCATCATCAAGGTGCCGCTGGACGCAGGTGGTGCCAACGACGTCGAGGCGATGATCGGCGCCGTCGCCGACGACACCCGGCTGGTCTATGCCGCCTCGCCGAACAACCCCAGCGGCGGCATGCTCGATGCCGCCGCGCTGACCCGCCTGGCCGAGGGCATCCCCGACGACGTGCTGCTGGTCCTCGACGAGGCTTATTTCGAGTTCGCCCAGCGCGAGAACGGCCCTGATGGCCTGGCCTGCATCCGCGGACGCCGCGGCCCCTGGGTCGTGCTGCGGACATTCTCCAAGGCCTACGGTCTGGCCGGTCTGCGCTGCGGCTATGCCCTGTGCGGCTCCGACGAGATTGCCGCCGGCCTGAACAAGCTGCGCCAGGCGTTCCAGGTCAACGCCATGGCCGTGGTCGCCGCCCGCGCCGCGCTGGAGGATGAAGAATACGGCCGCTGGCTGGTCGAGCAGGTCGCCGCCGAGCGCGACCGCACCGTCGAGCGCATGCGAGCCATGGGGCTGCGGCCGCTGCCGACGGCCGGCAACTTCATCACCGCCGACATCGGCCGGCCGGCGGCACCGGTGGTGCAGGCGCTGGCCCGGCGCGGCATCATGATCGGCGCCATCCGCACGCCGACACCGGGCTACGACACCGTGATCCGTCTGACCGTCGGCACGCCGGAGGAGATGGACCTGCTGATGGCCGCACTTCAGGAGGAGCTGGCCGCTGCGGAGGCGGCGGAGTGAGCACGCACGCCTACCCGCCGCTGCGCAATGCGGCGGATGCCCGGGCGCTGGAGCGGTGCCCGCTCGACGAGGTGATCCCGGCCGCCAACGCCTTCGAGGCCATTCGCCTGGCCGCGGAACGCCATCCCGACAACATCGCCCTGAAACTGCTGGCACCGGGTGACGTCACCCGCGCGACGGAGATCAGCTATCGCCAGTTCATGGCCCGCAGCTTTCAAGCCGCGAACATGTTCCATGCCCTGGGCCTGAGCCCGGGCGGCGTGGTGTCCTTTCTGCTGCCGCTGTGCGCCGAGGCCTATTGCACCATCGTCGGCGGCGAGGCGGCGGGCATCGTCAACGCCGTCAACCCGCTGCTCGAGGACTGGCAGATTGCCAAGATCCTGAAGGCGGCCGACACCCGGATCCTGGTCGTCGCCGGACCGCAGATGAGCCCGGAGATCTGGGCCAAGGTCGAGACGTTGCGCGACGAGCTGCCGAATCTGCAGTGGATCCTGCATGTCGGCGGCGGCCCGGAAGGCGACGGTATCGCCGCCTTCGAACGCCTGGCCGCGGCACAGCCGGACGACCAATTGGTCAGCGGCCGCGAGATCGATCCCGACGATATCGCCGCCTATTTCCATACCGGCGGCACCACCGGCACGCCCAAGCTGGCCCAGCACACCCACCGCATGCAGGCGAGCCAGCTCTGGAGCACGGGCGCCGCCCTGGGCCTGGGCCCCAAGGAGGTGATGGCATCCGGCCTGCCGCTGTTCCACATCGGCGGCTCGGTGGTCTGTTGCCTAGTGCCGCTGGCCCACGGTACCACCCTGGTGGTGTTGAGCCCGGCCGGCTTCCGCGATCCGGGCGTGGTGCGTGACATCTGGCTGATCGTCCATCAGCACCGGCTGACCATCTTCGGCGCCGTGCCGACGGTCCTCGGCGCCAGCCTCAACGTGCCCGTGGGCAACGCCGACCTGTCGTCGCTGCGTTTCGTCGCCACCGGCGGCGCGGCCATGCCGACGGAGGTCGGCCGGGCCCTCAGCGAAAAGATCGGGGTGCCGGTGTTCGAGGGCTACGGCATGACCGAGACGACCTCCTACGTCACCTTCCCGACCCGCGACGGCGACATGGTGCTGGGCTCGGTTGGCGTGGTGATGCCGCACTGCGAGGTCAAGACGGTGGTGCTGAACGACGACGGCACGATCGCCCGCGACTGCGCGCCCGAGGAGATCGGCGTGGTGGTGATGCGCGGCACCTGCGTCACCCCCGGCTATGTCCAGGAACAGTACAACGAAGGCGCGCTGCTGCCCGACGGCTGGCTGAACTCCGGCGACCTCGGCCGCTTCGACGCCGAGGGCCGGCTGTGGCTGACCGGACGGGCCAAGGACCTGATCATCCGCGGCGGCCACAACATCGATCCGGCGGTGATCGAGGAAACCCTGCACCAGCACCCGGCGGTCGAGCTGGCCGCCGCGGTCGGCAAGCCGGATGCCTATGCCGGCGAGCTGCCAGTGGTCTATGTCCAGCTCCGCCCGGGGGCCGAGGCGACGACGGACGAGCTGCAGGCTTACGTCCGCGAGCACATTCCGGAGCGCGCGGCAGCGCCGGTGCAACTGTTCCTGCTGGAGGCGATGCCGCAGACGGCGGTCGGCAAGATCTTCAAGCCGAGCCTGCGCTGGGACGCAGCACAGCGGGTGTTCGCCGAGCTGCTGGCGCCCCTGGCCGACGCGGCCGGGGTGACCATCGATGTCAACGTGGCGGCGCACGACCGCCATGGCGCCCTGGCCACCGTGACCGTCGGCGGCGGCGAGGACGCCGGCCTCAAGGCCCGGATCGACGAGGTGCTGGCCCCGTTCAGCCTGCACCACGAGGTGATCTGGCAGTAGCGCGGTCCCGCCGCCCGCGGCGCTACACCGCGGCGGCGTAGGGCGGTGCCGGATCGTACTCCATCTGGTGCTGCACCCGGCGGGCGTAGTCGGGACCGTAGAGCTGGCCGACCAGCCACAAAGCCATGTCGATGCCGGCGGAGACCCCGGCCGAGGTGACGACGTTGCCGTCGCGTACGTAGCGGATGTTCTCGACCACTTCGCCGGCCGTGCCGCGCTTGCGCAGCAGCTCGATGGCACCCCAGTGCGTGGTCACTCGCTTGCCCCGGGCCGGGCCGGCCTCGGCCAGCAGCAGCGAGCCGGTGCACACCGAGGTCACCCACTGGCAGTGTTCGGCGGTCTCGGCGATCCAGGCGAGCAGGCCCTTATTGCCGATCTCGCGCCGGGTGCCCTGGCCGCCGGGCACCAGCAGCAGGTCGAGCGGCGGTGCGTCGGCGACGGCATGGTCAGTGTCGATGCGTAGGCCCTTGGCGCAGCGCACCTGGCCGCCGTGCTCTGACAAGGTCACCACCGTCAGGTCGTCGCGCCCGGCCGCGGCCATGGTGAACACTTCCCAGGGGCCGATGGCGTCGAGCTCCTCGGCGTCCTCGAACAACAGGATTCCGATCGTGGTCATGCGTGCTCCTCGGTTGGCTGTCGCGCGTGCGGGGGGGCGCGGAAGCGTTGGCGGTAGTCGTGCGGGCCGACGCCGAGATGGCGCAGGAAGGTGCGGCGCATGCGCTCGGCATTGCCGAAACCGCACTCATAGGCGATGCGCTCGACGCCGTCGGCACCGTCCTCGAGGCGCCGGCGAGCCTCGCTCAACCGTGCGGCGGCGACAAAGCGGGCCGGGGTCAGCCGGGTCTCGCGGCAGAACACGCGGGCGAAGTGGCGCGGGCTCATGGCCAGCCGCTCGGCCAGCACCGGCACCGACAGATCGTCGCCCAGATGGGCCAGGATCCATTGCTGCAGATCGCCGATCTGCGGCGAGGCCGCGGTCTGCGCCCGCAGCTGATCGGAGAACTGCGACTGACCACCGGGCCGCTTCATGAACATCACCTTGGCCCGGGCGATCGCCATGGCGATGCGCCGGCCCAGATCTTCCTCGACCAGGGCCAGGGCCAGGTCCATGCCGGCGGTCACCCCGGCCGAGGTGTAGACATCGCCGTCGTTGACCCAGATGGCGTCGGGCTCGACCTGTACCGCGGGGTAGCGCCGGGCCATGGTCTCGCACCAGCGCCAGTGGCTGGTCGCCCGCCGGCCGTCGAGCACCCCGGCCTCGGCCAGCAGGAAGGCGCCGGTGCACACCGAGCACAGCCGCCGCACCTTACCGTGCGCGTTGCGCAGCCAGGCGATCAGCCCGGCGTCCTGCAGTGCCGGCCACATGCCGGGACCGCCGGCGACGATCAGGGTGTCGATCCCGGCCGGATCGAGGTCGGTCAGGCCCTGCTCGGCCAGCAGCTGCAGGCCGAAGAAGCTGCTGATCCGCCCCGCCGCCGGCGCCACCACCCGGACGTCATAGGGCGCGTGGCTGCCGGGGCTGCCGTCGGGGCAGAAATTGGCGCTGGCGAAGATGTCGGCCGGGCCGACCACGTCGAGCGGCTCGACGCCGTCGTAGCCGAGCACGACGACCCGGCGGGTGACCAACGCGTCGCCATCCGGGCGCTTGCCTGCCCTGGGATCCATCGGCGCCTCCTTGTCCGAAGCGCACCATGACGGACGACGGCTATGTCCGCAATGACCCCAGTCCCACGTTTTAGGACTCAGCCCTCGAAAGGGTCTTCGACGCGCGGCCAGTAAGGCGTGGTCAGCTTCTCGAACGGGATGTTGGCGAAGTCGGGCGGGATCGCGCCGGGCGCGGCGACGTAGAGAACCTCCGAAGCCACCGGAGCAAACCCGGCGTAGAAATGCTGGGTCGACTTGACCACGACGAGGCGCTTGGCCGCGAGGTCGAGGCCGAACTGGGTGAAGGCGTCAGGGTGCAGGGTCTGGCTCCGCACGGTCATCAGCACCAGGTCGATGACGCCGTCGGCGCGGACCCAGACGGCATCACCCATACGGGCGCGGCCGGTCAGGCCGTGCTGGCTGGCGCCCTCGACGATCTTCATCACCGTCACCGTCAGGTCGACGGGATCGCCCGAGGCGACGCCGCACTTGCCGCCGATGCGCAGATCGAAGCGCGCGCCCTCGCCGGCCTCGAGGCAGAAGCGCACCGCCACCGGGTCCCAGTAAAGGCCGCTCAAAACGTTCGTGATGCCGCGCTCGAGGATCCGCTGCAAGATGAAGGTCGAGTCCGACGGGGCGCCGCCGCCGGCATTGTCGGAGACGTCGGCCAGCACCACCGGTCCCTGCTCGACCGCCTCGGCCCGGTCGAGCGCCGCGTCGATGCTGAGCCCCGGATTGGCGGTCTCGTGCCGCAGTTCCCAGATCCGGCGGCCGAAACGCTCGGCCACGGCCGCGGCCTGATCGGCATCGCCGTCGGCGACGACCAGCATCCTGGCCGTGGCATCCGGCACGTCGCCCCAGGGAAAGCCGTGCGCGAAGGAGACCGAGAGAATGCCGTCGCGGCCCTCCTGGGCCTGCATCTCGCGCACGAAGCCGGCCATCGGCTCCACCGGCGTGCGCCACATGTTGATCATGCGGCAGTCGTAGGTCGCCATCACCGGCCGCGCCGTGCCCTGGGCCTTGGCGAGCAGGATGTCGTAGAGCTCCTGGGCCCGCTCCTTGGCGTCGACGTGCGGATACTCCTTGAAGGTGACCAGGGCGTCGGCATTGTCGAGCATCTTCTGCGTCACCGAGCAGTGCAGGTCGAGTTCGGCCCCGACCGCGGCCTCGGGGCCGACCAAGGCGCGCACCCGCTCGAGGATGTCGCCTTCGCAGTCGTCATAGCCGTCGGCCACCATGGCGCCATGCATGTTGATCAGCACCATGTCGACCGGCAGCGCGCCACGCAGGTCGTCGAGCAGCTCGTCGCGCAGGCCCTCGTAGACCCGGCGCACGGTGATCCCGGCCGGCTGGGCAAAGGCGGCGATGCTCTCGACGACCTCGGCCTGTTGCGCCTCGCCGGCGCCGCGCCAGACGTGCAGCGGGCCGGAGAACAGCGTCTCGGGGCGCTGCGTGGCGTCGCCGCGGAACAGCATGGTCTCGCGAAAGGTCTCCTCACCGGTCGGCAGCGGCGAGAAGGTGTTGGTCTCGGTGCCGAGGCAGGCGATGAACAGCTTCATAGGAGATCGCTCCAGTCGAGTGTGGCCGATGCCAGCAGCGCTCAGGCGAAGCGGGCCGGGTTCAGCGCCGCTTCGCTGACGCCATGGTCCTGCAGGTCGGCCGGCAGCGGCTGGCCCTGGATCAGCGCCGCCGCCGCCCGGCCCATCGACGGCGCGGTCTGGATACCGTAGCCGCCCTGGCCGGCGAGCCAGAAGAAGCCCTCGATGCCCGGATCGAAGCCGACCACGGGGCTCTTGTCGGCGACGAACGAGCGCAGGCCGGCCCAGCGGTGCTCGATATGGCGGATCTGCAGGTCGGCCGCGCGTTCGACCCGGTCGACGGTGAGGGCGATGTCCAGCTCTTCCGGCTGCACGTCGCACGGCTCCATCGGCGTCTCGTCGGCCGGCGAGGCGAGCATGCGGCCGGCGTCGGGCTTGAAGTAGAACTGCTCGTCGATGTCGATGCAGATCGGCCACCGGTCGACGTCGACGCCGGCGGGGGCGGCGAAGGTGATCGCGGTGCGCCGCTTAGGCACCAGGCCGACGGGCCGGGCGTCGGCCAGCGCCGCCAATTGGTCGCACCAGGCACCGGCGGCGTTGACCACGACCTCGGCCTGGAAGGTCCCGGCGCCGGTCTCGACGTGCCAGCCGTCGTTGCCCAGGCGTAGGGCACGCACGTCGGCATCGGTGGTCACCGCGCCGCCACGGGCGCGCAGGCCGCGCAGGAAGCCCTGGTGCAGGGCATGCACGTCGATATCGGTCGCTTCGGGCTCGATGACGCCGCCGGCGACATAGTCCGGCCGCAGCACCGGCAGCCGCCGGCGTGCTTCCTCCGCGGTGATGCGGTGCACGCTCTCGACGATGGCCTGGCATTCCTCGGCATAGTGGTCGAGCGCGTCGAGCTGGTCGGCGTTGCCGATGAACAGGGCGCCGCGCGGCGACAGCAGCGCATGCTCGGCGAAGCCCGGCGGCGGCGCGTCGAAGAACTCCTTGCCGGCAACGGTGAGGCCGCGGATCACGGCATTGCCGTAGGTCTGCGAATAGACCGCGGCCGAGCGCCCGGTGGTGTGGTAGCCGGGCTGGCTCTCGCGCTCGAGCAGCAGCACCCGCTGCCGCTCGGCCAGGAAGTAGCCGCAAGAGGCGCCGGCCATGCCGCCGCCGATGATGATGGTGTCGTAGCCGCTCATCGCCTTGTCTTCGGTCTGTCGTGACGTGTCGTCGGGTCGCGCCGATCAAAGCAGAAACCGCCGCCGATGCAAGCGGGGGCGGTGTGCAGATGCCGAGACGGGCGGTGTCAGCAGCCGCGGAGTACCCGATTTCGAGGGGAAAGCGACATCAATGAAGCTCGTCTTCCTCGGACGGCGCACAGCGCCGATCCGGGGACCCAGAGCGATACGCGATGTCCGTCCGGCTCGTCTGCAAGCCCAAGCAGGGAAACATAGCCACGATCGGCGGTCGAACAGCCCCTGGGTCCCCGCGTCAAGCGCGGGGACGACGAGTTATGATCCGTAGGTCATGGTCAGCCGCCGGCGTTCAGGCAGCGGTGCCGGGCAGTTGGCCCCTTTACAAGCGGTCAGCGCTACGGCATGGCTGGACGGCAACGGGGGAGCGGAGCGGGCCATGAACACCGATGCCACGCTGGGCGAACTGCAGACGCTGCTCGGCAGGTTGCTGGAGAAAGGGGCCGACATCGGCCTCGAGCTGATCGGCGCCATCCTTATCCTGATCATCGGCTGGTGGCTGGCCCGCCGGGCGCAGGGTGTCACGCACCGGCTGCTCGATCGGATCCCGGGCCTGGACGCCACCGTGAAGCCGTTCCTGGGCTCGCTCGCCCGCTACACCGTGCTGCTGATCACCGTGGTCGCGGTGCTGGCCCAGTTCGGCGTGCAGACCACCTCGATCATCGCCGTGCTGGGTGCCGCCGGCCTCGCCATCGGCCTCGCCCTGCAGGGCACGCTGCAGAACGTCGCTGCCGGGGTGATGCTGCTGCTACGGCCGTTCCAGATCGGCGACTACATCGACGCCGAAGGCACCGCCGGCACCGTCGAGGCGACCGGCCTGTTCATGACCGAGCTGACAACTTTTGACGGGGTCTACCGCTCGGTGCCCAACGCCCAGCTCTGGGGCCGGGCGATTCTGAACTACAGCCGCAACCCGACCCGGCGGCTCGACGTGCCGGTGGGCATCGCCTACGAGGACGACATCGGCCGGGCCTTCGAGGTGCTGCTGCCGCTGATGCAGGGCGACGATCGGGTGCAGGCCGAACCGGCGCCGCAGGTGATGGTGCTAAACCTGGGCGAAAGCTCGGTCGACCTCAACCTGCGCTGCTGGACCGCCCGTGGCGACTACTGGCAGCTCCGTTTCGACATGACCCGGGCCGTCAAGGAGGCGCTGGACGGCGCTGGCATCAGCATTCCCTTCCCGCAACGCGTCGTGCACCAGTATCACCATGACGGTGATACGGCCGGCGACAAGGCCGGCTGACGGCTCGCCTCGCGGCCGCGCCCCCGGGTGCCACAGACGGATCGAGACGACCACCGCGGGGCGCTACTCAGCGTCGGCCGCACGGCGGAGATCTTCGCCTGGGGCGACGACGCCGTGGTCAAGCTGTTCCGCCCTGGCTGGCCCGCCCGGGACGCCCGCGCCGAGGCCCGGCACGGCGGCCTGGTCCGGGCCCAGGGCCTGCCGGCACCGCGGGTGCTGGACCTGGTCGAGCTCGACGGCCGGCCGGGGATCGTCTTCGAACGCCTGCGCGGGCCGTCGCTGCTGCAGGAACTGGTCGCGCAGCCCTGGCGGCTGCGGTCTATCGCCCGGGCCTTCGCCGATCTGCATGCCGACATCGGCACCGCCGCCCCGGCGGACATGGACAGCCTTGCCGCGCAGCTGCAGGCCCGCCTGACCGCCGCGGCGGACCTGCCGGTGCCGGTACGGACGGCGGCGCTGCGCCGTCTGGACACTGCCGCTGACGGCACGGCACGGCTCTGCCACGGCGACTTCCACCCCGACAACGTGATCCGCACCGACCGCGGCCTCGTGGTAATCGACTGGCTGACCGCCGGGTTGGGCGACCCCGCCTACGACGTCGCCCGCAGTCGTTTGATGCTGAGCATCGGTCAGCCGGTCGGCCGCATGAGCGCGGCGCAGCGGGCCATGATCACGGCCGGCCGGCGCCTGTTCACGGCCGCCTACGTCCGCCGCTGCCGGCAACGGCACGGCTGGCGCGCAGCCGACATCGCGGCCTGGGACCCGGTCGCGCTGGCAGTGCGCATGGCCGAAGCGGTCGACGGCGAGGCCCCAGCCCTGGCCGCCCGCCTGGCCCGGCTGCGCAGTGACGCCGGCGGCAGTGGCAGCGGCGGGCTGTAGCGGTTTCGGTCAGCAGGACGCGTCGTCCCCGCGAAAGCGGGGACCCAGGGGCTCCAGACACCAGTCGTCGTCAGAGAGGCGCCGGCGGGCGGGGGACGCCGGGGGGCCGCCGTCGGCGTCCGCCCCGCCCAGCCGGCAGCCGCGGTCAGGCCGCGGCCTTGATCCGCGCCACCGCCTCCTCGGTGGTCCACAGGGCGTTGGCGATGTAGCGGAAGTTGATGATCGCGGCGAGATAGCCGTCGCCCTCCGGCAGCCGCGCCGCCGCCGTGGCATCGCGCACCACCGCGACCTCGTAGCCCTGCTCCAGCAGCTCGTGCAGGTGCGCCTGCACGCACAGGTTGGCCGACATGCCGGCGAGGATGATCTTGTCGATGCCGGCCTTGCGCAGCTGCAGGTTCAGGTCGTTCTGCTCCGGCCCGTAGACCTTGTGCGGCGAGGCGATGATGGTCTTGCCGTCCTCGATCAGGGCCTTGTACTCGGGCATGAAGTCGGCGCCCGAGCCCTCGAAGCCGGTGGTGGTCAGCGGGCCCTTGCGGTCGAACATGCCGATGGCGTGCATCAGCTTCTCCAGCGGGCCACCGAACTTCCAGCCGTGGTCGGTCGGGTAGTAGTAGTGCGGCGAGATCGCCACGGTCATGCCGGCATCCTTGGCGACCTGCAGCAGGGCGCCGATGTTGGCCACGGTGTCGTTCTCGGTGACGCTGTCGCCGACCACGCCCCAGGTCACCCCGTCGGGGCTGAGGAAGTCGATCTGCGGGTCGGTGATCACCAGGGCGGTGTTGGCCAGGGTGACCTCGACGTCGGTCTTCGGCAGGGCGCCCTTCTCCGGGTCGGCGTACTTGTCGCCGGCGGCGGCGGCCGGGGTGGCCGACAGGGCACCGGCGGCAGCAACGGCGGCCGTGGCCGCGCCGGCGGCGAGCAGGCGGCGGCGGTCCGGGTTGCCGGGCGCGTCACCGTGTTGATGGTGGTGATGGCCGCAGTGGCCGTGGTCGGGCTTGCTCATGGCACAGGCTCCCTCGTTGGCTGATCCGATGCCGCCAAAGGTGAGCGCGGCGGCGTGCCTTTGGGACCGCACCAGGTGCCCGATCGTCCAGCCGGCGACGGCGACGGCGATTCGCAGTCACCTTTGCGTGAGCGGCGGCCACGACGGCCGTATCATCGAGCCATGCTGACGCTGGACCGGCTGCTGGACGGGTTGCACGTGGAGGTGCGGCCCTTCGCCCTGTGCGAGGTGCATGGCCACGGTCGCCTCGACATGGGTCGGCAGGCCGAGGCGACGATCCACTACACCCTGGCGGGCTGCGGCCGCTTTCACATCGCCGGCCACGCACCGCAGCCGGTACGCGCCGGCAGCGTGCTGATCCTGCCGGCAGTGCTGCCACACCGGCTGCAGGCGCTGGGCGACGGGCCCGGCAGCCGGCCGCTGCCGCGCTGTGCCGGCATGCCGGCCGACTGGCAGCGCCACCTGGCAGGGGCCGACGGCACGGACGGCGACGACGGCGGCGGCGTGCTGGTCGCCTGTGCCGAGCTCGACGCCCGTTTCGGCCAGGTGCAGGGGCTGTTCAGCCACCTGGCCGCCCCGCTCGCGGTGCATGCGGCCCCGGACGATGCGATCGCACGGACGTTGACGGCGCTGCTGGCCGAGCTCGCCCGGCCGGCGCCGGGCAGCGCGGCGATGGCCCGGGCGCTGATGCAGCAGTGCCTGATCCATGTGTTGCGCCAGGTCTGCCAGGGAAACGCCGACGACGGCCGCAGCGACGGCACCTGCCGCCTGCCCTGGCTGGCCGCCCTGCAAGACGAACGATTGGGTCGTGCCGTCGATGCCGTCGCCGCCGACCCGGCCGCGCCGCACAACCTGGACTCGCTGGCCGCACTCGCCGGCATGAGCCGCTCCAGCTTCGCAGCACATTTCACCCAAGCCTTCGGGCGCGGTCCGATGGCCTATGTCGGCGAGGTTCGCCTGCAGGCCGCGGCCGCCGAGCTGCGCCACGGCGACCGTCCGGTGAAGGAACTGGCGGCCAAGGTCGGCTACGACAGCCGCAGCTACTTCTCCCGCGCCTTCCGCGCCCGCTACGGCTGCTCGCCGGCGGCCTACCGCGCCGCCGCCCGCGGCGAGGCGGCAGGTGAAGCGGAAGCAGAGACCAAAGCCTGAACGCCGCCGCCGGAGGCCAAAACCATCGACAAAGACGGGCGGCTTTGCTATACGCGCCGCCGGTGTGGGCGCATAGCTCAGTTGGCAGAGCAGCTGACTCTTAATCAGCGGGTCCTAGGTTCGAATCCTAGTGCGCCCACCATTTTCCCGGTCCCGGTTGAAAGTTCGCGCCCTGCTTCGGCGGTGCTATGGACTCTCGTCCAGGTACGCCGCCAGCCGCTCGAACTCGCGTCGGACCGCCTCTACCTGCATGCCAAGGTTGCCCCACGCCGCCCCGGCCGCGTCGTTTTCGATTGCATCGAGCACCTTTGCCAGCGGCATGGCGGCGGCGCTGGACGCGGCGCTCTTGGCGGCGTGGGCGGCATCAGCCAGCGCCTGCCGGTCCCGGGTTGCGACCGCAGCGTCCAGGGGCGCGAGCAGGTCGGGCAGTTCCTCGAGCAGCAGGCCGGCCGTTTCGAGCAGCTCGGCCCGGTCCTGTTCGCCGATGATCTCGGCCAGCAGGGCCAGGTCGACGGGCGGGCAATCGCTTTCCTGATTAGTCAGCGGACCAGCCTTTCCGGGTTGCCGCGTCGGCGCCGGCGTCGGCCGGGTACCAGCGTTCAAGCATCTCCGACATCTGCGCGATGGTCGCCGGCTTGATCAGGATGTCCGTGATCCCGGCGGCCCGGAACATCTCGTGGTCGGCCGCGCTGGTATGGCCGGTGACGGCGATGACGGGCACGTTGCGTTCGCGGATACGTTCGATCTGGCGGAGCCGCCGGGTCAGCTCGACGCCATCCATGTCCGGCATCGAGATGTCGGCGAAGATCACGGCATAGTCCCGGTCCTCGACCATGCGCAGCGCTTCGGCGCCGCTGGCCGCGACATCGCTGTCCACGCCCAGGCTGGCGAGTTGCTTGGCGGCGACGACGCGGTTGGTCCGGGTGTCGTCGACCACCAGCACCGGTGGCCCCACGGCCGCTGGCGGCTCGGCAACGGCGGTATCGGACGGCGCCCGCGGCGAGGTCAGCCGCGCCATCACGGCCAGCAGCGCGTCGCCGTCGAGCGGCTTGCTCAGGACCACGTCCATGCCCGCCTCGACGCAGGACGCCACTTCGGCCTTGGTCGCGCCGGCGGTCACGCCGATGATGGGGATCGCGCGCCCGGGTCCGGGCCGTTTGCGAATCTGCCGGGTCGCCTCGTTGCCGTCCATGACGGGCATGTGCCGGTCCATCAGGACAATGTCGAAGCTGTTCGCGTCACCGGCCGCCGCAAGGGCGGACAGCGCCTCGGCGCCGTTGCCGACGCTGACCACCTGGTGACCAGCACGGGCCAGCGTCTTCTCGACGACGTTGCGGTTGGCGGCGTTGTCCTCGACCTGGAGGACCCGCAGCGGACGCGACGTGGATGCGGTTCCGTCAGCGGTTGGCGCCGTGGTCGCCTTGCGCCGCAACTCGTCGGCATCGGTCTCGGCGTCGATCGCCAGCGACACGGTGAAGCGGAACGTGGTGCCGGCGCCGACCGTGCTGTCGACGCCGATCTCGCCCCCCATCAGGCCGACGAGGCGCCGGCAGATGGCCAGGCCCAGGCCGGTGCCGCCATACTTGCGGGCGACGTCGACGGCGCCCTGGGTGTAGTCGGAAGAACAGCTTCTCCTGGACCTCCGGGGTAATGCCGGCGCCGGTGTCGGTGACCTCGAAGGCCAGCACGGCGTCATCACCGGCCACGGCGTCGACACGCGCCGTCACCGACACCGAGCCCTGCGCGGTGAACTTGACGGCATTGCTGATCAGGTTGAGCAGCACCTGGCGCAGCCGGTGCGGATCGCCGAGCACCACCGCGGGCAGGGCCGGATCCAGCTCGCTGGTCAGCGCCAGGCCCTGCTGCTGAGCCGGTGCGGCCATCAGCGCCACGGACTGCTGCACCACATCGGCAACGATGAACGGCACGGTTTCCAGTTCCAGCTTGTCGGCGTCCAGCTTGGAGATGTCGAGCAGGTTGTCGAGGATGGTCAGCAGGGCCTCGCCGGAGGCAACGACGACGTCGACGCATTCGCGCTGTTCCTCGTCGAGACGGGTGCCGCGCAGCAGGCGGGCCATGCCCAGGACGCCGTTCATCGGCGTGCGCACCTCGTGGCTGACCACGGCGACGAACTCGCTGCGGGCATCGGCCGCCGCTTCCGCCTGCTCCTTGGCCACCTGCAAGGCCTCTTCGGTCTGCTTGCGCATGGTGACATCGGCGTGGATCGAGACGGTGCCGCCGGTCGAGGTCCGCCGGTCGCGGATCTGCACCCAGCGCCCGCCGGCCAACGGCACTTCGAAGGTCTCGTCGGTCTTGCCGTAGATTTCCGTGCGCCGGCGCATGGTCTTGGCCGCACGGTCCTGGCCGAGCATGCCGCGGCTGACGTTCAGCTCGATCAGCTGCTTCAGCGGCGTCCCGGGTTTCAGATCGGCGTCGGAGAAGCCGTACATCTCCCGATAGACGTCGTTGTACATGACCAGCCGGTCCTCGCCGTCGAACAGGGCGAAGCCCTCGGATACGTGCATGATCGCGTCCAGCAACTGGCCCCGGCCCTCGCCGGCCAGGGCATCGAGGTCGTTCAGGCGCCGGCGCAGGGCGATAACCTCGTCCGCCAGCTCATCCTTGCTGCGTTCTATGAGGGCGGACTTCGTCTCCGTGGTTGCTGTCATCGTTCTCGCCTCTCGTCCTGAATAAACGCGGTCAGCCGAGGAACGTCTCCAAGTCGAGCAGAAACAGGCCCACGCCGCCAACGATGAAATGGGCGACGGAGACCCCGACAATGGAACGATGGCGATAAAAGAGCCAGCCGAAGTAGAGGCCGGCCAGGAACGTCGCCAGGGCGATGCCGATGTTCAGGTGGGCATGGGCCGCGGCGAAGATGATGTTCGACACCAGGATGGCGACGGCGGCGCGGAAACGGGCCGATCCATAGAGGAACTCCGTGATCAGCGACTGCAGGCCGCAGCGGGCGACCACCTCCTGTACTGGCACGAACAGCGCATAGATGCCGATGTTGAGGGCGTAGAATGCCAGATCGACGCCGCCATCCGGCCCCGCCCGCAGATAGGCCTGCGCCGGCTCGAAGACGGCGTGGCCCTGATTGCCCGGCACCATGGTCACGAGCAGGTATTTCAGCGCCACCAGCGCTGCGATGAAGATCGCGGAGAACATCACCGCCTCGGCCGTCGCGGCGCGCGCGCCCTACAACGTGAGGCCCAGGTCGGCGAACCGGAACGGCCCGATCCGCACGGCGACAAACAGGGGCAGGAAGGCCACCAGGATCGCGACGATGGAGGCGATGCCGCGCTCCGGGCCCTTCAGATCCAGGTCCAGGAGCAGGCGCATGGTCAGGGTGTAGATGGCCAGGGCGCAGGCCTGCATGATGACGAAGGCGCCGGCGGCACGCTTGGTCCTGGTCTCGGCCAGGCGCTGGGCCAGGCTCTCGGCCTTGGCCTCGTCGCTCTGCGTCAGCCGATGCGCCAGGGTGCGGCTGACGGACAGCTTCACCTTGTCCCGCAACTGGCCCAGTTCGGCGTCGTCATCGGCACCGGAGAAATCCACGGCCAGCACTTCCGTCGGCCGGGTGGTGCGGATCTGCGAATGCTCGGCATCCCCCGGCAACGACATGAAAGCGGTGATACCGAGCTGGTGGCCGGCCTCCAGCAGGTCGATCCGCAGTTCCATGGTGCCACTGCTGGCCGAACGCGCGGTGCGGAGCACCTCGGCCTCGCCGCTGGCGATGAGCAGGAAGCGGCTGGCGGCGACGGCCGCGGTCTCGATCGTGGTATCCCCGGGATAGCGCAGAATCTTGGCCCTTGCCGCCAGCTGGCGCAGGGCCTCCAGGTCCATGCCCTCGAGCGCGGGCGCAGTCTCGAGGAAGCGGACCCGGGCCTCGACGTCGTCGAGCCGGCGATCGGCGGGCAGCGCCCCGGCGGGCGTGCGCAACAGCCCGTCCAGGTCAACGTCGTGATAGTCGCCGACGGCACGCGGGGCCTGGCCGTTGCCCGGCCGCGTTTCGTCGATGCGCTCGAGCTGCGCCACCAGCTCGTCCCGACGCACCGGCTTGGCGATCACCGCGGTCACGTCGAGCCGTTCCAGCGCGCTGCGCACCGTATCGGTAACTGAGCCGGAAACGATGATGAACGGCACGTCCCGGGCGGCCGCGGAGTTGCCGGTACGGATGGCCTTGAGGATTTCCAGGCCGCTCATGCCGGGCAGCGAGATGTCGGCGACGACGACGTCGATGTCGTCGGCCTGGCGCAGCGCCTCCAGCGCCTCTGGCCCGTTCGCCGCCTCGTAAACGCCGCCCTCGATCGACGCGGCGATGATTCGCCGGGTCAAGGCGCGCGTAAACCGCACGTCTTCCACGAGCAGCACCGAACTGACCAACGCCGTCCTCCCCGGTGCCCTCTTGGTGACTTTTTTGTGGTTTTGATACCGCAATAACGGCGACGGCGATAGCCGCCCGGCCGCAGAAATCTCCGCTCTATGGTTAATGGAGGCGCCGCAGCGGCGGCGCGCATCAGGGCTTTTCGCAGGTCCGGGATCGCCTCCGGAATCCGGTCCCGGTGTGGCTTAAGACGCCTTCCGTCCGCTGCCGTAGAGCGCCGCCTGCGCCTTGCCGCCGCGGGGGCCGGCAGCATCCGCCGGGGTCGCCGTGTACATTGCCGGCGCCGGTTCGCCGCGGGCCTTGCGGGCGGCGGCAGCGGCCGGGGTTTCCAACCTGTCGGCCACGGCCAGCGCGGTCTTGCGGTCGACGGGCTGGGTATCGAGGTCGTTGGGCACCGGCATCATGTCGGCCATGTAATAGGCCATCCTCTGCTTCGTCGGGTCGATGCGGTGGTCGAGGTTCAGGTCACGTTGGTTGATGCCCTTGACCGGCTCGACGCAGACGCCGTCGATTACCTCCAGGTCGAACCACCACTTCTTCACCGGGTTGCGCCGGCCCTTGCCGAGGACGTCGTCCAGGCGCACGGCGATGGGCACCAGGAGCGGCTTCAGCCAGCGAGCGTTGATGCCGCACCAGCTGGCCATCCGTTCGGCCAGCGGGCCGTCGGCGGTGACGATCTTGTTCAACGGGCAGGTCTTCATGCAGCGCCCGCAGGCCGAGCCGCGGGCATTGGTCAGGCGATAGCGGGCACAGCGCTCGGCGTCCGGCTTCCACATCTCGTAGCCGTTGAACATCACCTTGTCGCCCCAGGAGATCGCATCGCAGGGGCACTCGCGGGCGCACTTGTGGCAGTTGTCGCAGAAGTACTGCAGGCCGAAGTCGATCGGCCGGTCCGGCTCCAGCGGCATGTCGGTGGTCAGCACCACCGACTTGAAGCGCGGGCCGACGAAGGGGTTCAAAACCAGCTCGCCGATCCGGCTGAGCTCGCCCAGACCGGCCCAGAGCACCAACGGGATGTGCAGCAGGTCGCTGTCGACGTTGGTCTGCGAACGGGCGGGGAAGCCCTCCTGGCGCAGGGTGTCGGCCATCACCCCGGCGATCTCCGCCCCACGCAGATAGGCGCGCATGGACTGGGTGCCGGAGATCCAGTCGTCGCCCGACGCACCCTCCATGGTGTCGTACTCCTGGTCGATCAGCATGACCACGGCATAGCGGTGGTAGGGCTCGATCGGGGTACCGTCGCCGCCGTGCGAATACCAGGCATACTCGGGGATCTCGCAGATGCCGGTCAGGTCGGAACCGAGCAGGTATGAGAGCGACTTCAGCGCCCGGCTGTTGGCCGCCGGGTCGGCGAAACGGCTCTGCGGCTCGTCGGCATCGGCGGGCTCGCCGCCCTGGATCGGCACCATCGCCCGCATCGACGGCATCATGCCGGCGGTGTGCGGCTGCTTGAAGGCGAAGCGGTTGCGCTCGCCTTGCGTCTTCTTGCCCAGATCGCCACGCAGCGCACGGTCGAAGAAGGCCGCCCGCTTGGACACGCGCGGTACTTCATCGTCGAGGATCAGCGTGGTCGGCCGATCGACCCGCTTCACCGTCTCCATCGGATAGGCGCTCAGGTGGGTGGCACGCTTCGCCCGGCGCCGCCACTCGCGGCCCGAGGTGGCGCCGTTGCGGCCGAACCAGTAGCCCAGGCCGCGTTGCTTCAGCGCCGCCCGGGCCAGCGGCCGGTCGGCTTCCAGCGCGTAGGGCGTGGAAACCACGGCAAGCGAGAATCCGCCGTCGATGAACGGGTTGCGCAAGGCCTCGCCGTCGCGCACGGCGAGGCCCGCCAACACGGCCAGGCGGTCGGCATCGAGGCTGCCCTCACCCCGCACATGTGCCGCGGCCGGCCAGCCGAGCTGGTTGATGTGGCCGGCCAGACAGACGGCGATGCCACCGATGCGGCTGTCGGCGGCCTCGTCGATCGCCGGCGCGATCCAGTCCCGCGCCGGGTTGCCGGCCTCCGGCACCCGGCCGTGCGCCAGCAGCAGGACGACGGCATGGTCGTGTCCGTCGAGCGGTGTGCCACACCAGGCGTTGTCGGGGATGCGGCAGACGCCGATCTGCGAGGCGTTCATGAAATAGGCATAGCCCTTCACGTCGACCATGCGCCGGTGCGGGTCGTCCGGCACCGGGGCCCGCTGAGGCGCCGGCTCGGTCAAGGCCGAGCGGGTGAACAGGTCGAGATAGTCACGCAGGGCCCGCGCCAGCGGTCCCCGTGGCGGGCTGGCGAAGCCTGGCATGGCGACGGGTGGGCGGGCCGCCTCGGCGGCAACGACGGCGTCGTCGCGCGGCAGACCCTCCAGCGGGTAGGGACCGAGATGATAGGGCCGGTCCTGCGCCCTGGTCTTGAACAGCATCGGCAGCCTCCCGCTGCTCTTTCGATGATACCCGTCGGCGGTATCGCAGTCAGTCGTCGGCGTCCGTCTTGCCCTCGCCGTCTTCGGCCCGCCAATCGGTCAGGCTCAACCCCATCTCCTCGCCGAGCTTCTTCAGGGCCGGCAGCTGTACCGCCATCTCCATGATCGAGTCGATCACCTGGTTCATTGCCGGCCGTTCGCCGCCACCCGCAGCGCCGCTGCGCTCGGCGGAGAAGCCGGCCAGCCGGTGAATCCTGATGGAATCGATCTTCTCCGCCGGCTTGACCATCTCCGCGACGATCTTGGGCATCGCCTCTAGGCGCGCGAGCTCCAGCTTGAGGTCGGCCGCCTGTGCCGCCAGCGCCATGGCGTTGCGGCCCTCGGCCTCGGCCAGGAGGCGGTGGCGTTCGGCGTCGGCGTCGGCGCGCGCCGCCGTCGTCCGGTCTTCTGCCGCCGCAGCCTCTGACTGCGCCGCCGTGCGCAGCAGGGTGGCGGCGGTCTCGACCTTCTGCCGGGCGGCAATCAGGGCGATCTCCAGTTCCCGTTCGGCTTCGGCGACCCGTTGCGCCGTGGCGATCGCCTCGGCCGCCTTCACGACATCGACCTTGGCCGCATCGGCGGCGGCCCGTGCCGAGCTCTCCTCAACCGACTTGGCGGCGATGACGATCTCGCTCTCTGCGCCGACCACCTGAAGCTCCCGCTCGCGGACCATGTCCGCCTCCTTCAGGCGCTTCTCCTTGGCGATCTCGGCCTCGCGCACGGCCTGCTCGGAAGCGATGTCGGCGGCGCGGATCTGCTGCTCCATGGCAATGCGCGCCTGTGCCGCCGCACGCTCGCCTTCGGCCTTGCGCCGGGCGACCTCGGCCAGCTGCGCCGACTTCAGGATCTCGATCTCCTGGACCTGGGCGATCTGCGCCTCCTGCTCCTCAAGGTCGATACGCAGCTTGCGCTTGGTCGCCTGCATCGCCGCCTCGCGCACCGAAACCTCGGCATCGGCGTCGATCTCCGCCCGTTCTTTTCTGGCCCTGGCGATCACCTCGGCCAAGCGACGCATGCCCACAGCGTTGAAGGCATTGTTCTCGTCCAGGGCTGCGAACGGCGTCTGGTCGAGGGCGGTGAGCGAGACCGATTCCAGCTCCAGCCCGTGGCGCGCCAGCGTGTCGGCGACGGCATCGCGCACCTCGGCCACGAAGGCACCACGGTTCTCGTGCAGCTCGTCCATGGACGAACGCGCGGCGACCGCCCGCAGGGCGTCGACCAGCACGCCTTCGATCAGCTCACGCAGTTGGTCGGCATTGAACGTGCGCCGGCCCAGTGTCTGCGAGGCGCGGGCAACACCCTCCTCGGTGGGCGCGACCGCAAGATGGAACTCGGTGCCGACATCGACCCGCAGCCGGTCACGGGTGATCAGCGCCGCCTCACCGGTGCGGCCCACGTCGAGCCGCAGGGTCTGCATGTTGACGCGGCTGACCTGCTGAAAATAGGGGATGACGATGATGCCGCCGTCCAGCACGACCTTGCGGCCGCCGATGCCGGTCTTGACCAGGCTGACCTCGCGGCTCGCCCGTTCGTAGAACCAGGCGAGGACGACGACGATGGCGGCGATCGTCCATACGATTGCGTTGGTCATCTTTCTGTCCTCGTTCAGTCGCGTTCAAAGGCCGTGCATGTCGCACAGGATGTGCGACGACATGCCGCCGTCTGCGGGGATGTTGGCACCCCGAATCCACGTGCTCAGGTCCGACAGCAGAAAGGCGACAACGGGTGCGACGTCACTGGGCCGGCCGGGCCGGTCCATCACCTTCATGTCCTCGTTCGCCCGCTCGCCCAGCGTCTCCAGGAAATCAGGCAGGATCGGCGTTTCGACCGGTCCCGGGCTGACCGCGTTCATGCGGATGCCGCGGTCGCGCCAGGTCCAGCGGTTCTGCATGGTCCAGACCACCAGCGCTTCCTTGGAGAAGAAGTACGAACGCCCGCCCACGTTGCCGACGTCGTGCGCGGTCACGAAGGCGGCGACGTCGTCGAAGTCGAGCCCGGCGGCGGCCTTGATCGTCGCCACCGACTGCGGCCAGCCGAACCCGGCGAGCGAGGCCAGGTTGACGATCGATGCCCCGGCAGCGAGCTTCGGCACCATGCCTTCGGTCAGGTATTTGAGCCCGACCAGATTGACCTTGAGCACCATGTCGGCCGGCGCCGTCGGCGGCAGACCGGCTATGTTCGCGAGCCCGTCGGCATCGCGCGGCAGCGCCTCGATCAGCGCCTCCACCATGCTTTTATCGGAGAGGTCGGCGCGGTAGAGCTCGTCGACGTAGAGCTCGGTCTTGTTCACGTCGACGCCGATGACGTCGCCGCCCAACAGCTTGATCACCCGCGCCGTCTCCAGGCCGATGCCGGAGGCACAGCCGGTGACGATGATGGTCTTGCCCTTGAGGATCTTCTTGCCCTTCCAAGGGTAATCGGAAGTATCGTCGGCCATCGTCTGCTCCCTGCCGATCGGCTCAGAACACCGGTGGGTAGGCACGCCCGCCGCGTTCCAGGGTGATCCAGCGGGTCTCTGTGAAGGCTTCGGTCGACCAGCGCCCGCCGTGCCGGCCGACGCCCGATGCCTTGGCGCCACCGAACGGCACGTGCGGCTCGTCGTTCAACGACGAGCAGTTGACGTGACACATGCCCGTCTCCAGGCGCCGGGCGATCGCCAGCGCCCGTGCCTCGTCGCGGCTGATGACGCCGGACGACAGGCCGTACTCGGTGTCGTTGGCGATCGCGATGGCCTCGTCGTCGTCACGAAAGGCGATCACTGGCACCACCGGGCCGAAGGTCTCTTCGCGGTACAGCTTCATGTCGGGGGTGACCCCGGTGACGATGGTCGGTTCGACGAAACGGCCCTGGATGTCGCCGCCGAGCTCGATCCGGGCGCCCTGGGCGACGGCGTCCTCGATCTGCTCGCGCACGCGCGCGACCTGGCGGTCGTTGATCAGCGGACCGATGACGTTGCCTGGATCCGCCAGCGGGTCGCCGACGTTGAGCCCGGCGGCGCGTTCGACGAAGCGCGCAAGGAAGGCGTCATAGATGCCCTCCTGTACCAACACCTTCTCGACCGACATGCAGATCTGCCCCTGGTGCATGAAGCTGCCGAAGTTGGCCGCCACCGTCGCCCGCTCCAGGTCCGCATCGTCGCAGACGATCAGCGCGTCCTTGCCGCCAAGCTCGACACAGACCTTCTTCAGATGGGCGCCGGCCTTGGCGGCGATCCGCCGGCCCACCGGGGTCGAGCCGGTGAACGAGATGCCCTTGACCAGCGGGTGCTCGACCAGCTCGTCGCCGACCTCGGCCACGTTGTCGCGCGAACAGGTGACCACGTTGAGCACCCCCGGCGGCACGCCGGCTTCCTCGAACACCTCGGCGAACAGCAGCCCCCCGCAGTAGGGCGTCTCCTCGGAGGGCTTGAGCACGATGGCGTTGCCGGCGGCGACGGCGAAGGCGACGCCGCGGCCGCTCAGCAGCGCCGGAAAGTTCCAGGGGCTGATCACCGAGACGACGCCGATCGGGCGGCGTACTGCGAGCGACAGCTTGCCGTGCTCGGACGGCATGACCTCGCCGAGCGGCGCATAGCTGGCTGCCGCGGCAGCGTGAAAGATCTCCGGCACGTAGCCGCTTTCGAACATGCCCTTGCCGTACCAGCCGCCGCCCTCGGCCTGCAGCGCCTTGACGACGTCCGCCTGGCGGCGCGTGAACACTTCGGCGACTTTCGTCATCAGGTGGGCGCGGTGGTGGAACGGCATGGCTGACCAGTCGGCGAAGGCGGCCTGGGCGGCCTCGACCGCCGCGCGCGCTTCGCGCCGGGTGCCGTCGGGCACTTCGGCCCAGACGCTGTCGTCGGCTGGATTGATGTCGGCGAAGTGCCGGTCCGTCGGGGTCCAGCGGCCACCGACGTAGACCCCGGCGAAGCGTCGCTTGCCCTGGTTCAGCGGCTTATCCATCGTCCTGTCCCTTGACCCTGATCAGTCTGCCCTTACCGCCGCGTTCGCGGCGCCAGGTCTCGACCGCCGGCGAACGCCGCCAGACCTCGATCTCCGGCAGCGGTTCGTCGGTTGGCGGCGTTGTCGACTTCGGTGGCGGCGCATCTGCGCCGTTGCCGGCGTGGCGCCGCGGTTCGGCGTCTTGCTTGTGATCACTTGGCGCGGCGCGGCCGCTGCCATTCCGTGCAGCGGCGGCGCTGCGCTCGATTTCGGTCAGCACCTCACGCAACCGATCATCGCCGTCGGCGCCGGCCGGATTCGGCCGCACTGCCGGCGCGCCACCACCGTTCGTCGCCACCGGCGGCGTGGTGGCGGGGCGGGGCGCCACCGGCCCCGATGGTGGGGCCTGGCGCTCGGCGGCGCGGCCGACCAGGTCGTCGAGGCTTTCGCCGATCAGCTCATCGGTGTGACGGCGGGTGTCGCCCTGACGGCCCACGTCGGCCATCGGGAAGGCCGGCGGCCGCTCGTCTGCCTCGGCCGCCGGCGCCGGCGCATCCGTCCCAGCCGCTGGCGGGTGCACGACCTGCGGCGCCGCGTCGCCGGCGACGCCGAGGTAGGCCTTCTGCACGTTGGCATCGTCGGCCAGGTTGGCGGCGCTGTCCTCGCCCATGATCCGGGCGTTCTCCAGCAGGTAGCCGCGGTCGGCGATGGCCAGACTCTGCTTGGCGTTCTGCTCGACCAGCAGGATTCCCAGGCCGTCGCGACGCACTTCCGCCAGGGTCTGGAACAACTCGCGGCAGAGCAGCGGCGACAGCCCTAGCGACGGCTCGTCCAGCATCAGGATCTGCGGGTTTGACATCATCGCCCGGGCGATGGCGACCATCTGCTGCTCGCCGCCGCTCATCGTCCGCACAACCTGCCCGCGGCGTTCTGCCAGTTTGGGGAACAGCGCCAGCACGCGATCGAGGTTAGCCTCCTGCTCGGCCCGGGCATGCGGCGCGTAGGCGCCGAGCAGAAGGTTCTCGCGCACCGTCAGGTCGGCGAACACGCCGCGCCCTTCCGGTACCATGGCGATGCCGGCGGCAACCACCTGGTGCGGATGGCGGCCGAGGATCGGCGTCCCGTCCATCTCGACGGCACCGCTGACGGTTCCCTCGAACAAACCGCCGATGGCCCGCAGCAAGGTGCTCTTGCCGGCGCCGTTGGCGCCGAGGATGACGACAATCTCGCCGGCGGCGACCTGCAGCGAGACGTCCTCCAGCGCCCGGTGCTGGCCATAGGCGGCAGACAGCGCGCGGACCTCAAGCATCGTCGTCCCCAAGGTAGGCGCGCACCACTTCCTGGTCGGTCAGCACCTCGGCCGGGGTGCCCTCGGCGATCTTGGCGCCGCTGTTCATCACCACGCAGGTGTCGCAGAGCCGGCGGATGGCATCCATGACATGCTCGACCAGAATGATGGTGCGGCCCTCGGCCCGCAGGTCGCGGATCAGTTCGATACCAGTTTGCAACTCGGTCGGGTTGAGTCCGGCCAGCCATTCGTCGAGCAACAGCAACTCCGGCTCGGAGGCGAGCACCCGGGCGAGTTCCAGCCGCTTCTGGTCGATGTAGGTGAGCGCCACGACCGGGGCGTGGGCGATCGCCTCCAGGCCGACCCGTTCGAGCAGGCGATGGGCGTGGTCCTCAGCCTCGCGGCCCCAACGCCGGCGGTGGCCGAAGGCGGCGCCGGCGATGACGTTCTCCAGCACCGACAGCGACGGCAACATGCGCACCAGCTGGAAGGTGCGGGCGACGCCGCGGCGGTTGATCTCTTGCGCCGACAGGCCGGAGATGCGCGCGCCCTGCAGGCTGATGCTGCCTTCGTTCAGGCGCAGCGCGCCTGAAATCAGGTTCATCATGGTCGTCTTGCCGGAGCCATTGGGGCCGATCAGGCCCATGACGTGATGCTCGGGTACGTCGAAGCTCATGCCGTCGACCGCGACTAGGCCGCCGAACCGCTTGGTGACTCGGCGCACCGAGAGGATGGCATCGCCCGCAGTCATCTCAGGCCAGCCTCGCCCTGGCAGCCCGCATCAGCTCTTCGAGGCGGCCGATCACGCCGTGCGGGATGACGTAGACGATGAGCAAAAAGGCAATCCCCAACAGCAGCATGGTCTGGTTGGGGAAGCGGGCCGAGATCAGCTCCCATAGCAGGGTGAATGGGATCACCCCCAGCAGCGGCCCCCACAGCCGGTTGGCGCCACCGAGCAAGGCCATGATCACGACCTGGAACGAGAGCATGGGCGAGAAGGCGATCGCCGGCTCGATGTAGGTCCAGCGCGGTGCCAGCAGGCCACCGACCAGTGCCGCTACCGCGCCCGAGACCATGAACAGCAGCACCTTCGAGCGTGCCGTATTGATGCCGCAATGGGCGGCGACGACCTCGTCGTTGCCGATGATGCGCAACGCAAAGCCAAGGCGAGACCGGTTGATCCACCAGCCGACCAGGAACACCACGGCGGCGGCGCCCAGCAGCTCCCAGTAGATGATCTCCTCGGTAATGTCGGTCAGGACGTAGAGGCCGCGATGGCCACCCCAGTTGTTCTGCACCCAGGTGACGATCTGGCGGATCATCTCCGCCAGGCCCAGGGTGAAGATGACGAAGTACACGCCGGACAGACGCAGCGTTGCGAGGCCGACCAGGCCGGCGGCCACGGCGCCGGCAACGAGCGAGATGCCCAGCAGAAGCGGATAGGGCAAGTGGTCGATGCCGACGGCGACGACATAAGTGCCCAGGCCGTAGAAAGCGGCGGTGGCGAGCGAGATGTAGTGGGTCGGCCCCGAGAATAGCGCCCAGCTGGTCGCCAGCACGGTGTACATGGCGATGGTGACGCCGAGCGACAGCAGAAAGCCGTCGTCGGCCAACGGCAGCAGCGCCGCCAGACCGAGCCCGGCCGCCGCCAGCAGCACGTTGCGCAGCTCGCTGCCGTTCACGACGCCCGCCTGCCGAAAAGCCCCTGCGGGCGGAACAGCAGCACCAGGATGAACATCAGGTAGGCTGCGGCCAGGGTCAGGCCGGGATCGATCAGCCGGGCCACAGCCGTCTCCGCCAAACCCAGGATCAGCGCCGCCAGGATCGCCCCGCGCACGTCGCCGACGCCGCCCATGATGACGATGATCAGCGCCTTCATGGTGAACAGCACCCCGACCGAGGCATCCATGGTCAGGAAGGTGCTAATCAGCGTGCCGCCGACGGCGGTGATGGCACCGCCGAGGGCGAAGGCCAGGGCCGACAGCCGGCGCACGTCGATGCCGACGAGCCCGGACGACTCCGGGCTGACGGCGACCGCGCGTACCGCCATGCCGGGTCGCGTGGTGTACAGCCACAAGTACAAGAGCCCGCACAGCACGAACGCGGCGACAAAGGCGACGACGCGGTTCAGTGCATAGGTGTCACCGAGGATCCGGAACGGTTCGGCCAGGTACGAATAGGTGAAGTAGTCGCCGCCGAACGTGGCCAGCATGAGACCGACGAAGACGAAAGACAGCCCGAACGTCGCCAGGATGCTGTCGACCTCGAGCTGGCCCGCATTCTTGGCCCGCCGCACCAGCGGCGCCAGCATCAGCCGGTAGATCAGCCAGTTGGCGGCGAACGCCAAGGGCGCGACCACCAGGATGGAGACGAGCGGACTGATCTGTCCGGCGGTGTAGACCCAGAAGGCGGCGAAGGCGCCAACCACCAGCATCTCGCCGTTGGCCAGGTTCATGATGCGGGCAACGCCATACTGCAGGTTCAACCCCATCGCCATCAGCGCATAGGTGCCGCCCAGCAGCAGGCCTGTGACCAGAATATCCATCTGCGGCATCCGCTGGCCGCTGCCCCGGCACCGGACAGGCCGGCGCCGGGGCAACGCGGCGACCTGCTACCAGCCGCTCTTCAGCCGAACCGGCTTGGCGCCGGGACGGCCGGTCGAGGCGACGCCGTAGTAGGTGCCGTCCTGCCACTGGCCGACGGTCCAGAACACCTCGTTGTTCTGGTTCTTGAAGGTGACGTCGCCCATCACCGTCTTGAACGTGTTGTTCTTCAAGTACTCGGTGACCGCCTTGCGGTCGGCGGCGCCGACGCCCTCGATCGCCTGGCCGAGGATCTGCAGGCTGGCATAGGTGGTGGCGCTGGCCCAGCCGTCGGCGTCCTTGCCGGTAATCTTCTTGTGCGCCGCCATGTAGGCCTGCATTTCCGGGGTATCCGGGTTGATGCCACCGGCGCCCAGGTTGTTATTGACCTTGGCGCCGAACTTGCCGCCGAAGGCCGGGAAACAGGTGGCAACGGCGGTGTAGTAGGCCTTCACATCCAGGTCCTGGATGATCGCCTGCTGGGTCAGGCCAAAGGTGTCGGGCGGGTAGGACCAGGCGACGAAGGCGTCAGGCGCGCTCTCCTTGGCGCCCTTGACGATCGGCGACAGGTCCTGCGTGCCGAGCGGATAGGACTTGTCGTAGACGATCTCGAGACCGGCCTTCTTGAAGATCGGCCGGGCCGACGACGCCAGCTCGATACCGAACGCATCGGCCACGTTGACCATGGCGACCTTGTTGCCGATCTGACCGGCATCACGCATCTCCACCAGGATGTCGGCCACCGACTGGGCGAAGGCCGTGGTCGAGCCGAGCAGGAAGAACAGGCTCGGATAGCGCTTGGTCAGCTCGGGGATCTGGTCGGTGATGGCGCTGACCGCGAGCTGCGGATAGCCGTATTTGGCGAAGATCGGCGCGGTCGCCAGATTGAACCCGGTGCCGTACGGGGCGACGATGAAGTCGGCCTTGTCCTGCGTCGCCAGCCGCTGGATCGCCTTGATCGTCTCGCCGGGATTGGTCTGGTCGTCGTATTCGATCAGCTCGACCTTGGCCATGCCGGTCTTCAGCTTCAGGCCGCCACGGGCGTTCACCTCCTCCACCCACAGGCGGACGTTCGGCCAGTGCGTGACCGTCGAGCCGCCAGCCAGCGGGCCGGTCTTCGGCGCCACCGCACCGATCTTGATGGTCTCCGCGGCTTGCGCCGGACCAATCGCCAGGGCGCCGGTCAACGTTGCCGCCGCAGCCAGCTTGAGTACCGTTCTGCGTTCCATGTTTGCCTCCCACGTTCGTGTTGCTGGAACTTGTTGTGCTCGCATGGCAGTCGCGGACACGGGCACAGCAATCGTCCGCGCTGCTGCCAGGTCGATGGTGATGTGTTGCCTGTGTGGTGCCTCCTGCCTGTTGCCTGGCGCCATCGCTGCCCCGCTCAGATCGGGTAGTGATGCGGCTGATCGTGAACGGACAGCCAGCGCAGCTCGGTGAACTCGTTGACCCCGGCCTGACCGCCGAAACGGCCGTAACCGCTGGCCTTCACGCCGCCGAACGGCATTTGCGGCTCGTCGTAGATGGTCGGCCCGTTGATGTGGCAGATGCCGGATTCGATGCGGTCGGCGACGGCCCGCGCGCGGGCCACATCGCGGCCGAACACCGACGCCGCCAAGCCGTAGACGGTGTCGTTGGCCACCGAGACCGCTTCGTCGACGCTACCGACCCGGATCACCGCGGCGACCGGCCCGAAGGATTCCTCGTCGTAAATGCGCATTGCCGGCGTCACCCGGTCCAGCACCGTCGCCTGCATCGTTGTGCCGTCACTGTCGCCGCCGGCAAGCAACGTTGCCCCTTTCGCCAGGGCGTCGTCGATCAGGCCGCGCACGCGGAGCACCGCTTCGCGGCTGATCATCGGCCCCAGCGGAAGGTCGCCTTGGCGCGGATCGCCGACCCGCAGCGAGGCGGCCTTGGCCGCAAGCTGTGCGAGAAACGCATCGGCCACCGCATGGTCGACGATGATCCGTTCGGTCGAGATGCAGACCTGGCCCTGGTTGAAGAAGGCGCCGAAGGCGGCCGCCTTCACCGCTTCGACTAGGTCGGCGTCGTCGAGCACCAGCAGCGGTGCCTTGCCGCTGAGCTCCAGCAGGCACGGCTTCACGTGGCGCGCGCAGATTTCGGCGACGCTGCGGCCGATCCGGGTGGAACCGGTGAAGTTGACGCGCCGGACAGCGGCATGTGCGACCAGCGCCTCGACAATCTCGTGTGCCGCTTCGGGCGCATTCGTGATCAGGTTGACCGCACCATCCGGCAGGCCGGCATCACGCAACACCTCGGCGATCAGGCTGTGGGTCTTGGGGCAGAACTCCGATGCCTTGAGCACCACGGTATTGCCGCAAGCCAGCGGCACGGCGACGGCACGCACGCCCAGCACCACCGGCGCATTCCACGGTGCAATGCCCAGCACGACGCCGGCCGGCCGGCGTACCGCCAGCGCGGTCACGCCGGGCGCGTTCGCCGGAATCTCCGTCTCGCCCAGACGGTCCGTCATGGCGGCGGCGTCGCGCAGCAGCGCGGCGCCGAGCTCGCAGTTGAACGCCGCCCAGCGTTGCGACGCGCCGATCTCGTCGGCCATCGCGGCGATGAAGAGATCGGTCCGCTGCTGCAGGATCTCCGCCGCGTCGTTCAGGCAGCGTGCGCGCGCTGCCGGCGCCGCGCCCGACCAGCCGGGAAAGGCGGCAGCGGCGGCATTGGCGGCCTCGACCGCGTCACTTGTCGACGCCGCACAGGCCCGCGTCGCCACCTGATCGGTCAGCGGATCGCGGCGCTCGTAGATCGCGTCGTCGAAGGCCGTGACCTCCCGACCGCCGATGAGCAGCCTGGCTTCAAGCACCAATTCCTCCCCATGGCGCGGCGATGCCGGTCCTCCCAGACCCGCCGGAACCGCTCCGAACCACCATCCTGCGGCCCGAACCCGGCGTCTTGCGTCGCTGCGCCTGTCTCCCGCCGTCAACGAAAGCAAATGCACCAGACCTGGTTAATGGATAAAATTGGTGTTTTCTTGAATTTATTTGGGAGACCTCAGAGGACGTGAACCAGCCGGACCAAAGCACGCCCTTCGCCATCCTGCCGGCGGTGCAGGCACAACGGATCGCCCCCGCCCTGCAAGAGCGGGTGCTTGGCCTCGGCATCGGCCAGACCGACCGGCTTTGGCGGGGTGTGTTGCTGACCTCGGGCGCCGGCGTGGTGGAAACCGGCGACGAGCGCGTCGCTTTGCCCGCACCCTGTCTGGCGTGGATTCCCTGGCGCCCCGGACGTGCCCTCAGGATCGGCGCCGGCGCCGTCGGCTATCAGTTCGCGGTCGGTGACGAAATGCTGGTCGACGCCATCGGCAACAACCCGGAATCGGCCAACCTGCGCTACCTGGTCGACCGTCGGGTGGTCGCCGCGCTCGAAGGCGAGGCGACGATGATCGCCGACCTCGAGGCCGCCTGCGACCTTATCGTCCGCGAGTTGCACCGGCCGCGCAGCGGCTCATGGACCATGGTGCAGGCGCAGGTGCGGGCCATCCTGGTGTTCGTCTGGCGCGCCGCCGGCATCGAGGAGTTCGCCGTACGCAGCCAGGGCGAGCCTTCGCGGATCCTGCAGCGCTTCCGCCAGTTGCTGGAGATGCACTTTCAGGACCGCTGGACTGTCGGCGCCTATGCGGACGCCATTGGCGTCTCGCACGACCGACTGCACGATATCTGCCGGCGCGAGCTGGACCGCCCGCCGCTTAAGCTGATCCACGAACGGGTGGTGCACGAAGCCCGCCTGCGCCTGGAGCGCTCGCTGCTCACGGTCGAGCAAGTGGCAACGTCGCTGGGGTTCCGGGACGTTGGCCACTTCAGCCGGTTCTTCAAAGCCCGGGTCGGGCTGCCGCCGGCCAGCTATCGCGAGCAGATCGCGCGCTCGCTGAAGGACGGCTACGCGGCACCACAAAGCAGCTACGCCGACTGGCCGTAACCCGCGGCTTCAGAGTTCGCGCGTCGTCGATTCCAGTGCAAACGTTGCATCGGGGACCGCGCGGCCGCCGGCCCGGCGCCAGGGGGCGGCCGAAGGGCGGGCGGGTCTGAGACCCGCCCCTACCAACCGTTGTGCCTGATGTAGGGGCGGGTCTCAGACCCGCCCGTCACGCGTTCGGCTGCAAACCGTTCGATGACGCCCAGGCTAGCGCTCGATCCCCAGCAGGTTGGGGGCGATCCGCCGCTGCACGGGCGGCAGCGAGCCAAGCGAGCGCATGGCGCCGTTGCGCATCAGCTGGGCGGCGCGGTTCTTCAGCCCGGCGATACGGAACAGACGGTCGGTGAAGGCGAGGATGCGCTCGCCGATGGGGTGGCGTTCGGCGCTGTAGCCGTCCAGCGTGCCGGCGGCGGCGCGTGCAGCGAAGCTGCAGGCGTCCCACATGCCCAGGTTCATGCCGCGACCGCCGGCCGGCGAGTGCACATGGGCGGCGTCTCCGGCGAGAAAGCAGCGCCCCTGCTGATAGCGCTCGGCCTGGCGCAGGGCGACGTGGAACTTGGATTCCCAGTGCACCTCGGTGACGGACGATCCGGCCGGCAGCAGCTCCAGCACCTCGGCGGTCTGCGAGATCGCCCGGATGCGGTCGGTGGCGATCGGCACGCAGAACAACACCGCGCCGTTGCGGAAGAGAAACAGGTTGACGCTGTCGTAGCCATAGCGCCAGTCGAGACTGACGTCGGCCAGGCTCCAGTGCTCGTCATAGCGCGCGCCGAGGAACGGGATGTCCAAAGTCTCGCGTACCAGGCTGCGGGCGCCGTCCGCACCCAGCAGGCAGCCGACCTCGAGCTGCGTCTCGCCGGCGCCGTCGGTCGGCGCGAGGTGCGCCTGCACGCCGTCAGGCGTCTGGCTGAAGGTCGTCAGCGCAAGCGCCCGATCGACCTGCACGCCGCGCTCCGTCAGCACCTCTTCCAGCACCCGTTCGGTCTCGCTCTGGGCCAGGGCAAGCAGGAAATCGTAGCGATGGTCGACCAGCGACAGATCGATGCTGGTCAGCGGCCGGCCGTCGAACCACATGTCGGCGCGACGGATCCTGATCCCCGCCGCGATCAGCCGCTCCGTCACACCGGCGGGCTCCAGCAGTTCCAGGCTCTGCACGTTGACGCCCACCGCCTTGGACAGCTTGGTGCGGCGCGCCTCCTTGTCGATCACCCGGACCGGGCGTCCGAACCGCGCCAGTTCGATCGCCGCCACCAGGCCGACCGGCCCGGCGCCGACGACCAGCGTGTCGTCATTTGCCATTCGCTGCCCCCAATCCAGACTCGACGGCGATCATAACGGTAACGACAGGCGCCGATGTGACGGCGGTCACCATTCCCGCGCGGACGCGGCGCATTGCGCAGGCAAGATGCGCGCGGGCATGATGCGCGGCAGTCCCGAGGCGGGTGGAAAGGACGGTGCAGGATGAGCGATCCGACGGCGACAGAGGAATTCGCGGCCCTTTGGCCGGGCGGAGCACTGGCGGTGCCGACGGCGGCGCCGGCACCCCGGCCCGAGAGCCTGGCGGGCAAGACCGTAGCCTTTCTGTGGGACGACATGTTCCGCGGTGACGAGATCTTCCCGCTGCTGGAACGGGCCATCGATACTGCCTTCGACGACGTGCGCTTCGTCGGCCATGACGCCTTCGGCTCGACCTTCGGCGGCGACGAACATGCCGTGCTCGACGCCCTGCCCGAGCGTCTTCGGGCATACGGCGTCGACGCGGTGATATCCGGCGTCGGCTGCTGAGGCGCGTGCACGCCCGCCGTGATGCGGGCGAGCGCGGTGGTCGAGAAGGCCGGCATCCCGACGGCATCGCTGGTCTGCGATGGCTTCATCGGCCAGGCATCGGCGATCCGCGGCGGCCTCGGCGTCGCCGCGCTGCCGGTAGCCCGCCTGGTCGGCCATGTCGACGGCCAGGATGACGACGAGCTGTCGGACAATGTCGCAAACGTCACCGTTGACGCGGTCGTACGTTGCCTGACGCAGCCGCCGGCCGCACGCAACGAGCCGGCAACGACGGACAGCGACGGCGTGGTGGCGCGCGGCAGCTTCGATGCGATCAACCGGACCTTCGAGGCCGAGGGATGGAGCGACGGCCTGCCCATTGTGCCGCCGACACGCGGCCGGGTGGACCGGTTCCTGGCCGCCACCGCGGACGACCCGGACCGGGTGATCGGGGTAATGCAGCCGTCCGGCGCGGCAGCGACGGTGCTGAACGTCGCCGTCAACGGGGTCATGGCCAACTGCCGGCCCGAACACATGCCGGTGCTGATCGCCATCGCCGAGGTCCTGGCCGACCCCGGCTATGGCGTCGAGCACAGCGGCGACACCACGGGCGGCGATGCCCTGGTGATCCTGAGCGGTCCGGCGATCGGCGAGCTCGGCTTCAACTGCGAGAACGGGGCGCTGCGCGACGGCCACCGCGCCAACACCAGCGTCGGCCGGTTCCTGCGGCTCTACTTGCGCAACGTCGCCGGCTTCGTCCCCGGCGGCGCCGACAAGAGCACCTTTGGCCACACCTTCCGCGTGGTCCTGGCCGAGCACGAGGCGGCAATGGGCCCCCTGGGTTGGCCGACCTTCGGCGCCGAGCGCGGCTTCGCAAAGGGCGAGAGCGGCGTCACCATCGCTCGCTTCACCGCCGGCGGCACGATCGGCTCGATCTACGGCACGGATCCCGAACAGATCCTGGCCTACCTGGCCGACGGCCTGGTGCGGCAGAGCAGTTGGGAGCTGGTGTTCACCGTCGGCTTCGCGCCGGGAACCTACCGACCGCTGCTGGTGCTGAGCCCAATGGTGGCGAAGACGTTGCACCGGGCTGGCCTGGGCAAAGAGGACGTGCGGCAGGGGCTGTTCCGCCACGCCCGCCTGCCGGCCGAACGTATGGAAACCTATATCGGCCGCTGGTCCAACCTGGTGCCCGGGCGGCCGACCCTGGCGCACCTGGTCGCTGGCGGCAAGGCGGCACCGCTGTTCGCCGAAAGCGACGACCCGGCGCGCCTGGTGCCGATCGTCGCGCGGGCCGAGGACATCCTGCTGGTGGTCAGCGGCGATCCGCTGCGCTCGAACGCCTATGCGTTCGCCAGCAACGGCATGCACGGGTTTCCGACCAGCCACCGAATCCGGCTGCGATGAAGGCTTTGCAGAGCAGGCGGCAGTGCTACGGATCCAGCGTGGCCGCGCCCGGCGGCAGCTCGCGTTCCTCGAGATTGTCGCCGGCGCCGCCGCGGTCGATGACCAGGAAGTCGGCCTCGCGACCATGCGCGATCAGCGGGTGGTGCCAGACGCCACGGGCGTAGTTGACGCCCTGACCCGGGGCGGTGACGAAGGCCCGGAGCGCCGCCGGCTCGGCGGTGGCGGCGACGACGACCAGGAACGGATCACCGGATAGTGGCACAAAGGCCTGGCTGCCCAGCGGATGCCGCTCGACGAGGCGCAGCTCGAGCGGCAGGGCGCGCGGCGTGGCGCGGAAGATCGACAGCCGCGGTCGGCCGCCGGCCGCGGCGACGTCGATGGTGGCAAGATCGTCGAACCGGGTCGCCGTGCCCTGGTTGACGGCGAGCTCGCTAGCCCCCGCCGTCTCGATCACCTCGCCGTAGGGCCGGAATGCCTCGGCGGTCAGCGGCACCGGGGTGAGCCGGACAGTCATCGCGCCGGCCGGCCGATCAGCCGCAGGCGGCTGACGCCACCGTCGGGGTGAATGCAGAAGCGGATGTGATCGACGGGGCCAAGGTCGGCGAGGGTGTCGAAGACGTGCTCGCTGTCGGCGGCAAGCTCGGTCTGCGGCAGCAGGGTGGGCCACGCCTCGGCCGCAGCGGCGATCGCCGCCACGTCGCCATCGCCGGCCAGGCCGGCCTGCAGCGCGCAACTGTGGGGGAAGTTGCCCTTGAAGTGGGCGGTGTCGACGACAACGGATTCGATCCGTCCCGGGTGACCCAGCCGCAGCAGCACCCAGTCGTAGCCCGGACCGCGGCGACGCCGGGTCTCCCAGCCATCGCCCATGTTGACGCCGCCACCGGGCGCCAGCAGCGCGTTCGGCGCGCCGTAGTGGCTGTCGCTCCAGGCCAGGGCGCAACCACCGCGTTCCAGGGCCACCAGGTCGACGGCGCTGTCGTCCTGTGCGCTCCAGTCGAAGGCGACGACGCCATAGGCGCGGAAGCGGGCGATGCCGCCGTCGGGAAAAATGCTCAGCCTGAGGTGGCTCACGGGGCCGCCGCCGGTAAGCGTGAACAGGTTGTGCCGGTCGCCCTGCAGGTCCGCCCGCGGCAGCAGCGGCTGCCAGTCGGCCGCGGCGTCCGGAATCCGGTCGGTCGAGAGGCAGCCGTCGATGGCAGCCGCAGGCGGAAAGTTCCCGGTGAAGAAGCTGGTGTCCAGGTCAACGCGCTGCACCACCGCCGGCACGCCGAGGCGCACGATGGCATGGTCGTGGCCGCCGGCGCGCCGGCGCCGGCTCTCCCAGCCATCCATCCACTTGCCGTTGGTGTCATACTCGCCGGTCCTGAAGACCGGCGGCTCGGGGTCCAGCATGCGCTCCTTGGGGGCAAAGAAATCGTCGCTAGCAAAGACGACCTCGGCGCCCAGCCGCGGGTGCAGCAGGTCGACGAGGCCGTGCCCGTAGGCCTCGGCGTCGGCGTCGCGGGGGGCGCTGATGATCTGTCGGTCGGTCATGCTCGTGGCTCCTGGGGCACTCTGTCCTGCAGTCGCAGCAGGGCGATCTGCTCGATCTCCGCCAACGCGGTGGCGAACTCGGTTTCGGCGTCATGCGCCAGGCGCGCTTCGATCGCCGCCAGCACCTCGTCCTTGCTGCGCCCCTTGACGGCCATGACGAAGGGGGTGCCGAAGCGGGCCTTGTAGGCCTCGTTCAGGCGCGTGAGCCGGGCCAGTTCATCGGCGCCGAGACGGTCGAGCCCGGCCGAGGCCTGCTCGCGGCTGGAGTCCGCGGTGACGTCGCCGGCCAGGGCAAGGCGACCGGCTAGGTCAGGGTGCGCCTTGATCAGAGCTGTCTTCTCGGCCGCGCCGGCCTTGCGCAGCACCGCGACCATGGCCCGGTGCAGGCCTGAGGCATCGTCCTCGCCGGCGCCGAGGCCGGCCCGGTGCGCCGCCTCGGCGATCCAGGGCGAATGCTCGAAGACATCGCCGAAGCGTTCGACGAACATCGCCCGGTTCATGCCGCTGGGGCGCAGACCGGCCGGCGCATGGTGGCGATGCCAGTGCCGGGCGATATCGATGCGTCGGGCACACCAGACCCGGTCGTGTGCCTGGACGTGCTCGATGAACCGCTGCAGACCGTGTAGCCGCCCGGGTCGGCCAGCGAGGCGGCAGTGCAGGCCGACCGACATCATCTTGGGCGCGCCCTCGAGGCCCTCGGCGTAGAGCACATCGAAGCTGTCGCGCAGGTAGGCGAAGAAATGCTCAGCCGTATTGAAGCCCTGCGCGGTGGCGAAACGCATATCGTTGGCATCCAGGGTGTAGGGCACGATCAACTGCGGCCCGTCCGCGTGGTCGTGCCAGTAGGGCAGATCGTCGGCGTAAGCGTCGGCCGAATAGAGGAAGCCGCCCTCCTCCATGACCAGCGCCAGAGTGTTCTCCGAGGTACGGCCGGTGTACCAGCCGAGCGGCCGGTTGCCCGTGACCTCGGTGTGGATGCGGATCGCCTCGTACAGCTGGCGGCGCTCCTCGTCCGCCGGCACGTCCTTGTAGTCGATCCACTTCAGCGCGTGCGAGGCGATCTCCCAGTCCGCCGCCTGCATCGCCTCGACCTGCGCCGGGCCGCGCTGCAGCGCCGTAGCGACACCGTAGACGGTGAGCGGGATGGCGTGCCGCGTGAAGAGGGCGTGCAGGCGCCAGAAGCCGGCGCGGGCGCCGTACTCGTAGATGCTTTCCATGTTCATGTGGCGCCGGCCGGGCCAGGGCTCGGCGCCGACGATCTCGGACAGAAAGGCTTCGGAGGCCGGATCGCCGTGCAGGACGTTGTTCTCGCCGCCCTCCTCGTAGTTGAGGACGAACTGGAGCGCGAGCACGGCATCGTCCGGCCAGGCCGGGTCGGGCGGCCGGCCGCCATAGCCATGCAGGTCACGGGGATAGGTGTCCGTCATGACGCCTTCCGAGATACCGGCCTTCGCCGCGGGCGCGAAGCGCCAGATTGACCGCCGGGCGGCCGCAGGGCCTTATCTAACCTCGGCCATGGCGGCCTGGATATGCGCGTTATTTTGAAAGTCTTTCCAATATCCAATGCGTTTTGAAAATGTCACGGCTTGGCGCAGACTGTGGCAAGCAGCGTTGGGGAGCGATCGGTAGTACGGAAGTCATGTCCACGCGCAACAGTCATGGCCGCCTGACCACGCACGTCCTCGACACCATGGCGGGCCGGCCCGCCGACGGCATTGCCGTCGGCCTGCGCCGGCTCGACGGCACGGCAGCGACCACGCTGGTGGAAACGGCGACCAATGCCGACGGGCGCGTGGCGGCACCGCTGCTCGACGGTGACGACATGCGCGAGGGCAGCTACGAGCTGCTGTTCCAGGTCGCCGACTACTTCCGCGGCCAGGGCCTTCAGCTGCCGACACCGCCGTTCCTCGATGTCGTCTCGATCCGCTTCGGCATCGCCGAGCGCACGGCCCACTACCATGTGCCGCTGCTGATCTCGCCTTATGGCTACTCGACCTATCGGGGCAGCTGAATGGCCCCGGGGGCGGACCGCGACCGCATTCGCTTCGTTCTCGGCCAGGAAGTGCGCGAGCTGGACCGCGTCGACCCGACGCTGACGGTGCTCGACTGGCTGCGCCAGAGCGAACGGCGCACGGGCGGTAAGGAAGGCTGCGCCGAGGGCGACTGCGGCGCCTGCAGTGTGCTGGTCGGCCGCCTGGACGACGGCAAATTGCGGTATGAGGCCGTCAATGCCTGCATCCGCTTCCTCGCCACCCTGGACGGCTGCCATCTGGTCACGGTCGAGGACCTGCGCGGCGCCGACGGCGCCCTGCACCCGGTGCAGCAGGCCTTGGTCGATCACCAGGGCACGCAATGCGGTTTCTGCACGCCCGGCTTCGTGATCGCGCTCTATGCCCTGTGGCTCGACCGCGCGGAAGCCGATCTGCAGGCCATCGAGATCGCCCTGCAGGGCAACCTGTGCCGCTGCACCGGCTATGCCCCCATCGTCGCCGCCGGCGCCAGCCTGTTCGAGACCGGCGAGCGGACGCAGGATCCGCTGCTGCAGGACGCGGCCCGTATGACGCAGACCCTGTCCGACCTCGATGACGGCGCGACCGTTCGCCTGTCGGGCGACGACGGCCGTCGCTTTATCGCTCCGGGTACGACGGATGCCCTGGCCGAGGCGGTGCAGGCGGAACCGGAGGCGACCATCATCGCCGGTGCCACCGATGCGGCGCTGTGGGTGACCAAGGGGCTGGCGCGTCCCGATCCGGTGATCTACCTGGGCCGGATCGCCGAGTTGCGGACGATCCGCGAGACCGACGCGGCGATCGAAATCGGCGCTGGGGTCAGCTACACCGACGCCTGGGCGGTTCTGGCCCGGCACTTCCCGGGCCTGCATGAGCTGATCGGCCGCATCGGCGGGGCGCAGATCCGCAATGCCGGCACCATCGGCGGCAACATCGCCAACGGCTCGCCCATCGGCGACATGCCGCCGCCGCTGATCGCGCTCGGCGCCGAGCTGGTGCTGAGGGCCGGGGCGGCGCGGCGACGCCTGCCGTTGGCGGATTTCTTCATCGACTACGGCCGGCAGGACCTGGCGCCCGGCGAGTTCATCGAAGCGGTTCACGTGCCGAAACTGGCACCCGACAGCCGGTTCAACGTCTACAAGGTCTCCAAGCGGCTCGACGAAGACATCTCGGCGGTGCTGGGCGCGTTCTGGCTGGCGCTGGGGGAGGACGGCGTGATCCGCGCCGCCCGGCTCGCCTTCGGCGGCATGGCGGCGACACCGAAGCGGGCGCCGGCGGCGGAAGCGGTCCTGACCGGCAAGCCCTGGAGCACGGCGACGCAGGAAGCCGCAGCGCAGGCGCTGGCGCAGGACTTCCAGCCGATCTCGGACTGGCGGGCGAGCGCGGCCTATCGCACCCGGGTCGCCGGCAATCTGCTGCGGCGGTTCCACCTCGACAGCACCGGCGCGGAAGCGGCGCTGCGCATCGACGACCGCTGGGCGGCCCGCCATGGCTGACGCCGGCGCACGGGGCCGGACCGGGACCGACGCAATCCGCGGCGGTGTGCGCCAGGCACAGGCGCACGACTCCGCCGCCAAGCACACCACCGGCGAGGCCCTGTACATCGACGACCTGCCGGAGCCCGACGGACTGGTGCACGTCTACCTCGGCGCCAGCAGCGAGGCCGTGCACGGCCGGATCCGCCGCCTCGACCTGGGCCCGGTCAAGGCCGCGCCAGGCGTGCTGGCGGTGCTGACCGCCGCCGACATCCCCGGCGGCAACGACATCAGCCCGACCGGCCGCCACGACGAGCCGGTGTTTGCCGAACAGGTCATCGAGTTCCATGGCCAGCCGCTGTTCGCGGTGGCGGCGACGAGCCGCGATGCCGCGCGCCGGGCGGCACGCCTGGCGGAAATCGAGTGCGAACCGCTGCCGCCGCGGCTGGACGTCGACGCGGCCGAGGACGGGCCGCTGGTCACCGAGCCGCTGCTGCTGCAGCGCGGCGACGCCGCCGCCGCCATCGCCGCGGCACCGCACCGGCGCCGGGGACAGATGCGGGTCGGCGGCCAGGACCACATGTACCTCGAAGGACACATCGCGCTGGCGGTCCCGGGCGAAGACGGCGACGTCGTGGTGTTCTCATCGACCCAGCACCCGAGCGAGGTGCAGCACATGGTCGCGCACGTGCTCGGCCTGCCGTCGCATGCCGTCACCGTCGAGGTGCGCCGCATGGGCGGCGCCTTCGGCGGCAAGGAGACCCAGTCCAACCTGTTCGCCGCCGTCGCCGCGCTGGCGGCACGAAGGCTCGGCCGCGCCGCCAAGATCCGCCCCGACCGCGACGATGACATGATCCAGACCGGCAAGCGGCACGATTTCCGGGTCGACTACGACGTCGGTTTCGACGACGACGGCCGCATCCTTGGGGTCGATTTCGGCTTCCTGGCCCGTTGCGGATCCTCGGCCGACCTGTCCGGCCCGGTTACCGACCGGACGCTGTTCCACTGCGACAACTGCTATTTCTATCCGGCGGTACGGGCGGAATCGTCGCCGCTCAAGACCAACACGGTGTCCAACACGGCATTTCGCGGCTTCGGCGGACCGCAGGGCATGCTCGGCGCCGAACGGGTGATCGAGGAGGTCGCCTTCGCCCTCGGGCTCGACCCGCTGGAGGTCCGGAGGCGGAACTTCTATGGCGAGGGCGAGCGCAACGTCACGCCCTATCACCAGGCGGTCGAGGACAACATCGCCCCGCGCCTGGCCGAGGAACTGGCGGCCAGCGCCGACTATGCCGGCCGGCGGGCGTCGATCCGGGCCTGGAACCAAGAACACGCCGTCATCAAGCGCGGCATCGCCCTGACCCCGGTGAAGTTCGGGATCTCGTTCACCGCCACGCATTTCAACCAGGCCGGCGCGCTGGTGCACGTCTACGCCGACGGCAGCGTGCATCTCAATCACGGCGGTACCGAGATGGGCCAGGGCCTCAACACCAAGGTGGCGCAGGTCGTCGCGGAGGCCTTCCAGATTGACCTGGAGCGGGTGAAGATCACCGCCACGACCACCGGCAAGGTGCCGAACACGTCGGCCACGGCCGCCTCGTCCGGTTCCGACCTGAACGGCATGGCGGCGCGCAACGCCGCCGAGACGATCAAGCGGCGCCTCATCGGCTATGCCGCCGAGAAGCACGAGATCACGCCCGAGCAGATTGTCTTCCTGCCCAACCGGGTGCGCCTGGGCAACCGCGAGGTCAGCTTCGATGCACTGATCCGCGAGGCCTACATGGCCCGCGTCCCGCTGTCGGCGACCGGCTTCTACGCCACGCCGAAGATCCACTGGGACCGCGCCGCCGGGCGCGGACGGCCGTTCTACTATTTCTCCTATGGCGCCGCCGTCAGCGAGGTCGCCGTCGACAGCCTGACAGGCGAGTACCGGGTCGAGCGCGTCGACGTGCTGCACGACGTCGGCCGCTCGCTCAATCCTGCGATCGACCGCGGCCAGATCGAAGGCGGCTTCGTGCAGGGCATGGGCTGGCTGACCAGTGAGGAGTTATGGTGGGATGGCGACGGCCGGCTCAGGACGCATGCGCCGTCGACCTACAAGATCCCCCTCGCCTCGGACCGGCCACGGGTGTTCAACGTGAAGATCAGCGACTGGTCGGAGAACCGTGAAGAGACGATCTACCGCTCCAAGGCGGTCGGCGAGCCGCCGTTGATGCTGGCGATCTCGGTGCTGCACGCCCTCTCGGACGCGGTCGCCAGCGTCGCCGACTACCGGACGTGCCCGCGCCTCGACCCGCCGGCGACGCCGGAACGGGTGCTGATGGCGATGGAACGTCTGCGCCAGGAGCAACAGGCCTTGGGAGGCTGATGTGGACGCATTGGCGACGACACTGCAGGACCTCCTGGACCGGCGGACACCGGCCATCATCGTGCGCATAGCCGCCGGCGAAGGCTCGACCCCGCGCGATGCCGGGACCGCCATGCTGGTGACCGGCGATGCCTGCCACGGCACCATCGGCGGCGGGCGGCTCGAGTGGTTGGCCGTCGAGCGGGCACGCACCATGCTCGCCGATGGTGACCGACAATCGACGCTGGACTTGGCCCTGGGCCCGTCGGTCGGGCAATGCTGCGGCGGGCACGTTGTCCTGCAGCTGCGACGGGCCGACGCGGAGTCGCTTGTGGCGCTGGCGCGGACGGAGGCGCAGGCGCAACAGGCACAGCCACCGGTCTGGCTGTTTGGCGCCGGCCACGTCGGCCAGGCCCTGGCCCGCGCCCTGGCACCGCTGCCGCTGGCGTTGACGGTGATCGACGACCGGCGGGACTTCCTCGCCAGGCTGCCGGCGGCGGCCGTGCGGCTGCCGAGCGCGGCGCCGGCCAGCGAGGTTGCGGCGGCACCACCGGGCACGGCCTTTGCCGTGATGACCCACAGTCATGCCCTCGACTACGAGATCACCGGCGCGGCGCTGAGCCGCGGCGATGCCTGCTATGTCGGCCTGATCGGCTCGGCGACCAAGCGGACCCGCTTCGTGCGCTGGTATGCCGCCCGCGGCGGCAGCGACGCGGCGCTGGCCGGGCTGACCTGCCCGATCGGCATTGGCGGCCCGCGCGACAAGCGGCCCAGCGTGATCGCCGCCCTGGTCGCGGCCGAGATCGCCACGCAAGCCCTCGCCGGCCCAAACGCCGTGCAAGAGACGATGCCGATGGTGGCGGGAGGAGCGCGGCCATGACGACATCCCCACCCCGCCTCGCGCTCAAGGGCATATCCAAAAGCTTCCCCGGCGTGCTGGCCAACGACGACGTCAGCTTCGACGTCCAGCCCGGCGAGATTCATGCGCTGCTAGGCGAGAACGGCGCCGGCAAGTCGACCCTGGTGAAGATCATCTATGGCGTCCTGCGCGCCGATCAGGGCGAGATCCTGTGGGACGGCGAACCGGTCACGATCGCCAACCCGCGCGCCGCCCGCCGGCTCGGCATCGGCATGGTGTTCCAGCACTTCTCGCTGTTCGAGGCCATGACGGTGCTGGAGAACATCGCCCTCGGCATGGACGAGGCGGTCGGCCGCAACGAGCTGCGCGCCCGCGTCGATCAGATCCTCGAGAGCTATCACCTGCCGCTCGACCCGATGCGTGAGGTCCACACCCTGTCGGTCGGCGAGCGCCAGCGCATCGAGATCGTGCGCAGCCTGTTGGCGAAGCCCAAACTGCTGATCATGGACGAGCCGACCTCGGTGCTGACGCCGCAGGAAGTCGAGCGCCTGTTCGACACTCTGCGCCAGCTCGCCCGTGAAGGCTGCGCGATCCTCTACATCAGCCACAAGCTGCACGAGATCCAGGCGCTGTGCGAGAAGGCGACGATCCTGCGCGGCGGCCGGGTGGTCGCCGACTGCGATCCCAAGGTGGAGACGGCCAAGAGCATGGCCGAGCTGATGATTGGCGCCGACCTGAAGAGCGTCACCCGCAGCCATCAGCGCGACTATGGTGAGGACCGGCTGAGCGTGCGGGGGCTGCAGCTGGCCGGGGCCGGCACCTTTGCCGTCGATTTGCAGGACATCGACTTCTCGGTCCGCGCCGGCGAGATCTTCGGCATCGCCGGGGTCGCCGGTAACGGCCAGAACGAGCTGCTGGAAGCCTTGGCGGGCGAGCGCCTGGTGCCGACAGCCGGCATGATCGAGCTCGACGGCAAGCCGATCGGCCGCACCGGCCCCGGCGATCGTCGGGATCTGGGCTTGTGCGCGGTGCCCGAAGAGCGCAACGGCCATGGCGCCGTACCCGACTTCTCGCTGGCCGAGAATGCCGTGCTCACCGCCCGCCAGCGGCTGGGCCTGGTGCTCTACGGCTTCATCTCGGCGACCAAGTCGCAGGCCTATGCCGGCGAGGTGATCGACGCCTACGCGGTCAAGGCGACGGGACCGGTGGCGACCGCCAGCAGCCTGTCGGGCGGCAACCTGCAGAAGTTCATCATGGGCCGGGAGATCATGCAGCTGCCCTCAGTGCTGGTGGTCTCGCAGCCGACCTGGGGCGTCGACGCCGGCGCCGCCGCGGCGATCCACCAGGCCCTGGTCGACCTCGCCGCCGACGGCTCGGCGATCATCGTCATCTCGCAGGACCTGGACGAGCTGTTGAGCCTGGCCGACCGGCTGGCGGTGATCAACGAGGGCCGGCTGTCCGCGACCAAGGTGGTCGGCGAGACCTCGATCGAGGAAATCGGCCTGCTCATGGGCGGGGTGCACGGCGAGACCGTCGTGCCTGGGGCGGCGGAGGCACGTGACGATGCTGCCTAGACTCGAGCCGAGGAAGAGCCCCAGCCGGGTCATGCTGTACGTGACGCCGGCGCTGGCGGTGCTGCTGACCATGGCGACCGGCCTGGTGGTGTTCTCGGCCATGGGGTTCGACGGCGCCGGCGCGGTCTACGAGATCTTCGTCGTGCCCCTGGTCGAAACCCGGCACTGGCCGGACCTGGGGATCAAGGCGGCGCCGCTGATCATCATCGCCGTTGGCCTGGCCGCCGGCTTCCGCGCCAACGTCTGGAACATCGGCGCCGAGGGCCAGTACGTGTTCGGCGCCCTGGCCGCCACCGGTGTGGCACTGGCGACCTGGCACCTCGAGGGCTGGTGGATCCTGCCGGTGATGTGCCTCGCCGGCGTCCTGGGCGGCATGGCCTATGCCGCGGTGCCGGCGGGGCTGAAGACCCGGGCCGGGGTGAATGAGATCCTGACCAGCCTGATGCTGACCTACGTCGCCATCCAGCTGCTGAACTACCTGATGCGGGGTCCCTGGAAGGATCCGGAGGGCTACAACTTCCCGCAGACGCGGCTGTTCACCGACTGGCAGCTGCTGCCCTACGTCGCCGAGGGCAGCCTTGTGCACATCGGCGTGCCGATCGCCGTGCTGATCGCCCTGTCCGCGGCGGTGGTGATGGGCCGGACCATCGTCGGCTACGAGGTGCGGGTCGTCGGCATCGCCCCCAACGCCGCCCGCCATGGCGGCTTCCACGCGGCACGGACGACCTGGCTGTGCCTGCTGGTCAGCGGCGGCCTGGCCGGGCTGGCCGGCACCTTCGAGGCCGCCGGGCCGTTCGGCCAGATGGTGCCCCAGTTCCCGGTCGGCTACGGCTTTACCGCGATCATCGTCGCCTTCCTCGGCCGGCTGCACCCGCTCGGCATCATCCTGGCCGGGCTGGTGCTGGCGATCTCCTATGTCGGCGGCGAGCTGGCGCAGACCGAGATCGGCCTGCCGCACGCGGCGACGGCGATGTTCCAGGCGCTGATGCTGTTCTTCCTGCTCGCCGTGGACGTGCTGATCCGCTACCGCATCCGCTTCGGTGGCCGGCCGGCGGTGCAGGAGGCCGAGGCATGAGCATCGACATCACCACGGCGATCCTGATGACCGTGGTCGGCGCCTCGACGCCGATCCTGCTGGCAGCCCTGGGCGAGCTGGTGGTGGAAAAGGCCGGCGTGCTCAACCTAGGGATCGAGGGGATGATGCTGCTCGGCGCGGTCAGCGCCTTCGCCGTCACCGTGACCACCGGCAGCCCGCTGCTCGGCGCCATGGCGGCGATGCTGGCAGGGGTCGCTGGGTCAATGATCTTCGGCTACCTCGCGCTGACCCTGACCTCGAGCCAGGTGGCGACGGGACTTGCCCTGACCATCTTCGGCATCGGCGCCAGCTCGCTGTTCGGAGCACCGTTCGTCGGCCAGACGGTGGACGGCCTGGGCCCGGTGTTCCCGGCGGCGCTGGCCGACCACACTGTCCTGCGCCTGGTCTTCGGTCACGACCCCCTGGTCTACATCTCGGTTGCCCTGACCGTGGCCACGGTCTGGTTCCTCAACCGCTCGCGTGCCGGGCTGATCCTGCGCGCGGTCGGCGAAAGCGATAGCGCAGCACATTCCATCGGCTATCCGGTGATTGTGGTGCGCTATCTCGCGGTCGCCTTCGGCGGTGCCATGGCCGGCCTGGGCGGCGCCTATTTCTCACTGGTGCTGACGCCGCTGTGGGCGGATCAGCTCACCGCGGGGCGCGGCTGGATCGCCCTGGCGCTGGTCGTGTTCTCGTCCTGGCGGCCGTGGCGACTGTTCCTCGGTGCCTATCTGTTCGGTGGGGTGATGACCCTGGAGCTGCACGCCAAGGCAGCCGGCATCGGCTTCCTGGAGCCCGAGTTCCTGGCGATGCTGCCCTACCTGGCGACCATCGTCGTGCTGACCGCGATCTCGCTCGGCCCGCGGGTCGCCAGCCGCGGCGCGCCGGCCTGCCTAGGCAAGCCGTTCCGCGCCAGCACCTGAGGCGCCGCCGGCGAAATTCCGCGCTAGTCTGGGGCTCATGCCGACGACGGACGACAGCGCGGCCAGCAACCCTCGACGGCCCGTCTACCTGGACCACCAGGCCTCGACGCCGCTCGACCCACGGGTCCGCGCGGCGATGCTGCCGTGGCTGTCGGCGGAGCACGCCGGCAACCCGCACAGTGGCCATGGTGCCGGGCGGGCGGCGCGCGAGGCGGTCGAGCAGGCACGTGCGCAGGTCGCCGCCCTGCTGGGTGCTGCGCCGGCCGAGATCGTCTTCACCTCAGGCGCGACGGAGGCCAACAACCTGGCCCTGTTCGGGCTCAGCCGGCCCGGCTGGCAGGTCCTCGCCAGCGCCATCGAGCACCCCAGCGTGCTCGCCTGCCTGCCGGCCCTGACGGCGGCGGGCCGGCGCTGCCGGGAGCTGCCTGTCGACCGTCAAGGCCGCCTCGATCCCGCCACCGTCGAGGCAGCACTCGACGGTGGCAGCAACCTGGTCACGGTGATGGCGGCCAACAACGAGATCGGCACGCGGCAGGACCTCGACGCGATCGCCGCCGTGGTCAGGGGCAGGGGTGCGCTTCTGCACTGCGATGCGACCCAGGCACCCGGCGACTGCGCCCCGGTGGCGGCACGCGGCATCGACGCGCTGAGCCTGTCGGCGCACAAGATCTACGGACCCGGCGGCATCGGCGCCCTCTACGTCGACCGCGCGCATGCTCTCGAGGCGCGCAGCCTGGGCGGCGGCCAGGAAGGTGGCCGGCGCGCCGGCACCGTGCCGGTGGCACTGGCCGTCGGCTTCGGCGAGGCCGCGGCACTGGCCGGCACAGACGCCGCGGCCGAGGCCGCCCGCCTGGACACCCTGGCGGCGCGGCTCGTCGCCGGGATCCAGGCGATCTGGCCCACCGCCCGGCGCAACGGTGCGCCCGCGCGGCTACCCGGCTGCGTCCACCTCACTCTGCCCGGGATCGACGCCGACGACCTGCTGCTCGATCTGGACGAGATCGCCATGTCGACGGGCTCCGCCTGCGCCACCGGCGCGCCGGGCCCCTCGCACGTGTTGCGCGCGATCGGCATGAGCGATGCTGACGCCCATGCCAGCATCCGCATCGGCCTGGGCCGGTTCACCGGCGACGACGAGATCGACTATGTGCTCAGCCGGTTTCGCGAAGCTCTGTCGACGAGAGGCCGTCGAGCTCGGCACTGATCGCCCGGCGGCACTCCTCGATCATGTAGTCGGCGAAGACCTTGACCTTGGGCGCCAGCAAGCGGCGATGCGGATAGAGGATCGCCAGGGTGACCGGCTCGGGCGGCGCGTGCGGCAGGACCACGCGCAACGCGCCGGCACGCAGATGCCCGGCGACCTCGAACAGCGGCTTCAGCACCAGGCCGTGGCCGGCCAGCGCCCAGCTGGTCAGCACGTCGCCGTCATCGGCGTCGAAACGGCCCTTGACGCCCAGCTTGATCGGGCCGTCCGGGCCCTGCAGCCGCCACTGGAACTGGGTCGAGCCGGGAAAGCGCAGCAGCAGGCAGTCGTGCTCGGCCAGTTCCTCGGGCGAGGCCGGCAGGCCGCGCCGCGCGATGTACTCGGGCGCGGCACAGATCACCCGCTCGTAATCGGCGACCTTACGCATGGTGAAGCTGGAATCGCCGAGGACACCGAGCCGGAAGGCGGCATCGACGCCTTCGTGCATCAGGTCGAGCACGTGGTCGGAAAGCCGTAAGCGGACCTCGATCTCGGGGAATTCGGCATTGAAGCCCGGCACCGCCGGCGAGATCACGCGCCGGCCCAGGCCAAGCGGCGCGGTGACGCGCAAGGCGCCGCGCGGCCAGCCGCCGACGGCGGCGACCGCCGCCTCTGCCTCCTCGAGCGCGTGCAGCACCTCGAGGCAGCCCTTGTAGTAGATCTCGCCCTGCTCGGTCGCCTGCAGCTGACGGGTGGTGCGGTTGAACAGGCGCACGCCGAGGTATTTCTCCAGCGCCTTGATACGGTGGCTGGTCACGGCCGGCGAAATCCGCAGGTCACGGCTGGCAGCCGAAAAGCTGCCCAGTTCGGCGACGCGCACGAAGACGCGGATGTTGTCCAGCAGCGACATCAGGCCTCAGCAAACTTCGGATTTTTTTGAAAGTCATCCATAATCTTTGGCAATTCTTGATCATGCCCCTGCCCGCTACAGTGCCGGCATGGCACGAACGGGATCGGTCGACGGCCTGAGGAGCGGCGCATGGACCCGGTAATCTGGGACTGGCTGAGTTTCGCGCTGCGCTGGCTGCACGTGGTCGCGGTGATCGCCTGGATCGGCTCGTCGTTCTATTTCATCGCCGTCGATCTGGGCCTGCGCCGGCGCGAGGGCATGCCGGCCGGGGTGCACGGCGAGGAATGGCAGGTCCACGGCGGCGGCTTCTACCACATCCAGAAATACCTGGTTGCGCCGCCGCAGCTGCCCGAGGAGCTGACCTGGTTCAAATGGGAATCCTACGGTACCTGGCTCTCCGGCTTCGCCCTGTTGGGTGTCGTCTATTACGCCGGGGCGGAGCTGTTCCTGATCGACGCAACGGTGCTCGAACTGGCGCCCTGGCAGGCGATCGCCATCAGCCTCGTCGCCCTCGCTTTGGGCTGGCTGGCCTACGACGGTCTATGCCGGATTTTCGTCACCCGCGACCAGATCGCCTTTGCCTGCCTGTTCGCCTTCTTCATCGCCCTGACCTGGGCCTTCACCCAGGTGTTCTCGGGCCGCGGTGCCTACATCCACGCCGGCGCAGTGATCGCCACGATCATGACCGGCAACGTGCTGTTCATCATCATTCCCGGTCAGAAGAAGGTGGTCGCCGCCCTGCTTGCCGGCGACACCCCCGACCCCGCCCTGGGCCAGCGGGCCAAGCAGCGCTCGACCCACAACAACTACCTGACCCTGCCGGTGATCTTTCTGATGCTGTCGATCCACTACCCGCTCGCCTTCGCGACGCGCTGGAACTGGGTGATCGTCGCCCTGGTCCTGGTCATGGGGGTGGTGATCCGGCATTTCTTCAACACCCTGCACGCCCGACAGGGCCGGCCGTGGTGGACCTGGGCCGTCGCCGCGGTCTGCTTCGTCGCCATCGTCTGGCTGTCGACCTTCGCCCCGCCGGAGCGCGAGGCGGAAGCGGCCGCGATGCCGGTTCCGGCGACACAGACCGCAGACTTCGCCGCCGTGCGCGACATCGTCGCCGGGCGCTGTGCGATGTGTCATGCGGCCGAGCCCGTCTGGGAGGGCATCGCCACCGCACCCAAGGGGGTCGCGTTTGACGACGATGCCGACATCCTCCGCCATGCCCGCGAGATCTATTTGCAGTCGGCACGTTCGACGGCGATGCCGCCGGGCAACGTCAGCTGGATGACCGGCGAGGAGCGCCGCCAGCTCGCGGCCTGGTACACCGGTCAGGTGGCGGCGCACTGAGATGACCCCGGAGCGGACATGAGCACGCAGGCGTTCCGCGGGCGACTACTGGATTTCCAGGACGACCCGGCGACGGCGCCAAGCGGCCGCGCCCACCGCTATATCGAGGACGGCCTGCTTGTCGTCGAGGACGGCCTCGTGGCCGAGGCCGGGGCCACGGCCGAGCTGCGCAAGCGCCACGGCAGCGATTTGGAGATCGTCGATCATCGCCCTCACCTGCTGCTGCCGGGCTTCATCGACGCCCACATCCACCTACCGCAAACGCGGGTGATCGCCTCCTACGGCGCGCAGCTGCTCGACTGGCTCGACAAGTACACCTTCATCGAGGAGGCACGCTTTGCCGATCCGGCGCATGCGGCGCACGCGGCGGCGTTCTTTCTCGACGAGCTGCTGCGCTGCGGCACCACCACCGCGGCGGTGTTCGGCTCCGTGCACCGGACGTCGATCGAGGCGCTGTTCGGTGAATCTGCCCGCCGCAACACCCGCATGATCGCCGGTAAGGTGCTGATGGACCGCAACGCGCCGGAAGAGCTGCGCGACAGCGCCGAAGCCGGGGCGCGGGACACCGCCGCGCTGATCGACCAATGGCACGGCAAGGGCCGGCAGCTCTACGCCATCACGCCACGCTTCGCCATCACCTCCAGCGAGGCCCAGCTGGAGGCCGCCGGCGACCTGCTGGCGGCCCACCCGTCGTGCTACCTGCAGACGCATCTGGCCGAGAACCGGCTCGAGATCGACACGGTGGCGGCGCTGTTTACCTGGGCAAAGGACTACACCGACGTCTACGACCGCTACGGCCTGCTGGGGCGCAACAGCCTGTTCGGCCATTGCATCCACCTGGAAGAGCGCGAGCTGCAGCGGCTGCACGAGAGCGGCTCGGTGGCGGTACACTGCCCGACGTCCAACCTGTTCATCGGCAGCGGCCTGTTCGACCTGGCCCGGCTGTCGGCGGCGCCGCGTCCGCTGCGCATCGCCATTGCCACCGATGTCGGCGGCGGCACCAGCTACTCGATGCTGCGCACCCTGGCCGAAAGCTACAAGGTGCTGCAGTTGCAGGGGCAGAATCTGCCGGCGCTCGACGGCTTCTACCAGATCACCCTGGGCAATGCCCGGGCGCTCGGCCTGGAGGGCACCATCGGCAGCTTCGTGCCCGGCGCGGAAGCCGACTTCGTCGTCCTCGACAGCGCCTCGACGCCAGCGTCGGCGCACCGGATGGAAACGGTGGAAGGGCTGGAAGAAGAGCTGTTCGTGCTGATGACGCTGGGCGATGAACGGGCGGTACGCGCAACCTACGTCATGGGCGAATGCCAGCACGCCCAGGCAGCCCGGCTGACGGCCTGATCGCGGCCGGCGCTACCAGGTCTCGCCGAACGGGCGCAGCTCGACCAGGAACGAGCGGGTCGAGCGCGGCTGGTGAGCGACGTGGAAGACCTCGCCGGCAATGTCGTCAGGACGGGCGAAGAAGTCGTCCGGCAGCTCGCCGCGGCGGCGGCGGGCAAACGGCATGTCGATAATCGCATCGATCACCACGTAGGCGACGTGCACGCCCTGCGGGCCCAGTTCGCGGGCGAGGCATTCGGCCAGGATGCGCTGCGAGGCCTTGGTCGGGGAGAAGCCGATGTAGTCTGGCTTGCCGCGGAGGGCGCCGGTGTTGCCGGTGACGATGAGGGCGCCGTCGCCACGCGCGGCCATTGCCGGAGCCAGTTCCTGCGCGGTGACCAGCAGGCCGGCGGTGTTGACCCGGAAGTTGCGCTCCAGGTCGGCCGGGTCGAGGGCCTGGTAGTTGGCGAAGCTGGCCAGCGCGGCGTTGTAGACCACCACCTGGGGCAGGCCATGGACGTCGGCGATGTGGCGCAGGGTGCCGCGGTAGGCCTCGGTGTCGGCGATATCTGCGGGGTGGGCCGTGCTGTCCTCGATGTCATCGGCGAAGCTCTGCAGCCGGGCGGCGTGGCGGGCGATCATCGACACCCGATAGCCGCCGGCGGCGAAGCGCCGGGCACAGGCGAGCCCGGTCCCGGCACCGACGCCGATCACCAGGCAATGCGGTTTGTCCTCGGCCATCGCGGATGCTCCCTGCCCTGGTGTCCCCTGCGACATGCTACATAAGGCAGCCGCGGAAAAGGAGCGCCATGCCGGAGATCTACGTCGACGCCGATGCCTGCCCGGTGAAGGACGAGGTGCTGCGGGTCGCCGAGCGGCACGGGCTCAAGGTGCACATGGTCGGCAACCAGTGGCTGCGCCTGGACGACGTGCCCTGGCTGCACATGGTCGTGGTCGCGGCAGAACCCGATGCCGCCGACGACTGGATCGCCGGTCGCGCCGGCCCCGGCGACATCGTGGTGACGGCGGACATCCCGCTTGCCGCCCGCTGCCTGGACGCCGGGGCGCAGGCGATTGGCCCAAGCGGGCGGCCGTTTGACCGCGCCAACATCGGCATGGCGTTGGCGATGCGCGAGCTGACGGCGGACCTGCGCGATGCCGGCGCGATCAGCGGCGGCGGTCCGGCCTTCACCGCCCGCGACCGCTCGCGCTTCCTGCAGGCCCTGGAGCAGGCCGTGCGGCAGGCCGGCGCCGACTGAACGCGTTGCCCCCGGGTCCCTGCGTCAAGCGCGGGGACGGCGCAATTGAGCGGGTTCAGCCACCGTCCGGGCGGGCGGCGTCCGGCGGGTCGGGCGCGCGGTTGGCACGGGCGTTCACGAAGGCCTCCAGGTCCTTTTGTGCCACCCGCCAGTCGCGGCCGAACTTCACCGCGCGCAGGCTGCCGTCGTGAATCCACGTGCGCACGGTGCTTTCCTTCACCTTCAGCAGATCGGCGACCTCGTGCACCGTGAGCATGGGACGGCTGAGCATCATCGTCCTCCAAACTATATCGCTCAATATAGTGTTTCTTGCTTGTTTGTTGAAGTTCTTATTTTCTCTCCTATCTTAGCTCCAGTCTGAGACCGTTCTACCTCGGGGGATTCCGCGCATGACCGTCATCGGCCGCCGCATATCGCAGCTGCTGCACCACGAGGCATTCGGCGGCGTACTGCTGATGCTGGCCGCGGTCGCGGCCCTGGGGCTCGACAATTCGCCCTTGTACTGGCTGTACGACGCCATGCTCGGGACCCCGGTGGTGGTGCAGATTGGGGCGCTGGCGATCGACAAGCCGCTGTTGTTGTGGATCAACGACGGCCTGATGGCCGTGTTCTTCTTTCTGGTCGGGCTGGAGATCAAACGCGAGCTGCTGACCGGGCGGCTGTCGAGCTGGAATCAGGCAGCCCTGCCGGTGGTCGCCGCGGTCGGCGGCATGGCGATGCCGGCGCTGATCTATGCCGCCTTCAACCTCGATGATCCGGTGGCCCTGAACGGCTGGGCGATCCCAGCCGCGACCGACATCGCCTTTGCCCTGGGCGTGCTGGCGCTGCTCGGCAGCCGGGTGCCGCCGGCGCTGAAGCTGTTCGTGTTGGCGTTGGCGATCATCGACGACCTTGGCGCGATCGTCATCATCGCCCTGTTCTATACCGCGGACCTGTCGCTGGCCTCGCTGGCCATTGCCGCGGCCTGCACGGCGGTGCTGATGGGCTTCAACCTTGCTGGGGTGCGCCGCGTCGCCCCGTATGTCCTGGTCGGCGTAGTGATGTGGGTCTGCGTCCTGAAATCGGGCGTGCATGCCACCCTGACCGGCGTCGTCATCGCCCTGACCATCCCGCACAGGGTGCCGGAGGGCCCGGAAGCCTCACCGCTGGGCCGGCTCGAGCATGCCTTGCACCCCTGGGTGATGCTCCTCGTCATGCCGTTGTTCGCCTTCGCCAATGCCGGTGTCGCCCTGGCCGGGCTGTCGCCCGCCGCCCTGCTGGCGCCGATCCCGCTGGGCATCGCCCTGGGCCTGTTCGCCGGCAAGCAGTTGGGCGTCTTCGCCTTCGCCTGGGCGGCAGTCCGGGCGGGGATCTGCCGACTGCCGGACGGCGTCGGCTGGGCACAGATCTACGGTGCCGGCCTGCTTGCCGGCATCGGCTTCACCATGAGCCTGTTCATCGGCGCGCTCGCCTTCCCCTCACCAGAACACGCCGCCGCGGTGCGGCTGGGGGTGCTGTCGGGTTCGATCCTGTCCGGCATCACGGGTTATGTTGTCCTGCGATTCTGTGCCGCGCCGGTGGCCAGCGCCAGTCCGGCGCAGCCTCGACCGGCCGACACGCCTGCCTGACGACGGAGAGCGGCATGCATGACATCCCCGAGCTGGTCGACGGTTACCACCGGTTCCTCGCCACCCGGCATGCCACGGAAGCTGCCCTTTACCGCAGCCTGGCCGAGACCGGGCAGACACCGAAGGTGATGGTGATCGGCTGCTGCGACAGCCGCGTCGATCCGGCGGCGATCTTCAATGCCGGACCGGGTCAGCTGTTCGTCGTCCGCAACGTCGCCAACCTGGTGCCGCCGTTCGAGCCGCACGGCGATTATCACGGCACCAGCGCGGCGCTCGAATTCGCCGTCACCGGGCTGGAGGTCGAGGCGATCGTGGTGATGGGGCACGCGCGCTGCGGCGGGGTGCGGGCATTCCTCGACGGCCTCTACGACCGCAGTGCCCGTAGCGGCTTCATCGACCGCTGGATGTCGCTGCTCAACCCGGCGCGGGCCGAGGCCCTGCGCACTGCCGCCACGATGCCGATCGAGGAACAGCAGCGGGCGCTGGAACACGCCTCGGTGCGGCAGTCGCTGGAGAACCTGCAGACCTTCCCGTTCATCCAGGAGCGGGTGGCCGACGGCCGGCTGCGCCTGCGCGGGGCCTATTTCGACATTGCCGACGGCCAGCTGCTGGGCCTGGACCCCGACAGCGGCCGCTTCGTCGCCGTCGACTGAAGGCCATGCGGGAAGGGCGGGAACGGGCATGAGCAGCGAGCCGGCGGCGGCCGCGCGGGTACGGCTGGGCCCGCGCGCCTGGCTGCGCCGCTTCATCGAGGCCGGGCCGACGCAGACGGCGATTATCGTCGTCATCGTGCTGAATGCCATCGTCATCGGACTGGAGACCTCGACGACGGCCATGGCGCTGGCCGGCGATGTGCTGCGCACGCTCGACACGGCGGCGCTGTCCATCTTCGTCGCCGAACTGGCGATCAAGCTGTTCGTCTACCGCGCCCGGTTCTTCCGCGATCCGTGGAACCTGTTCGACTTCACCATCGTCGCGATTTCGCTGGCGCCGGCAGGCGCCGGCCTGTCGGTGCTGCGCGCGCTCAGGATCCTGCGGGCGCTGCGGCTGATCTCGATGGTGCCGAGCATGCGCATCGTCGTGCAGGCACTGATGCAGGCGATCCCCAGCATGGCCTCGGTGATGGCCCTGCTCGGCCTGGTGTTCTACATCGCCGCGGTGATGGCGACGAAACTGTTCGGCGGCGACTTCGACGCCTGGTTCGGCACCGTCGGCCGCTCGGCCTTCTCGCTGTTCCAGATCATGACCCTGGAATCCTGGTCGATGGGTATCGTGCGCCCGGTGATGGAGCTCTATCCCTACGCCTGGGTGTTCTTCGTACCGTTCATCCTGATCGTCACCTTCGCCGTGCTGAACCTGTTCATCGCCATCATCGTCAACTCGATGCATGACGCCGCCGCCAGCGATGCCGAAGAGCAGGCCCAGGCGCACGACGCGGTACTCAGGTCACTGACCGACGAGGTCGGCCGGCTGCGCGAAGAGATCGCCGCAATGCGCAACGAGCGGCCGGCTGGCGGCGGCAGCGACTAGGCCGCACCCAGTCCGACTGACGCGGGGATGACCCGTTTTTTCCCGGCGACGCCCGCTATGATGGCGGCAACGAGAAGCGCCAGGGGGAGGAATGCCGATGTGTCCGAGCGAGCCGAAGCCGGCCGAGGCCGCGACGATAGCCGCCAACGCCGCAGTCGCGGCGGCGCTGCCGTTCGACGACACCCGTGACTTCGTGTTGTGTCCCGGGTGATTGTTCAGACGCTCGATTGGCGCGTTGTATCCAAGGCACCTGAGTCTGGTTCGATTGTAGGCATCGACGAAGCTGCGGATGAACTGATTTCGTTCGTGGTGTGTGTCGAAGCGGTTCTTGCCGTGGTTTCGGG
>Ga0209458_1000049_pt1 | contig 76132 bp, 74 predicted proteins | sample WorMetLIZAISLAND_FD_187411 | JGI IMG/M metagenome (GOLD analysis project Ga0209458, IMG submission 187411) | Marine gutless worms symbiont microbial communities from Max Planck institute for Marine Microbiology, Germany - Inanidrilus manae... ...
CCCGAAACCACGGCAAGAACCGCTTCGACACACACCACGAACGAAATCAGTTCATCCGCAGCTTCGTCGATGCCTACAATCGAACCAGACTCAGGTGCCTTGGATACAACGCGCCAATCGAGCGTCTGAACAATCACCCGGGACACAACACGCAAGCCGGGGTCCACGGGCGCGGTCACCTCAGCCCTGCAGCTCGGCCAGCAGCTCTTCGAGCAGCTTCATGCCGGCACCCCAGCCCTTGTCGAGGCCGTCGAGCGCGGCGGCGAAGCAGGCGATCTCGGCCTCGCTCGCCTCATGCGGGGTCCAGGTCAGGCGCAGCCGGGTCCGCGCGCCGTCCTCGTCGAAGGTCACCGTCGTCAGCAGGACCCGCGGCCAGTCGGGCATCATCGGGTTGGCGATGACGTTCCAGTCGGCGTCGGTCACGGCGTGCAGCCAGACCAGGCGTTCCGGACGCACCACGTCGGTGTACTCGACGCGCTGATAGTTCGACCGCGCGCCCCAGCGCATCTCGCCGAGCCACAGCCCACCGGGCTTCAGCTCCAGGCGATGGACGATGGTCTCCGCCCCCGGCCCGTACCAGCGCGGCAACAGCGCCGGATCGGTCCAGGTCCGCCAGACCAGCTCGCGCGGCGCATCGAACACCCGCTCCAGCACATAACTCGGCACCTCACTCATTCCGGGCTCCTTGTCGTCTCCGCCGCCTGCAACTCCGCCAGCAGGCCGTCGAGCTGGTCGAAGCTCGCCGACCAGAACTGCCTGAATTCCTCGAGCCAGCGCACCGCCGCCGCCATCGGCGCCGCCTTCAGCCGCGCCGGCCGGCGCTGCCGGTCGACCTCGCGCTCGATCAGCCCGGCCCGTTCCAGTACTTTCAGGTGCTTCGACACCGCCGGCTGGCTGATCTCGAACGGCGCCGCCAACTCGTTCACCGAGGCCTCGCCCGTGGCCAGCCGGGACAGGATCGCCCGCCGCGTGGGATCGGCCAGCGCGGCAAAGACCGCGTCGAGGTCCGGCCCAGGTTCTATATAACCGGTCTGTTCCATAACTGAGTAGTTATACACTGGCGCCGAACGGGTCAAGCCCGGTGCCCGACCGTCGCGTCGAAGCTGCGCCCGGGCGGCGAACCATGTAAGAGTTCTTTACATGACGGACACCAAGCGCGGTCGCGGCCGGCGCGGCTATCACCACGGCAATCTCAGCGAGGCGCTGATCCAGGCGGCGCTGGACCTGATCGGCAAGGTCGGGCCGGCCGGGTTCTCCTTCGCCGAGGTCACGCGCGCGGTCGGGGTCAGCCCGGCCGCACCCTACCGGCATTTCCGCGACCGCGATGCGCTGATGGCCGACATCGCCCGGCGCGGCTTCGAGCGCTTTGCCGATGCGCTTGCCGCGGCGTGGAACGAGGGCCGGCCCGACCCGCGCACCGCCTTCGAGAACCTGGGCCAGGCCTATCTCGCCTTCGCCCGGGCGGAGCCGGCCTACTACGCCGCCATGTTCGAGGCGCGGCTGCCGCCGGACACCAGCCGCGAGCTGGCCCGCGCCAGCGAGCGGGCCTTCGCCGTGCTGCGCGAGGCCTCGGAAGCGCTGATCGCCCAGCTCCCCGAAGGGCCGCGGCCGCCGGCGCTGATGATGAGCCTGCACCTGTGGGTGCTGGCGCACGGTACCGCCTCGCTGTTCGCCCGGCCCGACGCCGGGCGGCGCAGCCTGCCGATGAGCCCGGAGGAGCTGCTGGAGGCCGGGGTGCTGGTTTACTTGCAGGGCCTGGGCTTCGACCAGGAACCGTAGGGCGCGACTCCCGACAGCATTTTTTCATCGCCGAGGCCTGTCTACTGCTTGACACGTGGCGCGGCCGACCCCACCTGCAGTAATGTAAATAACATTTACATGAGAGCCTCGATGGAACTCGCGGAGAAACTGGACGGCTATGGCAAGGCGGGTTGGATCACGGTGCTGGTCCTCGGCTTTGTCCTGTTTTGGCCTATCGGCCTGGTGATCCTGGGCTACATGATCGGGAGTGGACGAATGGGATGCTGGAACTTTCGCGGCCCGGGCCGCTGGTACTTCGATGGCGCCGAGACAGGGCGTTCGCAACGGCGTCGCCGCCGCCGTGGCCGCCGGCACGCGGCGCCCGACACCGGCAACCGTGCCTTCGACGAGTACCGTGAAGAGACGCTGCGCCGGCTCGAGGACGAGCAGGCCGAGTTCGAGGAGTTCCTCGAGAACCTGCGTCACGCCAAGGACAAGGCCGAGTTCGACCAGTTCATGGCCGGCCGGCGCGACCGCCGTCCGAACGGCAACGGCGGCCGCGAAGCCCCGGACAACGGCGAGCCTTCGCCCGCGGTGTAACCCACCGCACACGACCTCCCTGGCGCCGGGCAGCCTGCTGCCCGGCGTCGCCTATTCCGCTCTGCCGCCCGCCTCCAGCCTGTCGGCGAGCCAGTCTGCGATATGATCCAGGACGGGGTCGGGGACCTGGGTGGTATGCGCCAGCAGGTCGCCGTAGCGGCGGAAGCCGCCGTCCGCGTCGGGCAGGAACAGGTGGTTGTGGCCGGCGAAGATCGTCACCGTGACATCCTCATTGCCGCCTGACCTGATTGCCGCCGCCAGCGCCTGCGCATGGGCCACCGGCACGTTGCTGTCGCGGTCGCCGTGCAGCAGCAGCACCGGGCAGGTGACCTGGCGCGCATCCGTCCGCGGGTCGTAGTCGAAGAAGAACGTCCACCAGGGGTCGGCGGCGCCGGCGGCGACGTGCGCCCGGGCCTCGGCCACCCTTTCCGCCAGGATGATCTCCGGGTCCTCGCCGGCACGCCAGCGCGCCTTCTTGGCCCGGTCCATCTCTTCCCCGAGGGAGATCAGATAGCGGGTCTGGTAGGCCCAGACCTGCCAGCCGGGGGCGCCGGTGCCGGCCATCGAGACAATGCCGCGCAGGCTGTGGTCGGTCGCGGCGATCATGACGGCGATGCTGGCTCCCTCGCTGATCCCGACCAGGCCGAGGCGCCGCGGATCGATGTCCGCCCGCGTGCGCAGGAACGCTAGGGCGACCCGGGTGTCGTCGGCCCGGTCCGCGGTGCTGACCTGCGACAGGGCGCTGCCGCTTGAACAGCCGGTGCTGCGGTCGTCGAGACGCAGCACGGCGATCCCGTCGCGGCTCAGCCTGTCGGCGATCTGCCGGAACGGCCGATAGCGCGAGAACGGTTCGAAGGTCGAGCCGACCATGTCGCGCGTCTGCGGATGCGAGCCGCTGATCAGCACCACGGCCGGCACCGGCGTCGCGGCCTGGTCCGGCAGGGTAAGGGTGCCGACGAGGGTATGGCCCGCCGCCGTGCGCACCCGCACCTCCTCGGCCCGGTAGGGCGCGCCGGCGTCGGCGGCGTAGAAGCCGGCCGGCTCACAGGGCAGGCCGCTGCAGGCCGTGAGCGCAAGTGGCAGCAGGCCGGCGAGCGCCATCAGCCACCGCGACCTTGGGAGCAGCCTCGCAGAGATGCCTTGCACCGTGTGCCCCAGTACCATTCGTCATCCCGGCCTTGAGCCGGGATCCATCGCGCAGCAGTTTCGGCCCGCTCGATCGCGCTCTTGCCGGAAGTTCCTGGATCCCGGATCTCCACTGCGCTGCGTCCGGGATGACGACGGATGAGGATGCGGCGCCCACGAGCCGTCAACCGGACAGCCATGGGGCAGGGCAGGGCGTGATGCGATGTTGGTTGGATTGTCGCAGTTCATCGGAATCACTCCCTGAACTTCTATCTCAAGCTGCTGGGCACCGCCTTGATTCAGGGCAGTGACGCATCGCCAAACGCGAAAGCCCGCGCGGTTGCGCGGGCTTTCTTGGTCCCGGTCGTGCGCCGGGCCCGGCCCGGGAGGAATACGCACGACCAGCACCTGGATAGGCGGATCAGGTCCTTTGACCGGTGCTCTCCGGCTTGGAGGGACCTGCCGGCGGGCTACGCCGCCTTAAGGCGCCCGTTGACCCAGGCCCGGATGATCGTGTCGTCGCCCGGATAGTGCTCGGCGGCCAGCGGCGTCAGCTGCGCCTGGATACACTTCCACGTGCCATGCTCTTCCAGGTACGTATCGGTATATGTGCTCATGCCGACCTGTTCGCGTCCATTCGTGCGACGCACGAACCTGTTGGTGGAACGCACCAGGCCGACGTTGCCGAAGACGGAAATCGACTCGTCGCGATAGTCGAAGTAGACAATTTCGTCGGGATTGAACGCGGTGGCCCAGTAGGTCAGATAGGCATCCCGCTCCAGGCGCGCGCCATTGGGCATCAGGCAGATGAAATCGTCATGCAGGATGGCGTCGTGTGCGGCGACATTGCTGGTGACGAAGTTTTCAATGAAGTGTGCGTTAAGTGCGCTCAGCTTTGCCAAGGAATCGTTTGCCATGCGTCTTCGTCCCCTGATATCCGTATCTGGTAAAGTGCCGGCCCTGCGCTGCGGTCAGCGGATACTGTCTGATATCGGGGATTCTGTTGTGTTCGGCGCTGACGCGCAATTATGCGCCAGGTAAAAAAGCGACGTCGGCCGGCTGGGCCCGGTGCATCGCTCAGTTCGCGGCGTGCGCCAGTCCTTCGACGACCCGCGCCGTCACCTGATCGGCGGGATACAGGGATTCGATCCTGACGGTGCGGCTGTCGAGCGCCGATGGCGCGGCGAACGTCGTGAAGGCGGTGTAGAAGGACAGCACCTCATCGCCACGCCGCAGCTGCATCGTCAAGGGCGGTTGTTTCCGGCCGCTGCGTGCCGACGACACCCCGTTGCAATCTGGAACGCCGGGGTAGGCATGGACGGCGTCGCGCAACGCCGCTGCCGTTGCCGGCCGCGTCACCGACGCCTCGCGATCGACGGCCCGCAGGAACGGCTCGACATAGGCCTGCCAGTTCGGCATGAACCGGCGCAGTCCCTCGGGGTGACACAGGATGTGCAGGGCGTTGTCGGCAACGCTCGCCGGCAGGCCATAGGCCGGCCGGATCTCGCCGAAGAGCCGTGTCGCAGCGGCATTCCTCCTACGAATGTTCCAGCCGTCATCGATGACCAGCGCCGGTATCGCTGGCTGCTGTGCCAGCACGACGTCCAGCATCTGCTCGGTCGCCGCCATGTCCACCGTCGCCGGGTCGTCCACCGCAAAGGACGGCGCGAAGCCGGCCGACAGCAGCAGGGCGTTGGCGTCCGCGGGCGTCAGTTCCAGGCTCTCGGCCAGCCGCCGGACCATGTCGCCGCTCGGCAGCGAGCGCCCCGTTTCCAGGAACGACAGATGACGGGTCGAGATTCCGGCGATCTCGGCGAGGGCGAACTGGCTCAGACCGCCGCTGGTTCGCCAGTGCCGCAGCAGCGACTGAAACGCCGATGCGGCCGCCTGCCTCGTTGCGCGTCTGACAGGTTTGCTCATCGCCCTTCATTCGCCCCAACAGGCGCCGAGTTCAGCACGTCTGTCGACGCCGGTGCCCGGATCGTCAAGTTGACGCATCCAGCATAGCAGGACGCCGCGCCGGGCGGGGCAGATTCGACGCAAAACACGGACCGATTAAGCATCTTTCGACTGGAAAGCGCTGCGGCCGAATGTCCAGAGCCTGGGCCGTCAAACGGCCGGTTATTGCTGCGTGTCCGGCTGTCGTCCGTCCGGCTTCAGCAGCTCGCGCAACCGCGCCATCTTCATCCGGAACTTGTAATCACCCGTGAGCCGGTTGTGATAGGTGAACGGCCCCATCCCAGACAGCTCGGCCAGGAACTCATCGCTCACCTGCGGTGGGCCGGCCGGCGGCGATCGGTCACTGTCCCGGGCATCGGCAAACCGCTTGCCGTCGGCCAGCCAGCGGCACAACAGCAGGGCGACCGTCGCGACAAGGCCGCTTGCGATCACCACAAACAGGACCTGTTCCGACCAGGCGACCCAGAGCGCCAGCGGCGTCAAGACCAGGACGACGCCGAGGACGATCGTCGCGCCATGCAGGAGGGCGACGGTAAAGCCGGTTCGTGCGTTCGATTTTCCACTCGTCATGACGACCCCGCCCACATCCGCATGGCGTTCAGCGCCATTCGAATGCCGCGTTTCCGGCAACAGACGAAAAGACGCCACGTCATGTGATCACGCCCGGATTGCGGGCGCAATTACCTCCAAGGTAAGAAAAATACAAAAATTGAACTGAAAGAAATCGCTTGTGATTTCTTATTATTGTTAGTTCAACTGGTGTCTTGGTGGAGTTTTATCTTTGTTTGATTGAAACCAGCCGACCCCGATTGAAGCGGATCCACGTCGAAACAAGAACAGGCCGTCGTTCACTTGCGGTCCGAATCCTCCGCGGTGCCGATGCCGGCAGGCTTTCTCAGGCCGAGCGGGACCCGCCGACTTGCGGCGGCGCGGCCGATTAACATACTGAGCGGCCGATCCTCTTCCTCTGCCAACGAAAAACGGAACGCCATCTCGTGTTGCCACAGCTGTTCACGCCCATCACGCTGCGTAGCGTCACCCTACCCAACCGGGTCGTCCTGTCGCCGTTGTGCATGTATTCGGCCGACGGCGGCGTCGCCTCCAGCTGGCAGTTCGCCCATCTCAGCACCTTCGCCCGCGGCAAGGTCGGCCTGGTCTTCGCCGACGCCACCGCGGTCGAGCCGCGCGGGCGGATCACCCCGCGCTGTCTCGGGATCTGGAGCGACGAACATGCCGAGGCGCTCCGGCCGACGACCCGCTTCATCGAAGAGATGGGCTGCGTGCCCGGGATCCAGATCGCCCATGCCGGCCGCAAGGCCTTGGCCACACCACCCTGGGCCGGCGGCAAGCCGCTGGCCATCGGCGACGACAGCTGGGGCGATCCGGGCTGGCCGGTGGTCGGCCCGTCACCGCTGCCGGTGGCCGAAGGCTGGCAGACGCCGCAGTCGCTCGACGAGGCCGGAATTGCCGCCACCGTCGCCGCCTTTGCCGCGGCGGCGCGGCGCGCCCACGCCGCCGGTTTCCGGGTGCTGGAGATCCACGGCGCCCACGGCTACCTGATCCACAGCTTCCTTTCGCCGCTGTCCAACCAGCGCAACGATGCCTATGGCGGCGACCTGCAGGGCCGGATGCGCTTCGCCCTCGAGGTCACCGAAGCCGTGCGCGCGGCCTGGCCGGACGAACTGCCGCTGTTCTTCCGCATCTCCGCCGTCGACGGCCGCGAAGGCGGCTGGCGCATCGAGGACTCGGTGGTGCTGGCCCGCGAGCTCGCCGCCCGCGGCGTCGACGTGGTCGACTGCTCGGCCGGCGGCATCGGCGGTGCGCCGCTGTTCCGGGCCCAGGACGACGGCCGGCCGCTCGCCTCGTCCGGCGATCGGCCACTGGGCTTCCAGGTGCCCTATGCCGAGCGCGTGCGTCGCGACGCCGGCGTGAAGACCATGGCCGTCGGCCGCATCGTCGATCCGCAGCAGGCCGACGACATCCTCAGCCAGGGCCGCGCCGACCTGGTCGCGATCGGCCGCGAGCTGATGTACGACCCGTTCTGGGTCCTGCACGCCGCCGAAGCGCTGGCGGTGGACGACGCCTTCGCGCTCTGGCCCGACCAGTACCGCTGGGCCGTGGTCCGCCGGGCCGAACTGGGGCGCTACCAGCAGGCCTGACGCCTTCGTTGCGGCCCGAAATGGCGCCCTAATCTGCGCGGATTTACGCTTTGTTTACCATGACTTGCGTATGCAGACGGGGCAGACCTCTCCGGCACCGTCCGGATCGACTCATGCGTCTCCTAGGGCCAAACACGTAAGGAATAGCCATGACTGTGACGAAGACCCAACTCGCCGACGCCTACTCGACGGTCCTGACCCAGGAACTCGGCGACGAGTGGGGTTGCGATTTCAGCCGCAAGGACGCCAACCAGCTGCTCGATCTGCTGTGGCCGGTGGTCACCGACCTGGCGCTCAAGGACACCAAGAAGACGGTGCCGGGCAGCGTGCCGCTCGGTCATCTCGGCCGCTTCAAGATGCGCTACAAGGCCGCCACCAAGGCGCGCAAGGGCACCAACCCGTTCACCGGCGAGCCCACCACCTTCAAGGCCAAGCCGGCGACCCTGCAGCCGCGCTTCACCGCCGGCAAGGCGCTGAAAGACGAGGCCAGTGCCTACTGCCGCCGGAAGCTGAAGTAGGGCACCGCCGACCTTCACCTCGACAACACACCCTGGCGACTGACGTCGCCGCGATAGCCCCGGCTCCGGCCGGGGCTATTTCTTTGCGGGGGCCGCCACGGCCGGGCTTTGTCGCCGTTTCGTCCCGGCTGCTATGCTCACCACCAACAAGAGCAAAGCCGCCAGGAAACCGTCATGAGCCTCGATGCCGTGCTGATCGCCAACCGTGGCGAGATCGTCATCCGTATCGCCCGTGCCGTCCACGATCTCGGCCTGCGCAGTGTCGCCATCTTCTCCGAAGACGACGCCGACAGCCTGCACATCCGCCTGGCCGATGACGCCTATCCGCTCATCGGTCTCGGTGCGGCGGCCTATCTCGACATGGACGCGGTGATCGCCGCGTCCAAGGCGACGGGCTGCGATGCGATCCACCCGGGCTATGGCTTCCTGGCCGAGAGCGCGGCCTTCGCCCGGGCTGTCGCCCAGGCCGGCCTGACCTTCGTCGGGCCGCAAGTCGACCACCTCGCCCTGTTCGGCGACAAGGCGCAGGCCCGGGCCGCGGCCACGGCCGCCGACGTGCCCGTCATCCAGGGCCTGGATCATGCGGTCAGCCTGGACGAGGCGCGCGCCTTCCTGGCGCAGCTCGGCCCCGGCGGGGCCATGATCATCAAGGCCGTCGCCGGCGGCGGCGGCCGCGGCACCCGCGCCGTCCTGTCGGCGGACGAGCTCGACGCCGCCTATGCCCGCTGTCGTTCGGAAGCCAAGGCCGCGTTCGGGCGCGACGAGGTCTATGTCGAGGCTTTCCTGCCCCGCGCCCGTCATGTCGAGGTGCAGATCGTCGGTGACCGCGACGGCAACGTCGCCCACCTGGGCGAACGGGACTGCAGCATCCAGCGCCGCTACCAGAAGGTCGTCGAGGTCGCGCCGGCGCCGACCCTGGACGAGGACCTGCGCACCCGCATCACCGATGCCGCCGTGCGCTTTGCGCAAAGCGTCGGGTATTCGAACCTGGGCACCTTCGAGTTCCTGGTCGATGCCTCGGGCACCAATGGCGCGCAGCCGTTCGTGTTCATCGAGGCCAATGCCCGCCTGCAGGTCGAGCACACGGTCACCGAACAGGTGACCGGCGTCGACCTGGTGCAGACCCAGCTGCGGCTGGCCGACGGGGCCACACTGGCGGACCTGGGCCTGGACGACCCGGCGGTCGCCCGCCCGCGCGGTCATGCGATCCAGGTCCGGGTCAACATGGAGAGCTTCGACACGCAAGGAAACGTCCGCCCCGGCGGCGGGACGTTGACGGCCTACGAGGCGCCCAGCGGCCCCGGCGTGCGCACCGACGGCTTCGGCTATGCCGGCTACCGCACCTCAAGCGCCTTCGACTCCCTGCTGGCCAAGGTGATCTGCCATGCCCCGACGGAACGGTTCGCCGACGCGGTCGGCCGCTGCCGGCGGGCCTTGCGCGAGTTCCGCCTGGAAGGGGTCGAGGTCAACATCGGCTTCCTGCAGAACATCCTTGGCCACCCGGACTTCGTTGCCGGCAATGTCCACACCCGCTGGGTCGACGAGCAGATGCCGGCCTTGGCCGCCGCCAACGGTGAGCGGCAGCAGCGCGTCGTCGCCGACACGGCATCAGAGGCGGCGCCGGACGGCTATGCCGGCGCCCGTGTCGACAGCTCGGACCCGCTGGCGCTGTTCGCCCATGACGCGGCGGTGAAGGCGCGGCAGGCGGCGACGGCGGATGCCGGCCCGGCCGCGCCGGCCACCGGTCCGGAAGGTTCGGTCGGCCTGGTCGCCCCCATCCAGGGCACCATCGTCGCCATCGAGGTCGCTGCCGGCGACGAGGTGCGCGCCGGCCAGCCGGTCGCCGTCGTCGAGGCGATGAAGATGGAGCATGTCATCGCCGCCGAGGCCAGCGGCATCGTCCGCGACGTCACCATGGCTCAGGGCGATGTGGTGCGCGAGGGCCATCCCATCGTCTTCATCGAGGCGGCCGACGTCGCCGGCGGCCTGGCCGGCGATGCCGCGGGCGAGACCGACCTCGACCACATTCGCCCCGACCTGCAGGAGGTGATCGACCGGCACGCCTATACCCTGGACGAGAACCGGCCCGAAGCGGTGGCGAAGCATCGCGCCCGTGGTTTCCGCATGGTGCGCGAGAGCGTGGCGCAACTGGTCGACGACGGTTCGTTCCAGGAGTACTGGCCGCTGGTGGTGGCCCTGCAGCACCAGCGCCACGACATCGAGAGCCTGCGCCGGAACACGCCGGCCGACGGTGTCGTCGCGGGCACCGCCTCGATCAACGGGGATCTGTTCCAGGACGAGAAATCCCGCGCCGTCGTCGTCGCCTACGACTACACCGTGCTGGCCGGCACGCAAGGGCGCCGCAACCACTACAAGCAGGACCGGATGTACGAGCTGGCGCACCGCTTCCGCCTGCCCCTGGTGCTGTTCTCCGAAGGCGGCGGCGGCCGGCCGGGCGATGACGACAACGGCCCGCGCGTCACCTTCGACGCCCATACCTTCACCACTTTCTCCAAGCTGAGCGGCCTGGTGCCGCTCGTCGGCATCAACAACGGCCGCTGCTTCGCCGGCAACACCGCCATGCTGGCCTCCTGCGACGTCATCATCGCCACCGAGAAGTCGACCATCGGCATGGGCGGCCCGGCGATGATCGAGGGCGGCGGCCTGGGCGTCTACACCCCCGAAGAGGTCGGGCCGATGTCGTTCCAGGTGCCCAACGGCGTCGTCGACATCCTGGTCAAGGACGAGGACGAGGCGGTGCAGACGGCCAAGAAGTACCTGTCCTATTTCCAGGGCCCGCTCGACGACTGGGAAGAGGGCGACGACCAGCGCCGCCTGCGTCACGTGGTGCCGGAGAACCGGGTGCGCCTCTACGACATGCGCGAGATCATCCACATCCTGGCCGACCGGGACTCGGTGCTGGAGATCCGCCGCGACTTCGGCATCATCACCGCCTTCATCCGCATCGAGGGCAAGCCCATGGGGCTGATCGCCAACAACCCGCACCACCTGGCCGGCGCCATTGATTCCGACGGCGCCGACAAGGGCGCGCGTTTTCTGCAGCTCTGCGATGCCTTCGACATCCCCGTCCTGAGCCTGATGGACTGCCCCGGCATCATGGTCGGCCCCGATGCCGAGCGCACCGCCCTGGTGCGCCACTCCACGCGGATGTTCAACACCGGCGCCAACCTGACCACGCCGCTGTTCGGCGTCATCGTGCGCAAGGCCTACGGCCTGGGGGTGCAGGCGATGTGTGGCGCCAGCGCCCTGGTCGGCTTCATGACCGTGGCCTGGCCGACGGCGGAGTTCGCCGGCATGAACATCGAGGGCGCGGTCAAGCTGGGCCATCGCAAGGAGATCGCCGCCCATGACGACCCCGCCGCGCGCAAGGCCGAGTTCGACCGCCGGGTCGAACAGGCCTACGAGACCGCCCGCGCCGTGAACGCCGGCGTCGGCGGCGGCCTCGACGACGTGATCGACCCGGCGGAAACGCGCACCTGGATCGCCAACAGCCTGCGCCGCCTGCCGCCGGTGCCGCCACGCACAGGCAAGAAGTACCCCTACATCGACACCTGGTGAGGCGGGCGGCCGCTCAGGCGACGGGCGTCGTCTGTCTACAGCCCGCGCAGAAAGTCGATGACGGCGTCGTTGAAGGCCGCCGGCTGATCGACATTGGCGGCATGGCCGGCATCGGCGATCAGCGCCTTCCGGGCGCCGGGGATCTTCTTTGCCATGTAGTCGCTGGCAGCCAGGAACGGTTCATCCCGCTCGCCGACGACAACCAGGGTCGGCACGGCGATGTCAGGCAAGGCGTTGATGACGTCTGCCGTCTGCTGGGTCAGCATGCCGTGGGCGGCGCGCCGCAGACCGGCGAAGTCCTGCGCCTGCAGGTGCGCTTCGGGGCTCGTGGACAACGCCGCCTTGCCTTGGGCCAGCAAGTCGTCACCGCGCTTGCGGGCATAGTCGTTCCAGCGCTCGCGCGCCGCGTCCTGCTTGAAGCCGGGACCCGTATCGATCAGCAGCAAGGCGTCGACCCGTGGCCGGTGCGCCAGATGATAGGCCAGTGACATGTAGCCGCCGAGCGACATGCCGCCGATCACCGCGCGCTCGGCCGCCGCGGCATCGAGCAGCGCGTCGATGTCACCGACGGTCAGCGCCGCCGAATAGAGCGCGGGATCGTCCGGCGAGGCGCTGCGGCCATGACCGCGCATGTCCCAGGTGATGATCCGGTAACCGGCGGCAACCAGGGCCGGCACGTTGTCGCGCCACATTGCCGCCGAGGCGCAGAAGCCATGGCTCAGCAGGACGAGCGGCCCCTCGCCGACGATGTCGTAGTAGATCTCGACGCCGTCACGTTCGAGCAGTGCCATGGCCTCTTTCTCCCTGTCCAGTCGATCTGCCGACGATAGCTGCCGTCGTGGCCCTGCGCGGTCAGTTGAGCAGGTCGTAGGCGAGCTGTGCGGCGGCGACGTCCATGATGGCGATGCCGACGGAATCGTAGATCACCGTGGCGCCGGCCGGCACCGCCTTGGTGCCGGCGAAGACCTCGCCGATCTCGGCAAAGATCTCGCAGCCCGAGCCACGCACGTTGCCGGCCTGGTCGCGGGCGGCGTCAACGGATTCGACGATCACCATGTTGGCCATCGCGGCATCGTCGAGTTCGCGGCCGTCGTGGCCGTTCCAGCCGACGGCGGTGACGAAGGCGCCGGGCTTCAGCCAGGCGCCCGCGAGGATCGGCTCGGTGGCCGAGGTGGTGCAGGCGACGATGTCGGCATCGCGCACAGCCTGTTCCGCATCGGCGACGAACACCGCGCCGATTTCCTCGGCCAGCACCCGTCCGCTGGCCGGCGTGCGCGCCCACAGGCGCAGCTCGCCGATCGGCCGGACTGCGGCAAGCGCGGCGGCGTGCGCCCGTGCCTGGTGGCCGCTGCCCATGATCGTCACCACCTGTGGCGTCGCGACCGCGAGCTTGCGCGCCGCCGCGGCCGAACCGGCAGCGGTGCGCATTTCGGTGATCAGGCGGCCGTCCAGCACCGCCAGCGGCGACCCGTTGTCCTTGTCGAACAGCAGGATCACCGCCTGATGGGTCGGCAGGTCAGTGCCGGCGTTGTCGTGATAGAGGGTCACCACCTTGACCGCCATCGCGTCGCCGACAGCGGGCATGGCGGCGATGATGGCGTCGTGGCCGGGCACCGGGACCATCTGGCGCACCGGCTGCGCGACCCGGCCGGCGGAGAAGGCGACCATCGCCTGTTCGAGGACATCGATCAGCGGCGCCCAGTGCAGGACCGACGCAACCGCAGCCTCGTTGAAGAACGGCAGTGTCTCCAGACCTCGGCTCACCATGTCGCAGACCCTCCTCAGCGTGCCCGACGGTGCTCATCGGCCGGTCGGTGCCATGGTGCAGGACCCGGCGCGGCCGGTGAAGCGCTTTGCCGGTGTCGGAGACGGTTTACCGGCGGGTATCGTTAATGTTTTGTTTCAACCTATGGTCGAGCGCACGTTTAAGGCATTCTTAGGGCGGGGTCTGCTACCTGAGGGGGATCGAAATCGATTGTTACCCGCAAATCGGTCGCGATGTGACGTAAGTCATGCTTCTTCAGATGCTCGAAAACATCGGCTTGCTGGCCTTGGCGAGCCTGGTGATCCTGCTCGTCGCGCTGCGCGCCGGTGGCAGGTTCGAGGATCTCCGCGGCCGGGTCTTCATCGGCGTCGTCTTTGGCCTGATCGCACTGGTGGTGGTTAAGGCGCCGGTATCAATACCCCTTGGTGCCACTTTCGATACCCGGGCCGGTCCGATCGTGCTCTCTGGTTTCTTCGGCGGTCCTGTCGGCGCGCTGATCGCCGCGACCATCGGCGGCTATGCACGGTTCACCGTCGGCGGCCCGGCGGTGGTCGGCGGCGTGGTCAGTTTCTTCATCTACGGCGTCGTCGGTGCCGTCGCCGGCTGGCTGCTGAGGCGTACCGGCCGTCGCGACATCGGCGCGGTCGGCTTCGCCCTGCTGGCGGCGGCGTCCGTGGTCCTGGTGCTGCCGGCGTTCTTCATCGGCCAGCCGTTCGAGGTCGGCGTGGCGATCCTCGGCAAGGCCTGGAACGTCCTGCTGATCGGCAACATGGTCGGGATCGTCATCCTTGGCGTCATGATCGAGGAGACGCGGCGCATCCTCGACGAGCGGCGATATGTCGAAGGGGCCCGCCGCGCTGCTCTCAGCGGTCTGGCGGCGAAGAACCGCTTCGTCTCCAGCATCAGCCACGACATCCGTACGCCTTTGAACAGCATCCTGGGCACACTGCAGCTGCTCGACCGCGAGGATGTCGAGGCCAAGGACCGCGCGCGGATCATGACGGCACAGAAGGCCGGCAACTACCTTCTCGACCTGGTCAACCAGATCCTCGACTACTCAAGGATCGAGGAGGGCCTCAACAGGTCGGTCAAACGTACCTTCAGCATCGACCGAATCTTCGCCGAGGTGGCCTCGATCTTTTCCCCGCTGGCGGAGCAGAAGGGGCTCAAGTTCGACGTCGTTGCCGCCAAGGGCGGCGATGTGCCGATTTCGGGAGATTACGACCACCTGCGCCAGGTCCTGTTCAACCTGGTCGGCAACGCGATCCGCTATACGCCTGAAGGTTCGGTCCGGGTGCGGTCACAGCTGCGGAATGCGGGAGACGGTGTGGCCGCCATCACCTTCTGGGTCGAGGATACCGGGCCAGGGATCTCCAGGGCCGATCAGGAGCGCATCTTCGAGCAGTTCACGCGTCTGGGCGATGACCAGACGACAGAGCACGGCAGCGGCCTTGGCCTGTCGATCGCCAGGCTCATCGTCGAACGCCTCGGCGGCCGGCTTGAGCTGGAGAGCGAGGTCGGTTCAGGCGCGAAGTTCTTCTTCACGCTCGAGTTCGAGCGCGCTGCGGAACCCGCGAACGCCGCGGCCGAGATCAAAACCATCGCCGAGCCGGTCGCGGACCTCAGGAAGCTGCGTCTCCTGGTCGTCGACGACAGCGACATGAACCGGGTGCTCCTGCAGGATGGTCTGGCCCACTCCGGGCACCATGTCGAAACCGCGGAATCCGGTGCCGATGCGATCGCCATCATTAGGCAGCGGCCTGACGCCTTCGACGCCGTACTCATGGACATCCAGATGCCGGGCCTGAACGGCGACGCGGCCACGCAGGAGATCCGCAACTCGGTACCGGAGGCCAAGAACCTGCTTATCATCGCCCTCACCGCGAACGCGTTCGAGGACGAGCATGAGCAGTATCTCCGCTCGGGGATGAGCGGGGTGCTCACCAAGCCGGTGAACTTCAAGGAACTGGAAGCCAGCCTGGCTGCGCTGCTGAAAGACAGCAATGCGGCCTGCGCCCCGGCCAAGCCGCGCCGGCTGGGGGCGCCCGACGCGCTGGTCGACTGGGACCGGGTCGCCGCGCTCAAGGAGCAACTCGGCGACGACCGGGTGCACGAGTTCCTCTTCAACACCCTGGATCAGGTGGAAGACCTGGCCGCCGGTTTGGCCACGCTGGCTGATCCAGCCCAACAACGGGCCGCCTTGGCGCACAAGATCAAAGGACTGGCCGCAAACTTCGGCCTGATGCGGTTGTCGCAGGCGGCCGCCAACCTCGAGGCGGCCTGCCGCGACGATGGCGACGGCCTGGACGAGATCGGCGTCATGGGTGAACTGATCCCCGTCACCCGCGCTGCTCTTTCAAGCGCCCTCGTCGCGCCCGTCCGCTCGACGGTGGCCTGAACAGGCCCGGCGGCTTCGTGCCGCCCTTGTCGTCGCCGCCGGGGGGGGGCGTCATGGCATGTCCTCCATGGCCCGGTAGAAGTCGCTCAGGGTCTTGCCGCGCTCGGGGCGGAACGGCGCGCCGGCGTCGTCCATCTCGGCGATCCGGTCGAGGCGGAACATGCGGAAGTCGTTGCGCAATTCGCACCAGGCGACCAGGGTCCACACCTTGCCCCAGAACCACAGGCCCAGGGGGCGGACGACACGTTCCGTCGTGCGGGCCTCGGCGTCGACATAGGACAGGTTCAGGCGCTGGCGGGCCTGTACCGCGGTCTCGATCTCGTCGATGCGGTCGCGGACCGCCGGCGTCATCTCCATGGCGATGGCATGGATCTCGACCTCGTGCGCCCGCCGGCGCTCGGCATCCGGCAGTACCGTCTCGATCTTGACCAAGGCCTCTTCCGCCGCCCGCGCCATCGCCGCCCCACCCCAGGCGCGCACCAGCCTGGCGCCGGTGACCAGGGCGACGATCTCGTCCCGGCTGAACATCAGCGGCGGCAGGTCGAAGCCGGCGCGCATGACGTAGCCGACGCCGGCCTCGCCATCGACCGGCACGCCGCTGGCCTGCAGATCGGCGATGTCGCGGTAGATCGTCCGCTCGGAGACCTCGAGCCGCTCGGCCAGGCGGGCGGCGGTGACGAGCCGACCGCCCCGCAGATACTGAACGATCTGGAAAAGGCGGTCGGCACGTCGCATCGGCGGCAGCTCAGCGCGAGAAGATGCCGATCGAGTTGCCTTCGCTGTCGAGGCAATAGGCAAATCGGCCGGCTGGGATCGCGACGATGTCCGAGATCACCTTGCCGCCGGCGACCTCGACCCGCTTCAACGCGTCTTCCAGCTTGTCGGGGCAGGCAAGGTGGACGGTCGGGCCGGCGCCGTCGGTGGCCGGTTGACCCGGATAGAGGTGCCCTGCGACCCCACCCGGCGTCGAAGTCGGGAACATCGCCATGGGATTGGGTCCGCTTTCGTCCTTCTTCAGATCGGTGTTGAGGACAGTGTTGTAGAAGCTGATCGCCCTGTCGATGTCGGCGACAGGGATCTCGGCCCAGACGGTGAAGTGCTCAGGCGTGAAGCTCATTGGGATGTCTCCTCAAACGGGTTGCGATGGCGTGAGTCATCGCACAGCCCTCCTGACAGCATTCCGTCAGGAGCCTGCCGTCACGGCGGGCCGCCGCCGGGCACGGCAGGGTTCGTTGCACCCGCTGCGGTCTGGGCCGAAGATCGTGACCATTGCACACGGGCGCGTGGGTCGCCGCGTTTGCCGCCGCCGGAGGACAGAAGGAGATCGAGGTCAATGCCGGAACTGCTATGGGCCAACCTCAGGGCCCCCGAACTGCGCGAGCTTGCCAGCCGCGATGCCATCGTCATCGTCCCCGTCGGCTCGATGGAGCAGCACGGCCCGCACCTGCCGGTGCAGGTCGATGCGCTGATCGCCACCGAGATCAGCCTGCGTGCGGCCCGCGTGGTGCATGAGGCTCAGCCCGTGGTGGTGGCACCAACGGTCTGGTCGGGGCTGGCCGAACACCACATGGACTTCGGTGGCACCATCACCCTTGATTTCGACACCTTCCGCGGTGTCCTGCGCTGCGTCTGTCAGTCCCTGGTCCGGCACGGCTTTCGCCGCATCCTGTTGAACAATGGCCATGGCGGGAACATCGATGCGCTCAATGTCATCGTCGGCGATCTCACCCGCGAACTGGGCGTGCCGGTGTGCACGGCGAGCTACCCGCTGCTGGCCGATGTCGCGACGCGCTACAAGGAGATCCTCGAGCAGCAGGGCAACGTCCGCCATGCCGGCGAGGCGGAGACCTCGATGCTGCTGGCGCTGGCGCCCGAGCTGGTCGATCGCGAGGCCATGGCGGGCCTGGCTCAGGACAGCCAGGACGTCGGCAAGCGCAGCGGGGCCTATCGCTACCGGCCGTTCGCCGAGCGGACGAAGAGCGGCGTGATGGGCTTTCCGGAAACGGCGACGGCGGAAAAGGGCGAGCTGCTGCTCGATGCCGCGGCCGAGGGGCTGGCGGCGGCGCTGCTCGGCGACGAACTCTGGTGACGCACCGCCGGTCCTGCCGCGCCTGTTGACGCGCGCCTGCTGGCGGTGCTTTGTCAGCGGCAAAACAGGAGGAACGGCATGACGGCACGGGTAGCGGCAGCGCGGGACGATACGGCGGATGCCGCAGCGGTCGAGCGCTACGAGGTCATCATCATCGGCGCCGGCCTGTCAGGCATGTATCAGCTCTACCGGCTGCGCCAGCTCGGCCTTTCGGTGCATGTCTACGAAGCCGGCGACGGCGTCGGCGGCACCTGGTACTGGAACCGCTATCCAGGCGCCCGCTTCGATTCCGAGAGCTGGACCTATGGCTTCTCCTTCTCCGAGGAACTGCTCGAGGAATGGGAGTGGAGCGAGCACTTCTCGGCCCAGCCGGAGACCCTGCGCTACTGCAACTTCGTCGCCGACAAGCTCGACGTGCGGCGCGACATCACCTTCGAGGCTCGCGTCGTTTCGGCCGTCTACGACGAAGACGCAGAGGAATGGGAACTGGCGTTCGCGGACGGCCGCCGCGCCCGCGCACATTTCCTGATCACCGCCATCGGCCCATTGTCTGCGCCGACCATGCCGGTGATCCCTGGCGTCGAGGACTTCCGCGGTGAGGCCTATCACACCGGCACCTGGCCGCATCACCCGGTGAGCTTCGAGGGCAAGCGCGTGGCGGTGATCGGCACCGGTGCCACCGGCGTGCAGACGATCACCGAAGTGGCCAAGACGGTCGGCCACCTGACCGTGTTCCAGCGCACGCCGAACTGGTGCGCGCCGTTGCACAACAGCCCGATCACGCCGGAGGAGCAGGCGAAGATCAAGGCGACCTACCCGGAGATTTTCGCCCGCTGCCGGGATACCTTCGGCTGCTTCTTCCATGCCGCGGACCCGCGCAACGCCCTCGACGTCTCGCCCGAGGAACGCGAGGCGTTCTACGAGGCGCTCTACAACGGTCCCGGCTTCGGCATCTGGATGGGCAATTTCCGCGACGTCCTGACCGACAAGGCCGCCAACGATACCATCACCGAGTTCGTGACCCGCAAGATCCGCCAGCGGGTCAAGGATCCGGCGCTGGCGGAGAAGCTGATTCCGACCAACCACGGCTTCGGCACCCGGCGGGTGCCGCTGGAAAGCGGCTACTACGAGGTCTTCAACCAGGACAACGTGCAACTTGTCGACCTGCGCGAGACGCCGATCGAGCGGATCTCCGCGACCGGGATCGTCACCAGCGCGACCGAGTACGAATTCGACATGATCATCTACGCCACCGGTTTCGATGCCATCACCGGGGCGTTCGACCGCATCGACATCCGCGGCCGCGACGGCCAGCGGCTGAAGGACAAGTGGGCCGACGGCGCGCACACCTATCTCGGTCTTCAGGTCGCCGGCTTTCCCAACATGCTGACCCTGGTCGGGCCGCACAACGCCGCCACCTTCTGCAACATCCCGCGCTGCATCGAGCAGAACGTCGACTGGGTCACCGATCTGCTGCGCTACATGAAGGAGAAGGGCCTGAACCGGGTCGAGGCGACGGCGGCGGCCGAGGAAGCCTGGACCGAGCACGTGCACGAGGCGGCTTCGAAGCTGCTCGCCTCGCGGATCGATTCCTGGATGACCGGGGTGAACCGCAATGTCCCCGGCCGACAGACCCGCACCTTCATGGCCTACGCCGGCGGCGCCCCGAAGTACCGCGAGACGTGCGATCAGGTCGCCGCCAACGGCTACGAGGGCTTCGTGCTGGCATAGCGCGTCCAGGGCCGGAGCCCGACAATCGGAATGCACCTCGACCGCTCCGTCCCTGCGGGGCCGCATCAGGCGCGAAAGCGTTCGGTCTCCTCCACCAGCCAGCGCCGCAGCACCGTAATCTTGCGCCGCTCCGTGTGCGCTTGCGGATAAACCAGGTAGAACGCGGACCCCAGCGGCAGTTGCAGCGAGAAGGGAGCGACCAGTCGACCTGCGGCGATATCGTCGTCTGCGAGGCAGCGCCAGCCCAGCGCCACGCCGGCGCCGTCGATGGCCGCCTGCAGGACATGATCCGGTTGGCTGAGATGCGGGCCGCGGTCGCTCACGTCGTGGCGGGCGCCCGCTGCCTCGAGCCAATGACGCCAACCGGGCGCCGCGCTGTCGAATTGCATGGAGTCGTCGTGCAGCAGCACGAAGTCGCGGAGGTCGTCGGCGGCCTGAGGCGGTAGGCGGCCCTCGAGCAGCCGAGGACTGCACATCGGCGTCACCGTTTCATCGAACAGCTTCACCGCTTCGAGCCCGGGATACCGTCCGCGTCCCAGGCGAATTGCGGCGTCGAAAGCGTCACGCTGGAAGTCCACCACGGCAAGGTTGGTGGATACCCGCAGGTCGATGTCGGCGTGCAGCGCGGCGAACTGCTGCAGGCGCGGCACCAGCCACTTGGCGGTAAACATCGGGGCCACACTGATGGCGATGGCGCCCTGTGCGTCCCTCACCAGCACCCGCTCCACGGCATTGTCCAGGCGGGCAAAGCCCTCGGTCAGTTCGGGCAGCAGCATCTGCCCGGCTTCTGTCAGCACGAGCCCGCGCGGCAACCGCCGGAACAACTGTATGCCGAGATAGTCCTCCAGGTTCTTCACCTGATGGCTCACCGCGGCCGGCGTGACGTGCAACGCCGCCGCTGCCTTGACGAAGCTCGATCGTCGCGCCGATGCCTCGAACGCCCGCAAAGCGTTCAGGGGGTGGTTCTGAATGGCCATTCTTTGAACAAGAATTTCTAAGCTGCGCACTAGAAAGTATCGTTTGTGCGGTCCTTCGATCAACACGAATTAGAGCGGTACTGGAGCCGATAGTGAACCCCATTGAGATAGGAAAACTATTGCAACTCCTGAACCCGAAAGGATCCAGGCCATGAACGCGCCCATCACCAACTTCGACGCCTATGCGTTCTCGAAACAGCCCGACTACGACGAAGCCGCCGTGCGCACGTCGTTCGCCAAGGCGGTGCCGCTAAGGGCGATCGTCATCTATTGCTACGATCCGCGCGCTGTCGGCATCCCCGCCGCCGTCGCCCGGGAGTTCGGCGAGGTGTATCCCGGCGACATCGTCACCGATGAGCGGGGCAACAAGGTCGCCAGTTCAGCCACCCTGTTCGAGGTCGTGGTTGCCGGTGGCCGGGCCGTGGATGCGCTTCGGTCGGTCACGGTGGCCCAGCATCTCTTTGGCATCGAGAACATCGTCGTCGTCCATCACAGCCACTGCGGGGCCACATCGTTCACGGCCGATGGCATCATCGAGGCCTATCGGCACGAGCACGGCGTCGATATTGCCGGTCTCTATGAGCGCGAGAGCCTGTGCATCCAAGACTACGAAGCGGCGCTGAAATACGACACCAAACTGCTCAGGGATTCGAAAGGCACGCCGAAGCACGCCAACATCTTCGGCTTCTTCTATGATATCGACCGGGATGAGTTGACCCGCGTCGTCGAAGACCTTGGCGTCGCGCAGGCCGATTGAGCCGGGTCGAGGCGACAACGAAGCTGCTCGCCTCGCGGATCGATTCCTGGACGGCCCGGGTCACCCGCAACGTCCCCGGCCGGCAGACCCGCACCCCAATAGCCCATGCCGGCGGCGCGCCGAAGGACCGCTCGACGTGCGATCAGGTCGCTGCCAACGGCTACGAGGGCTTCGTCCTGAGCTAAGCCGTCAGGACCGTGCCAGGGCGGCAGCCTCTGCCTCGCCGCTCGCCTGCCCCAGTCGGACGATGTCGTCGTCGGCCGAGGCGGCAGCCGCCGGCCGCCGCGCCATCACCAGCCGGAACATGGGCGGGGTGAAGTAGAACGACACCACCGTCGACAGCAGCACGCCGCCGGCGATCGCCATTGCGAACGGCGGCCAGAAGCCGCCGCCGGCCAGGATCAGCGGCAGGAAGCCGCCGAAGGTGGTGACGGTGGTCGAGACGATGTGGCGCGAGGCCGACCCGACAACGCGGGCCATCGCGTCGGTATCACCGGCGGCGGCGTCGGGCTCGGCCTGCAGCCCGGTGAGGATGATGATGGCGGCGTTGATCGATACCCCGATCGAGCCGATCACGCCGATCAGCGCCTGGATCCCGAACGGGTAGTTGAAGGCGGCCAGGGCCAGCAGGCTCAGGCCCATGGACAAGAACGCGACGGCGCCGGCGATCAGCGACAGCCGGAAGCTGTTGAAGGTGAGAACGATGGTGGCGATGGTCAGCGTCACCACCAGGCCCAGCGTCGAGGCCAGGTTGCGCACGGTCTCGGCGCGAGCGTCCGCATCACCGCCGAACTCCACGCGATAGCCCGGCGGCAGCGGCAGCGGGCTCTCGGCCAGCCGCGCCTGCACCTGCTTCAGCACCTCTTCCGGCAGCACGCCGAGACGGAGATAGGCCTGCACCGTGTTCACCCGCTCGCCGTCGCGGCGCGCGATCGGGCTTTCCGACGGCTCGACCCGCACCTGGCCGAGGGCGGACAGGGGCACGCCTGGATAGGCGTTCTGCTGTGCGCTCGTCGGCGCGTCCGCGGCGACGACGTCGACCTGCTGCAAAGCCGCCAACGCCTGTCGGGTGTCCTGCCCGACCCGGACCCTGACGGGGAGCTCCTCGGTGCCCTCGATCAGCGAGCCGCCGGTAATGCCTTCCAACGTTGCTTCCAGTTGCCGTGCCACCTGACCCAGGTCGAGCCCGGCCAGACGCACCCGGTCCTCGTCCAGGTGGAACACTGCCTTCGGGTTGCCGCCGACCAGGGTGGCACGGGTATGGGTGACGTCCGGCACCGCTGCCATCATGGTGCGCACCTCATCGCCAAGCGCGCGCAGGGTCGCCAGGTCAGGCCCGACCAGGCGCAGTTCAACCGGGGCGCCGACCGGCGGGCCCTGCACCAGGTCACGCACGATCACCTGGGCACCGGGCAGCGCACGGTCGAGCGCCGCCTGCACCGTAGGGATGGCCTGTGCCGTCGCCTTGGGCGACGTCGTCGTCACCAGGGCTTCGGCAAAGCTACGCACGCCGTCCTGGTTCATCTGCATGTTGTAGTAGAAGGACGGCGCGCTTTCGCCGATCACCCAATGCACGTGACGGATGCCGGGCTGGGCCTCCATGATCCGGCCGGCGGCAAGTGCCATGCGCTCGGTTTCGGCGATCGCGGCCGAGCCGGGCAGGCGCAGCTGGACGTAGAACTGGTCGCGGTCGACGCCGGGGAAAAACTGCGCCGTCAGCGTCGGAAAGGCGCCGAAGCCCATGACCGGCAGGACCAGCGCGGCCAGGATCGCCAGGACCGGATAGCGCAGCGCTGCCCGCAGCGAGCGGTCGAACAGGCGCCCGAGGCGGCGGAAGCGCAGGCCGTGGGCGATCCAGCCACGCCCGGCGGTCCCGTCCGGCAGCATCCAGCCCGCCAGCGCCGGGGTGATCGACAGCGCCAACAGCAGCGAAACGGTCAGCATGACGATCACGGCGATGGCGATGGAGCCGACGAAGTCGCCGGCCGGACCGGGCAGCATGGCCATGGGCAGGAAAGACAGGATCGTCGTCACCGTCGAGGCCAGCAGCGGCACCGCCAGCCGTTTGATGGCGCCGCCGACGGCCAGGGGCCGGGCCAGGCCGGCCGCCAGCCGCTGGCGGATCTGGTCTGTCATGACGATGGCGGCGTCGACGAGCAGGCCGAGGGCGACGATCAGTCCGGTTACCGACATCTGGTGTATCGGTACACCGACGGCCTGCAGGATCGCCAGCGCGCCCAGACCCGTCAGCGGCAGAACCGCCGCCACGATCAGGGCCGCGCGCCAGCCCAGGGTCAGGAACAGCACGGCGACGACGAGGGTGACGCCGATCGCCAGGTTGGTCAGAACACCGCCGAGCCGGCGGGCGGTATAGGTGCTCTGGTCGAACAGCAACCGGTGCTCCAGGCCGACCGGCAGGGACTGCTCGAAGGCGGCGAGCCGGCGTTGCACCGCCGACATCCAGACGTCGACCTGCAGGTCGTTCTCGATCCGCGCGGCGACCAGGATCGCCCGCCGGCCGTCGGCGTAGGCCAGGCCCTGCGGCGGCTCGACCACCGACCGGCTGACCTCGGCGACGTCGGAAATGCGCAGGATGCGGCCGTCATCGTCCCGCCACAGGGGAATCTCGCGGATCCGCTGCAGGCTGTCGATCTCGCCTTCGACCTCGATCAGCAGGTCGTTGGCACGGCCGCGGACCTGTCCTGCCTGGACCTTGCTGTCGGCCCGGGCGATGGCGTCGGAGACCATTGGCACCGACAGCCCGACCGAGGCCAGCTTGCGCGGATCGACGGCAACCAGGATCTCTTCCGTGTCGGCACCGTAGAGTTCGACGGTCTTGGTGCCGGGCACCTGACGCAGGCGATCCTGCAGGATCTCCGCGTAACGGCGCACCACCGCGATCGGGACCTCCCGGTCCGCTGCCGGCATGACGGCGCTGATCGCGGTGAAGGCGCCTGTGCGGTCGTTGTCGAACTCGGGTTCCGGCACGCCGGCCGGGAACTCACGCGAGGCATCGCTCAGGGCGTCGCGGATCTCCGACCAAGCCTGTTCGATCTGCTGGTCGGTGATGAACTGGCTGAGCTCAACCTGGACCACCGAAATGCCGGTGCGCGAGGTCGAGGTGATGGTGTCGATCTCTGGGATCTGGCGCAGCTCGTCCTCGATCTTCTCGGTCACCAGCGCTTCCACGCGCGCCGGCTCGGCGCCCGGATAGGGCGTGATCACGGTAGCGAACAGGTTGGTGATGGTCGGGTCTTCCTGGCGTCCGATGGTCAGCAGGGCCGACAGGCCGAGCGCCACCAGCACGCCGACGGCCAGGGCGGTCAGGCGCCAGTGGCGGTAGAACAGGGTCGTCATCAGCCGGCGTCCGCCAACAACGGCTCGACCACCTGGCCGGGGCTGACCTGTTCGGCGCCGCCGACCACCACCCGGTCACCGTCCCGCAGGGTGCCGCGGACGAACACGCGGTCGCCGTCGACATGCACCACCACCACCGCGGCGCGGCTGATGCGGGCCGGCGCTTCGCCGTCACCGTCGGCCAGCGAGACCGACCACAGGCCGCGCTCGCCCTCGGTCAGCGCCGCCAGCGGCAGCCAGAACCCCGGCGCGCCGATCTCACGCGCGACCCGCAGCTCGACCACTTCGCCGAACGGCACCCGGTCGGGACCGACCAGGTCGAACAAAAGCGGCAGGGTACGGGTGCCCGGCGCCATGTCCGGCCGGGCGGCGGCGGCTTTCACGGCCAGGACGCGGTCGCGATAGCGGATCTCGTAATCGGCGCCGCGGTCGATCGCCTCGGCAACCTCGGGGCTGACGCCGATGCGGGCCTGGCGGCGACCGCTTTCCAGCAGTTCCACCACCGGCGCGCCGGCGGCGACGACGGTGCCCTCGTCGACCCAGCGGGCGGCGATGGTGCCGGCAAAGGGCGCCCGCAGCGTAGCCTTCTCCAGGTTGATGTCGATCGAGCGGATGTTCGCGGTCACCGCGGCCAGTTCCGCCTCCAGGGCCGAGCTGGACAGCCGCGCCTCGTCGAGCCGCTGGCTCGAGGCGTGGCCCTGCGCCTGCAGGGTGCGCTGGCGCTCAAGGGTCAGCCGGGCCAGTTCCAGATTGGCCTGCACCTGGCGTTGCTGGGCCGCCAGCCGGTCCCGGTCGGCCTGCAGCAGCGCCGTATCCAGCCTTGCCACGACCTCGCCGGTGCTGACCATGTCGCCTTCCTCGACCTGCACCGCGACGACCAGGCCGCCGCGCTCGAAACCCAGCCGGGCCTGGCGCGCGGCTTCGACCCGGCCAGCGAAGCGTTCGATCACCCGGTAGCCGTCGGCCCGTTCCGCCAGCACCACCCGGACCGGCAGCGGTGCCGCCGCGACCTCGACCTTGTTGGCGTCGGCCTTCAGGTGCAGCACTGTCACGCCGGCACCGGCGATGGCGACCATCGCCGCCGCGAACGACAGCCGCATGGCAATGGCGCCGAGGCGCCGTGGCAACGAGCTAGCGGACATGACCGGCCTCTCCGACGTTGACGGCAGCGCTCGCCGGCGCGCGGCCCAGGGTCACCACGGCCGCGCCGGTGAAAAGCAGCATCACCAGCGGGAAGGCCAGCACCGGCAGCAGCGGCTGCAACAGGCTCACCAGCACCGTGGACAGGGCGCCGATCGCCATCTGGCTGAAGCCGAGCACGGCAGAGGCAACACCGACGTTGCGGGAAATGCTGGACAAGGCAGCGGCCATCAGGGTCGGCATCGCCAGGCCGAGACCCGAGACGTGGACCACCATGGCACCGGCGATCTGGTACTTGTGGACGAAGCCGAACAGCAGCGGCAGCACCATCACGCCGGTACCGGCGAGCATGATCAGCAGGCCGGCGCTCGCCAGTTGCCATGGGCTGCGGCCGCCGGCGAAGCGCCGTGCCAGCATGCCGCCGATGAAGAAGCCGAGGATGGCGATCGGCGGGTAGAAGCCGAACTCGGTTGCGGAAATGCCGAGATGGTCGATCAGCACCGCCGGCGAGCCGGCAAAGAAGGCCGACAGCGAGCCGATGACCAGGGCCGCAGGGATGGCGAAGCGGCGGAACGGGCCGATCGCAAGGACGCCGCGGTAGTCGGCCACCACCTGCCGGGCCGCAAGCGTCGCCAGCGGTGCCTGGTTGGTTTCCGGCAGGCGCAGGCTGCCGGCGATGGCGACGACGCCGAGCAGTCCGCACATCCAAAACACGCTGGGCCAGCCGCTGAGATCGGTCAGCACCCCGCCCAACAGCGGCGAGAGGCCCGGCACCATGCCGAAGACGATCATGATCAGGGCCGAGATGCGCGCCAGGTCCGCGCCTTCGAAGCTGTCCCGGGTCATCGCCCGCGCGACCACCAGCGCGGCGCCGGCTCCAAGGCCCTGCAGCACCCGGGCCACCATCAGCGTCGTGATGTCCTGCGCCAGCGCGGCGCCGGCGCTGGCGAGGACGTAGAGCACCAGACCCGACAGCAACGGCAGGCGGCGGCCGAAACGATCGGACAACGGCCCAAACAACAGCTGCGATATGGCCAGGGCGGCGAGAAAGATCGCCAGCGTCCACTGCACCTGCGTCATGTCGGCGGCGAGCGATTGCGACACCGCCGGCAGCGCCGGCAGGTAGACGTTGCTGGCGAATTGGCCGAGTCCCGTCAGCAGCGCCAGCATGAGGATCACGGCCACGGTCGGCGACAGGCGCGAGGCGGTCTGGTTCATGCGTCGGTTCTCCTCCGTGGCGCGCAGGTGCCACCGGCCGGTTGCCGCCTGGCGGCGGGTGCGGTCCCCCTGCTTACGTCCGGTCTGCTGGGTTGGTTTGCTGCCGGCCGGTTCAAGGCGATGTCGTGTATATACGCGACAGTTTCATGCATGGATTTCACAATTCAATCTTGCTCCCCCAGGCGCGCCGGCTCAGCCGGCGACCGCGGCCTCGAGCTTGCGCAGCCCGGCGCGCAGGTCGTTCCAAGCGTCTTCGCCCACGGCGCCGATGACCCGCGCCTGCATCTCCCGCCAGGCCGGCAACGCCGCTTCAAGCTTGGCCCGGCCCACCGCGGTGATCGTCACGGTCTTCATCCGCCAGCGCCGCTCGGCCGACAGGGCGACCAGGCCCTGATCCTCGAGCAGCCGCAGGTTTCGCGACATGGTGCTGCGGTCCATGCCGGTCGCTGCGGCAAACTCGGTGATGGAAATCTCGTTCAATCCGCTCAGCGCCGCCAGCAGCGAGAACTGCGGTCCGCGCAGGCCGAACGGGCGCAGGGCGTCGTCATAGGCGCGGGTCAGGATCCGGGCCGTGTGGCGGGTGTTGTAGCAGGCGCATGCGTCCCGGAAGTAGGTGTCGTCGACGCTCATCGCCGCCGCTCCGGCATTGTCTCGTGTATATGCAAATATAAGCTCGGGCGTCGGCCGCACAAGACCGGCCGGCCGCGCGCCTACGGGGCAGCCGTCGGTGTGCCCGGCCGCGGCGGCAGGTGCCGGCGCAGGAAGTCGATGGTCACGCGCACTTTCTCGGGCAGGAAGCTGCGGCTCGGGTACAAGAGCCAGGCGGCGGTGTCGAACGAGGTCGCGGTAACGTCGTAGCCGGGAAAAAGGTCGACCAGGCGGCCGGCGCCGATCTCATCGTCGATCAGCCAGTCCGGCAGCAGGGCGGGGCCGAGGCCGGCGATGGCGGCGTCCCGCACGCCGAGCGGATTGGACAGGACGACCGAGCCGTCCACCGGCACCTCGCTGACCACGCCGTCGGTGTCGCGGAACCGCCAGTGCGAGCGGTACGCCGGCAGGGCCAGCCGCAGACAGTCATGACGGCTAAGCGCCTCGGGCCGGTCCAGCGTCGGCGCCGCGGCGGCATAGCTCGGACTGGCGCAGACCCGATAGCAGGTGTCCATCAGCTTGGCGCCGATGACGTCAGTGGTGATGCGGGGCGCCAGCCGAACCGCCAGGTCGATGCGCTCGGCGACCAGATCCAGGTTGGCATCGGTCATCAGCAGCTCCAGCCGCACCGACGGGAAGGTGGCCCGGAACCGCTGCAGCAGCGGCACGATGCAGACCTGGGCGAAGGTCACCGAGGCGGTCAGCCGCAACGTCCCGGACGGCGTCGCGCTGACCGCCCGTGCTTCCTCGCGGGCGCGCTCGAGCTCGTCGACGACGGCCTCGGCACGGGTGAGGTACACCGCACCGGCCTCGGTCGGCGACAGCCGCCGCGTGGTGCGCTGGAACAGCCGGATGCCGAGTTCGGCTTCGATGAGTGCGATGCTGCGCGACACGGCGGACGGGTCGAGTCCGTGTGTCCGCGCCGCCGCGGCGAAACTGCCGCGCCGGGCGACGTCCAGCAGCAGCTGCAGGGCACTCAGGTTCATTCATGCGACATACGCATGAATGAGGTGAGAAATCGAGAGCTTATCACTTCTGCAACAACAATTACCTTGCCTCCCGACAACAGCGGTGACCGCCGCAGCGGGGTTCACAGATCAGGAAGGCAGGCAAAATGGCGAAACTGGCATTTCTCGGGCTCGGGGCCATGGGTTCGCGCATGGCGGCGAAGCTGCTGGAGGCGGGACACCAAGTCACCGTCTGGAACCGCACGGCGGGCCGCAGCCAGGCCCTGGCCGACGCCGGCGCCGTGGTCGCGGCGACGCCGCGGGCGGCTGCCACCGGTGCCGACGTCGTCTTCGCCATGGTGCGCGACGATGCGGCCTCGCGGCAGGTCTGGCTCGACGCCGAAACCGGGGCCCTCGCGGGCCTCGAACAGGGGGCCGTCGGCGTCGACTGCTCGACCCTGTCGGTCGACCACGTCCGCGCCCTGGCCGGCGCTTTCGGCCAGGCCGGCTACGACTTCCTCGACGCGCCGCTGGCCGGCTCGCGCCCACAGGCCGAGGCCGGTCAGCTGATCTTCCTGGTCGGCGGTGCCGGCCCGGTGCTTGCCCGCGTCCGGCCGGTACTGGACGCGATGGCCGCCGCGGTTCATCACGCCGGCGACAACGGCGCCGGCGCGGCCGTGAAGCTGATGGTGAACGCCCTGTTCGGGGTGCAGCTGGCGACCATGGCCGAACTGATTGGTCTCGCCCGCAAGGCCGGCCTCGATGCTGCCGCGGCGGTCGAGATCGTCGCCGCCACGCCGGTCTGCAGCCCGGCGGCCAAGGCCGCGGCCGGCGCCATGCTGGCCGGGGCGTTCGCGCCGGCCTTTCCCATCGACCTGGTGGCCAAGGACTTCGGCCTCGTCGCCGATGCCGCGGCCGGCGTGGAGGCTACCGTCCCGGTCAGTGCGGCCGCGCAGGCGGTCTACGAGGCCGGCGTCGCCGACGGTATCGGCGACGACAACATCACCGGCATCGTCCAGCTCTACGCCGCCTCCTGAGGTGGCGGCGGCCCGCGCCGGTCAGGCCTGCGCCGGCGCGGCCTGCGCCCGGTCGCTGGGCAGCAGGCAGGCGGCCACGAGGATTGCCAGCACCATCGCGGCCAGGACGAGCAGCACCGGGTCGAAGCCGGTGACGTCGTCGAACAGCCAGGCGACCAGCTGCACGCCCAACGGCCCGGCGGCGATGGCGATGTCGTTGCGCAGGCCATAGGCCAGGCCACGTCGGCGGCTGGAGGTGAAACGGGCGATCAGCACGTTCTCGACCGGGGCGGTGAGATCGAAGACGAAGACGATTGCCACGGCCGCTGCCACCACCGGCCAGCCCGACACCGTCAGGGCCAGCAGCAGCGCGCCCAGCTTCAGGCCGTAGCTCAGGACATAGACGCGCTTGGCCGCGCCGCGGTCGGCGAGGTGGCCGCCGACGAGCTGCGCCGTGGCGCCAAGCAGATAGACCGCCGTGACCAGGGCGCCGATGCCCAGCAGGCCGTCACCCAGGATCGCGCCCAGCTCCTGTTGCAGCCATTTCGGCAGCATCGTGGTGATGGCGTAATAGACCACCGTGGTCAGCGACATGGTCACGGCGAGGACGGCGAAGGCGCGGCGGACGTCGCGCCGGCTCGGCTCGGGCATTGCCAGTACGTCGCTTTTGCGCTCGACGATGCGGCCGCTGGCCACCGCCTGCGCCAACGCGGCGCCGGCGGCGATCGACAGCACGCCCGGCAGGATGAACGCCGTGCGCCAGCCGAACAGGTCGGCCAGCACGGCGGCGATCAGCGAGGCGACGGCGGCGCCGATGCTGCCGCAGATGCCCAGGACGGCGATCGACCGGCCAGTGGTCGTGGTGTGCTTGGTCACCCAGGCGGTGCCGACGGGATGGTAGATCGCCCCGAACAGCCCCATCAGGCTGAGCGCGACGGCCAACATCATCGGCTCGTCGGCAAGACCACACAGCACCGTGGCGGCGCCGATGCCGAGGAAGAAGACGATCATCAGCCGGGCTTCGCCCCAGCGGTCGCTGAGCCAACCGGCGACCGGCGCGCCCAGGCCGAGCAGCAGGGCGCCGATCGTCCACAGGCCGATCAGCTCGTCGTAGGGCCGCTGCCAGGCCGGTTCCAGGACCAGCACAATGGTCAGGAACAATGCCACCAACACGTGGAACCAGGCGTGTGCGGCGCAGGCGAAGATCATCACGAGGCGCAGGCTTGGCGGTTGCATGGTCGTTCCCTGGCGGTCGGCGATGGTCGCGGCCGGTGGCCGGCTGTCGCATCAGGGTATCGGCAAGGCCGTCATTGGGAACCCGCCAAGGCTGCAGGCACCGCATGCAGAAATGTCGTCGGCGTTGTCGCGTCTTCGCTTGGCTAAAGCGCGTCGGCCTTACCCAACAGCCGTTCCTGCTCACCCTCAATGAACCCGACCAGGGCGTCGGCGACGCGACGGACGACGGGCTGCGTCCGCACGGATTCATGCATCAGCAGGTAGATGTCTTCGGTCAGCTCGTCGAACGGCGGGCGAACGCGCGCCAGCTCGGGACAGCCGTCGCCGAGATAGCACGGCAGGAGGGTGATCCCGACGCCGTGGCGCGCGGCCTCATAGCGCAGATGCAGGTTGTTCAGCCGCAGCGGAAACTGCCCGGCTTGGCCGAACGCATAAAGCCAGCTCGACTGCGACCGCTTGCGCGGGTTCGCCCGATAGCCGACGAACCGTGCCGTTTCGACGGCGTTGGCGTCGCCCGCGGGCAGGCTCGCGGTGTAGTCATGGCTGGCGTACAGGGCGTAGGCAATGCGGCCGACCCGCCGGCAGACCAGGTCGCCGCGGGACGGCACCGAGTTCATGCGAAAGGCGATGTCGGCTTCCTGGCGCGCGAGGTTCAGGCGCTCGCCCGTGTCGATCACCTCGATCATCGCCGGCGCACACTGCGCCTCGATCTCGGCGAAGGACCGCGTCAGCAACAGCGCGACCGAGGCGATGGCCGTCACCTGGACGACGCGCTCGGCGTTCTGCGTCAGGCCATCCAACGCCCGCGACAGGTCAAGCGACTGGCGCTCCATCTCGTTGGCGTAAGGCAGCAGGGCCCGGCCGGCTTCGGTCAGCTCCAGGTGATCGGGCAGACGCTCGAACAATGGCGCGCCCAGCTTGTCCTCCAACGCCTTGAGGCGCCGGCCGACGGTCGGCTGGCTGACCTGGAGCAGGCGCGCGGCCTGGGTCAGCGTGTCGGCGCGACTGGCAGCCAGGAAGACGCGAATGTCGTCCCAGTCGAAGTCGTGCGTCATGGCTGGCCCTCCGTCGGCGTGTGCCGTCGCCGGCATCCTCCCACGAAGCGCCGCCGCCCTCTAGCGGCGGCGGTCGCGTGACCTGAGCCGCGCCGGCTCGCGACGGCTGGGCTATACTCCGGCCTGAGCGAGCGGAGATCGTCGGTGAGTGTTGCATCCGTCCATACCGTCGCGCGCGACGCCGACGGGCGTTGGGAATTGCGGCGCCAGGCCCCGGGGTCGGATCTTGCCGGCCTGGTGCTGGAGTACATGAGCTACGTGGAACCCACGGGCCCCCTCCTGCGGCAGCGCCAGGTGGGCCGCACCTCGATTCCTGTGATCATTAACCTGGGCCCGGCGTTTCGCATCCGCATGGGTGCTGAAGGGGTGTGGACGACTGATTGCGACAGCTTCGTCGCCGGCTTCGACAGCGGCTTCGCCGACGTCGAAGCGACGGGGGCGTCGGCATGCATGCAGGTCGATTTCAGTCCGCTCGGTGCCTATCGCTTCTTCGGTCTGCCGATGCGTGATCTGGCCGGGGCGGTGACCGACCTGGACGATGCGCTCGGCCGACGTTTCGCTCAACTGGCGACGCGGTTGGCCGAGGCCGGTGCCTGGGACGCCCGTTTCGACCTCCTCGACTGGTTTGTCCGGGACCGCTTGAACCGGTCGCGGCCGCCTTCAAGCGAGGTCGCCTGGGCCTGGCGGCGCCTGCGGGCGAGCCACGGCCAGGTGCGGATCGGCGCCCTGGCCCGCGACCTCGGCTGGAGCCGGCGCCGCCTGGCGGAACGCTTCAGCATCGAGGTCGGCCGGCCGGCGAAGACGGCAGCCCGGTTGATGCGCTTCGAACGCGCCCATGCCGCGGCACTCGCGCCCGTGGCACCGGACTGGAGCGGCCTCGCCCTCGACTGCGGCTATGCCGATCAGGCGCACATGATCCGCGAGTTCCGGCAGTTCGCCGGGCTCAGCCCGCAGGCCTGCCGCACCGCGGTCGCCCCCATGCCGGACGTCGGGCCGATCCGCGAAGACGGCGAGGCGCCGTAACATTTCTTCAAGACCGGACCGTACCGGCCCCGCATCCTCGCGACATCGAACACACCGAAGAAGGAACGGCCCGATGTCAGAGCTTCCCACGACCGACCCGACCCGCATCTACCCGACCCTGCGCTATCGCGACGCCGCGGCGATGATCGGCTGGCTTCGGGACGCCTTCGCCTTCACCGTGCACGCCGACTACCGCGACGACGACGGCAGCGTCGTCCATGCCCAGCTCGCCTATGGCAGCGGCATGGTGATGCTCAGCCAGGTCCGCGACAGCGACTACGATCGCCTGCTGTCGACGCCGGGCGACGGTGCCCTGCCGACGGGTTGCGTCTACATCGCCATCGACGACGTCGATGCCCATCACGACCGCGCCCGGGCTGCCGGCGCCGAGATCGTCATGCCCCTGGCCGACCAGCCCTACGGCAGCCGCGACTTCAGCTGCCGCGATCCGGAGGGCTACCTCTGGAGCTTCGGCACCTATTGGCCCAAGGCCGGCGAAGCGCCGCCGGAGGGGTGAACCGCCAAGCCGGCCTGGGACGGTGCGGGCGGGCGCCGGCGGCGGCAACGGCGCTATAGTGGGCCGGCCATGGCCCGCTATCCCGGTGTCGAGAACGAACGGCGCTTTGGCCGCCGCGACCTCTGCGCTGCCGTCGCCAGCATTTTCCGCGCCTGCGGCATGTCTGCGGCCGATGCCGATCTGGTCGCCGACAGCCTGGTCGCCGCCGACCGGCGCGGCATCCATTCGCACGGCGTGCTGCGTGTTGCCGACTATGTGAAGAAACTGCAGGCGGAAGGGGTGGATCCGCGCGGCGCGCCGGCGCTGGTCAGCCGCGCCGGCGGCGCCCTGGTCGTCGACGGCGGCAACAGCCTCGGCCAAGTCGCCGGCGTGTTCGCCATGGACCAGGCGATCGCGGCGGCGCGCGAGGTCCAGGTCGCCTTCGGCGCCGTGCGCAACAGCAATCACTGCGGTGCCCTCGACTACTACACCCTGCGCGCGGCAGGGCAGGGCATGATCGGCATTGCCGGCACCAACGCGTTGCCGACGATGGCGCCCTGGGGCGGCGTCGACAAGATCGTCGGCCTCAATCCGCTGTCGGTGGCCATGCCCGTGGCCGGACGCGCGCCGCTGGTGCTCGACGTTGCCCTCGGCGCGACCGCGCATGGCAAGATCCGGGTCTTCGCCCAGAAAGGCGAGCCCATTCCCGATGGCTGGGCCTTCGACGCCGACGGCCGACCGACCACCGACGCACAGGCCGCCCTGGACGGGTTGATTCAGCCGATCGGCGCCTTCAAGGGCATCGGTCTGGCGATGATCGTCGGCCTCATGTCGACGCTGCTCTCGGGCGCCGGCTACGGCCTGGAATCGGGCAACATGACGGACGACGCCTTCGCCGGCCGCGACGGCCAGTTCTATCTCGCCCTGAACATCGCCGGGTTCGAGGACCCGGACCGCTTCGCCACCCGGCTGGCCGGCATTGTCGCCGATTTCGAGGCATCGAGGCGGGCGCCGGGGGTGGAACGGATCTATGTGCCTGGCTCGCTCGAAGCCGACATCGCCGCCCGCCACGACGCCGAGGGCATCCCGCTCAACGCGGAAACGCTGCGCAGCCTCGTCGCCGCGGCCGATGCCTGCGGTGCTGATGCCGCGCTGTTCGCAACGGACGTACCCTGACGATCAAGGGTGCCTTGTTCCGCAGCTGAGAACGACGCCATCAGGTCTCGTTCTTCATCGAGAAAAGCACCGCAAACAGCACCGACGGGCCGCCAAGAAGTGTTGCGGTGGTTGGAACTTCCGCAAGCAACATGAATGCGAAGACCGGAGCGAGAGGGGTTTCCAGGGCACTCAAGAGAGCGGTCTGGCCGGATGACACCCGTTTGGAACCTTCGGCCAGGGTTACCGATGCAATGGCGAACAACAGTCCGAACGCGGCAAGCACGTAGATTTCTGTCCGTTCGATAGCAAATGGATCGCCAAATACTGAGGCAAAAGGCAGCAGGAGAACGGACGACAGCACTGCGGGACCCGCCCCCGGCGTCTCCGGGTACTTCCGATAGATGACCATGATCGACGCCATGGCGGTCGTCATCCACAGGGCCAACAGATCGCCACCGAGGCTGATGTGACCCAGAGATCCCGAAACGATTATCGCGACGCCCAACAGTGCGCCAAGGCATCCCACCATCGTCCTTGATGACATTCTTTCTCCGATGAAGAACCGGGAAAGCAGCGCGGCGATGAGTGGGGAAACCGCGTAGATGAGCGAAACGTTGGCAATGGAGGTGAGCTTGAATGACGGGATAAATGCCGCTGTGCCCAATGCGCCTATGACGGCTATCGCCAATCCGCTGTAGCCCATGCCGACGAAGTTCTGTCTCAACGTCCCTCTTCTTATTGTCCAGGCCGTCGTGAATGCAGCGGCAAAGAAGCCTCGCCAGAAAATGACTTCCCATGACCCGGCTTCGACTCCCTTGGTGAACACACCCGCCGTGCTGAATGTTATGGCCGAGATCACAACAAGGGAGGCGCCGATGTAATACTCGGATCGGATACTGTGGTTCATGCCGACCGACCGCCGGTCTCGATGATCGCCTCCACCGTCGAGGTAGTCCGGAAGCAGTCCAGCCCGCCGGAAGCTGCGGCCGGGATTGCAAGGCTGGAAATGGCGGGCATGGAGACCTCCATTGGCTTCCGGTTGGACCGCTCGCCGACGGCTTCATGGTCTAGTTTTTCTCGATCATGAAGCTGCCACCGCTGCATGGACGCCGGTCAGGGGCGACCTTGAATTGCTGTAAAGATCTGCCTATCCATGACCCCCAACAAACGAGAAGATCTCGGCTCTTCTGTTAGAAAAATTCAGGTATAGGCAATGGCATCACCGCTCCCACCCCTGAACGCGCTCAGGGCCTTCGAAGCGGCCGGCAGGCACCTCAGCTTCACCAAGGCGGCGGCCGAGCTGAACGTCACGCCGGCTGCGGTCAGTCACCAGATCAAGGCGCTCGAGGCGCTGCTTGGGGTGCCGCTATTCCGCCGCCTGACCCGGGCGCTGCGCCTGACCGATGCCGGCCAGGCGGCCCTACCGACGCTCAGCCAGGGCTTCGACAAGCTGGCCCAGGGGGTCGAGCAGATGCGTGCCCACGGCGAGAGCGGGCTGCTGACCATCAGCGTCAGCCCCGCGTTCGGTGCCATGTGGCTGGTGCCCCGGCTCGAGCATTTCCGCAGCCGGCACCCGGACATCGAGATCCGCATCGACGGCACCGACCGCCTGGTCGACCTGGCGCGCGACGACGCCGACGTGGCGGTGCGTTACGGCCCTGGTGGCTACAAAGGGGTGCGGACCGACCGACTGTTCGGCCAGGTCAACACGCCGGTCTGCAGTCCGGCGCTCTTGCGCGGCGCGCACCCGCTGCGCCAGCCCGAAGACCTGCGCCACCACACCCTGCTGCACATCGACTGGAAAGACGCCGAGGCGAGCTGGCGCATGTGGCTGCTGGCGGCCGGCCTGCGCGACATCGACCCGACGCACGGGCCGCGCTTCAGCATGGAGAACATGGCGGTGCAGGCCGCGCTCGACGGTTACGGGGTGGCTCTGGTCGGCGACATGCTGGTGGCGGACGACCTCGCCGCCGGTCGTCTCGTGCGTCCCTTCGACCCGAGCCTCAGCACGCCGCTCACGTTCTCCTACTATCTGTTGAGCGCGAAAGACAGCGCCGGGCAGCCCAAGGTCGCGGCCTTCCGCGACTGGCTGCTCGAGGCGGCGCGCGCCTCGCGACCGGAGGCCGGCGCGACGCCTTAGGGTCGGGCGGTTCCGGCCGACAGTGCATCCGCACTGTGCCAAGGCCCTCCGACCGCGTGGCAGCCGTGATCCCGGTGGCTACATGGCGAGCGCCGGCGTCCTCGCACCGGGAACCGAGGATTCGCAACGGGCGAAAACGGTCGTTCGTCCGCGTCTGCCCTACGGGTGCGGGCCCCAGGGCGCCTCGTTCAGCAGCATGTTCTCCTGCGTCAGCACCAGTGGCCGCAGCTTGCCGGCGAAGGCCATGAAGTCGTCGTCCTTGAACAGCCGGCCCCAGTGGTCGCGGCGGTCGGCGTCGTCGTCGAACTTCCACAGGTGCACCAGCCGGTTCAGCGTGCCCACGTCCGACGTGAAGTAGCCGATCAGCTTCTTGTCGTAGCCGCCCTGCTGCAGCGCCGGCCAGCCGAGCTCGCTGTAGTAGCCGATCGCCTCATTGAGCTTGCCGACATAGAGCGTGTAGGTGCGCAGTTCATAGAGTGCCATGGTCGTCCGCCTCCTTTGGTCGTTGTGCCTCGCCCGCCGGTCCGTGCGCCCGCTCAGGCCAGGGCAAAGCCCTCGTAGTCGTGCGCGGCGACCTGCGCACATTTCTCCAGGTACGGCGGGAAGCCGCCGATGTAGGGCATGAACACGCGCGGCTTGCCGGGCACGTTGGCGCCGACGTACCAGGAGCTGCAGGTCGAGCGCAGGGACTCGCCGGCGACCTCCCGGTTGTGCGCCACCCAGGCGTCCTCCGCCGTCGTCTCGGCCTCGATCCGACCCAAGGCGTGATCGCGCATGTAGCAGAGACAGTCGGCGATCCACTCCACGTGCTGTTCGATCGACGGCAGCATGTTGGTCAGCACCGACGGGCTGCCCGGTCCGGTGATGGTGAACAGGTTGGGGAAACCCGCGACTGCCAGGCCCAGAAAGCTGCGAGGGCCGTCCGTCCACTTCTGCTGCAGCGTCAGGCCATCGACGCCGCGGATGTCGATCCGCAGCAGCGAGCCGGTCATGGCATCGAAGCCGGTGGCGAAGACGATGGCGTCGAGCTCGTAGGCCCTGCCGGCCACCGTCAGCCCCTGCGGGGTGATCTCCTCGATCGGCATGTCGCTGACGTCGACCAGGGTGACGTTGTCGCGGTTGAAGGTTTCCCAGTAGCCGCTGTCGACGCACAGCCGCTTGCAGCCGATCACGTTGTGCGGCGACAGCAGTTCGGCCACCTCGGGGTCGTGGACGATCTCGCGGATCTTGCTGCGCACGAACTCGGCCGCCGTGTCGTTCGCCTTCTGGTCCAGCAGCAGATCGCCGAACGCGCCCATGAAAGTCAGCCCGCCCAGGGCCCAGCGCATTTCGAACTGGCGCCGGCGCTCGGCGTCGTCGACTTCGAGGGCCGAGCCCAGGTTCGGCTTGAAGTCGATCCCCGCCGGCATCCGCTTGGCCCGGGCGCGCATGCCGGCATAGTCGGCCTTCACCGCCCGGACGTAGTCGGGGTCGAGCGGGGCGTTGTGCGCGGGGATGGTGTAGTTGGCCGTGCGCTGAAACACGTAGAGCTGCGCGGCCTGCTGGGCGATCAACGGGATCGACTGGATCGCCGAGGAGCCGGTGCCGATCACCCCGACCCGCATGCCGGTGAAGTCGACGTCCTCGTGCGGCCAGTGGCCAGTGTGGTAGGTCGGCCCGAGGAAGTTGTCGCGGCCCTCGAAGTCCGGAAGGTTGGCCGACGACAGGCAGCCCAGCGCCATGATGCAGTAGCTCGCCGTGGTGCGCGCGCCGTCGTCGGTCTCGACCAGCCAATGCTGCTTGTCCTCGTCGAAGGTCGCTGCCGACACCCGGGTATCGAACTGGATGTCGCGGCGCAGGTCGAAGCGGTCGGCGACATGGTTGACGTAAGCCAGGATCTCGCCCTGCGTGGCGTAGCGCTCGCTCCACTCCCATTCCTGCTGCAGCTCGTCGCAGAACTGATAGGAGTACTGCACACTCTCCACATCGCAGCGCGCGCCCGGATAGCGGTTCCAGTACCAGGTGCCGCCGACGCCGCTGCCAGCCTCGAACACCTTGGCCCGGAAGCCGAGCTGCCGCAGCTTGTGCAGCATGTACATCCCGCCGAAGCCGGCGCCGACGATGATGGCGTCGACATCGCACGCTTTGTCGCCGGCGCCCCGGGTCGCCTTGTCCGTCATGTTTCCTCCATCCGCCGGCGCCGCGCTGTGCTCCGCGGCTGCCGGGTGCCGTCCGTTAGGGCTTAAAATGCCATGCGGGCCAAAGTCCGCCAACCGGCCCGCATCGGCGCTTCCAAGAACCTCACATTGCACTAAGATCGGCGGCCTGGGCGGCGGCAACCATCAACCACGAACCGACGCAGGCCCATCCGGGAGGGGCGCCGCAGTGGCTGTTGACAGGGGACACCGATGCCGCCGGCGGTGAGGGCCTACGTTCGCTATGTCGATGCGGTGAACCGCCGGGTCGGCCGCTTCGCGATGTACCTGATCTTCGCGATGCTGGGCATCCTGCTCTATTCCTCGATCAGCAAGTCCTTCTTCACGCCCTCCTTGTGGACGCTGGAGATGGCCCAGTTCACCCTGGTCGCCTACTACCTGCTGGGCGGAGCCTATTCGGTGCAGCTGGGCGCCCACGTGCGCATGGACCTGCTCTATGGCCGATGGTCGGCGCGGACCAAGGCGGGCGTCGACGCGTTCACGGTGCTGTTCCTCATCGTCTATCTGGGCTTCCTGTTCTATGGCGGCTTCTCCAGCACGTCCTATGCGCTCGAGTACGGCGAGCGCAGTTATTCCGCCTGGCGGCCCTACATGGCGCCGGTGAAGATCATCGCCTGCATGGGCATCCTGTTGATGCTGCTGCAGGCGGTTGCCGTGCTGTTCAAGGACATCGCCCGGTTGCGCGGGGAAGAGCTCTGATGAGCCACGAACTGACCGCCCTGCTGATGTTCGCCTCGATGATGCTGATGCTGATCACCGGTCAGCGGGTGTTCGCTGCCATCGGCGCGGTGGCGGCGATTGCCGCCTTCCTGTTGTGGGGCGACGGCGGCTCGGAAATGGCCTTCTCGGCGGCTATGAAGCTGATGAAGTGGTATCCGCTGCTGACCCTGCCGCTGTTCATCTACATGGGCTACATGCTGTCCGAGTCGGGCATCGCCAACGATCTCTACCGCATGTTCCACGTCTGGTTCGGGCCGCTCAACGGCGGCCTCGCCATCGGTACCATCCTGCTGATGGTGGCGATCTCGGCGATGAACGGGCTTTCCGTCGCCGGCATGGCGATCGGCGCCAGCATTGCCTTGCCCGAGCTGCTGCGCCGCGGCTACGACAAGATCATGGTCACCGGGGTGATCCAGGCCGGCAGCTCGCTCGGCATCCTGGTGCCGCCCAGCGTGGTGCTGGTGCTGTACGGCATGATCGCCCGCCAGCCGGTCGGCCAGCTCTGGCTCGCCGGCGTGCTGCCCGGGCTGATGATGGCCGGGCTGTTCATCGCCTATATCGCCGTGCGCTGTTGGCTCAATCCGGCGCTCGGCCCGGCCCTGCCCGAACAGGACCGCAACGTGCCGCTGCGCGAGAAGCTGCGGCTGCTCCGCGCCGGCATCCTGCCGCTGCTGATCTTCTTCTGCATGACCGGGCTGTTCCTGCTCGGCTTCACCAGCCTGGTGGAAAGCTCCGCCGTCGGTGCCGCCGCCGCGACCGTGGCCGCCTTGCTGAAGCGGCGGCTGACCGCGGCCGTGCTGGAGGAGACCCTGCGCAAGACCCTGGCCATCAGCTGCATGTTCATGTGGATCATCCTGGCTGCGCTCTGCTTCGGCGCCGTGTTCGACGGCCTGGGCGCAGTGCGTGCCATCGAGGGCTTCTTCATCGGCCAGTTGGGCCTCAGCCCCTGGGGCGTGCTGATCCTGATGCAGCTCTCCTTCCTGCTCATGGGCACCTTCCTGGACGACACGGCGATGCTGGTGATCGTGGCGCCGCTCTACGTGCCGCTGGTCAAGCTGCTGGGCTTCGACCTGGTCTGGTACGGCGTGCTCTACACCATCACCTGCCAGATCGCCTACATGACGCCGCCGTTCGGCTACAATCTGTTCCTGATGCGGGCCATGGCGCCGCCGGAAGTCAGCCTGAGTGACATCTATCGCTCGATCACCCCGTTCGTCTTCGTCATGGGGCTGGCGCTGGTCCTGGTCATGCTCTTCCCGCAGATCGCCCTGTGGCTGCCGGAACAGCACTACGGCCGGTGACGGTGAGGCGGCGGACGACAAGCATGAGCGGGGACGGCCAGGCGCCGAACCCCGCCGCAGCCGGAGCGAAACGGCGATCGCAACGCCTGACAATCAGAGGGATATGGACATGACCAACCGACGCACGTTCCTGAAGACCGCCGGCACCGCCGCGGCCGCCGGGGCTGCGGCTTTCGCCGCTCCGGCGGTGCACGCCCAGAGCAAGATCACCTGGCGGCTGCAGACCTATGCCGGTGCCGCCCTGGCAGCGCACGTGATCAAGCCGTCGATCGATGCCTTCAACAAGGTCGCCAACGGCGAGATGGAGATCGAGCTCTACTTCGCCGACCAGCTGGTGCCGACGGGCGAGCTGTTCCGGGCCATGCAGCGCGGCACCATCGACGCCGTGCAATCGGACGACGACTCCATCGCCGCGCCGGTCGATATCTCCGTGTTCGGCGGCTACTTCCCCTTCGCCACCCGCTATTCCCTCGACGTGCCCGTACTGTTCCACCAGTGGGGCCTGCGCGAGATCTGGGAAGAGGCCTATGGCGAGGTCGAGGGCGTGAAGTGGCTCTCCGCCGGGGCCTGGGATCCCTGCCACTTCGCCACCAAGGACCCGATCCGCAGCCTCGAGGACCTGAAGGGCAAGCGGGTGTTCACCTTTCCCACCGCCGGCCGCTTCCTGTCCCGTTTTGGCGTCGTCCCCGTGACCCTGCCGTGGGAGGACATCGAGGTGGCGGTGCAGACCGGCGAGCTCGACGGCATCGCCTGGTCCGGGATCACCGAGGACTACACAGTGGGCTGGGCCGACGTGACCAACTACTTCCTGACCAACAACATCTCCGGCGCCTGGTGCGGCTCCTACTTCGCCAACGAGGAGCGCTGGAACGAACTGCCGGCACATCTGCAGGAGCTGTTCCGGCTGTGCATGGACAGCTCGCACTACTACCGCCAGCACTGGTACTGGGGCGGCGAGGCGCGGCTGCGCACGGAAGGCAAGAAGCTGCAACTGACCTCGATCCCGGACGAGGAATGGGCCCAGGTCGAGGCCGAGGCCCGCAAGTTCTGGGACGAGATCGCCGCGGAGAGCGAGCGCAGCGCCCGCGTCGTGCAGATCCTCAAGGACTACAATGCGGCCATGGACAAGGCGGGCCGGCCGTATCGCTACGGTTGAGTCCGCCATGGCGGATGCCGCGGCCCGGCCCCGGCCGGGCCGTGGCGTTGTGCCGGCCTGACCATCGATGACCGACAGGAACCGGAGCGCTGACGGCATGGGCGCCGCTGCACAGACCGACGACCACCCGACCCGGGCGGTGATCCGCCTCGACCACCTGACGCACAACATGCGGCTGCTGCAGGAGATCGCCGGCGCCACGCCGCTGTGGCCGGCGATCAAGGCCAATGCCTACGGCCATGGCGCGGCGATCGTCGCCCGCCACCTGGTCGGCCTCGGCTACGACACCCTGTGCGTGGCCCACCTGGCCGAAGCAATGGCGCTGCGCGAGGCCGGCATCGCGGCCCGTTTCCTCGTGCTGTCGGCCGCGCTGCCGGCGCAGGCCCCGGCCATTGCCGCGGCCGGCTGCGAGCCCGTGGTCTGCGACGCTGAGATGCTGCAGGCCCTGTCCGCCGCCGGCGCGGTCGCGGGCCGTGACGTGCACGTGCATCTGAAAGTCGACACCGGCATGGCCCGGATCGGGGTGACGCCGGACGATGCGCCGGCCCTGATCGATCTGATCCGGCAGTTGCCCAACGTGAAGCTGTCCGGCCTGATGAGCCATTTCGCCAGCGCCGATGCTGCTGACAAATCCGATGCCCAGGGCCAGTTGGCGCGCTTCCGCGCCCTCTTGGACGGGCCGGCAGCCGGCATCGACGCGGTGCGGCATATCGCCAACAGTGCCGGCCTGCTCGACCTGCGCGATGCGCATCTCGATGCCGTGCGCCCCGGCATCGCCATCTACGGCCTCGCCCCGTCGCCGGAGATCGCCAACCCGCGCGTCGGCGAGCTGCGCCCGGTGCTGCAGTGGCGGACCCGGATCACCCACTTGAAGGAGGTGCCGGCGGGCACCGGCATCAGCTATCGCCACACCTTCCACACCCAGGCGCCGTCGCTGATCGCCACCGTGCCGGTCGGCTATGGCGACGGCCTCAGCCGGCTGTTGTCCAACAAGCTGGAAATGCTGGTCGGCGGCGTCCGCTGCCGCCAGGTCGGCCGCGTTACCATGGACCAGAGCATGCTCGACGTCAGTGCCCTGCGCGGCCGGGTGCAGACGGGCGACGAGGTGGTGCTGATCGGCCGCCAGGGCGATGAGGCGATCACGGCCGACGAGATCGCCGACCGCCTGGGCACGATCAACTATGAGGTCGTCACCGCGATTGCCCAACGGGTGCCGCGGGTCGCAGTGGGCAGCGAGCGGGCCTGAGACCTACCCCTACCAACCGTTTCTGCCCTGTAGGGGCGGGTCTCAGACCCGCCCGCCGCGGTCCGGCAGGACGGTCAGCCCGTCAGGGTGGCGTAGTCGTCGAGCAGCCGCAGGATCTCGTCGCGGCTGGCGTCCGGCACCTCCAGCAATGCCCGGTCGATCCCGGCCTCCCGGTAGGCGGCGAGGTCACCTGCGTCGGCCGGGGCGCGGAACACCGTCACCGACAGCGTCGAACGGTCGCGGCCGGCCTCGTCGGCGACGGCGTGCAGGCGGGCAATGCCTTCGGTCGGCTCGAAGCCGCGGCCGGCGCGCGGGAACCAGCCGTCGCAGAACTCGACCACCCGGCGCAGCGTGTGGTCGGTCTCGCCGCCGAGGAGCAGCGGCGGGTGCGGCTGCTGCAGCGGCTTCGGGTAGCTCCAGGCCGGGTCGAAGTCGACGAACTCGCCGTGGAACTCGGCCTCCTCTTCGGTCCACAGCGCCTTCATCGCCAGCGCGCGTTCGCGCAGCACCTTGAACCGGGTCTTGTACAGGGTGCCGTGGTTCTCCATCTCGTCGACGTTCCAGCCGCCGCCGAGGCCGAGCACCAGGCGGCCGCCCGAAAGCTGGTCCAGGCTGGCCGCCGCCTTGGCGGTGACGATCGGGTCGCGCTGCGGCAACAGCATGATGCCGGTGCCCAGGGTCAGCGTGCTTGTGGCCGCCGCCGCGAACGACAATGCGACCAAGGGGTCGTGGGTATGGATGTATCTTTTCGGCAGTTCGCCGCCGCCGGGGAACGGCGTGCGCCGGCTCACCGGGATGTGCGTATGCTCGCACAGGAACAGCGCTTCCAGGCCGCGCTGCTCCAGCGCTTGCGCCAGTTCGCTGATGTCGATGCCGTAATGCGTGGGGAAGTAGAAGACGCCGAGCTTCATCTGCCGTTCTCCAGCTCCGGTTGCCGGGTGGGGGGATATTGTTGAACCCAAGACTGCCACTCCGGCCCGGCGGCGTCGAGTTGGCTCGGACGCGATCGTGGCCGAACTGGGCTATGCTGGGTCGCATCCGGCGCGATCAACGTGGCACCGGCGGCGCCGCCACAAACAGAATGAGCAGGGAGGAACATCATGTCCGTCAACACGAAATACGTCTTCATCGCCAGTATGGACGTCGCCCCGGAGAAGGAGGCGCTGTTCAACGAGGTCTACGACACCGAGCATGTGCCGAACCTGTTGAAGGTGCCCGGCGTGATCGCGGTAACGCGCCTGAAGACCGAGCCCGGCAACGTCAGCATCGGCGGCGAACTGCGCCCGGTCACGGGCGAGGGGGCGCCGCGCTATGCCGCGATCTACGAGATCGAGAGCCCCGAGGTGATCGCCAGCGACGCCTGGGCCGAGGCGGTCGAAGACGGCCGCTGGCCGGCAGAGGTGCGGCCCTACACCAGCAACCGCCAGCACATCATGCGCAAGGTGATCTAGGCGCGCGGGGCGAGCGACGATGACGGACTATCGCATAGCCCTGATCCCGGGCGACGGGATCGGCCAGGAAGTGGTGCCGGCGGCGGTCGAGGTGCTGGAGAAGGCCGGCGGCCGCCACGGTTTCGGCTTCGACTGGCAGGAGTTCGACTGGAGCTGTGAACGCTACGCCAAGACCGGTCAGATGATGCCCGAGGACGGCATCGAGCAGCTCCGACCCTTCGACGGCATCTTCCTCGGCGCCGTCGGCTATCCGGACGTGCCCGACCACATCTCGCTGTGGGGCCTGCTGATCCCGATCCGCCGCGCCTTCCAGCAGTACGCCAACGTGCGACCGGTGAAGCTGTTCGACGGCGTCGCTTCGCCGCTGCGGGACCGAGGTGCCGGCGACATCGATCTGGTCGTCGTGCGCGAGAACAGCGAGGGCGAATACTCCGAGATGGGCGGGCGCATCTACGCCGGCCAGCCGCAGGAGACGGTGATCCAGGAGAGCGTGTTCACCCGCTATGGCGTCGACCGGATCCTGTGCTATGCCTTCGAGCTGGCCCGCCAGCGACCACGCCGGCAGGTCACCTCGGCGACCAAGTCGAACGGCATCATCCACACCATGCCCTACTGGGACGAACGCTTCGCCGTCGCCGCCGCCGACTATCCGGACATCACCACAGACAAGTTCCATATCGACATCCTGGCGGCGCACTTCGTCCAGCATCCGGACTGGTTCGACGTCGTCGTGGCGAGCAACCTGTTCGGCGACATCCTTTCCGACCTGGCGGCGGCCGTGGTCGGCGGCATGGGGCTGGCGCCGGCGGCCAACATCAACCCGGAACGCGAGCATCCGTCGATGTTCGAGCCTGTGCACGGCTCGGCCCCGGACATCGCCGGCCGCGGCATCGCCAACCCGATCGCGCAGATCTGGACCGGGGCGATGATGCTCGAGCATCTGGGCGAGGCGGCCGCGGCGCGGGAGATCGAGGCGGCGATCGCCGCCGTGCTGGCAGATGGCAGCCTGCGCACCGCTGATCTCGGCGGCCAGGCCAGCACGGCCGAGCTCGGCCGCGCCATCGCTGCGGCGCTTTGAAGCGGGTCAGGCTCAGGCGCAAGCCGAAAGGTCCGTGGCCTTCATCCTTCGAGACGCGTCCTTGCGGACGCTCCTCAGGATGAGGCGCAGCCAACACAAGCCTCATTCTGAGAGCCTGGCCGGAAAACACCTCAGTGTTTCTAATTCACTGTGATGGGCCAACGAACACCTCGTCACCCCCGGGCTTGACCCGGGGGTCCAGGAGCAGTTGGCAAAGTGCCGTGCAGCCCTGGGTTGCCGGGTCAAGCCCGGCAACGACGGAATTGGTAACACGTTGAAAAAACGAGGTTCCTTTTCGGCCGGACTCTCAGGATGAGGCGCAAACAACACACACCTCATCCTGAGGAGGCCGCGCAAGCGGCCGTCTCGAAGGATGTGGCTGCGGCACCTCCGGTCTCGGCTGCCGGATTCCAATTGATGCCTTCATGCGCGAGCCGCGCTCAGCCGGGCGCAGCGTCGGCGATCGCCTGCAGAAACGGCTCGGCCAGGTCCCGGAGCTTGGCCTCGCCGACGCCGTGGACCTCGGCGAAATCATGCCGGCTGCGCGGTTGGCGCCGGGCCATGTCGGTCAGCGACCGGTCCGAGAAGATCACGTAGGCCGGCACACCGCGGTCCTGGGCGAGCTGCCGGCGCAGCTGTTTGAGCTGGTCCAGCACTGCGGCTTCGCTGGCGCTGAGTTCCGTCTCGGGTGCCGCGGCGGCCTTGCGACCGCGCCGGCCGGCCGTGCCTGGACCCGCGGTGTCCGGGCGGTACTGAAACACCGCTTCGTTACGCATGAGGGCATGACCGTGCGGGGTGATGGCGAGGCCGCCATAGCCCTGGATATCGAGCTCGAGGAAGCCGGCGGCGACCAGCTGGCGAACGATCGAGCGCCAGGCATCGCGACTGTGGCCGGCGCCGACGCCGAAGGTGGGTAACCGGTCGTGCCCCGCCCGCGTCACTTTCTCCGTCCGTCCGCCGCGCAGGATGTCAATGATGTGGGCGGCACCGAAGCGTTCGCCCGTGCGTGCCACCGCCGACAGCACCATCTGGCCCTCGGCGGTGCCGTCGGCCAGCGCCACCGGGTTCTGACACATGTCGCAGTTGCCGCATGGCTCGATCTGCTCGCCGAAGTAGGCCAGCAGGGCCCGCCGCCGGCACTGCGGCGCTTCGCAGTAGCCAACCAGGGCGTCGAGCCGCTTGTGCTCGCGCCGCTTGCGCTCGTCGCCGCTCTCCTCCTGCTCGATGAACACCCGGCGCATGCGGATGTCGTCGAGGCCGTACAGCATCTGCGCCTCGGCCGGCAGTCCGTCGCGTCCGGCGCGGCCGATCTCCTGGTAGTAGGCCTCGACGCTGCCGGGCAGGTCGGTGTGGAAGACGAAGCGCACGTCCGGCTTGTCGATGCCCATGCCGAAGGCGATGGTGGCGACCATCACCACGCCCGGCTCGCTAAGGAAGCTGTCCTGATTGGCGTTGCGCGCCTGGCTGTCCATGCCGGCGTGGTAGGGCAGGGCGCGGACGCCGTGGTCGCACAGCAGCGCCGCGGTCTCTTCCGTCTTGCGCCGCGACAGGCAATAGATGATCCCGCTTTCGCCCTGGTGGTCCTGCAGGAAGGCCAAGAGCTGGCGCTTCCAGTCGCGTTTCATAGCCACCGCCAGGTTGATGTTGGGACGGTCGAAGCCGGCGACGAAGACGTCCGCGTTGCCGGCGAACAGCTTGTCGGCGATGTCGTCCCGGGTGACCGCGTCCGCCGTCGCCGTCAGGGCGATGATCGGCGCCTCCGGGAACAGGGGCCTCAGCCGCGTCAGCGCCTCGTACTCCGGCCGGAACGCCGGACCCCATTGCGAGATGCAGTGCGCCTCGTCGATGGCGATCAGCCGCACCGGCAGGCGCGCCAGCGCGGCGAGCATGCGCTCGGTCATCAGCCGCTCCGGGGCCAGATACAAGAGCCGCGTCTCGCCGGCCGCGACCCGGCGCCAGGCGGCGACGTTGTCGGCACGCTCGCGGCTCGAATTGATGGTGTCCGCCGCCACCCCGGCCAGCCGCAGGGCTGCGACCTGATCCTCCATGAGGGCAACCAGCGGCGAGACGACGACGGTCAGGCCGCCGAAAGCCAGCGCCGGTACCTGGAAGCACAAGGATTTGCCCGACCCAGTGGGCATGACGGCAAGCACGTTGCGGCCGGCGAAGACGGCGTCGACGACCGCTTCCTGGCCCGGACGGAAGCCTTCGAAGCCGAAGACCTCCTTGAGGATGCGGTGCTTGCCGGCCCCGGTTGCTTGCCCTGTGCTGTCGGCGATCGCGTCCACGATGGCGTCGGCCTCTGCCTCGGTCTGTTGGATTATGGCGGTGCCAGGGCCGCGGCGGCCCGGGTCACGTGGTAGCACGACAGCCCGGCCTCGCGTCTACGGCAATCTCGCCCGCTTCTTCTATAATGCCGGCCACTGCCGCAACGAGCCGCGGCCAACAAGGAGCGCCATCGTGACCTCGTACGACTTCGCTACCGGCAACACCAACCCGGAGACCTTTCCCACCGCGGACTTCGTCGAGGCGGCGACCCGTGCCATCCCCGAGATCGCCATCGACCTGAACCGCTATCCGGGCAAGCTCGGCCACGAGGGCCTGCGCCGGCTGATGGCGGAACGGGAGTTCGATCGCGAGGGCGTACGGCTCGATCCGGACCGAATCGTCCTCACCCACGGCTCCATGCAGGCGATCACCCTGGTTGCCGACACCCTCTGCCAGGGCAAGGACGACGCCGTGGTGATGGAGGAATACAACTACGTCGGCAGCATCCGGGCCTTCAACACCATGGGCATCGAGATGGTCGGCGTCGAGCAGGACGCCCACGGCATGCGCATGGACGACCTCGCCCGGGTGCTGGACCGGATGCAGGCGGCGGGTAAACCGCCGCGTTTCATCTACACCCTGGCGACCTACCAGAACCCGACCGGCGCTGTGTTGCCGCGCGAGCGGCGACTGGAGCTGATCGACCTGGCCCGTCAGCACGACTGCGTCGTGGTCGAGGACAACTGCTATGGCGACGTCCATTTCGAAGGGGAGAAGCCGCCGGCGCTCTACGCCCTCGACGACGGACCGAACCAGATCTACATCTGCTCGCTGTCGAAGATCTTCGCCCCGGGCGTGCGCCTGGGCTATCTCACCGCGGCGCCGGAGATGCTCGAACGGATCCTGGCCCGCCGGCACGATGCCGGCCCCAACACCCTGGCCGCCGCGCTCACCGCCAGCTACCTCGACGGCCGGCTGTGGCAGCACGTCGAGATGGCCAACGCGGCCCTCAAGATCAAGCGCGACGCCATGCTCAAGGCTCTGGAGGAGTCACTGGGCAACTTATGTTCCTGGTCGCATCCCGTCGGCGGCCTGTTCATCTGGGTGCGCCTGCCCGACGACGTCGATCCTGGGCATCTGGAGGAGGTCGCGGCGACGCGCGATGTGGGCTTCGCGCACGGCTCCAACTTCCACATCCACGGCGATGCCGGGCCCTATATCCGCCTGGCGTTCGGCTTTCCGGCCGTCGACGACATCCGCACCGGGATCGCGCGCCTGGGCGACGCCGTCCGCGAAGCCCGCGGCTCGGCCCAACCCTAGTTTCGGCGAGCTTTTTCGCCCGCGGGGCCACCGGCGGGGGTCGGCGGCGTGAACTTTGCCGCCAATTGCACTAAACTGTCGGAAATCTCAGAGATAGGAACAGCATGGCACGCAAGCCCAACTACAGTTTTGAGCGCCGCGAGCGGGAAAAGGCCAAGGCGGCCAAGAAGGAAGCGAAACTGCAGGCAAAGCGCGAAAAGGCCGAGGAACGCAGGGCCGCGCAGGCCGCCCAGGAGGCGCAGGAACAGCCCGACGGCTGATCCGGGCGCCGACCGCCGGGCCGCGAAAGGCACTTGTCTCCGGGGTGCCGATGGCCATATGTTCGGGCATCGGATCTTCAATGTTCCGGGCTTGGCGCGTTTCGCCCACATAGGCCTAACCCACTGAACTCCAGGACGTCGTTGAGACTGATATCGCACCGCACACGGTCGTGCGGCTGCATCCATCTGACTATGCAAGGAACGAGCTATGACGACCGGAACTGTTAAGTTCTTCAACCGCATCAAGGGCTACGGCTTCATCCAGCCGGACGACGGCTCCAAGGACGCCTTCGTGCACATCTCGGCGCTGGAGCGCGCCGGCATCTACGAGCTCAACGAGGGCCAGAAGGTCCAGTACGAGCTGGTGACGGAGCGCAACGGCAAGATGGCTGCCGACAACATCAGCCTGGTTGACTGAGCTTCGGCGACAGCCGGAACAGCCGGGCCCGCCCCTGACCGGGGGCGGGCCCGATTGCGTCTGGGCTGTCGTGACCGGGGCGGGCCGGTCCGCCCGGCGTCAGCCCGCGCCGGCCGCCCTCGGCCGCAGGATCCCGGGGCCGAGCCGCCGGCTGAGGTCGCGGGCGTCGTAGGCGTTGTCGTCGTCGGCCGGCGGCTCGCCGCTGAAGACCAGGATCGTGGCGATCGCTTCGTAGCTGCTGTTCGGATAGCTCCTGGAGGTCGTGACGCCGCCATGGAGGCCGCCATAGCCGCCGTAGCGCGCGAACCTCCTGTCGTAGGCCAGGCTCCCGGTGTTCCAGTACACCGTGCTCTTCTCCGTATCCCGGTCGACGATGCGGAAATAGTCGTGGCCGCTCTCGAGGGTGATTTCGGCGGCGCGGTAGAGCAGGTAGGTCTCCACCGTCTCGCGCGGGGTGATCGAGTTGCCGGCGAAGCTGACCCGGTAGCGGTTTCTCTCCAGTTGCTGCTCTGAATAGCCTTCGCCGCTCTCCCGCGGAGCGTAGGGCGTCGGCGACGCGCAGGCGGCGGCCAGCAGCGTGACGGCCAACAGGCCGGCGGCCAGGTTCGATATCCGTGCGGCGAGCGGTCTCACCTGCGTCGTCCGGGTGACGCGCCCTTGGCGCAAACTTTTGTCAGAGACGAAACTATAGCAAAGGTCCGGCCTGACCAGTGCGAGCCCTGGTTCAGTCGCTTTGTGATCGGCGATAGGCACGAAACGGTTTGGGGCCGAGGGCGTATCGCACCGTGATCCACAACTTGTCGGTGTCGGTGGAGAAGTTATCCGCCCTGTAGCTGGCGTACTGCAGGCCAAGGCTGAAGCCGCCCGGCCCGCTGGCGATCTTCTTGAAGATGCCGGCATTCCATTCGCGGCCATAGTGGGCGCCGCCCTCGTCGGCAAAGAACCCGTGGACGGCGGCCTTGAGATTGATGTCCGAAAGCCATCCGCGGCCGGGCAGGGCGGTCGTCAGGGCGAAGAAGACGTCCTGCAGGCCGTCGGGCGGCGTTGTCAGGAACTTGTCGGTCAACCCGTTGAACTTGTGCAGCGTGGCCAGCGGGGTCTGGAAGGCAATGTTGCCGTCGCCCTGCAGCAACTCATAGCCCAGCCGCGCCCGGCTGCCGTGGGCGCTGAGCCCGGCCACGAGCCGGCCGTACCACAGGTCGAATGCATTCGGGTTGTCGGCATAGTCGCGCTGGTAGGCGGCCGAGCCGACGTAGAACAGCGACCAGTCCTTGCTCAGCGCCTGCCGACCCCGCAGTCGCACGCCGAAAGAGGCACGGTCATCCCCCGTCCTGGCCTGCGAGGTGTAGTCGAGCAGCAGCGCGAACGGCGTGACCACATGCCCGGCGATGTCACGGTGCTGGGCCCGCAGGCCGTGGCTGCGCAGGCCCAGGCGCCCCGCGGTCGAGTCGGTGCCGAACACCCGGTTGACCTGGTCCAGGTAGACATACTCGACCTCCGCCTTTTCGCCGGCCATCAATGTGCCGCGCGCGGCATCGAAGGTCTGTTCGTTCTGCCGGAAGCCGACGTGGCCGATGAAGCGATGGTCGTCCCATATGATCCGCTGCCGGCCCAGCTTCACCCGCGTGTGCGGTATCGTCCGGTCGGCGAGGGCATAGAGTTGGTTGATCTGCAGATCGTCCGGATCGGCGACGACGGGGAACCGGGTATCGCCATTCACCGTGTCGTTGAAGCGCCGGCTGCCGACGGCCTCCACCCAGTCGATGTCGAACAGACCGCCAAGGCCAAAGTACCGGCCGCTCTCGACGCCGGCGCGGGTGCGCACCGTGTTGGCTCTGGCTTTTTCCGGTCGGTCGGCCTGATCGACGAACTCGAACCGATAGCGGATGTCGAGCAGCGGCCGGGCGTCGCGGTAGAGGTCGCGCCAGGAACTGGTGTTGTCGGCCATGGCCGCCATGCCGAGCAGCAGCGTTGCCAGGGCGCCGCACGCTGCGATGCAGCTGCGGTGGAGAGACGTGGGCGGGATCAGCGACATGGCTTCAAGGGGCTGTCGACGGCGTATCGGCTGCCAGCCTGCGCCGGTTGCCGATCGATACCCTTGACGGTCGTCAAACGCGTTTCCCTGACCGGGGCCGCGCGCGGAGGAACGGCACCGGTGATGTCTGGCTACTGTGTCCGGGCCGTCTGTCGCCCGGCCGGCTGCAGGTCGGGCAGGCTCATGAAAAGGCCGCGCGCGAGGTCGTCGCCCATCGATGCCGCCAGCTCGGGATTACGGTCAAAGCGGGCGGCGTTGTAGGCGGCCAGCGGCAGTGAGAACAGCGACAGCGGGGGATCGCCGGAGGCGCGTTTGACCACGTGACGGTCGCGCCATAGTTCGACGTCGTCGTCGGCTCGGCGCAGGCTGGCGTCGATCGACAGGGTGCGCCGCGACCAGAGCGGGGTCTGCTGGTGGTCGTTGGCAACCAGGGTCCAGTAAAGGATGGCCGGGCAGGCAGCCTGCCGCGCCGCCCGCCGGACGTCCTCCGCCTCCGCCGTATCGAGCGCCAGGCCGCGGGCGACGTGGCGATGCTCATCCGGGCCGACGATGCGGGCGAAGCGGCTGCTGAGCTGCCGCGCCAGCGCCGCCTCGACCTGCGCGTGCATCGGCTGGCGGATCGCCGGGTCGGCGGACTGGACCAGAACGCATTGCGGATCAGTGCGAAAGAAGGCACCGCGGACGCCGCCGTCGACGCTCCTGGCCGCGGTGGCAGGCGGCGGTGCTGACCGAGGCGGCGGTGTCGTCACGCAGCCGGCCAGGGTCAGCAGGACAAGCGGTGCGACCGCCAGCCTTCGCCTATGGCACAGCCGTCGCATGCTCAGCCTAATCGGCACCGCCGGGGCAGGGCCTGGGACAGGTCCACCGTGCCGGCTAGTCGGATGCCGTCGACCGATAAGTCCGTCACCAGAACCTGGCCGTTGCGCAGGCGGTAGCGGGCGCGGATGGCACCGGCTTCCAGATAGTCGCCGCCGATCACCCGCTGGAGGCTGCCGAGCAGATGGGCGTCCAGCGCCCGTGGAAAGATGCGCACCGCCGACAGCTCGGGCGCCAGCTGATGGCGGCGGGCGATGGCACCGACGTCGCGCCGCTCGGCGGCCGTCAGCCGGCCCGTGGAGAGCCGGGCAAAGCCGCTGTAGCGGTCGCCGTTGGGTTGCCAGGACGTGCGCGGCGGCATGTCCTGCACGTAGAGCCGGCCCTGGCCGTCCTGCAGGGCGAGACGCATGCCGTAGCAGCGCTGGAAACCGCGGTAGAGCCGCTCCCGCTCCGCCGGCCGGTCGGGCCACGCGATCTCCAGGCCGGGCCCGCGGCCATGCTCCAGCATGCGCAGCAGCGCCCGGCCGACCGCCGGGTCGGCGGCCGCGGCCGGCGCCCGGTCGACCCTTTGCGGCGGCTGGGGCGGGGCGCTGACGGGCGCGGGTGCTGCGGGTGCCGCCCGGGCCAGGTCGCGGCGGGAGGATTCCGGCGCCGTTGGCTGCAGCCGGCGCTGCGGCAGCTCCTGTTGCTGCGGGGTCGGTTGCTCACGCGGCTGCAGCGGCGTGATCGACGGTGTGCTTGATGCGGGCGCTGCCGCCGGCGTTTCCCGCGGCGCCGGTTGCCGTGGCGTTGGGGGTGCCGGCGGCGCGGGCAGGGCCAGCCGCTGGCGGCCGCTGTCGCCAGCGGGACGCACCTCGGACGGCGTCGCTTCGGGCATGAGATCCGGCTGCCGGGGCGGCGTGCCGTCCGCCGCTGCCATGGCCAGCAGCCAGGCGGCCAGAAGCGCCGATACGACCACCGACAGTCGTCGACCGGTCCGCCCATCTGTCATGGTTCACCTCGAGATCAGCTCGCTGAACAGCAGCTCCATCTCTTCGGACAGCACCTGCAGTTCGCGTCGACGCAGTTGTGGCGCCATGAATGCGGGATCCGCGGCCATCGTTGCCGGCGCTGCCTCCGGGCCGGCAGTGCCAAGCACCTCGGCCCGCCGCTGCCGTACCGCCGGATCGTCTGTCGGCAGCAGGTCTTCCGGCCGTGGCGTCAGGCTCGCCGACACGGCCGGCGCCGCTGGCGGCGTTGCCTTAGGTGCCGCTGGCGCCGGACCTGCAGGCGGTGGGGCTGCGGCGGTCTCCGTCGCTGCCGGCGTGGACGAAACCGATGCCGCCTTGGCGTCCGCCGCCGGCGCCGGTTCGGCGGCCAGGCTGTGCACGCCGTCCTTCACCATCGCGACCGATTGCAGGACCCGCTCCGGCATGCCGCCGTCCCGCAGCAGATAGACCAGCGCCGCGGCGACGACGAGATTGAACATGAGGAACCGCATCACCTGTCTCCTTGTTTCGCCGGCGCGATTGCGACCTGCGCTCGTGCCTCGGTGTGTGCTGTGCTGACCGACAGCAGCGCCCGCAGCACCGCGGCCAGCGGCAGACCGATGATCGTGGTCATGAAGGCCAGGCTGAACCGTTCGGTCAGGCCGCGGATCACGTCCTGCACCGTGTCCGGCGTCAGCTCCTGGCCGGCGAGCTCGCCGATCCCGAGGCTGATGCCGAGCAGGGTGTAGGTCAGCGCCAGCGTGGCGATGCCGTTGGCGGCGTGCAGCCCGGCTTCGCGCCAGCGGGCCGACGCGCCGTCGGCCTGCGCCTGCTGCAACAAGCGGACCCAGCAGTAGAGCGTCGTCAGCACCAGGGCCGCGAGCAGGCCCAGAAACACCCCGCCAAGCAGCTCCATGGCGTTCGCGGCGATGGCGGCGGCGGGTTGCGCCGTCGCTGCCGAGAACACCGCCAGCAGCAGCACGACGCTGCCGAGCAGATAGCTGAGTGCCCGGGAGCCGCCGTGCAGGGCCGCACGCATGCCGGCCATCTCAGCGCCGTCCCGGTCGGGCCGCGAGCAGGCTGTCGGTGGAGACGCCGACCTGTTCCAGCCAAAGGTCCAGCACGCTCAGGTCCTTCTCCACCGCCGCATGGACCATGAAGGTCAGGTCGTAGTTGGCGAAGGCCTTGCGCACCATTGGCGTGTTGCGGCCGACCAGCTCGTCGTCCCGCAGGACCATGCGCTCCAGATCGACCAGCCGGCGACTGGACGTCTGCAGCCGGGCCTCGCGCTCAGCCGGCGCCAGCTTGGGATCGAGCGCGGTATCGATCAGGATGGCGCGTTCGCGCTCCAGGTTCTCCAGGGTTCCTGCCCAGGCCAGCGGCACGGCCGCACACAGCAGGGCCGCCGCGCCCGCGGCGCACAGGATCAGGTTCAGCGTTCTTGGCATGATCTTTCTCCGCTTCTCGTCAGTTGACGAAGAACTTCACGGCCTCGACCGCGCCGCGCGGCTCGGGCACCGCGCTGTCGGCGAGGTCGGCGTCGACCATCTGTTCGGACAGGCCCATGGCATCGAGCGCGACCAACTTGGCCATGTAACCGAGGATGGTCTGTTCCTGGTCCAGCAGCGCCAGGCCGGCCTGCGCATCGGCGAGCATTTGACGGACGAAGTCCTGCTTGCTGACCGGACCGCCGCCGGCGCCCGTCTGCGGGTTCATCGGATGCCGCTGGATGGCATGCATCAGTTGCTCGATCGCCGTCAGATTGGCGGCATAGTCGCGAGCGTAGCGGCTTTCCGGCGCGGCCGGGGCGGACAGGACCGCCAGGTCGACCTTGCTCAGGTTGGCTTCGAGCCGTTCGCGCGCCTGTCCCTGCAGGGCCACCAGCTGGGCCCGTGCCGGCGTCATCTCGCCGTCTTCGCGCTGCATCCGTGAGAGCAGCTGCTCCAGCGTCCGTTGCCGCGTCTGCAGGTGCCGGCGCTGCAGGTCGGTGGTGTGCTTCATCAGTTCCACGTACTCGCGTTTCTCGACCAGGAACTGGTGGCGCAGCTCGACGGCCAGTTCGCCATCGGCAGTGCCGATCGCGTTCTGCAGGTCGGCGAGGGTCTGTGCCTTCAGCGCCAGGTCGGCTTCGCCGTCACGGATCGCCGCCGCGAGGGGCGAACGGGCGAAATCGTGGTCCAGCGATTTTCTCAGGTGATTGGCCGGAAGCTTGATCAGCTTTTCCCCTGCCACTGGCTGCCAGCGTGGCCCAGGGGCCGCGTTCGCCGATGCCGGCGGGGCCGCCAACAGGAGGCCAAGGGCAACCCCGCCCGCGAGCAGGGCGACCTGGTGCCGCCGTCGTTGTCCGTTGCGGTGCATCGCGTCCTCCCTAGTTGCGCAGCCAGTAGCGGGTGCGGCGCAGCTCGGATTTCAACTCGCCGCTGACGTTGGCGACCGAGAACTCGCCGATCGAGGTGCGGTCCCGCATGCCCAGCAGGATCTCCATGGTCTCGATGAAGGAGGCGCCGTCGGGGTAGTACAGATCGCCGTCGACAAAGCTGCTGCGGAAGGATTCCAGATTGGCGCGGGCCTGGGCCACGTCGCCGCCCTTGAGCCGGTTCTGGATGCTGAGGGCGTAGGCCCGCATGCGCTCTCTGCCGCCAGGCCGGTGGCTTCCGGGCCCAGGTCCGCTTCGCACTTCTCGATCATCCGGGCGCTGGCCAGATAGCGCGCCGGGGCGTTCTCCTGGCGCGCCTGGCGGTCCAGCGCCAGCGCGTCGTCCCGGCACTGGCGCCAGTTCCGCATCGCCGAAATCTCCTCATAGCGGGCCTGGCGAAAGCCGATGCCCTCGCCGAACGCACCGGTCGTCTGGGTGTTGCAGCCGGCGGCCAGCAGGGCCGCGCCACCGAGCAGCAGGACCATCGTCCGGCGCCCGAGATATCCATGAATGCTCCGAGGCATGGCGTGCCCCTCTACTGCTGTTGTTGTCCTCGGACTTGGCTATGGCGGCGCCAGAGCCGGTTTTGCTCCGGCGGTCCGGCGGCGCTGGCCGGGCCGTCAGCCGGTGACGGCGTGGCTCAGGCTGAGCTCGATGTTGTCGGCCGGCGCCGGCCGTCGGGCGGCGGTCAGCGGTGCTTCGCCGATGCTGAGCTGAAGCCGATAGCGCAGGCCGTCGAAGCGGCGTACCGGCAGGTCGATGTCCCAGCGTTGACGGCCGCGCACCGCCGTGGCCCCCGACAACGCCTCCGGCGGGGTGGCGGGTCCGGCGATCCGGCCCTGCTCGATCTGCAGCCGGGCCCGCAGGTAGCGCGCCGCATCGCCCAGCTCGATGACGAACCTGAGACCGCAGAGGCCGGCGCTGCGGCTCGGTGCCGCTTCACCGCCGGGACCGAGCGCGACAGGGATCAGTTCCGGCACGGCGTCGCCGAAATGCACGTTTAGGCAATCGCTGCCGGCCGGCGCCCGGCGTTCGAAGATCCGCACGACCGGCGGGCGGCCGATCGATGCGGTCACCGGCGCTGGCGCCATGGCGGTCCCTGCGGTGGCGGTCGACGGCGCCGCCGCCGGCGTCTGCGTGGCCGGTGGCTGCAGCAGGATCGGTGCGGCATCGCCGGTTTTCTCACGCTCAACCGACGCCACGGCGAGGTCGCCGGGTTCACGCGGTAACAGCAGCCAAGCGGCGGCGACGGCAAGGCTGACGAGGCCGGCCATCGCTGCAAGCACGACGGCGTCCGGCAGCCGACGCGCGCGCCGTCGGCGTCCGGCCGTATCGGCTGTGGGTTCGGCGGGCATCAGGCCGAGATCCCGGCACAGCCGCAGGGCATCGCTCACACCCACCGCCCGGGCGCCGTGTTGGGCCGCAGTGGCGGCAAGCCCGGCGTCGTCGTCGCCGGCCGGAACGGCCAAGACGACCGGCAGCCCGCGGCGCTGCCAGTCGCCGAGCGCAGTCGTCGCGCTGTGCAGCTTGTCTTCGATGTGCCCGACGCGGCCGACCCTGCCGTCATAGTCGACCGTGCCGGTCAGCCAGATCACGCTGTCCGCCTCGTCGAGGTCGCGGGCCAGGGCAAGCTGGTCGGCCGCCTGCACGGCATGGCTGACGAACACCGCCAGCTGCCAGGACTCGCCGGCATCGACCGGCGCGGAGAGCTCGAGACGGAAGCCACCGTCATCAAAAGGGCCGAAGAAGCGTTCGATGGGACCGCTCGGCGGCCTGACGAAATCGTCGTAGTCGGGACTGACGGGCAGCGATTTCGAGCCGCGACCCAGCATCATCAGCGACAACGGCGCCCGCTCCCGGATGATGCGTTCGATCTGAACGGGTCCGGAGGTGGTGGCGATGAAGACCGCCGGCCGCTTCACCGCAACATCACCTCGGTCTGTGGATCGCGAAGCAGCGGCAGCATCGCCGAGGCGCCGTCGATCAGGTGCTGGATCACGCCGCGCCGGGCCGCCGGCAGGGCAAAGCGATGGCACTGTTCGTCCCGGTCGACCAGGACCATGGTGTCGGGCCGGCTCGCATCGTCCAGCCCGTCTTCGAACTCGATGACGAGATAATACTGCGCGCTGTCCGCGGCCGAGCGCTCGACCCGCAGGCGACAGCCCGGTATGCGCCGGGCCGGGAAATCGCCGCTGCTGGCGGCCCGCAGGGCCGGCATCCGCAGCCGCGCCAGCGACCGTTCGAGCCTCACGTAGGCGCGGCGCAGCATCAGGTTCTCGCGCAAAGCCTGCGTCAGCTCCGGGTCGTCGCCGCCGCGTGCGGTCGCATGCCGGTAGAGGCGGCTCGCGGCGATTCCGGCGGCCGCGCCCGGGGCGTGCTGCAACAGGTCGCCGGCACCGCTGCGGGCGGCAAAGGCGGCCTGCAGGCGGCGGCGCGCCGACGGCGATGGAATCTCGAATTCAACCATGTGCGTCTCCGTAGATCTTGCGAAACTCGGCGGCAAAAACCCGCCTGTCCGCTTGGAACCGTGTCGTCAGCGTCGGATCCCCCCGGTCCAACACCTCCAGGGCGTCGAGATAGCCGTCCAGGATGCCGGCGATCCGGGTCAGGGCGTCGGCCGCGGCATGGAAGCCGTCAATCCGGGTGTCTCGCTGCAGGCCCTGCGCGTCGAAGCCCTGACGCTTGAGCTCGCGAAACGCCTTGGCACTCGCGCAGCTCACGTCTCCCGGCGTTGCCGTGGGTCCGTGCCCGCCGTTTCGGATCGCATGCAGCGTCGCCAGTTGCAGTTTCTGCACGTGCCGGCGCAGGACTGCAAAACCGTCGCGTCGGGCTTCATAGCTTTCCGCGTCGCCGCAATCGACCAGCTGCTTGAGTCCGTCGCATTGCTTTCGTCGCAATGCCTGGCTTATCGCCGTCTGCCGGGCGCCGAAGACGTCGAGGCGCAGGAAGGCGAGTGGCAGCTGGAGCGCGTCCGGGCCATAGCTCGCCAGAGGGGACAGCTGGCGCTGCTCCGTGCCGGTGAAGAACTTGATCTCGTCGGCCGGTGGTTCCGCCAGCGCGGCGAAAGGCGATTGCCATTCGCCCAAAGCGTCCAGGGCATAGGGCAGGTCCTCGGGGTCGACCTCGCCCTGCTCGCTGTCCGCGCCCAGGCGGGCGGCCTGGGCCGCCGCCCGGCTGCGTTCGGCGGTGGCCAGGGTCGCGATCAGCTCGACGAAGCGGCGAAAGGCTTTCTCGTAGGTGCGGAAATCGCGGCCGTTCTCCTGCTGCCAGAAGGCCAGGATGGTGTCGTCATCGATGCGCCACCGGCCGCCGTCGGCCCGCTGCTGCAGAAACCGGCTGATGCTGGCAAAGGCCTCGTCGCTGGCGGCGGACAGCAGGTGGTCGTTGAGATAACCGCGCAGCAGGCCGGCAATGCGGTTGGCCGCATCCTGGATCTGCCGCCAGCCCGGCGGCCGTTCGACCATGTCGTCCAGTATCTCCAGCAGTGCCGGCAGGTGGCGCCCGGCTTCCATGCTGGCCAGGAACTCGAACAGGGCGATCAGCACCGGCATCCGCGCGTAGGTGACGGCGAAGGTCTCACCGGCGAAGCCGATGGTGACGCCGTCGGCCGTTGCCGCGCAGGTGTCGCGTTGCCAAAGGCCCTGCTCGGCCTGTTCGGCGAAGAAAGCGCGGCAGGACGGGCTGCCGACCCGATCCGGGCCGAGAAAGAACATCCAGCTGGCCGCGGCGCCGCCGGCGGCGTCGATGGCATTGGCCAGGTGGCACAGCTCGAAGATCGCGCCTTCCCGCGGCGGCACGGCTGCCTGACGGCCGGACGATGGTGCCGCTCCGGTCAGCAACTCGGCCAGCCGTCGCAGCGCAGCGTGCCAATGACGCAGCGTCCCGCTGGCCGTCGTTGCCTGGGCGACGGTCCGGAAGTCTTCGCGCATCTGGTCATCGGGGCCGCCGCGCAGTTCGTCGTCGTTGGACATCACGTCATCCTTCCAACTGATGTCGCCGGTAGTGTCGGCGAAGCCGTTGCACCTTCCGCACGTAGCCGTGGGTCGCCGGGATGATCCGCGCTCGCGGCCAGGTCCCGACCGCCGATCCACCGTTGTAGTAGGACAAGGCCAGGTCGACGCGGCCGCGATAGCGAGCGATCAGGCGGCGCAGAAAATGCAGGCCGAGGCGCACGTTGATGCGCGGATTCCACAACAGATCGGGGTGGATACCGTATTCGCCGATCGCCGTCGCCGGCATGATCTGCATGACCCCACGGGCGCCTTTCCGGCTCAGGGCGCGGGGATCAAAGTCGGATTCCGCCTTGGCCACGGCCAGCGCCAGGTCGACCGGCAGGCCCATGCTACGCGCTTCGGCGGCGACCAGGGCGCGCACCCGGCCGCGCTCCGTGGCTGCGGCGGCGGGGCCCGGGGCGGCGGCCATGGCCACCAGGACGGTCGTGGCCGCAACGGCGCCGGTGAGCAGACGTCGGCGTGTGCAATGTGCCGGCATGACGGCCTAGCCCTCCGGTCCTGGTTCGCCTGCAAGCGACCGCTGCCCACCGTGGCGCGCAGACAGCACGCGGGCGATGTGGCCGCTGGCGAAGTCGTCGAGGGTCCCGGGGTTCTCTGCCGTCGGCAGGTGTCGCGCCAGCTGCTCGACCCGTCCGCTGCGTGGCGCCGGCGCCGCCGGCGTGGCGCGGACCATGACCCAGTCGCGGGCCCGTTCCGTGTGCGCGTGCCGGGCCACCGTTGCCGTCGGTCCGACCCTGGTGCGCGCCGGATGCCAGGCCAGCACCGGCGCGGTGTCGTCGTCGCGCCAGACTGCCATCTCCCGGGCGTAGCGCTTCTCCAGGTCGAGCACCTGGGCGACATAGCGCCGGGTGTAGCCATGTGGGCGGGCCGCAGCGCCTGTACGCTGCAGGCTGCCGCCGTTGTAGTGCGACAGCGCCAGGTCCCAGCGCCCGCCGTAGCGCTCGATCAGGCCTTCGAGGAAGTGAATGCCGATCTGCACGTTGAGTCTCGGATCCCAGAGCTCGTCGGGGTCGACGCCATACTCGTCGCGGGCCGTCCGCGGCATGATCTGCATGACCCCGCGGGCGCCCACGCGACTGCGCGCATCGCTGCGGAAGTCGGATTCAACCTTGGCCAGGGCCAGCGCCAGGGACGGTGGAACGCTGGTCAGGTCGGCTTCTTCGACGATCAGCCGCTGAATCTGCCGCGCACTGTGTGGCGGCGTTGCCGCCGTGGCGGTGGCAGCAAGCGCGATCAGTACGATCAATGCCGCCGCCAGCGCGGCAGTCCACCTCGCGTCCCGGGCCGGTCGCGGGCCTGGACCCCGGATCATCGGGCCAACGCCTCGACGGCGCTCTGCCAGTCGTCGCTCAAGGGCACGACGGTGACGTCTTCGGCGGCAAGCTGCAACTTTGCCTGCATTGCCGCGGCCAGCGGCAGCTGTGGCGGCAGCCCCAGGATCAAACCGTGTCGTCCCGCCGTCGCCGCCGGGTCGATTTCCTGCAGGGCGGCATCGTAGAAACGACCATCTGCGAAGATGATCAACTGATCCGGTTCGATCGGCGTGGACGGCGGGGTGCCGGCAGCGCCATCGGTGTCGCTTGCCTCGGTCGCGACTGCGAGCTGCAGCGAGGTCGCCGTTGCCGTGCCCTGGCCAGCGCCCATCGACACCATGGTCAGGATCATCAGGGCGAAGAAGGCCATGGCCAGCGCCAGGGCGATTTCGGTCATGGCGTTGCCGTACTCAGGACCCGTCATCCGCGCCTCCGTGTCCGCACGGTCTCCCCCAAGAGTGGGGCGGGCGGCCCTCGCTGTGGAGAAGCCGCCCGCCCCCGACAGGGGAGGACAGGCGTGACTATGGGGACGCCAGGCGCGGTTTCGTTCGGGAACGGCGCGGCTGGTCACGGCTGCAGGGTGATCATCAGGCTGGCCTCCGAGATCGCCACGTCATTGAGCTTTCGGAACGCGAACGGCAGCCGCCAGTCCCAGCCGGCCGGCAGCATCGCGCCGTCTGTCCGGCGCAGGTCCCGCGGCAGCCGTGCCGCCACATCCTCACCGGCGGCGAAGCACTTGATGCTCTCCGCGCCCGCCGGTGGCCGCAGGTGCAGCTCGAACGGCAGCAGCCGGCCCGGAACGGTGTGCACCCGACCGCCCCGCAACCGCGCGACCCGGTAGTGGCGATTGGGGATGATCTTGACGATGCGGCCGTCGGCCTGACCGTAGAAGCAGTACAGCCACGCATCCTCCTGCAACTCGATCAGCAGGTTGAGCCGGTCCCCGACCCGGTAGACCGGGTCAGGGCCGCGGTCGCTGGACAGGCGCAGGCCGATCGGTCCCGGCCGGTCACCGCCGCCGGGCCGCCCGGCCCGGGTCGGTCGCAGGGCCACCCCGGCCGGCAGGCTGTCGGCGCGGACCAGGCGACGCTCGGAGATCGACGCCCCGCGGCCGTCGCGCAGGCGAAAGCGGACGTCGAGCGCCGCCCCCGCTTCCCAGTAGCTGCCGCTGAGGACATAGATGCCACGCCGGCGGTCGAACTGCTCGGGATCGAGCGGTGCCGGCCTGACGGCAAGCGCGCCGTCTTCGCGCAACCGCTGCAGGTCGGCCTCGGCCATCGCCGCGGTGCGGACCACCAGCTTGCGGCCGGTCAGGGCGTTGGCGATCTCGCGCTCGAGTGCGCTCTGCAGCAGATCCTGGAGATAGGCGCCGAATGCCGGCTGCAGCCCGCTGTCCTGGTAGCGCACGCCGCTCAGATGCAGTTCGGTCATGTCGGCCGCGCCCCGGCGCAGCTGCCGGGCGATCTGCCGGATCGCGGCGTCCAGCGTCAGCTGCGGACCATTCGATGCGGCTGCGTCTTTCAGGACCACGGCGCCGCTGGTCGCGACCTGACCGCCGTCGAGGACCCGATAGGCGCCATAGGAGACCAGCAGATGCGCGCCGCGGCGGCCGATGTGGCCGACGATGAGAACGTCGACCGCAGCGCTGTCGACCAGAGCTGCCACCGGATTGTCGTTGGCGCCAAACTCCTGGGCCTCGTCGAGCAGTGCATGCAGGTCGTCCCGCGCCACCAGGCGCAGCCATCCTGGTGCACGTGCCGCCAGCTGCAGGCGGAGTGCCCGGTTGAGTGCTTGTGCCCGTTCGGCCGCCACAGGCACGCGGTCTTCGGCGAAGGGCCACACGGCGACCCGCACGTGGCCGCCGGCCCCCGGCGCCTCTGCCTCCAGGTCGCGCAGCAGGCTGTCGGCGAGCTGAGCGATGCCGTGATCGGCCGGCCAGGCCGGTGGCGCCGCACCCTCGGCGATGCCGACCGGCCAGGTCAGCCCGGCCCATGCAGCGCCAAGCAGGATCGCCAACGCTGTGCGCGCTCGCTGCTGTATCGGCCTTGCTGGCATCGGCTGCACGGGAAAACACTCACTCGGCCTTCGCCGGCACGTCTGCGGCGTCATCCGTCTGTTCGGCGCCACTGCCGAGGGCGCCAAGCGCGCCAAGCGCCCGGCCGAGTGAGCCAAGACCACGAAGATCGTCGCCCAGCGAATTCAGGCTGCGCAGCGGCCCGTCGATGGCGTCTGCCGCCGACATCAGTTCGTCGAGCGGCGTCGGCGTCGATGTCTCGTCGGCCGTGGCTGATGCCGCCGCATCCGGTTTCGCTGCATCCGTGTCGGCGGGATCGGTCGTCGCCGGCCGCGGTGCAAAGAACACCAGCACGAGTGCGAGCAGCAGGCAGCCGGCTTGTCGTGCGCGCCGAAGCGGGTTCGTTGCGGTCATCGTCTCTGCGCCTGTCATGGCCGCCGCGTCGGCAGCACGATCTTCTCCACCATCGCCGTGTTGCCCGAAAAGGCAACGGTGCCCGAGATCCCGAGATGCATCAGCATCATCTGCAGATTGCGCCGCAGGCGGGCACTGTCCGTGGTACTTTCGTACCAGTACTTGCAGTAGCGGGGTTGGCAGCGCACCGGGCGGTGCAGCCGGTAGCCGCTGAAGGCGACAAGAAGCTCCTCGATGTCGGCGATGTCCGTATCGCTGAAATTGTTGAAGTTCAGCTCGTAGTGCTGGGCCAGACCGGCCTGCCCCAGACTCTTCGGTTCGGTTGCCTGCGCCTCAGCGGCGGCGGGTGCCAGGGCGTCCAGCTGGGCGGCGAGGACGGCGCCCACGTGCTGTGCCAGGATCCGCGCCTCGTCGCCCAGATGCTCAAGCTGGCAGTCATGATCGCACCGCAGGGCGACCGGCAAGGGGCGTGGCGTCGCCGCCTCGAAGCTGCCGAGGCGTTGACCCGAGTGGACGCTCAGCAGCCGGCCCTCGACGCGGGCGCTCAGCTCGCGTGTGTGGCGCAGCGCCTGGGACTGCGGGTAGATCCGGAACAGCACCACCAGGTCGAGGGGCGGGCTTTCCACCAACCGGGCGGCATCGAGCACGGCGGCATCGCTGAGCCGGTCGTCGCCATCGGGACTGAACTCAGCCAGGGCGACGTGGGTCTCGTCGAACACGGTGAACCCGGTCTGCTGCAGCTGGGCGACGATGGCGCTGGCGACGCGCCCGTAGACCCGGTTGAAGCGATGCACCGTGCCATGGTCCATGCCCATGACGATGACGTTCGGCTGCGCGGCTGCCGCATCTGGTGGTCCTGCGAGGGCACCGAAGCTGGCCAGCAGCACCGCAAGACAGGACAGGCGCAGACGTTGCATCACGGCGTCCTCCCGCAGCGGCCGCTGCGCGTCGCGATCTGGGGAATCTGACCGGCAGTGCAGGGATTTCTCGGATCCGGGATCATCATCGCCTCCTAGGGCCGGGGCGCCAGGCTGCGGGCAATGCGAAAGCCGTTGGCATCGCGCCGCAGTCCGGCGGCACGGCCGGTGCGCCAGGCCGCGCGCAGCGCATCGGCGTCGTCGCGCCATGAACCGCCGCGTACCACCCGGCGGATGCAGTCGCCGCCCGTCATCCAGGCGCTGCCGTCGGTTGGCGCGTCGTCGTAGCTGTCGTGCCAGCAGTCGGCGACCCATTCCCGGACGTTGCCGGCGACATCGTGCAGCCCGAAACCGTTGGCGGCATAACGGCCCACTTCGCTCGGGCCGTTTGCGGCGCAGCTGCCGTCGTCGGCGAACCGGGCTCCGGTCCGGGCCGTCGGGCTGCAGGTCGGTGGCGCACCGCCCCACCAGTAGGCCCCGTGGCTGCCGGCACGGGCGGCGTACTCCCATTCCGCCTCGCTCGGCAGCCGATAGCGATCCTCCCGGTGGCGCAGGTCAAGCCGCCGGTTCAGCCAGTCGATGAAGCCGAGTGCGTCGTCATGGCTGACATGGACCACCGGGCGGCGACCGCGTCCGCGGCCGTCATCGGGTGGGCGGTAGCCTTTGCAGCCGCCGTCCTCGACACAGGCATCCCATTGGTCGTAGGTCACCTCGAAGCGGCCGATGGCGAGACGGTAGCCGAGCCGCACCTTGTGCCGGGGCCCCTCATGGCGCGACCAGTCGGCCGCTGCCGTTCCCATCCGGAAGCTGCCGTTCGGCGCCACGACCATCTCGGGACAGAAATCGCAGGTCGAGCCATCGGGCAGGCGGTCACGGAAGCCGTCGTCACCGGCCTGTTGTGCGGCCGCGGGGTCGGGCGCCGACGGCTGCGCCAACGCGACCTGGGTGTCCGTTGTGGGCTGCACCGAGACTCCGGCCACTGCCGGCGCGTGGGCCAGCAGCAGGGCTGCCGGCAGCAGGATTGTCAGGCACTGCGTCACCATGCCCGGAATCGTAGTTGAGCCTACCTGAACGGGAGATGACTGGACGCGCCGCCGTTCAGCGCTGTTGTTGCTGCCAGTCCGGATGCATCCAGGGCGTCATGTTGTCCGCGGTGCTCAACTGTCGGCCAAGGATGTGGTCGCTGGCCTTTTCGCCGATCAGGATCGAGGGGCCGTTCAGGTTGCCGTTGGTCAGCCGCGGCATGATCGAGCTGTCGGCCACGCGCAGGTTGGACAGGCCGATCACGCGGCAGTCCGGGTCGACCACGCTGGCCGGGTCGTCGGACCGGCCCATCCGGCAGGTGCCGCAGGGATGGTAGGCGCTCTCGACATGCTCGCGCAGGAACCCATCGAGCTCGGCATCGCTCTCCAGCCCGGCGCCGGGGGCGATCTCCTCGCCGCGATAGCCGTCGAAGGCCGGCTGGGCAAAGATCTCGCGGGTCAGGCGGATGCAGGTCCTGAATGCGGCCCAGTCCTCCTCGTGTGCCATGTAGTTGAACAGGATCGACGGCGGCGTCGCCGGGGCCGGTCCGACCGGGGTGATCCGCCCGCGCGACGGCGAGCGCATGGGGCCGACATGGGCCTGGAAACCATGGCCAGGCGCCGCCGACCGCCCGTCGTAGCTGATCGCCAGGGGCAGGAAGTGATACTGCACGTCGGGATAGGGCACGCCGGCGGCGGAGCGGATGAAGGCCGCCGATTCAAAGTGGTTGGTCGCGCCCGGGCCGTCGCGCCGCAACAGCCAGCGCAGGCCGATGAGTGCCTTCGACAGCGGATTGAGGTGACGATACAGCGTCACCGGTTGCCGGCAGGCGACCTGGAAGAAGATCTCCAGGTGGTCCTGCAGGTTGCCGCCGACCCCTGGCAGCTCGTGCAGCGGCGCGATCCCGGCCTGCGCCAGGGTCGCCCCAGGACCGATGCCGGAGTGCATCAGCAGCAGCGGCGAGTTGATCGCGCCGGCGGCCAGGATCACTTCCCGCCGGGCGCTGACCGTCTCGACGCCGCCGCCACGCTCGACCTCGACACCGGTCGCCCGTTTGCCGTCGAACAGGATGCGGCGGGCGCGGGTGCGGCGGAGCAGGCGCAGGTTGCGCCGGCGCAACGCCGGGCGGAGATAGGCGTTGGCGGTTGACCAGCGCTGGCCGCGCCAGACCGTCATCTCCATGGGCCCGAAGCCTTCCTGCTGCCGGCCGTTGTAGTCCTCGGTGAGGGGATAGCCGGCCTGCGCCCCGGCAGCGATGAAAGCCGCGTACAGCGGACTCGACTGCCGGCCGCGGGTGATATGCAGCGGGCCGTCGCAACCGCGCCAGCCGGCCTCACCGCCATGCGCATTCTCCAGCCGCTGGAAGTACGGCAGCACGTGGCGGTAGCCCCAACCGCTGGCGCCCATTGCCTCCCAGCCGTCGTAGTCGCAGGCATGGCCGCGCACGTAGACCATGCCGTTGATGGATGAGCTGCCGCCGATCACCTTGCCGCGTGGACAGACGATGCGGCGGCCGCCGAGATGCGGCTCGGGGTCACTGCGGTAACCCCAGTCATAGCGCCGCATGTTCATCGGATACGACAGCGCCGCGGGCATCTGGATCAAAGGGCCGGCGTCGCTGCCGCCGAACTCCAGCAGCAACACGGAATGCCGGCCGTCCTCGCTCAGCCGGTAGGCCAGGGCGCAGCCGGCGGAACCGGCACCGACGATCACATAGTCAGCTGTCGGCATCGCCCGCCGTTGCCCAGGGCTCTTCGCCGATCCCCCAGTCGGCCAGCGTGTAGTTGGCGCCATGCACGCGACCCTGGCCCTCGGCGATGGTGCGCTTGCGGCTTCGCACGCCCTCGACGTAGCGCTGCTTGCTGTTCTCGGCCACGACGTCGGCGATCAGTACCCGCCGCTCGACAGCGGTCTGTGGCGGATCCTGGGCCAGCCGCCGCAGGATCGAGTTCTGCTCGGTGCGGAAGTCGATGCCGCCGTTCTGTACCGCGATGTCGAAGGCCATGGCGATGCCGAGCTCGCTGTCGAGATCGAAACGGCGGGCGTCGCGCTCTGCAATGTCCCAGTAGGCGCCGACCCGTTGCATCTGGATCGCCTGCACCTCGTCGAACTCGCCCAGGATGGCGAAACCGTCGGCCCACTCGGGCTGCACCTTGTAACGGTTGCGGCCGATCGAGATCCGGTTGGCGAAGGCTTCCTGGGCGCTGGAATCACCGCTCATCACCTCGACGAGTTCGCTGGCGCGCGTGCCGAAGGCCAGTTCCAGCAGCGCCGGGTGGCGATGGCTCACCTCGTTGATGATGCGCTGCATCTCGCCGTGCTTGAGGGTGAAGCCGATGATGCCCCAGGTCAGCCAGGCGCCGCCGAAGATGCCGTCGATGTCGCCCGGATCGCTGCCGTTCGCCCGTAGGCCGAGCTGCAGCCGCCTGACCAGTTCGCCGCGGACCAGACGCCGGCCCCGCGCGGCACGGCGGAACAAGACCCTGCTCATCGGCTCCTCCCTGTCCATGTCCTGGTGCCCGTCGTTACCGTGCCGCCGCCCGCCGGGGCTGTCCATCACTTCCATGGCGCCGCCGGTGCCGCATTGCGCATTCCCGGAATCGCGATTGTGCGCGCGACCTGTTAGGCTTATCTGCAGGTTCAAGACGACCCGCACGCAGTCGGTCGGCGTCGGCAGTTGCCGCCGGCCCGGGCGGGGAGCACGGTTCGTCCCGATTGACGCCACAACGCGGTCGCAATTCGGTGCTTTGCTCCGCGCTCGGCACAACGGGAATGACGGCATGTCCAATCTTTTCGGTGGTCGCGGCCGCAAGAACAGCGGTCCAGGCGACCCCGGCGAAAAACAGGGTGGCGCAGAAATGGCAGAGACGGACACGGATGCTGCGACGACATCGCCGGAACGCGCCGCCGGGGAGGGGACCGCGACGCCACGTCCGGTGACACCGGCGACCCGGACGCCGCAGCGCGGGCAGCCGCGGCTGTGGCAGGAACTCGGCGTCAACGAGGCCGGCGCAGCGCGTGAGGACGGCGAGCAGCGGCAACTGGTGATCGGCCACGGGGTCGAGGTCCGTGGCACCATCAGCAATTGCGACGAGGTCATCGTCGAGGGCAGCGCGCAGGTCGAGATCAGCGCTGCTCGCCTGTCGATCCGGTCGACCGGGCGGGTCACAGGCTCGGCCCACGTGATGGAGGCGGTGGTCGACGGCGAGTTCGACGGCGAGCTGACCGTCGATGGCGATCTTTCCGTGACCGAGGCCGGCTGCGTCAACGGCACCGTCGCCTACGGGCGCCTGGAGATCGGTCTCGGCGGCCGCATCATCGGCGATATCCAGCACGGCAGCCGCGAGCGACCCGCCGAAACCCCGGAAGCGGCCGACGCCGCCGCGGCGAGCGCCTGACGCCGGCTTACCGGGCGGTGCCGTCCGACAGGCGGTGCCTGGCGGGGACAAAGCGGCATATCGATGCCGAATCTTTGGGCAGTTGGACAATCGGCGGGCAGTGGCTGCTGCCTGACCTGATGTACCGACGCATGCGAGGTGTTCCTGCCGCGCCGCCGCAGGGGCATCTGCCGCCAAATCCGTGTTGGCACAGCCCTTGCTGTGTCTGCTGGGTGCAGAGCGTCTAGGGTTCCGGCCGCGACCAACGCGGTGACTGGTCCGAGAGACGCACTCCGGACCGCCCGGTCCGGAGACACGGCGGGCCAAAATCCCGGGAGATCTACTGCGCAAGCCGTGCTCGCGCTATGCGGTCCCCGGTTCCCGGTGCGAGCTTCGTTTCCCTGACCACCGGGAGCCGGCGCTGCAAGGCGTCACGCAAACGGAGTGCGAGAGATGCGCAAGCTGATCGGATCCATCTGTTGTCTGCTGATCACGGGTGTCCTGGTGTTCGGGACGCCCGCCGTGGCCGCCGCCGAGGCCAAGACCAAGTTCCGCATCGCCTGGTCGATCTACGTCGGCTGGATGCCCTGGGGCTATGCCGCCGAGGCGGGCATCGTCTCGAAATGGGCCGACAAGTACGGCATCGAGATCGAGGTCGTGCAGATCAACGACTATATCGAGTCGATCAACCAATATACCGCTGGCGGCTTCGACGGCTGCGTGATGACCAACATGGATGCCCTCAGCATCCCGGCAGGCGGCGGTGTCGATTCCACGGCACTGATCGTCGGTGACTTCTCGAACGGGAACGACGCTCTGCTGGTCAAGAACAGTGGCGGCCTGGCGGCGCTGAAGGGCAAGCCGGTCAACCTGGTCGAGCTGTCCGTGTCCCACTACCTGCTCGCCAGGGCCCTGGCCTCCGCCGGCATGAGCGAGCAGGACATTAAGGTCGTCAATACATCCGACGCCGACATGGTCGCGGCCTTTGCCACCCCGGACGTCGAAGCGGCTGTCACCTGGAACCCACTCGTCAGCACCATCATGGAGATGCCGGGCGTCTCCAAGATCTACGATTCCGGCGATATCCCCGGCGAGATCATCGACATGATGGTGGTCAACACCGAGGTGCTGGCAAGCAATCCGGCCTTTGGCAAGGCACTGGTCGGTGCCTGGTACGAGACCATGGCGCTGATGCGCAATGACGATGCCGCCGGCATCGCCGCGCGCACGGCGATGGCCGAGGCATCCGGCACGGACCTGAAGGGCTATGATGCCCAACTGGCCACGACGCAGATGTTCTACGATGCCGACCAGGCCGTGCGCTTCGTCAACAGCCCCACCCTGCCCCGGACCATGGACTATGTGCGCAACTTCCTGTTCGAGCACGGCATCCTGGGCGAAGGCGCGACCAGTCCGGACCACGTCGGCATGAGTTTCCCGGGCGGTCGCACGCTCGGCGATCCGGGCAACATCAAGCTGCGCTTCGACCCGGCGTTCATGCAGATGGCGGCGGAGCGCAAGCTCTAGCGTCAGGGGGCGCCGGATCGTTCCAAGGCACGGTGCGACGGGACGGCCGTGGCACGGCTGATCAACCTGCGGCCAAAACGGCGCACGGCGGTGCTGCTGGGCGCACTGCCGTTCATCCTGCTGGTGCTGCTGTATACGGCCGGGTCGCAGGTGCGAAAGGCCGAGAACCCGAACGACAAGCTGCTGCCGTCGCTGTCCGAACTGACGGCCGCGGTGGAGCGGATGGCCTTGCGGCCGGACCGGCGGAGCGGGCGCTACCTGTTGTGGAGCGATACGGCAGCCAGCCTGCGGCGGCTGGCCCTCGGCGTCGGCATTGCCGCGGCCATCGGCCTCGGCTTCGGCCTGGCGATCGGCCTGTTGCCGCCGGTGCGGGCGACGCTGATGCCGTTCGTCGCGGCACTGTCGCTGATCCCGCCGCTGGCGGTGCTGCCCGTGCTGTTCATCGTCTTCGGCCTGGGGGAAGTCGCCAAGGTGGTGCTGGTGGTGATCGGGATTGCTCCCTTCCTGATCCGTGACCTGGCCCAGCGTACGGCGGAGCTGCCGCGCGAACAGCTGGTCAAGGCCCAGACCTTGGGCGCCGGCTCGTGGACCATCGTGCTGCGCGTGGCCCTGCCGCAGGTCCTGCCGCGGCTGATCACCGCCGTAAGGCTGGCCCTGGGTCCGGCCTGGCTGTTTCTGATCTCCAGCGAAGCCATCGCTGCCACGGCCGGGCTCGGCTACCGCATCTTCCTGGTCCGTCGCTATCTGGCAATGGATGTGATCCTGCCTTACGTCCTCTGGATCACGCTGCTGGCCTTCCTGCTCGACGCCCTGCTGCGACTGGCCTCGCGGCGCCTGTTCGTCTGGGCGCACAGCGAGGATGCGGGCCTGTGAGCGCGCTGTCGGTGCACGATCTCTGGCACGACTATGACGGCGCGCCGGTGCTGGAGCGGATCAATCTCGAGGTGGATGAAGGCACCTTCTGCACCATCGTCGGCGCCAGCGGCTGCGGCAAAAGTACCTTCCTGCGGCTATTGCTGAGCCAGGAGCAGCCGCGCCGTGGTGACATCCTCGTCGATGCCCGTCCCCTGCCAGCCGAGCCGGGCCCCGACCGCGGTGTGGTGTTTCAGCGCTACTCGGTGTTCCCGCATCTGACCGTGTTGCAGAACCTGTTGCTGCCGACGGAACTGACGACGTCGCGCTGGCTCGGCCGCCGATTCGGCCGCGAACGCCGCCGGGCGGCGGCAGAGGCGGAGGAACTGTTGGCAGCCATCGGCCTCGACGCGGCCCGCGACCGCTATCCCAATTCGCTGTCCGGCGGCATGCAGCAGCGTCTGGCGATCGCCCAGGCGCTGGTACTGCGGCCGCGGATCTTGCTGCTGGACGAACCGTTTGGGGCCCTCGATCCGGGCACCCGGCGCACCATGCACGGCCTGCTCGACGATATCTGGCGCCGCTACGGAATGACCGTCTTCATGGTCACCCATGACCTCGAAGAAGGCTTTCGCCTGGGTACCCGGCTGCTGGTATTCGACAAGGTGCGGCACGATCCGCAGGCACCGGAAGCCTACGGCGCCACCATCACCTACGATCTGCCGATCCACCGCGACGCGGCCACGACGGTCGCCGGCGCCGGCAATGGAGGACAGCAAGGAGGATGACGATGACCCGACACCGACGGCCACGGCCGCAGCGCCTGTTCGACGACGGCCTGCCCAACGCCCGCCGCCGCCATCACCCGGATTTCGACAAGCTGCAGCTGCAGGGCTGGAAGGCGATCGAGGCCGAGGCCGGCCTGCCGGGCGCCGGCTGGGCCAAGGAGCGGCAGTGGGCGCTGCGCATGGGCCTGACCGGAGCCGACAGCCTGGACGACACGGGCATCCCGACCTTTGCCAGGGGCGAGCTGCCGCACTTCGCCGGCATCAACACCTTTCTCAAGGCGCCCTACACGGAAGACGTGACCAAGGTCGGTGCTTACGACGCCGTGGTCCTGGGCGTGCCGTTCGACGGCGGCACCACCTATCGTCCCGGGACCCGTTTCGGGCCCCAGGGCATGCGCCGCATCTCGGCTCTGTATACGCCGTACAACTACGAGCTCGGGGTCGATCTGCGCGAGCAGATGACGTTGTGCGATGCCGGCGACGTCTTCACCATTCCCGCCAACATCGAGAAGACGTTCGACCAGATCAGCCGGGCCGTCGCTCATGTCTTCTCCAGCGGCGCCTTCCCGGTGATCCTCGGCGGCGACCATTCTATCGGCTTTCCCACCGTACGCGGCGTCGCCCAGTGCACCAGCAAACGCATCGGCATCGTCCATTTCGACCGCCATGCCGACATCCAGGAGAAGGACCTGGACGAGCGAATGCATACGACGCCCTGGTTCCACGCCACCAACCTGGACAATGTCCCGGCCACCAACCTGGTGCAGATCGGTATCGGCGGCTGGCAGGTACCGCGCGACGCTGTCGCCGTGGCGCGCGAGCGCAATACCACCATCATCACGATGGGTGACGTGGAGGAGCTCGGCATAGACAAAGTCGCGGAGATCGCATTGGAGATCGCCTGGAAGGATGCCGACGCCGTGTACATGAGCTTCGACATCGACTGTGTCGACTGCGGCTTCGTGCCCGGCACGGGCTGGCCCGAGCCCGGCGGCTTCCTGCCGCGCGAGGCGCTGGCCCTTGTCGGCAAGGTGGCGGCGGAAGGCCTGTGCGGCCTCGAGGTGGTCGAGGTGTCGCCGCCTTATGACACATCGGACATCACGTCGCTGTTCGGCACCCGGGTGGTGGTCGATGTGCTGGGCGCGCTCGTCGCGCATGGCAAGCTGGGCGCGCACAAGGCGATCATCGACCGACCGGTGCAGATCCCCGTCGGGGGCGACGGCGATGACTGAGCCGCATCCGGGCAAGGCCGACCGGACCGCCGGTCACAACGGCGGCCCGGATTGGCCCGGGCATCTGCATTCGCACCTGCACGGCGACGCCCCGCACGATGCGGCCGAGGCGTTGCAGGTGCTGGCGCAGGCCTTCATCGACGGATTTTGTCGGGCAGTGGACAAGACCAGCTTCCTGCGCCTGGCCGGCATTCCCTTCGAGCTGCGCCAGGCCGATGGTCCGAGCCTGAAGCTGGTCGACGTCGAACTGAAGAGCGGCTACCAGGTCGGCACCGCTTCGCCCGGTTTCGCCTCGCAGGAACTGGTCTACCTGCCTTTTCCAGGCGAGATGGTCCGCGAACGCACCAACATGTGCTTTGTCTACGTCTCCCTGCACGAACGCAGGGAGGTCGACCTGCGCCAGTTCCTGGTCGACCAGCACGGCTGACGGCGCCGACAAAGCTGGCGCTCGCCCCGTAAGGCTATTCCCAGTCGCACAACTTGACTGGCGCTGTCGGGCGGCCGATTGGAATGCATCTAATTGGCAGTTTTCCTCGGCATCTGCCAGTTTGCGTTAATCTAATTTTAGTGTCCATCAAATATTGATACGCGAATATTCATTACGTTCTACAGCGTTGATCTGGATTGCATCACGGACATCGCCGGCAGAACCGAATGATGTCTCGTTGAAGGATGAAATGGGAGAACGGGCCAATGTCAGCTGCAATGGAGCATGAAGGCCGATTGCGGTTCCTCGGCATCGACGCCGAGATCCTGGCCACGCTGCCGCAGGCCTGGAAGGTCATCGAACCGGTGCTGCCGGAAGTTCTGGACGCTTTCTATTCGCACGTCGGTTCGGAAGCGCACCTGGCGCAGATCATCGGCGGACAGGAGAACGTGCCGCGGCTGAAGCAGGCACAGTCCAGCCACTGGGGCGTCCTGTTCAGCGGCCGCCTGGATGCCGACTACTTCGACCGGGTCGACCGCATCGGTCGCGCCCATCAGCGCATCGGCCTGGAGCCGTGCTGGTACATGGCCGGCTACAGCTTCGTCATGGACAAGCTGGTCACGCATCTGTCCTCCGAATTGCGCAAGGACGCCAAGCAGCTCTCGAAACTCCTGCGGGCGACGTCGAAAGCAATCTTTCTCGACATGGAACTGGCGATCTCCGTCTACGCCGAGATCGAGAAGGAAGTCCGCGAAAAGCGCACCAACACCATCGACGGGCTGGTCGAGCGCTTCGAGGGCACGTCGGCCGAAGTGATGGCGACGGTGAACGAGCACGCCGAGCATATCCAGAATACAGCGCAGAGCATGGCCTCGAGCGCCAACGAAGGCAGCGCCAAGACGCTCGAGGTCGCCGAGGCGGCCGAGCGCTCGCGCAACAACATCAGCACCGTCGCCGCTGCCGCCGAGGAGCTCGCCACCTCGGCCCAGGAGATCGGCATGCAGATGGAGCAGTCGACCTCCGTGGTCGGCGAAGCGGTCGAAGAGGCCGAACGCTCCAACGTCAAGATCAAGGGCCTGGCGGAGGCGGCCGAGCGGATCGGCGACGTCGTCAGCCTGATCAACGACATCGCCGGCCAGACCAATCTCCTGGCCCTGAATGCCACCATCGAGGCGGCGCGGGCCGGCGAGGCGGGCAAGGGCTTTGCGGTCGTGGCCAGCGAGGTCAAGAACCTCGCCAACCAGACCGCCAAGGCCACCGACGAGATCGCCACCCAGATCGAGCAGGTTCAGGGGGCGACCCGCGAGGCGGTCACCATGATCGAGGGCGTCGGCCGGGCGATCGGCAAGGTCAACGAGATCGCCACCGGTATTTCCTCGGCCGTCGAGGAGCAGCGGGCGGCAACGCAGGAGATCGCCCGTAACTCGGGCACCGTGAGCGAGGACGCCAACACGGTATCGGACCGTGTCAGCGACATGACCCAGGCGTCCGCCCAGTCCTACGCCGCGGCAATCAAGGTGATGTGGACGGCGACCGACCTGAAGGAGCCGGTGGACAGCCTGCGCGACGACATCAGCTCCTTTGTCGAAGGGGTCAAGGCCGCCTAGAGCATGTCCGTGCTTGTTTGAATCAACAGGGGGATTCCCCTGAGGCGTTTGATGTGATTCAAGATGCTGGCTGGAGGAGGAGGCCAGCATGCATGCCTCGACCTTATTCGCTGGATTTGCGTGAGCGTGTTGTTGCCGCGGTGGAGAGC